>Ga0255756_1005688_pt1 | contig 11468 bp, 8 predicted proteins | sample 011ome_20_FD_179956 | JGI IMG/M metagenome (GOLD analysis project Ga0255756, IMG submission 179956) | Coastal salt marsh microbial communities from the Groves Creek Marsh, Skidaway Island, Georgia - 011509CT metaG (version 2) | ecosystem: Environmental > Aquatic > Marine > Intertidal zone > Salt...
ATTCACACGAAATCAACTTCCGCGAAATGGCCTGCATCGCTTCCTCCACGATGACCGCGCGCGTCTCCGCGCGCGCGTCCGCCGCGTCCGCGCGCCGCGCGACGCTCTCGTCCAAGGCGCCCGTCAAGGCGCGGTTCGCGTCGTCCGTCGCGACGAAATCCTCCGCGCGCCGCGCGACGACGACGACCGCGTCCGCGGCGCCGCTCGTCGGCAACGCCGCGCCGGACTTCTCCGCGGAGGCGGTCTTCGACCAGGAGTTCATGAACGTCAACCTGAGCGACTACCGCGGCAAGTACGTCGTCCTCTTCTTCTACCCGCTCGACTTCACCTTCGTGTGCCCCACGGAGATCACCGCCTTCTCCGATCGCTACGAAGAGTTCGCGAAGATGAACACCGAGGTCCTCGGCGTGTCCGTGGACTCGCAGTTCTCGCACCTCGCGTGGATCCAGACCGAGCGCAACGCCGGCGGCCTCGGCGACATCGCGTACCCGCTCGTCTCCGACCTCAAGAAGGAGATCTCGTCCGCGTACGACGTCCTCACCGAGGACGGCGTCGCGCTCAGGCGCGTTCTATACACTGGTCCCCATACGACCGCGTTGGCGTGGTGAACGCCGATCCTTAAGGACTTTTCCCGTCGTTTCTCTGCGCCCACACCTCGCTTCTAATCCCCGCCATCGACGCCTTTCAACTCCACCTGACGCCTTTCAACTCCACCCCGACATCGCTTCGTATGGAACGACCCTCAGAGGGCTCTTCATCATCGACAAGGAGGGCGTCGTGCAGCACTCCACCATCAACAACCTCGCGTTCGGCCGCTCCGTGGACGAGACGCTGCGCACGCTGCAGGCGCTTCAGCACGTGCAGGAGAACCCTGATGAGGTTTGCCCGGCGGGGTGGAAGCCCGGCGACGTCACGATGAAGCCGGACCCGGAGGGATCCAAGGAGTACTTCGCCGCCATCTAAACGCGTCGCGACGATCGTCGACGCGTTTTTATTCGCCGCGACGACGATCAGATTCGCCGCGGCGTCGCGCCGCGAACTGCGAGGAGAGCGCGCGGGCGGGCGACGAACGCTACATTCTTTTTTTACCGAAGGTAAAGTAATACGATATCATCACTCTTCGATTCGACGACGCTTCGAGTCGACTCGGTCGCGCGCGGCGCGCGCGTAGCGTACGGCGCGGAAAAGACTCGACGCGCGGAGGCGTCGACGACGCAAACGCCCCTCAATACAGCCTCTACGCTAACGTCAGAAGACGCGTACTCAGACTACTTACTATTCGCCAGCGCTCGCGGCCTCGACTTTCCGCAGCATCATGTCTCCGCACATCGGGCACTCGCAGCACAATATATCCTCTAACCGTTGCACCGCGTACGTTTTATCGTCGTCCGACAGCGCCGCGGCGTTCGCGCCTCGCCCGACCGCGAGGACGCCCGTCTCTCGAAACGTCTTCCGCAGCCGCTTCAACTCGCGCGTCAACGGGACCCGTCGCACGACGCTCATGAGCTCCAAACACCGCGCGCGAACGTCCGGAAGCATCCACGGCAGCGCAGCCTCGACGAGACACGTGCTGTGGAACCCCATCCCGCACGGAAAGACGTAATACTGCGACAGCGGCGACCCCTCCGCGACCTCGTCGGGGTCGACGCCGTTTGGCGCGAAAAACGAAAAGCTCCACGGAAGCTGCGAGATCGGCCGTCCGCACTTCGCGCACGGCGTCCGCGCCGGCAGCCGTATCGTCCGCGCGCGCATGGCGTCGATCGCCTTCGTCGTCTCCCGCGTCGTCGCCTCCGCGGCGTCGACGCGCGCGCGCGACCGCTCGATGTCCCCGGCGCGGGTTTTCAGTTCCGCGAGGACGAAGGGCTTCGCGACGTCGATCGCGTCAAAGTCCGGGAGCACGCGGAGGACGTCCTCGACGGTCAGGACGCCCTCCGCGTCGTGCACGAGCGCGAGCGCGCGCGCGACGGCGGCGTCGACGTCGCCCCCGGCTTTACTAATCTCCGCGTCGACGATTCGAAGCCAGAGCGATTTGCCGCGGCGGCGCGCCGCCGCAGCGGCGTCCTCGCCGTTCTCGTCGAGTCCGTCGTCCGCACCTCTCCTCCCTTCGTCGTCGTCGTCGCCGCCGCCGCCGAGATGATACATCTCCGCGGCTTTCGCGGCGACGAGCTTCGCGGTCGCGAGGTCGCCCGCCTCGAGCGCGAGCTCGAGCGCGGAGCCGTGGTCCGCGCCGTCGCAGTGCACGTGAATCGCCGCTCTGAACGCGCCAAACTCTTCGCACAGACGAGCGGCGAGCTCTTTATCGAACAGCGCGTCGCCGTTCGCGCCGACGCCGACGCCGGCGACGTACCGCATCAGCGCTTTCGATCCATCGCGCTCGTGGCCGTCGACGAGCAGTCTGAGCAGGCAGTCGTGCACGGTCCGGTCCTCGCACCGGGGCGGCCCCGCGCCGCCGCCGCCGCCGACGGACGGCGACGCGACGCTCTGTAAGTACCGCGTCGCCTCCGCCTTTCTCTCCGCGTCTTCCTTCTCGGTCAACCCCGGGGTTCGACCCGGCCCGACGAACGGTTTGAACGCGGGCACGAGCCTCGCGGGGGGTAACGCGTCGACCCCGCACGCGAGGAAGCAGTCCACCGCCTCGCCGGGAAGCCTTCGAAAAAGTTCCGGCGCGCACCGCGCCTTTACAAAGCGATGGCGGGGTGGAGTTCAAAGGCGTCAGATGGAGTTGAAAGGCGTCGAGGGCGGGGATTGAAAGCGGGGGGTGGGCAGAGAGAGACGCCGGGCAAAGTCCTTAAGGAACGGCGTTCACCACGCCAACGCGGTCGTATGGGGACCAGTGTGAGATAGAACGCGCCTTCGCGTCCGACGGGACGTTCGCGTCTCGCATCGCCTCGAAAGCCTTAGCGTACTGCCCGTGCCGCACGCGGTGCGACAACACGTCGTCCCACGCGCCGATCACCTCCGCGTAGTGCGCGAGGTCGTCGAGCCGGCCGGACTCCGTCAGGAGCTTCTTCGTCGCCGCCGCGTCGAGCCGAGGCGCGTACGCGGATAAAAACGTCGTCAGCTCTCCCGCCGCCGCCCCGCCGTCGTCCTCCTCCTCCTCCTCCTCCGCCGCGCACGCCCTGCTGACGTGCAAATCCAACAGCCACGACGCGAGCTTCTTAGCGAGCGCGGCGTCGTGACCTTCGTGACCTTCGCGACCTTCCCGACCTCGACCGCCGCCGCCGCGACCGTCGACGTCGTCGAGCATCAGCGTGAGATACCGCGCGAGGGCGTCGTCTATACAAGCGAACGTCGGGGTGGAGTTCAAAGGCGTCAGACGGAGTTGAAAGGCGTCGAGGTCGGTGATTGAAAGGAAGGGGTGGGCGGAGAGACACGCCGGGAAAAGTCCTTAAGGATCGGCGTTCACCACGCCAACGCGGTCGTATGGGGACCAGTGTATAGAACGCACCGGCGCCGGCGTCTAGAAACCCCATGCACACCGTCTCGAACGCGATCGCGCCGTTCCCCGCGGCGGCGTACCACCGCGCCGCGTCCATGGGGTCATCGCACGCCTTCGCGCGAGCGACGAGGACGACGCCGCGCTGCGCGGCCGTCTCGCACGCGCGCAGCGCGTCGTCGTAGTCGCCGCGACGCGCGAGAATTTTCCATGCGCGGCGACCTTCCCGCGTCGACGTCGCCTCCGTCACCGCCGTCGTCGTGGCCGCGAAGAGACAGCCTCCGCCTATTCCGCCGCCGCCGCTCGCGACGAGCGCCACGCCAACGGGTTGTTCGCGATCGTCTTCCGCGTCCGCGTCTCGATCGATCGTCAGGGTCAGCCGCTGCGCGACGGCGCCGGTCAGCGCGCACGTCGCGAGGAGCGAGCCGTCGCGGGAGAGCGCGACGACGTGCGACGGCGTCGCCGCGACGGCGACGGGATCGAATCCCCTCGGGAGCGGGAAGAAGCGCGTCGCGCCGGCGGCGGCGCCGTCAAGGCGCGCGAGCGTCGCGGTGTGCACGCCATCGCGCGTGAGCCACGCGAGCCGGTTCGCGGACTCGCTGACGTGTAACGCGACGCCGGCGGCGTCGTCGTCGGCGCCGTTCTATACAAGCGAATGTCGGGGTGGAGTTGAAAGGCGTCGAGGGCGGGGATTGAAAGCGTGGTGTGGGCGGAGAGACGCGCCGGGCAAAGTCCTTAAGAAACGGCGTTCACCACGCCAACGCGGTCGTATGGGGACCAGTGTATAGAACGCACCTCAGCGCCGGATCCGGACCCGTCTCGACGACGCGACGCCAGCCGCGCGCCGCCGCCGCCGCCGCCGTTGAGCGTCGCCTCCAGCGTCGCGCCGCCGGCGAACCGCCGGAGCGCGTTCCGCGTCGCGACGAGCACCGCGTGCGCACCGCTCGCGTCGCGCGTCGCGTGCAACCCCACGATCGACGCGCGCGTCGACCCCGATCCCTCGTCTTCGTCCTCGTCCTCGACCGCGAAGATCCGCCGCGCGCTGCGATCTCGCCTCGACGCGTCCGCGGCGTCGACGGTCAGCTCGAACAGCGACCCGTCGCGCGTGCCGAGCAGGACGTCCCTCGCGAAGACGTCGTCGCACCGAGACGCGCTCCACGCCACCGCGGTGACGCGCTTGCCTCGCAACGACGCCAGCGGCGCGCCGCGCGTCGGCTTTCGCGACGGTTGGAAGTGGACGATCTCGACGTCCGCGTCGTCGTCGTCGTCGTCGCCGCCGCCGCCGCGCGCGACGCACGCGAGCGCGTGCGCCGCGTTCGGGGACACGAACACGCGCGTCACGACGACGCGACCGCGACCGGAGGACGACGTCTCCGCGTTCGCCGCCGCGCGTCGAAGCTCGGAGGAGGACGGGTCGCAGTCCACGGTCCAGGATGAGGACGCGCTCTTCGCATTCTTCGTCAGGTCGTGCACGACGCACGCGCCCGCGTCCGTGCCGACGACGACGACGCCGTCCGAGGCGTCCGCGCACGTCACGCGCCCGGCGCCCTTCGCGGCGTCGCGGACGCGCGTCTCTAGCGCGAATATCGGCGTCGCGTCGTCGTCGTCGTCGTCGAGCGACCCCGCCATCGCGCCCCGTCGCTATGATGAGATGAGCGGTGAGTTGTTAAGTTTCAAGCGTCGTCCACAGTCACAGCTAACAGCACACCGTCGCCGCGCCGCGCGGCGTCGACCACGATGCGGAGGACCCCGCTCCTCGCGCTCCTCGCGCTCCTCGCGAGCGCGACGCTGATCACCGGCGCGCTCGCGGTGCGTCTCGATCCTCGACCGCTTCCCTGTTCCCCGTCCGACGGCGCCGCTCACGACGCTCGCTCATCACCTCTTCCGACGACGACGACCACGACGATTTAACTACAGGACGGCGTCGCGCTCTTCGTGGACGGTCCGAACGGGTCCTACCTCCGCGGGGGCGGCGACGAGGGCGCGTTAGACGCGGTCTCCATCGCCGCCGCGGCCGCGGCGTTGCTCACGGTCCAACCCGTCGCGCACGTCAACGCGAAAGCGTCGTCGGAGGTGCGATCGCGACCCGTCCACCGATCGTCCTCTCCAGCAACTCCCAGCCCAGCCTTCGACGCTCGCGAAGTAGAGGAGCTGACGACGCGTCTCCGCGTCGGCGCGTTCTCTTCTCTCTCTTCCCCGCCCACAGGTCGAGTCTCTCCTCGCGCCGCCCGAAGACGTCGACGCCGCGACCGCGTCGCGCCCTAAAGCCCTCCTCAGCGTCCACGTCGCCGGCGTCACGGCCGAGCGCGCGCTCGAGGACGCGTTCGGCCACCGCGTCGCGGCGGCGACGCAAGCTGTACTGCGTCGGAGAAGAATCGCCGGCGACGCGCGACTCGCCGCGGACGCCGTCGACGCGTTGCGCGACGGCGACGACGGCGTCGGTCTTCTCTACAGCGACCTCACCGGCGACTGCGACGATCACGACGGCGCGGTGCTGTGGCCGGGCGTCGGCGCGGCGATCGCCGAGATCGCGACGGCGGCGAACGCGACGGCGGCGGCGCGCGCGATCGAATTCGACGCGGAGGATCTTCTCGGGCGCGTTCGAGTATCGCACTGGTCCCCATACGGCCGCGTTGGCGTCGTGAACGCCATTCCTTAAGGACTTTTCCCGGCGCATCTCTCCGCCCACACCTCGACGCCTATCAACTCCGCTTCTGACGCCTTTGAACTCCACGCCGACGTTCGCTCGTATGCAGAACGACCCTCGGCGGCGGCGGCGGCGGCGTCTTCGCGCTCCCGAAAGGCGGCGGCGGCGCCGCGATCGACGACGCCATCGGCGAGCTCGTCTGCTTTCACATGAACGCGGACGCGGCGTTTAAGCACGAGGCCGCGAGGGTGACGAAGAGAGGAGGAGGCGCCGGCGCGCGGAAGAAGGCGCCGGCGCCGGCGACGCGGACGCGGCCGCCGCGGTTGTTTCGCGCGACGCTGACGGGCGGCGAGAAGGTTCGACGCGCGCACGGCGCGCGGTCGTCGGAGTACGCCGCGTCGGTTCGTCTGACCGCCGCGGCGGTTCGCATCGCGATGGAGAAACTCTCGGACGCGAGGCGCGGCGAGGCTGTCGGCGTGATGACGTTTCCGGGGGAGGACGAGGTGGAGGCGAGGGCGGAGGCGCGGCGACGAGCGCTGCGCGCGGCGGAGGACGAGGCGGCGGAGGCGGAGGCGGCGGCGGAGCGGTCGCGGCGCGCGTCGACGGCGTCGAGCGCGGTCGTCGCCGCGCTGTTTCTGTTCTCGAGCGTTTGTCTGGGGATGGTCGCGCTGTGCGCGATGAAGTTTCCGAGAGACGCGCTCCTGTGGCCGCCGGAGAAGGGGGACTGGCTGAAGGAGGACTAGCTAGAGACTGCCGTGTCGAGTCGCGTGAAACAGAATGAAATTCCTGTCCGCATCCGAGAAAGCACGGCGCCTCCCGTCGTCCTCGTCGTCCACATCCGACCGCGCGATGGGGGGCGCGGGCGCGGCGGGCGCGTGCCAGGCGGCGCTGACGCACGTCTCGCACGTGCTCGCGGCGAATATCCACCGTCGCGCGGAGCTGACGGACGAGGAGCCTCTGCCGAGGTGCGCCTCGGCTCGACGCCGCGGAGCGATTCTCGGCACCTGCGACGCTTGCTGCGAACCGTTAATCGTCGTCGCTCGCTCCGCGTCGCATCCCATCTAACAACGACGCCGTTCCCGTCCTCCTCCTCCTCCGCGTTCTCTGACCGCGCTTCGTCCCCGCGCTTCCTTCGTCTCCACCCTTCGTCGCCAACGCGCGCAGCCTCGCGGCGAACGCGGTCCCGGAAGCCGTCGCGTCGCGCGTCCGCGCGTCCACGCTCGAGCGATGCGACGCCGAGCTCGCGCGAATCCGTCGATGGCTCCCCGCCTTCGCGGACGGCTCCAGGGCGACGTGGGGCGACGTCGCGGACGCGCTCGTGCGCGCGCTGGACGCGCTGCCGCCCTCCGCGTCTAACGCGCGCGCGATTGCGAGGAAGTTTCTCACGGACGCGCTCGCGGACGCGGTCGCGTCGCCGCCGATTCGCGACGCGGCGTCGTACCTCGCACGCGCGAACGCGAAACCGAGGCACTGCGCGCTCCTGCTCGCGTCGAGCGTGGAGGACGGCACGCCGGGCCTGGGCTCCGGCGCGACCGCCGCGACCGCGTTGGCGACGCTCGTCGCCGCGGGGCACGTCAGCGCCGCGTGCGCGGCGCTCCTCGCGGCGATGCGCGCGTCGAAGGAGGATTGGAATCGACAGGCGGTTCTCCTCGCCGTCGCCGCGCGATGGGAGTGGGCGGGGGACGGCACCCCGAGCGCGATAAGCAAAGGCGACGAGGCCGCGGGGCACGTGCTGAGGCTCGCGATGGACGTCATGGAGAACGGCGCGAAGCGGGGAGCGGAGCGGCGGCCGTTCGCGCTGTCGTTGGCGGCGATCTTACGCGCGCTGGCGCGATCCGACGGCGCGGGCGCGGGCGCGGGCGCGGATCACGACGACGACGTCGCAGCGGTCGCCGCGCATACGCAATCGTTCGCGTACCTCCCTCTGGACGAACTCGGCGAGCTCGCGCGCGAGTGGAGCAAGAAGCCGAACGCCGCGGCGGAGAGCGCATCGCTTCTGCAGGCTGTCGAGGCGGTGACGCGGCGGCGACGCGGCTCGTCGCGCGCGCAAGACGTCGCCGGTGCGGCGTCCCCCGAGGCGATCCGCACCGCGCTTCGCGACGCGATCGCCGCGGGGTTGGCGAGCGCCAAGGAGGGCGCGACTTCCGCGACGCTGGACGTGCTCGCGGCGCACTTGGAGGCGCGCGCGCTCGACGCGGCGGGCTCGGGCGCGGGCGACGACGACGACGCGTCGACGAGCGGGGAGGAGGAGCTGCGGGATCTGCTCGCGAGGGCGGTGGCGATAGGCGGCGCGCGCGGACCGCCCGCGACGACGTGGGGGAAGGTGGAGCGCGTTTTGAAGGCTGCCGCGCGGGTGTCGCCGAAGGTTTCCGTGGAGGTGCTCGCGGAGATGCTTCTCCCGGAGCGCGGCGGCGAGCGTCCGGGGAAAAAGAAAAAGAGAGCGTCCGCGTCCGCGGCGGCGGCGGGATCGACGCGGCGCGCCATCCTCGGCGCCGGCTCCGTCGGCGCGAAAGTCGTCGCGTGCAGGGTCCTCTCGTGGTCCCTGGACTACTGCAAGGCGAACGACTCGTATTCCGCCGAAAATGGCGGCGACGGCGTCGCGGGAGAACTCGCGGACGAGCTCTGGCGTTCCGTCGCGTCGCTCGCGCCCGGCGTCGCGAGCGCGCTGACGATCCCTCCGCCGCCCCCTATCACCGAGCTCGCCGGCGGCAAACAGAGCGCCGCGTCTGTGCCCGCGCCGCCGCCCTCCGCGGTCGCGTACGCGGCGCACGCGTCCCCGATCGACGCGCCGACGGGCGACGACGCCGAGGCGTTGCTCGCGGCGTTCGCGTGCACGCCGTTGCTTCTCGCGTGGGCGCCGGACGAGGACGGCATTCCGAGCAACGGCGGCGGGCCGAACCAGACGCTGCGCTTAATCTCTGCCGCGGCGCGGTGCGGGAACGCGGATGTTGAAACGGCCGCGAGGGTTGCGTTACGACGCCACGTGTCGGCGTTACCCGGCCCCGCGTTGCGGCGCGCGGTGACGCTGTCGTTGAGAAGCGCGGAGAGCGCGTGCGAGTCGTTCACGACCGAACAGGAGTGGGCGTGCCGGCTGACGACCGCGGCGGTGGCGCTGTCCGAAGCCGTCGGGCGACGCGCGGACGATCTGTACAACGACGCGGTCGCCGCGCCGGACGAGGACCAGTGGGACGACGACACGGACGACGACCTGGACGACGAGTGGGGCAGCAGCGGGCCCGGCGAATCGCGCGGCGCTGAATCGGACGCCGACGGCGCGTCGCCCAGCGCGCGACCGCCGAGACCGAACAAGAAGCTAGGGTTCCCGAACAGCCCTCGCAGCCCTCGCGGCGGCGCGGGCTTAAACCTCTCCGCGTTCGACGGCGGCGGGCGCGACTTCGCTTCGAACGCCGCGGCGGTGGCGCGCGCCGCCGCCGCGGACGCCGGCCCCAGAGCCGCCGCCGTCGTCCTCCTCGCGTCCGCGCACAAGTCCCCGGTCGTGCACGCCGCGGCCGCGGAGCTCCTCGCCGCCGCGGAGGACCTCGTGGACCAGTGCGCGGCGACGACGCTCGCGATGCACGCCGCGCACGAGGACGATCGCGACCTCGACGCCGTCGCGACGCGCGTCGGAGGAGGTTTACTAAAATGGCTCTCCAACGAGGCGTCCGTTGGGGAAGAGACGCTGAGCCGCGCGGTCGCCGCGCTCGGCGGGTGGGGCGACGACGAGCGCGTGCGCGGGTGGACCGGGAACGAGCTCAGCGGCGCGACGGACGCGGGCGTTCGGCGCGCGTGTCGACGCTTAGCCGCGGCGAAGGCGCTCGAGTACGCGCCGCCGTCGACGCTCGGAAGAAGCGGAGGCGGCGGCGGCGGGTGGTCGACGCCGGGGCCGTCCGTCGTCGGGTTCGAGATGTGGCGCGGGCACGTCGCGCTGTTCGCCGCCGCCGCGCGACCGCGCGGGCGCGCGGCCGGAGGGTCGAACGCCGTCGTCGAGCGCGGGTACTGCTCCGAGGAGGTTGTCCGGCGCGTGTGGGAGAAGTGCGCGAGGGACGCGGAGGACGCGGGGCGCAGCGACGCCGCCGCCGCCTCCGATTCGACGTCGCACAAGACGTCTTCGAAGCACGCGACCGCCGCGCCGCCGGCGTCGACCCTCGGCGTCGACTCCACCGCGGAGGAGGCGCGAAGGCGATCGGAGGTGATGGTGGAGGCGCTCGGCGGCGTCGCGCCTTCGTGCGTCGCGTCCCTCGTGGAGACGGTCGCCGCGGACGTGAGACTAAATGCTCATACGATCGAGAGTCTCGCGGCGGGGTCGCCGGCGCTCGCGCTCGCGCTCACGCCGGCGGCGGCGTCGACGCTCTCGCGCGCGACCGCGGGTCTGTGCCTGCTGTGGAGACTCGCGCGGAGGATGACGTCGCGGCGAGCTGCGACGACGGAGTTCGACGCGAGTCTCGAGACGATATGGGCGGCGTCGGGCGCGTTCTAGATATCTCGCACTCGTCCCCATACGAACGACCCCGTCGGCGCGGTGCACGCCGTTCCTCGAAGACTTGGCCGCTCGGCGTGTCATCTCTCCGCCCGCCCCTCGCTTTCAACGCCCGACCTCGATGCCTTTCAACTCCGCTTCTGACGCCTTTCAACTCCACCCCGACGACCCTCAGACGCGTGGCTCGCGCCGTTGCCGCGCGTCGCGCAGGCGGCGTACAAGAGCGCCGCGGGCACCCCCCACGGCGACGTCGCGGAGGCCGCGACCGAGCACGCGCTCGCGCTCTCGACGCTCCGGTTTCATCACGCGCCGCCGTCGCCGTCTGACGACGAGCGGTCGAGCCTCGCGGACGCGGCGGCGACCGCGTTGGCGCGGTGCCTTCCGCGCGCCGACGCGAGGAGCTCGAGATGGCGACGGTGCGCGAAGACGGTGTTCGACGCCCTCGGCGTCGTCGCGAACTTCAAGCTCGGCGAGGACGCGATCGATCTCGCGGTGCCGAGGATCGCGGAGGCGTCGCGCGCGTCGACGACGACGCGCGGCGACGGCGACGGCGACGGCGGCGGCGGCGGCGGGGACGGGGACGGGCTTTTACGCGAGATGATCAAGGTGCGTTCTATCTCACACTGGTTCCCATACGGCCGCGTTGGCGTGGTGAACGCCGTTCCTTAAGGACTTTTCCCGGCGCATCTCTCCGCCCAGGGTCCCTCGCTTTTGATCCCCGCCCTCGGCGCTTTTCAACTCCGCTTCTGACGCCTTTGAACTCCACCCCGACGTTCGCTCGTATGGAACGACCATGAGACTCGCGCCGCCGCCGCCGCCGCGTGCGTCAACTTACTCGTGCAGCAGCTCGAGCGCGTCCCGCGCGCCGCGAGCGCGGCGCTGCTTCAGATCGCGTCGTCGCCGTCGGA
>Ga0255756_1005692_pt1 | contig 11460 bp, 11 predicted proteins | sample 011ome_20_FD_179956 | JGI IMG/M metagenome (GOLD analysis project Ga0255756, IMG submission 179956) | Coastal salt marsh microbial communities from the Groves Creek Marsh, Skidaway Island, Georgia - 011509CT metaG (version 2) | ecosystem: Environmental > Aquatic > Marine > Intertidal zone > Salt...
CGAATGATCCCGCTGAAAATCCGCCATGCTGCCGGCGGGGGAGATATCGGCCACCACGATACAGACACGTTCGTCTTCCAGCGCGGCTTCATACAGGGCCTCGGAAAATGCGTTTCTCATTTGGCGCCCCCAAGTTCGCGCATGGCCTGCTCGTATTCTTCCCTATTGGGGGACCTGTAATGCCACATCGGCACGTTTTCCATGTAGCTGACCCCCTTGCCTTTTATCGTGGTGCCGATAAGGGCAAACGGCTTCTCACCCGTACGGCCAGACACCGCTTCATATATCGCACCGGAATCATGCCCGTCGGTCTCTGCGACTTCCCAGCCGAACGATTCGAATTTTTCAGCGAGCGGATAAAAGCTCGGGTGGGTTTCCGACGTCCGCCCAAGGCTTTGGAAATCATTGTTGTCGATCAACGCAACCAGATTAGTCAGCCCGAAGGACGATGCCATCATCAGCGCCTCCCACGTCGATCCTTCCTGAAGCTCACCATCGCTGAGCACTGCGAATATCTGCCCATCGGTTTTCCGTATACGTTCGGCATAGGCCATGCCGACGGCCATCGACAAACCGTGCCCCAGCGACCCCGTCGACGCTTCGATGCCGGGCACGCCATAATCCGGATGACAGCCGAGCTGTCCATCCACCGTGCAGTACCTGTCAAGGTCCTCGCGCGAAAGAACGCCAAGATCCTCAAGGATGACATACTGGATCATGCAGCCATGCCCTTTTGAGATCAGAAACGTATCGGGCGAATGGCCATCCGTGTCGCGCCGCATGAAACCGTTATAGACAGCATCGACAAGTTCCGTGCACGAATAGGCGCCTGCCATATGGAGCGCCATCACCTGCTGCGATATCTCCAGTATGCGCCGCCGATAGGCACCGCACCTGTCTTTGGCGACGTCGGGGTCGAAGGAATTCTTAAGCGTCATGCCAGTGCTCCGAGCAGGCGGGGATGAAAAGCCAAGATAAGTTCATTCAATAATCGTCCAGTTGTAGTCGCCGGTGTAGCCGGCTTCATCGAACAGCGAAACCCAACCGTCGGTAAAATCATGAAACTCGGCTGTCAGAACCCATTCGACAAAGAGAGCCCGCTGTTCCTCCGTCCGGTAGGAATCTACAGTAATAAAACCCTTGCCGGGAGCAAGTCGTTCAACCTCCCGCAAAGCGACAATGCACCTTTCACGCGGCAGGTTGTGTAATGTGTTCAGACATATAACGGCATCAAAGCTGCCGTCGGGAAACGGCAGTTTTTCTGCTGTTCCGAGATGCAGCCTGCCGATCACCTCGGGCTCGCAATTCATCAATGCATATTCGGAAATATCGATGCCGAACGCCTCCAGCCCCGGGCAGGCGGCAAGCAGGTCTTTCACCAGAAATCCCTTGGCGCACCCGACGTCGAGAATCCGGGATCCCGGTCTCAGGCCGAAATGATCCACAATGTCCCTGGCAACGGGCTGCCAGCGGCCATCGTATCTGTAGCCGCCATAGCCGTACTCGCGGGGGCCGTCGAAATACAGCTCTCCGTATTCCTTCGAAATCCTGATGATCTCGTCTGATTTGTCGGTCGCGCGCGCTTTTACGTTCCGCTTGCCGCCTTTTGGGAGCGACCGCAAAAGATCCAGTTCAGCCATTTTTGTTCCTCAGCATTTCGTTGTGGGTCTGCCGAAGCCCGTCGGCCAGCGACGTATAGACGAAATCCGGAAACGCGGCGAATGTTCCGGCGGCGTCAAACGGCCGGTATCCATTGTGCGGCATAGGCCCGACGCGGGGAGATGATTTCACCTTGGTTGGCGTATCGAACATGTCCGCGATATCCCGCGCAATATCATGGAACGATGCGACGGACCCGGTTGCGATATTGAGAATACCCTCACTACGATGGCGCAGGACCCGCAGCGCAAGTTCCGCGACGTCATGCACAAGAACATGATCGCGCCGCTCTTCGCCCTCGCCGAACAACACGATATCCTCTCCCGCAGCGGCCAGCCGGCGAAAACGATTGGGGCCATAGCCGTTATGCGGATCGGCTGCACCGTAGATCAGCGTCGGTCGCAATATTGCAAGAGGTGATGCAACACAGTCGTGGAGCATCAATTCGCGGGCGAGGTGCATGACGCCGTGCATCGATCCAGGAGTGGCCGGGGATGCCTCCGTCAGCGGAAGCGGTTCGTCGCCATATACCGCATCGGAACTGATATAGACCACATGTGCAACAGGCTGTTTCTTCAGGGCTGCGCAAATCGTCTCCATCATCGAGATGTTTTCACGCAGCATCACGCTATCTTTGCAGGGCGCGCGTGCGGAAATAACGACGAGACTGTCACCGGAACGCAAAAGGGATGCCAGCGTGTCGGTCGCCGATGGCGACAGCAGGTCGATATCCGCACGACCGACCGCCTGGGTCGGAATGCCGTTTGCCCGAAGCAAATCTACAGAGGCGCCGCCCACAAATCCGGCCGCGCCGAGAACGACGACACGGGACGGGTCCACAGGCGGTGTTTGCGTATGCTCAAGCATTCCGGTTTTCCTTTGGCGCGACAGTTTCGCATCCGAGCGTCGAATAGACAAAACCGGCAGCGACGGCCTCGGTCCGATCAATCAGTGCATACGGGTCAATCATCACCCGGCCGCGCATGATGTCGGCAACGGCATGAGGATCAAGTGCCGAAAATTCCGGCCAGGGGGTTATGAGCACCACCACGTCGGCGCCCGCGACCGCCTCCATTGCGGATTTCGCCGCAGCGCAATCGGGAACCACTTCGGTGGGATCGACGATCGGATCATAGACCACGGTGTCGCATCCGGAGAGCCGCGACAACAACCTCAGCGACGCTGAATTCTTTACGCTGTGGGTATTTTCCTTATAGGCAAGTCCGAGAACGGCAATGCGTGCCGCGGGGTTGCTGTCGAGCATCAGAGCCGACAGCGTTTCATATGCCCAGTCTTTCCGGATCGCGCTGTTTGCAATCCAGGCATCGACGATCCCGTGGTCCCGGTCGTGGGCGTCTGCCAGATTTATGACTGTCGCGAGATCACGTTCGAGATTGCCGCCGGCGAGGCCGAGCCCGGGCTTGAGATAGGCGGAGGGACCGATTCGGGCGTCGAGCCGAAGGGCCGGCACGATCTCCGACCAGTCGGCGCCAACCACCTCGCAAACGCCTGCCATCGTATTCGCAACCCCGATCGACGCGACAAGACACATGTTGATCGAAATCTTCGCGAGCTCCGCGCTTTCGAGACGCATGGTCAGAACCGGACAGTCGAAGGCTGACAGCACTGTGCTGAAGGATTTTGGCAACTCCGCGCTCGCATCGGCTGCGCCGATAATCAGGCGTTCGGGCCGAAGTGCGCGTTCAACAGCCCGCCCGAAAATGAGCGTCTCCACCTGATAATAGAATCTCGGATCCGTATCTGACAGCTTGCGAGTGAATCCGGGTGGTACCTGGCAAAGAATGACGATGACGGCATTCTCGCGAATATGCGGCTGCACTCTGTCGATCAGGTCGGTGATTGCGGAAACATCGCTGATACCGTGATCGTCTGTCGGCACGTCACGGGCAATATAGACAAGGTCGCAATCTGCCAGGCCGGAGGGTTCAGACGTGAACGAGAGGCGGTCGCGGTTGCGCAGGAACATCTCCGGCAGATCGGGCTCCACAACCGGCAACGTCCCGCGCGCCAGCGCGTCGACGACAGCCGCATCATCGTCGTAGCCGACGACGCGGAAACCTTTTTCTGCGGCGGCACACCCCGAAACGATACCCAGATGCGAAAGGCCGGCAAAGCCGATCGTCAGGCCAGCCATGCACCGTGATCCAGGTCGGTCGCATTCGCGACAGACGCAAGCGCCTTGTTGATCGTCACATCGTTCTCAAGGTTGACCGCGCCGGTTTCGCAAAGCGACTTGAAATGCGTGTATTCCAGTTCCCAGGTCGGATCGGCCTGCGTCAACACGACAGAATTTTCTTGCGGACGCCCCGATGGCAAGACACGGATGCGCCGCGTGAAGGTCGATGGACCCCATTTGCACAGTGATTCAATATGGGCGGAGCCGTACTCGGCAAATACGTCGCACGTGAAATGATTCCGCCAGGACAGCAATGTCATTTCAAGCTCTATTTCGGGCGTCCCGGAACTTCCTATAACAAATCTGTCGAACGCACGGTTTTCGAACCGGTTGAAGGCTATCGGATGGAATTCGCGATTGGGATCACCGAAGAAAAACAGAACGGTATCTACAAGATGCGAACCGAGGTCCGGGAGAACACCCGCGCCGGTATCGCGCCATTCGGAATTCCGTACATCCCGCGCAGTACCGTTGCCATAGAACATCCGCATAAAATAGATTTTGCCGAGTTCCCCCGAATTGATCAGCTCCTTCATACGGACAAAATGAGGCTCGAACCGGTGGTTATAGGCGGTGTAGCAGGCAACGCGGGCAGCCCTTGCCTTTTCCGCCAACGCCCTGATTTCCGCTGTTTCGGCGGCGATGATCGGCTTTTCGACGAGGATATGCTTGCCCTTGGAGATCAACTCGCCGATGAGGCTCAGCTTTGGACGGTCGGGGATGCATAACAGCGCAGCGTCGTAAATATTTTCCGGAACATCCCCAACATATTTATAATCTGCCCCGGCCACGACGGGGTCAACCGTCGCCACGACGTCCCCGCCGGCAATCTGCCGCCGCTTCCGGCCCTGAATGCCGAGCCCGACAACAATGACCCTCACGGACGGGGTACCGAATTGCTGTCCACAAACATCGGTTCAGAGCGCGGCAATATAACTCTCTACGGCGTCAATTTTCTTTCGGACATCTTCACGTGATACAGGAATATTGCCGTCACGCTCACATTCAATTGCCGCCGCGAACGAACCCAGCACAGATGCGATTACTTCATTTCCGGTCGCGAGCATACCGAGGGTCGAATAGGCAAGAAGCGCGTCTCCCGCACCAACGGCGTCGACCAGAACATCGGTAAAACTATCGATCGCGAAAAAAGCACGATAATCGCCTGAACTGCTTGAACGGTAAGTGATCGTTCCGCGGCCGCCAAGCTTGAGGATGAGCGTCCGGACCTTCGCCTGTTCAAACAGGTTGAGCGCCAGCGGGCGAACCCCGGAATCCTGATCTGCAAGCGCAAAGCGCGCCTCTTTTTCATTCGGCGTGATGAGGTCGAACCCTGAAAACTCCAGGATGTTTCCCCATCTGCTCGCCACCTGACTGTCCGCAACCCGGAACGCACCTTCCGGGATCGCTTCTATCAGAGAGGGAATGGTCGCCTTGTTAAAAATGCCATGGCGAAAATCGCTGAAAATCACCGCATCGGTAGCCGTCGAACTGACAGACTTGCTGAGTTTAGAGACAATCCGTTCAGAGATCGTGCTGTTATCCAGGGTGTCGACTTTCAACATCCGATACCCGTCGGCGATGAACGCGTTTTTGTTGGTCGTTGGCCTGGTCTTGTCGATTATCGGGTTGCAGACGACGCTGGCCGCTGTCAGCTCCTCAACGACGGACCGGCCAAGCTGGTCGTCGCCCAAAACCGTTGAAAACACGACTTCGGCGCCGGCTTCGCGAATATGCCTGGAGACAATTCCCGCACCGCCGACATAGTCCTGACTGTGTTCATATCTTACGCTGAATGTGGGGGTTTTCGCGTTGCTGCCGATCAGGGAACAATGGGTATATGTGTCGACAATCGTGTCTCCGACCACATGAACCTTTTTGCCCTCGAACTTGTCGAGGGCGGCACGCAGATCGTCGAATCCGATATTCTCGGCCTGCATCATTATGGCGAGCTTTTCACCCGAGATACTGGGTGCCGAGAGGTCGAGTAGCGACGAGGATGAGTAAACGATATCCCCCGGCGTAAAGATCATCTCTCCGCCATAGGATTCGACGACCGCAAGTTCTTCTTGCGTTTTGGCCGGCAGGCCGCCCTCCGTATATTCAAATCCCTTGGCGAAGAAGTCGGGCTGGATAAGATTGATATTTTCGATGGGCGTCGCCTCGCGGTCGATGATTACATAGTCGACCATTTCGAAGGCGGCGAGATTGATTGCGCGAAGTTCTTCGGGGACATAAGGTCGGGGGCCTGCCTGCCCCTTCACCACATGCGCATCGCAGGTCAGGCTCGCGATGAGTACGTCGCCCTTTCCCTTGGCAAAAAGCAGATGGCGCACGTGTCCGGGATGCACGACATCGAAGGTGCCATGACACATGATGACAGTATTCTCGCGCGGCCGGTCGCCGACAATCGCGCGGACATCTTCCGGCGACTTGATCTTGTGACCATATCGCGCGACGAGTTGCTGGGTAACATTCAACGTCATGACAGCGCCTCGAACCAGGTCTTCGTTGCCTTTGCAATTGAATCCGGGGTCCAGAGCGGCGCATCGCGCCATTTCTCGATATCTGCAAGCATCATTGCCACGCCGTCTTCAAAGGATACCTCGGGTTTCCAACCCAGATCGCTCGTGATCTTCTCGATATCGGCCCAGGTTGTTTCCGGTTCGCCGGGACGCTTCGGCAGGAATACCCGCTCTCCGCCACCGATGAGATCTACCAGCCGGTTGATCGATTGAGGGTTCCCGCCGCCCAGGTTGAAAATCTCGCCCGACGCATCCGTTTCTCCCGCGCGGCGAAATGCATCGGCCACATCGGTCACGAAAACAAAATCGCGGCGTTGCTCTCCGTCACCGACAATTGTCAGCGGAATCCCCTCTAGTTTTTGTTTTAAAAACACCCCGAAGACTGCGCCATAGGCGCCGGTCGTCCGAACGCGCGGTCCGTAGGCATTGAATATTCTGACGGCGTTTACCGGCAGGCCATATACACGATGCCAATGGAATGCGGTCTGTTCGCCGAGATATTTGCTGAGCGCATAGGGATAGTGCGGATCGATCGGATGATCTTCACGAGTAGGCACATCAGCCAGACCGTAACAGGACGAAGATGCCGCATAGACGAATTTTTCGACCCCCGCATGTCGGGCACATTCAAGAACATGAACTGTGCCTTGAACATTGGTACGCATATAATCGGTCGGGCGCTCGATCGACGGCACGATGTCGCCGATGCCTGCGAAGTGAAAGACGTGGGTCGCTCCGAAGAATGTCTCGTCGTTGGACTCCAGTTCGCAAATATCGCGGACTGTCAGAGAAAACCTGTCGTGGTCCATTACGTGGGCGAGATTGCTCTCGCGGCCGCCGGTCAGGTTGTCCAGCGCGCGAACGGTGTAGCCATGGCCCAGCAAGACATCGACCATGTGCGAACCGATAAACCCTGCGCCGCCCGTAACGACGGCAATCTTCTCCGAAGTCATGCAGCGTTCAGCCGCTTCAGGCGGCGAACGTTAAAATAAATATCGTCCTCGAGGCTATCAGGCAGCAGACCCTCCCGGAACGCCTTGCAAAGATCTCGGACAGCATCCTCTACGGAATATTTCGGCACGAAACCGATCCGCTCTTTGATCTTGTCGGAATTGATATGATACGACCGATTATCGTCGGACGGGGTGCGCACGATTTCGATTTCGGGCTTATCAGGAAATTCTTCCATCACAACCCGCTTCACGGTCTCTGCGATTTCATTGATTGTCATGTTCTGGTAACCGGCGTTGAAAGTTTCGCCCTGGATCTTCTCGCCAGGGAGTTCAAGCGTCAGCTGATATAGATCACACATATCCTGAATATGCAGATTGGGGCGCATCTGGTCACCGCCAAAGACGGTAATGCGGCCATTATTGACAGCGAGGTTCGTCAGAATATTCACCGACACATCCAATCGCGTGCGCGGGCTGTAGCCGCATACTGTCGCCGGCCGCAGCGTGACACATTCGAAGTCGTCGGACATGTACTTGAAGAGGATAGGCTCACACTTTCCTTTGTATTCGTTGTACAGGGTCAGCGGCACCAGCGGGTGTTCTTCGGTAACGTTCGGCTGATCCGATACGCCGTAGACCGAGCTTGATGAACAATAGATAAACCGTTTCACGCCCGCATCTTTCGCGGCGGCAACCATCGGCTCGAACGCGTGCAGATTTGTGGATGTACTGAGTTCTTCATCCAATTCGAAACTCGCATCGTTCGATATGCAGCCCAAAGAAATTACCGCATCGTGCCCTGCCACCGCATCGGCATATGCCTTCGCATCCCGAATATCCCCCTTGATAATGGTCAGATTGGGATGATCGGGCAAACCGTCAGTGCCAAAATACATGACGTCGAAAACCGTAACTTCATATCCGGCATCAAGGAGCTGAGGCACCAGCAGGCAGCCGACGAAGCCGGCACCGCCCGGAATGAAAATCTTTTTGAATTGTGGCATAATTTCTCCTGTTGCGCGGGTGTTTTACTCACCCATCGCGGGCTGGGGCGCATCGATTATCCGATATCCCGCCGAGGTGGCGTCGCGATAGAACATCTCAACTGTTTCAAGCGAGTACTGGGCAAGGTCTTTGCCGATAGTCACCAGTTTCGCCAGAACATCGTTGGTGACAGTGATTACCTGGCAGCCGCATTGTTCGGCATGGTATATGTTGAGGAGTTCCCGCGGGCTGGCCCAGATAAGTTTGGCGGCGGGTTTCTGGGCGAGACAGGCGACCGAATCGGTCATGATCGGTATAGGGTCCCTGCCGGTATCAGCAATACGTCCGGCGAAAACCGACACGAAGGCAGCGACGCTTCCCTCGAGACAGGCCGTAATTTTTTCGACCTGTTCAAGCTGCATCAAGGCCGTCACGTTGACGGAAACTCCCGACTTCGAGAGCCGCTCGACCAAAGGCCCGGCGAAGTCGCCTTTCGTGTTGGTGATCGGTATTTTGACATTCACATTCGTGCCCCAGGATGAAATCTTGCGCGCCTGGGTTTCCATTTCGTCGAAATCGTCCGCGAAAACCTCGAAAGACACTGGAAGCGCGGGCACGATTTCAAGCATGTCCCGGGCAAATTTTTCATAGTCCTCGACCCCCGCTTTACGCATCAGGGTGGGGTTGGTTGTAAAGCCTTTTATCAACGGGTTCGCTGCAAGCGCGGCGATTCCGTCAAGGTCCGCGCCATCGGCGAAGACTTCAACATTTAATCCTGAAACGGGGGTCATTGGTTGTCTGCCTTCCATGGAAAATCTCTAACGACAAGCGGGGCGGCCTCTGCGAGAGAGGCCACAATGTAGTCCGGCGCCGTCGGCCGGGTCTCTTCATATCCATAATCGATGAATACGGTGCGACAGCCTGCTGCTGCGCCAGCTTCGATATCGCGCCACCGATCGCCGATCATTACGCTCTGTTCAAGCGCTATGCCATGGTCTTCGGCCGCGGCACGGATCATTCCGGGCCGGGGCTTGCGGCAAGCACAGTTTTCATCAGCCGTGTGATAGCACACCCTGACGTCGTCGACAGGCAACTCCGCCCTGACACGACGGTGCATCTCTTCGACTGTTTCCCGGTCGACCAGGCCATTGCCGACATCCGGTTGATTGGTGACGACAATCAATCTGGCACCGGCGCCTTTCAAGTCGCGAAGCGCCTGGTAGATTCCCGGCAACCATTCGAATTCGTCAAGCGTTGTCGGAGCATAGGGACGTCCAGCCCGAACCAGGCTGCGGTTTAGGACACCATCACGATCAAGAAAGACCGCCCATGTCACGGCGAAGCCACTAGGCCTTCCCATTTGTTTTCTTGAATCATCAAATCGGGATGACAAACAAGACAGTGCCAGATCACGGCCTGAAAAGCCTCGGAGTGGGGCGTAATCCGTTCATCTGAAACAATCGGCACAATGATAACCGTGTCACCGACTTTCCGTGTGTATCCTCCATCGCGCCCGACAATGCCGAAAATGCGCATCCCTCGTTTGCGCGCTTCGTCTAGGCCTGCGACGATATTTGCAGAAACATTGCGTTCAGCGTCTCCGCCACCGACGGAAAATACGAGGACGGCATCATCAGCGTCACATCGACTTGTCCGGAGATAGGCGGCGAAGACCGTCTCCCAGCCCTCGTCGTTGGTACGAGCGGTCAACTCAGCGACATTGTCGACAGGGGCGTATGTTTCGATTCCGCAGAGTTTTCTGAAATCATTCACCGCATGGCTGCAATTTGCCGCGCTGCCGCCGACGCCAATGATAAAAAGCCTGCCGCCCCGCTCGCGCAGCAGACCAAGTTCAGAAACCATCAGCTCTATCTGTTGGGGGTCGAGCATCTGGCAAATTCTGGATGCTTCTTCGAGATAACGCGCTGCGTGACTGATCAAGGTTTATTCACCATTGTTTATTTTGCGTTCGCCGCAAGCCAGCAACCGATTATTTCATTGCTACCGCAGCGCGGGTGATCTGTGTTCACAGCGCGAACTCAAGTACTCTGACAGAGAGCCAGCAGCTATTTACAGTTCAAAAATATGAGCTTGAACTTGCGAATTTTAGGCTCGAACTTGCGAATCATCAAATTTCAAATCGCGACTCGCCCCATCACCTGCCCGGCATCCCGGGTTTAGATGGAACATATATCGACTAACTACAATGATAGAACGTTCACAATATGAACGTCAAGTAATCGTTCGGAAAATGAACAACATACCTGCATCTGGTTACCTGCGCCTACCGGTACTCGACCACGCGCATTTGTTGACAGCCCCCCCGCATTCAAAGTACACGAACGCCGGTCTTGAATGGTCGGACTCCCATGGTTAAGAACAGTAAAATAGTTGTCGTCGGCCTCGGTTACGTCGGCCTGCCCCTCGCGGTTGCGCTTGCGCGGACCTATCCTGTGATCGGGTTCGATATCGACGCAGGGCGCGTGGCGGAGCTTGAAGGCGGCGAGGACCGCACCCGCGAGGTCGAGCCCGACCGGCTGAAGGCCAGCACACTCGTTTATTCCGCGAACAGGGACGATATCACGGGTGCCGATATCTATATCGTCACGGTACCGACCCCGGTGGGCGCGAACAACCAGCCCGATCTCGGCGCGGTGCGTGGCGCGAGCAAGATGGTCGGCGAAGTCATGTCGAAGGGTGCCATCGTCGTCTATGAAAGCACCGTCTATCCGGGCGTCACCGAAGACGTCTGCGGCCCGATCCTCGCCGAGGCATCCGGGCTGAAATGCGGCGAGGAATTCTTCCTCGGCTATTCGCCGGAACGGATCAACCCGGGCGACCGCGAACATACCGTCGACAAGATCACCAAGGTCGTCGCCGGCCAGACTCCGGCCGTCGCGGAAACGCTTTGCGAAATGTACGGCGCGGTGACATCGGGCGGCGTTTTCCCCGCCGCCGACATAAAAACCGCCGAAGCCGCCAAGGTGATCGAAAACGCCCAGCGCGATATCAACATCGCCTTCGTCAACGAGGTCGCCACGATCTTTCACAAGATGGGCATCTCGATCCATGACGTGCTGGAAGCCGCCGGCACCAAATGGAACTTCCTGAACTTCCGGCCGGGCCTGGTCGGCGGTCACTG
>Ga0255756_1005697_pt1 | contig 11454 bp, 6 predicted proteins | sample 011ome_20_FD_179956 | JGI IMG/M metagenome (GOLD analysis project Ga0255756, IMG submission 179956) | Coastal salt marsh microbial communities from the Groves Creek Marsh, Skidaway Island, Georgia - 011509CT metaG (version 2) | ecosystem: Environmental > Aquatic > Marine > Intertidal zone > Salt...
AGATTAACAAACAAACAGTTCTTTTTTTTTTCTTTTTTTTTTGAAAAGGAGGAGGACGAGATCGGAAAAAAGAGCACACAGGGAGATGAGATCGCAAGAGAATATAACACAACAATAATAATAACATATTTGATTGTACAAGAGGTGGAAAGAATCGCTCGCTCGCTACTTTCATCATCCATAAAGTCAGAAGGCAAACTTTTCGAGATCACTCTGGGCGCTTCGTCGGAGCTGCGCGTCGTTTATTTGCGCGTTTAACCAGGATATCATCTTGCCGTCGCTGGCTCTTTCGTCTTCGAGTTCGGCGACGCGTCGGTCTCTTTCGCTGAGTTTGAGCTTTACGCGTTCGGTTTCTTCAATGAGCGCGTCTTTTTCTTCCTCCGTTTGCCGCTTCGCTTCGGAGGCTTTGTCGAGTCTGATTTTTTGTTCCTCTAAGAGTTGCTCCTGCTGTAAAATGACCGCGGATCGGAGTTTGGATTTCGATTTTACCGCTTTGAGTTCGTTCGCTAGGCGTTCGATGACGGCGTTGCCTTTTTTGATTTCGTTGGCGTATTCGATGGCTATGGATTCTGCTTTCTCGGTTTGTTCTCTAGACTGGTTCCAAGATTTATCCAGAGAGCGTATGTGCGCTTCGGCTTGTTCGAGTCGTCGTTTTACGAGCGCGTTGACTTCATCTTTGTCGTTGAGTTGCGATTCCAGCCATTCGACGCGATGGAGTCGGGCCATGTGTTGTTGGTCTTTATCGCGAAGATTAGCATCCGCGTTGCGAAGTTGTGCGCGCGATTCGGCAACCTCGTCGCGTAAAGATTGCAATTCCTCTTCCAGAACGCGATTGCGCATTTCGGTTTCAGTTTGCGTTTGCGTGCGCAGGAACAACTCGTCCCGTAAATCTCTCACTTGTTTGTCGAGCGCTTCGTTTTTCGAGTGCAACTGCGCTCGTTCATTTTCCAATTCCGTTCTGTTCGCCGCCGTTTCGGAAGCGTACTGCACTTTTGCCAAACGCTCTTGTTCTCTCGCGATTTGCACTTCCTTCTCGGCGTCTGCTAAGCTCTCGCGAAGTTCCTCAGCTATTTTTTGGTACATGTTTCGGTCCTCGTTCGCGTCGAACATGCGCCCGGCTAATAATTTTTTCAATTGCTCGTCCGAGGCGCGCACGAACCGCAACGACAACCGTCCAACCGTGTTGAATTTGTTGGTTTCGTATATCGTGAATAACGAGAAGAAGTTACTGCTATTATCACCATCTCGCCTGTCCATCGTTGCACTTCTCGTTTTGCTCTTCTTTTCTTTCCGCAACGTCAAAACTGCAAAGAACGCGTTCTTCTTACCGTCCGTGCTTCTGTTCACCTTTTGCGACTTTCTCAACCCGTTCCTCGTCCTGCGAAAGAGCGCGTTTTCAGCCTCGTTGGTATCTTTGTCTTTTTCTTCTCTGTCGACTAAACCATCGCTTTCGTTATCCTCGTCCTCGTCGTCCGTCGTCGTTCCCGCTAAACACTCTCTCAACAAATCGATAAAATGCGTCGGGAACTGGTTAAAATCCACCCGTATGTTCTGTTCTCGTTTCAAACGAACGTTAAACTCCTCCTCGTTCACTTCCATCGAGTGGCTAAAAAATGGATTCTTCTCCGACTGCACGTGCACTCGTAAGATTCGGCTCCTCGTCGTCGTCGTCGTCGCGCTCGTCGACACGCGCACCGAGCAAATTTCAACATTTTCATCTTCTTCATCTTCATCATCACCACCGTCGTTGTCCCTTTCATATTCATCACCAAAGGTTCTTCGAATCGCCACCGGCACGCGCTCATCAAACAACACCTTCGAAACGTCTAAATCGCGCGTCGGGTCCCACCAATCGTTCGCGTCTCCTTCGACGACGAACGCGTTTTGTTGTTGGTGTTGATGTCGATTTTTTATCGTCGTCGTTGTTGTTTTGGAAAAATCAAATCGTGTTTCTTCTTCTTTCTCCTTTGAACTCACTCCGGGCGTTGAGAAATTCGTGTTTCTCCTTCGAGTGTTTGGAGTGATCGTTTCCTCCGTCATCGTATTTCTTCTTCCCGTATTTTCGTTCGTTTATGAGATGCGTCGTCTCCTGCGTGTGTGTGTTTGTGTATGTCGTGTGAGTGCGCGCGTGTGTCAAAGTTTGAATTTTCAGTCGTGTTGACTTTTAGGGTTTCAATTGCGATTTTGTGCCTCACTTTTCCCGAGACGGACGCGCGACAGACGAACGCTACTCGTCAGAGAGTGAAGAGAGAGAGAATGATGGTCGAGGAGACAGAAGAAGAAGAGGTGTACAAAGGACCGAGCTTACCTCCTCCGCCTCCGCCTCCTTCTGTTTCTCAAAGACGAGCTCCTCTCGGGGGAAAAAAGAACGGACAAAAATCCGCGCTCGTCGTCGCCGCCAAGAAAGACGCGTTTAAGAACGCGGTGGACGCCTCGCACTGGTCGCACAGCAACGACGCGACGCTGAAACGAAGCGGCGGGGACGATCCAGACGAGGATGACGTCGATGGAACCCACGACGACGATTACGACGTGGACGAAAATTCCTACTGGTGGACGCTCGAGGCGAGGTCGGTGGCGCTTTCGAGAGAGGCGAAAGTGCAGTGGAATCCAGAGGTGGATTTACCGTGCGAAGACGCGCGCGAGAGGCAGATGAAAGCGCAAACGGGGGAGTTTAACGTGTGGTACGGAAAATCGGCGACGGCACCGGGGGCGTTGTCGTATCACGAACGGAAACCGGCGCCCACGAGGTGCGTGGCGGCGTTTGATTGCGGGACGACGAAAGCGGACGCGTTGGCGGACACGACGGAGAATACGAGTATTTATTGGTGCTTGCACTTCGCGAGAGGGAGGTGCACGTACGGGAACCGTTGCGAGTACATACATCGATTGCCGACTGGTTTGGACGATGCGAAGAGGAAAGATTTGATGTACGACTTATTCGGGAGGTCGAAGCACGCGTTGGAAAAAGCAGACAACAGCGGCGCGGGGAGTTATTTGAGAGACGTCAGGACGTTGTTCATTTACTACGCCGGGTCGATACCAGAACACTGGGGATCAGAGCGCATGGAGCGAGAAATTCGGAAAGATTTCGGCGAGTGGGGACCGATCGAGGCCGTGGACGTGAAACACGACAGAACATTTTGCTTCGTGAGGTACAAGTTTCGGGCGAGCGCCGAGTTTGCGAAAGAAGCGATGGAAGGCCAACGAATCGGTAACTCAAAGATTCACGAGTTGCCGTTGTCCGTGCGATGGGCAAACGACGATCCAAATCCCGTCGCTATCGTGAGAGTGAAAAGAGAACGCGAGACTTTGGTCGCGGATGCAATTATTCGTGGGATTGAAAAGAAACAGAGAGAAATGTCTGCGAAGGAAGCGTTGGAGCAAAAGATGATTGCGCAGGTGAAAGAAGGCGAAGAGTATCCGGACACCTCGGCGTTCTACGACGACGAGGAAGGAAAGAAAGCTATGGTAGATGCGGAGAAAGAGAAGAAAGAAGAAGAGGAGAGAAACAGAAAATCTTTCAAAAGTAATAACGTTGAGGAGGAAGAAGAAGAAGATGATGATGACGACGACGACGGAGTGACTTTTGACCCGGACGATTACGAATGAAAAAATTCAAGAACCACTAATTAGCCATCTATAGTACCAAATAGCAGGACATTGCAATAAATGTACACCTAAAGACTAGTAGCTAAAGAAAGCTCTACGAAATGACTAACAACTAATGCTAATTCTATCTATGTTACCATCCGGTCCCAGAAAGTACGAGCCCGCGTCGTCGAAATCTTTCTGTCCCGCCGCTTTTATCGTATTAGTATGAAATAAAGTTCCCAAAGCACGCGGTGACGAGAGTATTCTCGAGTCTCGGCCAACGACGAGTTCTTTTTCTGTTTGTACGGGTTTTGCATACGCTTGACGCGACGGGAAGTATTCGAGCACCCCTCCGCCGCGGTGTGGCGAGAACACGACCAATTCTCTCTCGTCCACGAATCCTACGTCGGAGTCTCGACATCCTTTAATCATGCTCACCGTGGTCAACTGACCGTATTTACAATCATACGTAGTCACGCGCCCAAGTAAATCGGTAGCGGCGAGAACGACCCCGTCGGGAGAGATGAGAATATTCGTCATTTTTCTCGGGCCATCGACGATGGCAGATTTCCATTTCGACGGTTTCAGCGCCGCGTTGTTTTCGGATTCTTCGTTCTTGTCGTCGTCATCTTCTTCGTCATCGTCACCGACAATATCGAATCGTTTCTTTTGAATATCTTTCGTCTTCTTTGCAAAGAATGAAAAAATCTTCTTGGCTGCCATGGAGACAGATTCCACGGCGCCAAACTTTGAGCCACCAGACGCTTGCAAGAACGCAATCGTGCCGAATTTGCCGCACGCGACAAAGCCAAACTTATTTTCATCCTTCTCGTCGTCGTCGTCGTCATCGTCGTCGTCGTCGCTGGCATTCAACAACGCGTTCAAACCAGTATATTTATTTTTCCTCTCGCGCAAACCGGCTTCTGAACACTTTATGGGCACGTTTCCTACGCACACGCCGTCGCGAATAGGAGCAATTCTTTTGAATCCATCGAATTTGACCATCCCGGTCAAGGTGTTGTAATCGTCTTTTTCTGGTTGGAAATCGTGCGCGAATTGCTTTCGAGCCATTCGTAAACGGTATAAATGCGACTTCATCTCCAGCGCGTCTACGCGCAACACGTCCCCATTTTCCGCGAATATAGTTACATCTTCTTCTTCTTGTTCTTCTTCTTTTCCGTCCTCGTCGCTCTCGTCTTTCTCCTTCGGCCCCAGGCGTTGCCCGCTCGATTTCGAGCGAATGGACACCAACGGCGCTCTCGAAACCTTCCTCGAAAAGAGTAATCGCGGACTTTCAACGTCCGCGCAATCGTACCCTTCCAAACGGCCATTCGATAATCCAACCAGCAAAAACGACGCGTCGTCGTGCGCAAAATCAACAAACGCCATCGACCGCGCCCGAATATCTTTTCTGTTGTTGTTGTTGTTGACGGTAATCACACCGTGCTTCGCACCATCCTCGTCGTCGTCTTCCGCGTCGCCGACGCGACAAATCGAACACACCAACACGACGCTCTTCCTGCGAAACGCCAAAACGTTCGCGCGCGAATTCAGCGCGACGTGCACGCCGTCGTCGTCGTCGTTTTCCAAAGTTTCCTCGCGACGGTTGTTGTTACCACCGTTGGAAGAAGAAGAAGAAGAAGCGCGACGACGCAACCACGTTTTCGATCGCGTCGACAAGACGGGATCGTCGTCGTCGTCGAAAAACAGCTTCGAGACGACGTCGTGCACGCGTTTCACGCGGCCGTGTCGAGTGAGAAGAATTGTCTTCCCTTTCTCGTCGTTCTCCGTCGTCGTCGGTGCCATTCTTTCTGTGGTTGTTGTGAGGGAGGGGTGTTGACAAAAAAGTGAAGTTTTAGCGCGAGCGCGTCGGTCTACGCGTCTAAGTAGTGGTACATTAAAAAAACGATAAATCACCGGAACGCGCGCTCGGTCGCGTTTAGGATCTCGTACTGTCCCTCTCTGAGCGTCCGAATCGCTTCGAGCCATTTTTTACCGCTTTCTCTTTTCAGCGCGGGTTCTCTTTCGGCGACTTCGTCCAACGCGGCTTTCTGTTCAGCGACGGCGTCCAACACTTCGTCTCGAGCGTCGTATTTCGAGACAAACTCTTCCTGTTTTTGACCGTCGTTGCATATTTCATCGATGGTCTTTCGGTCGACTTTTAAAAACGTATTCGACGCTTGTAAACGCACTTGGATGAAATCGTTTGGGTTGTTGGGAACGCAAAAGCCGTACTTCCTCAACAGTTCGTCGTTCGAGCGTTGGTTGCCGTAGGATATGGTGCACTCTTCACCGTTTTTTATATCTCGTATTGCGTGCACCTCAACGGTATCTGCCGTTTTGTTGTTGTTATTATCATCACTACTCACCAATCGAATCTCGCAGTTTGCGTTGGCGTCGTGATTGAGCAAATCTACGCCCGGAATGAACGAATAGAATTTCGACGGGGATGTCGTCGACGAAGACACGGATAAAGCTCTCGATAACACCGTCGATAAAGCCCACGCGAATAAATCGTACGGGACCGCTTTATTCTCCTCCCCAAAAATGCCCGCGTGCGCGTTCTTCACGAACGTCTTTCTCGTCACGACGCTTTCAAACGTCGGCGTGCCTCTCAACAGCGCGACCTGCGTCGAAGCTTCCCACAACAAAGGCACGGACGGGTCCATTCGGCCCGTCAGCGGAGGACACGACGCCCGATAAGAGCTCGAATCGAGCAATAAATTCAACGCCATCGACGCGTGCACTTCAAATCCAGGCGCCACTCGCCTCGCCGCCTCGACAAACTGCGGCGCTTTCGTCGTCGCCGAGCGCGTGGCGAACGCGGACGATAACGGGTGATATAACTCGCTCTTCAGCGCGAATATCTTTTCGTTGGTTTTTATTCCATCATCGTTGTTCGCGAATATCCCGAGAGAAGAAGATGAAGTATTTTCAAAATTTTCTCCGTCGCTATCGACGACGACGTTCGAAGACGCGTCGAACAAAAGCGTCCCGTCGCTCGCTCTCGCCGACAAGAGTTGCAACAACGCTTCGCCTCTTTGTGAACAACTTTTTTCCTTGACCAGCAACAGCGACTTCCGAAACGAACACGCAGAAGAAGTGGTAGAAGAATAAAAAACCATGTTATTATCTATCGCATCATCACAAGGTCATGTCCACTAACTCGCGCAGTTCTCGCAGCCGCAATCGCGCGTCGCTCAGCAAGTGACTGATGTCGTGAGTATTCTTCAAGTTTCGATGCGTCTCGAATTGCGTTCGGATTTCCCGAAACAGTTCCAGCTTGTGTGTTTCCCCAGATCTCGTTTGTGAGGCTATTCGCAACGCTTTGCGGTACAGCGACAAGACGTTGTGTCGGTTGATGAAGTGCTGCAGAGAAGGTTTCAGCTTTGACGACATTCAATACGTCCGCGTACTAGTGATAATAATAATAACGAGCTCCTCGGCTAAGTTTGGGGACCGTTGTCACACAACAGCAAAACATTTTTGGACCCTTTTCATATGTTATACTAAACCCTAATTCTTTGCCTTCGCTTCGGCGTTGGCATTTGTTAAACGGATAAAAATACAGAGAAGATTAGGTAAGAATTTCCACAAAGTTCAACATCGCGCAATCGAAACTAACTCGATATATCCCATCACAGCATGGCCCCTGCGCAAGGATGACACATGAATTTGACTGGAAAAGATCACGTTTTTTTTTTCTTCTTCTTCTTGTCTTCCTCTATTTACTACTACAATTCAACCACTCTGTCTACAAACGACGTCGCCGCTGCTGATGATCTGTGACTCACGAGCACCACCGACCTTCCTTTACTCGCTCTTTTCAACGCCTCGATGACAATCGTTTCGTTATTTTGGTCCAACGCGGACGTCGGTTCGTCCAACAGGAGTATTTTCGGATCCGCAAACAACGCTCGAGCTATGGCTACGCGTTGCTTTTGTCCACCGGACAACGTGCAACCGCGCTCACCAATCTTCTTGGAGAATAAATCTAAAGCGATGTCGTCGTAAATTAAAGCAGCTTTTGCCACTTCGACGACGCGTTCATAAACGTCTCTCGGAATGTTGCTTTCGTTTAATAAAAGTCCTCCGTTTTTCTCGTCGAATACGAGATCCGAACTTCCATTTTCTCCATAAACAATATTCTCGAAAATAGTCCCGGAAAACAACACGGGTTCTTGCGAAACGATCGATATCGCGCGTTTGCGCAACCATTCCGAGGACAACGAGTCGATGTTTACTCCGTCCAACTTTATCGCGCCTCCGTCTACTTTGTAAAATTTTTGCAACAACTGTAAACACGTCGTCTTCCCTCGTCCAGAAATGCCCTTTAACTGAACCACTTCGTTCGGTTTGACCTCGAACGATACCGAACTCAATACTTCTTTTTTCGTCGTTGTTTCAGAAGAAGTAAAAGGATACGAAAACGTCACGTTTTCAAACTGAATGTGACCTTTGAACGTCGACGAGTGCAATATTTTCTTATTCTTCTTAAGTTCTTCCTCCTCTTCCTCTAGTTCTCCTCCGTCCAAACACTTAAACACCTCGGTCGCACTTCCGCTGGCTTTGAATAAACTCGTAAACGCGTTCAACAACTGTCCAAAGTACTCTTGCAACTGTGATTGGTACAACATCGCGGCGACTAACTTTTCCGGCCGCATATCCTCCTCTAAAGCTAATCTCCCGCCCACGTATAATATCATCACCGGAACGAAACACGACGATACCAAGCTATAAAATATGGTAAAATAGCCGCCCGAAAATATCGCTTGATCGACGCTTTCTTTATACCACCGTTTCACCGCAAATGTGTAGCGCTTGTGTTCGTACGCCTCGTTCGCGAACGATCGAACCGTTCTCACGTTCCCGATCACCTCGTGCGCCACGTCGTTGGCACTCGCCAACGTCTCTTGCACTCGAGCGCTATTCCTCGCCATCCACTTCCCGTAAAAATGGTTCGCGACGGCACTCACCGGCACCGCAACCATCGCCAACGCGCCTATTCTATAGTCTAGCCACACTAAATACGCGGACACCCCCGCGACTCTCACGACGCACTCCACGCAGTTTCTAAACACCCACGACAAATCGCTCGCTATTTCCCCGCAATCCGACGACAACATCGACGTCACTCTCCCGGTCGCCTTCGCATCGAACCACTCGATTTTCTTCCTCAATATCGACCTGAACACGTCTTCCCTTAACCTGCGAACGATTCTCGTTTGCGCGAACGAGAACAGAAACACGTTCCAAAAGTCCAACGCACCGTTAATCACTCCGGCGAAGAAGAAGTAACGAACGTTGTTCCTAAACTTCTCCTCGTTCAAATCCACGACGCCGCCGATCGACCCGGCTATAAAATGCGGCATGGCGACGCTGAACGGAAGACGAACGAGTAACGACGCGATGCCAAGCAATATCCATCGCCGGTCCGGTTTCGCCAGGCGGAGAAGGCGCGCGAAGGATGGTTGTTGTTGTTGTTGTTGTTGTTGTTGAATATCTTTTGGTCTTTTACTTCTTTTACTTCTTCTTTGTCTTCTTCGAAGGAGTCTCTCCGTCGAAAGTTCTTCTTCTTCTTCTTCTTCATCATCTTCTTCTGCATTCGAAGACTTACTGTTTTCCTCCTCGTGCTCGTCTTCATAGTCGTCGTCGTCATCGTCGGACGATGAAGAAGACATGCGCGCGCGCGACTGTGTTAGTTAAAAAACTTTTGCGTGATGTTTTTGGGAAATTTCCCAAAAATTTCGTCAAAAGGATAAAAAGCAACACACGCGCGAGCACGATCGATCGATCGATCGATGATGATGATGATGCTCTCGACGACGAGAGTAGTCGTCCATCATCGCTATCCTCCTCCTCGAACAACCATTCGAAAGACCATCATTCGTGCAAACGACGCGGAAAGATATAAACGAGAACTCTCGGACGCGCACGATAAGGCACGAAAGCTGCTCGCCAGAGGCGGACGTCTGATGGACAGATTGAAAAGTTTAGAGATTGGCGCGAAACTGGCGATAAAAAGGAACGACGAAGCGCAGCTCAGACAAATCGCGAGAGATCGAGTGGTCGTGAAAGAAGGTCTGAAAGAGTTGGTGATGAAAATCGAAGCGCAGAGAGCGTTCGCGGAGGCTTTGGAGAAGGCTTTGGATTTGAAATCTTCGTCTTCGTCGTCGTCGTATTTGCCGTACGAAACCGAGGAGGAGATTGAAGAAAAGTTCCGCAAACTCGAGAGGCAGCAGGAACGCTTGAAAGTGGATTGGCTGGATAACTTATGACGTGAAGCGGGCACACACACACGCACTAGATAGAATCTGTAGCAAAGCGCGCGCGTAGTAAAGAGTGTAGTTTATGTTATTATTATTATATTATACTTAGTAGTTCACACGGTAGCTCGCAACGTCGTCGCGGTATTATTAGTAGTAGTATCGTCGTCATCGTCGTATTATTATTATTACATGGCGTCCATCGGTACAGTTTTACTTACCGTCGGCGACTTCGATTTTGAACGTCTGGTTTTGGAAGAGCAAACGGAGCGGTTGTTTGCTGTTTTCGGGCGTGTTGTTGTTGTTGTTGTTGTTGTTGTTGTTGTTGTTCGCGTTGTCGTCGTAATTCTTCTTCTTCGACGACGACAACATTGACATCGAGTGGTTCTCTTTACCACCGCGTTCTCCTTTACCCGTCGCTCGGGTTTCGCGCTCTTTATGTTCGTCGGCGTCTTCTTCTACTTCTTCCGAGACCGAATCCGAACGCAACGAAGACGCGGTGCCGGGCTGATATTCCAAATCGTCTTCTTCTTCGTCCTCGTTGCCAAAGAAATCGGGTTCCATGTGCTCCGTTCCATCGCTACTCCTCGGCGTTTCAGAATACGGCGACGGTTGCTTTCGTTGTCGGTTTTCTTCTTCTTCTTCTTCTCCTGCTATTATTTCTTGCTTATGTTCTTCTTCTTCTTCTTCTTTCTTATCCGTCGCGCTATTTCGGCTATTTCGCTGCGCGTGCTGCGAAAACGTTCGGTCCGGACTCAACGAAAGATTCATCGCGCTCGAGTCCAACGAACTCGCCGCGGAATAGTTCGTTCTCTCGCACGCGCTGACAAACTTCTCAATCTTCTCTAAACTCGGCGCGCACTTCGTCCCGGCTAACATCTCTTTCACGTATTCCTCCATCTTTTTCAAACTCTCGATTCTGTTCACTTCCATTTGACTCGTCTCTTTGACCAACCGCTCGTACCGTTTCGCCACCCACCGCTCGGCAATCTTATGCAAACCGAGCAACCACGGTCCTCGAAACGCCACTCGAAACCGCACCTCGCACACTTTCACGCACTTATTCGCATCTTCCGGCGACGGTTTAATCACCGCCAATTCTTCGCACACGATCATCTTCCTCAAACTAATATTCCTCGTGTACGTGTACAACCGCTTCTCCTCCTCTCTCCACTCGCACATCTCCAACCCTTCCAACGGCTTGGACGTCGTCCCTTCTCCTCTGCCGTTGTCGTCGACAAAGAACGGCAACTTCGAAAACCACCTCGGCGCGTCGTTCCGAGCCCAAAACTTTCTCTTCCGGAAGTGCCACCCTTTCTGCGCGTCTTTTTTCGGCGCCACGGTCGGTACGATTTCCACCTTATACACCGTCTGGTCGTCCGGGGACACGCACGACGTGCGCTGTAAAAACGCGCGAATCGCGCACAACGCGTCCGTGTTGTACGTCACCTCATGAGTGCGTTTGGTACCGCCGAGCTGTTGGGACTTTTTGAACAGTTCGCCCACGTAGTTTCGCGGCGGTTTGATGTCGTTGTCGTTGTTCTTCTTCTCCGTCTTCGTCGTTGATGACATCGTCTTTATCTGATATAGATAT
>Ga0255756_1005700_pt1 | contig 11451 bp, 10 predicted proteins | sample 011ome_20_FD_179956 | JGI IMG/M metagenome (GOLD analysis project Ga0255756, IMG submission 179956) | Coastal salt marsh microbial communities from the Groves Creek Marsh, Skidaway Island, Georgia - 011509CT metaG (version 2) | ecosystem: Environmental > Aquatic > Marine > Intertidal zone > Salt...
GTCCAGGGATAAAGGTAAAGAGGAAAAAATTAATGTTAAGCCTTTATGATTCAAGATAAGTAATTTCCTATCAAATTACTTATCTTGAATCATAACTTAAGCAATAGGCGGGAAAATGAGATAATGTTCTCAATCGATGATCCAGCGCCTTGATGCGCAGCAGAAATCAGAATTTTTTTGAAATTAACAAAACCACTATTAAAGACGCTGTTCCATAACAAAAAAAATAATGCCATGACACAAGAGCTTATATACAACTTAAACGTTAAAACCCAACAGATACTGTCGACGCCGCAAATAATAAAAGACGAAATTCCAGTTCCTGACAATGCAATGTCAACAATTATCCAAGGACGCAAAGCTATTGAGTCTATTTTAGACGGAATAGATAAGCGTCTTCTAGTGGTGGTTGGCCCATGCTCAATACACGATACGAAGGCAGCAATGGACTATGCGAGCAGGTTGCAAGTGCTATCGAAAAAAGTAGCTGAAACGATGATGATTGTGATGCGCGTCTATTTCGAAAAGCCTCGTACTACCGTTGGTTGGAAGGGACTTATTAACGACCCACACATGGACGAATCCTTTGATATTGAAGAAGGACTGCGTATCGCGAGAAGGTTGTTAATTGATATCAACGAAATGGGATTGCCGGCTGGTACGGAGGCACTAGACCCGATTAGCCCACAGTACTTAGGCGATCTAATTTCATGGAGTGCTATTGGGGCACGTACAACCGAGTCACAAACCCACAGAGAGATGGCTAGCGCACTCTCGTCGCCGGTTGGATTTAAAAACGGGACTGATGGCGGTCTTTCAGTAGCAATTAATGCCCTTCACTCAGTTTCTAATCCACACAGTTTTTTGGGTATTAACAGCGACGGTCAAGTAGCGATTACGCATACCAAAGGCAATCGATATGGGCACATTGTGCTACGCGGAGGATCAAATGGTCCAAACTATGACTCGGTCTCTATTTCGTTAGTCGAAAAAGAACTTAAAGAAGCGAAGTTACCGTCCAATATCATTGTCGATTGTAGCCATGCCAACTCGAATAAAGATCACAACTTACAGCCACTTGTTTTTAACGATTGCGTCAATCAAGTAGTTGACGGAAACAAATCCATTACAGGCATGATGCTAGAGAGCAACATAGGTCCCGGGAACCAAAAACTTCTCGATGACTTAAGCCAAATGGAATATGGCGTTTCTATTACCGATGCCTGTGTTGATTGGGACGTCACTGAAAAAACTTTGCTTGATGCACATAGCAAGCTCCTACCGATCATCTCGGCGCGTTAAATTAAATCAATACCTAGTCGTTAGTGTCCTCTGGAGCATCAACAGCTATCGACTGAATTTTTTGTATCGTTGAATAGCTAAGAGCAATCAGTGCCACCTCAAAAGGCAGGACTAACCACACCAGTGCGGCACCAATAAACTCTGCTAGGGGCAATCCTGTAGAGCTAAACCAATTAATGCCAAGAGCAATCGCCAAGGGAAACACTACAGCAAGCAGCATCAACACTAAACCATTTCCCTTGGTCACCAACCAAGACCATTTCAAAGCCTCGAAAACGCCAATATCGGGATTCCTACTAACCTCAGGGAAAACGAGTATCAAACGCGCAGCGATATAAATCGGTGGTAAAAAGTTGAGCATTGCAAAAAAACCGACATCTCCAAACACGTTAAAAATACTAACGAGAATAGTGCTTGAGATGGCTAACACAAACATAAAAATCATCCCTAGAGAAAACATAGCCAACGTGAATTTAGTCTCAGATAAACCCCATGAAATTGGCGAGCGTTCAGCAAGATCACACTCTAACAACACTCGATACGCGCGAACCGAAGCTATGATTGTAATAAAAAACATAGCAATAACAACAAAATACATCAGCCCGAAACTCTTGGCATTAGGATTAAGTTCACCCCCCTCTTCGGTAACACCAAGATCTCCGCCAACATCAACTCCGAATGAATCAGCAAAAGATAACGACATACCAATCACAAATGGCAGCCAAAGTGAACGAGCAAGCACGAAGCGCTTCTCGTAGGCAAAAATAGCTGCCCCGAATATCAATTTCAACAACGGTAACTTACTATTTGTGTTCTCTGTCATGTATTAACGATCTTTATAAAGCTTTTTGAGCATATCGATCTTTTAAATATCCGCGAAACATCCAAGTGAAGCCTAACACCTGAAGCACTAAAAAAATACTAAATGCTTGAACATAACCCTCTGGAGCATACCCACCACCATCCAAAGCATCCCACTGATTTAGTATGATACCGAATAGCCATTGAGACGCGAAGGCAGTCAGGAATGCCAACAAGTTCAAAGCGGTCGTAGCGCGCCCAGTCAAATGGGCGGGAAAGCTATGGGAAATTATTGAGAATGCAAGGCTACCAGATGTACCAAGCAAACCCCAACCGATCCATATCACCCATGACATCTGAGTGACCTCAAAGACCAGGAGAAGCTGCAGAGCCATATAAGCAATCGTAGCCCAGATAAGAACCACTATAGGTTGGATACCACGGCGACTCATGCGCGTCGCAAATGCGCCCCAAAAAAGAAAGCCGAGCATCGTAGCCATTCCCAACGCAAACAAGTGTAATGCAACACCGGATCGCTCTAATCCAGCCACATCAGATAACCAAGGTCCCGCCCATAATCCTTGAACAGACATATTAAACGCCTGCGGCAGCACGGAACCTAAGGCTATACGCCAGAATATTGGCGCTTTATATACATTCAGCGCACCAAGTAATTGATCCTTAGTCGAACCAACATCATGAATATTTTTCTTATCAGGAGCAAAGAAGAAAATGATAGCTGAGGCAATAACGGTCGCAAAAAACAACGCAACGAACAACTCTCTCCATCCGGTAAAAGACAGCATAAACTCTACTGGTGCTGTCGCAGAAATTGCACCAAGCCCACCGACGAACATGATCCTTCCTGTCATCTCCGGGAGTTTTTCCTTTGGAAACCATTGGGAAAAAATCTTAATACTTGACATAAGGCAAGCAGCCACACCAAAACCTATAAACGCACGACCCAGCAAGAGCGTTTGGAAGTCATCCGCTTTGGAAAATATCAAGGCACCAATCGAGGCCAAAATTAAAAGAGTCGCGTTTACACGCCTTGGACCAAATCTATCTAAAAAAAGTCCAATTGGGATTTGTAATGATGCGAACGTTAAAAAATAAACCGACGTTAAGAGCCCTAACTGACTGGCACTCAAGTCAAATTCTGAAATGAGGTTTGGTGCTATAACTGCGTTAACAGAACGAAACAAATAAGATAAGAAATATCCACAGGCAAATGGCAGGAACACCAGTAATGCTTGCCGCATAGAAATTGAATATCCGTTCCCTTCAGGATTCAAAATCGAGGCATCTTCGCTTGGTCTAATCACCACCGACAGTCATTGAATCAATCAGTAAAGAGCCAACTTTAAATGAGGAGCGATTTAAATGATCGTTACCAACCCCTCGAATTGTTTTAAACATATCTTTTAGGTTTCCAGCTACCGTGACCTCCTGAACTGGGTGAATTATTTCTCCGTTCTCCACCCAAAAACCAGATGCTCCACGAGAATAATCTCCAGTTACCATATTCGTTCCGTGACCAAGCAAGTCGGTAACAAGGAAGCCTGTATCCATCATTTTTAATAACTCACCAAATTCATGCGTGTGGCCTCGAGCATGGACGGACAAATTGTGAGCACCACCGGCGTTTCCGGTCGAGGCCAGACCAAGTTTTCTAGCAGAATATGTACTCAAAAATAAACCCTCTAGCCGCCCAGATGAAACAATTGAGCGTTTTTCAGTTTGCACGCCCTCATTATCAAAAGCAGAGCTAGATAATCCACGCGGCACAAATGGATCCTCTTCAATTGAGAAAAAATCAGGGAAAACACTTTCTCCAATTACACCTTCGAGAAAAGATTGTTGACGATATAGGTTTCCGCCACTCACAGCCGATACAAAATGCCTCAACATACCCGAGGCAATTGGAGCTTCGAAGACAACTGGGATTTTTTTTGTACTAATTTTTTTTGCTCCCACCTTACCAAGCGCACGGCGACCCGCCTGTTTTCCAATATCGAGGGCTGGCTCCATATCATCAGCACACCGTGCAGTGCTCCACCATCCGTCTCGTTGCATTTGATCCCCCTCACCCGCAGTGACGGAGCAACTAATGTAATGTCGAGTGCTAGGATATCCTTGAATAAAACCGTTTGAATTAGCGTAAACGAATTGACCCTCTTGAAGAGAGACACTTGCACCCTCAGAGTTTTTAATTTCCGAGCTGACATCAAATGCTGCTTGCTCACATTCGCGCGCAAGACTGATTGACTCCTCCATTGATATATCCCAAGGATGATAAAGGTCCAGCTCAATGATTTCTTTAGCCAACTGGTCGGGGTCCGCTAATCCAGAGAAAGGATCCTCCGCAGTCAATTGGGCGATCGCTACGGCCGCTTCGACTGTGTGCTTGATAGCACTTTCTCTGAGGTCCGAAGTGCTGGCAAAGCCCTTCCGATGCCCGACATAAACCGTGACACCTAAACCCTTATCTCGGTTGTACTCTAAATTCTCAATTTCACCCTTGCGCACCGATACGGCACTGCCAAGCCCTTCGTTGAGATCCACCTCAGCAGAGCTCGCTCCCAGGCCTTTCGCCATTTGTATGGTTTGTTGGGCAATTTCTTTGAATTGGTCTATGCTATATGCGAATTCTTTTTGGGACATTATATTCAATTACTCACCATTAACTTAGCACTGACTAACAATGCTAAAAACTGTAGGACTCTCAATACGAGCTAAGGAGTCCATGATATCACCACCATCAATTTACTATCAGACTTATGGAATCGTCACGGCCAAGCAAAACAAAACAAAAAAAACAAATGGAAGAGCTGCAAAACATCGGCAAAGCCCTTGTTGAGCTTCCTAAAGATGTTTTAAAAAAATTAGATCTCCCAGATTACCTAAGAGATGAGGTACTAGAAGCAAAGAACATTCCTCAAAATGGAGCTAAAAGAAGACAGTTACAATTCATCGGAAAAATTATGCGAAAGATTGAGGTAGATCCAATCCGAGAACAATTAGAGCAGCTCAAGCAACCTTCAGCACAAGAGGTGAAGCTCTTACATGCGACAGAATCCTGGCGCGAAAAAATGATAAAAAACGATGAGAGCTACAAAGAATTTATTGATATTTACCAAACAGCGGACTCAACTAAGTTGAGGGAACTGATTTCGAGCTGTCGCGGACCAGCAACCTCTTCTTCAAAAAGTTCTTACCGAAGCTTATTCAGAGTCATTTCTCGTTATATAGAAGAAAAAAAGGACTGAAACCTGGTATTTCGATTTGTTATAGTTCTGATAAATTTGCTTAGCATTAAATTACTCAATGGTTGAAGGTGAACATGAGCGAAGAAAAATTACGCATTGGACTTGTATCTATTAGCGACCGAGCTTCTAGCGGAGTCTATAAAGACGAAGGGTTGCCCTCTTTAAGGCAGTGGCTTGATAGTGCCATAATCAATCCGATCGAATATGTAGAAAAGCTAATACCCGATGAGCAAGCGGTGATTGAATCCAGTTTGATAGAGATCGTAGATCAGGCCGAATGTGACCTTATCCTAACAACTGGTGGTACCGGACCCTCGCCACGAGACGTTACCCCTGAAGCAACTTTAGCAGTCGCAGACAAAATAATGCCAGGTTTTGGTGAACAAATGCGTCAGATCAGTCTTAATTTTGTGGCTACAGCGATTCTTTCTCGCCAAGTGGCGGTTATTAGAAAACAAAGCCTCATAATCAATCTACCCGGACAACCGAAAGCGATAAAAGAGACGCTCGAGGGCTTGAGGAATGATAATGGAGAAGCAATAGCACACGGTATTTTCGCCGCCGTCCCATACTGTATCGATTTAATCGGGGGCCCTTATATTGATTGTCGAGAGAATTTCTGTAAGGCTTTTCGACCCAAATCAGCCAGGCGTAGCAAAAACTGATTCAGATAGTTTCACCTAATACTTGCGGTCTGCGGCCAACATACCTCGCTCGGTATCGACTGTCAGCAATATCGCGAGGCCTATCACGAACAACACAACAAGAGACAAAATAGCATTTCGGTGATCCCCTCCCGTCAACCAAGTGAGGCCACCATAAGTGAGCGGCCCGACAATTGACGCACACTTAACCGAGAGACCCCACAAGCCGAAGAATTCAGCATGTCTAGTTGCTGGTGTGAGAACTGAGACAAATGCACGAGCGTTCGATTGGCATGCTCCGAGCAACAATCCCACGAGATTTGCTGCAAACCAAAAACTTGACCGGTCTTCAGATAGCCATGCCAATATAGTTGTACCAATCCATCCGCACAAAATAATGACTAGTGAATTTCGGTGACCCAACATGTCATGTAAACGACCAAAAATATACGCCCCTAAAGCAGCTGTCACATTAACAACCATGATCAATAATATGGTTTCAGTAAAGTTAAAGCCGATTACTTGTTGGGCGTAAATCGCAGCCAGGGCAATCACCGCCTGGACTCCTCCTTGAAAAAAAACTGTGCTTAATAAAAAACGATGTAAATCGGTCAACTGACGACCTTGCCCAAGAGTGTTGAGAAACCTTTTGTTGACTGATGAAAAACTTACTTTAGTTACCTTTTTACCTTCACACTCCCTCAGGAAGAGAAACGTGGGTAGAGCGGCAAAAAGGAAGAGTAGCCCTGTGATAATTAAGGTGATAGGCACATATTGCTCAGCCTCCCATCCCATCCCTTTCAACTGAAAAATAACAACAAGACACAACGCCAACGTAAGGATCCCGCCAAAATACCCGACTGCCCACCCTATCCCGGACACACGACCAACTGATTCTTTTTTCGCAAGATCAGGAAGATAAGATGCAATTACATTTTCCCCAAGGCTAAAAAAGGTATTCGACAACACTAGCAGTAACGCGGCAAACCAAAGGTCTCCTCGACCTGCAGTTGACAAAAAAACGGTACTTGACGCACAAGCGATTGTGAGTATTACCAATACCTTTTTGCGCGACCCGATAACATCAATATAAGCACCGAGTATTGGCCCTACAATCATTACAATTAAGTAAGAAATTGAGAGCACTGATGTCCATAAGAAAGTTGCCCAAACAACGTTTTCTGCGATAACAGATACGAAATAGGCATTAAAGATAGCCGTTATAACGACCGTCGTATAACCAGAATTAGCAAAATCATACATTGACCACGCCCAAAGATGACGTTTTGTATAGCCGTCGTTTAACAAACTAGATACTTTGCTAATACTCAAATTCAACTCCTTCTTAAAGTTGGCGGAAAACGACCGGAGTAACTTTAAATTATCTTACGACGCCGAAAATCTTCAATTTCCTCTACTTCATATCCTGCAGCGGTCAACACATTATCTGTATGCTCACCGAGGTCAGGCCCTAGCCAATTAGTCTTACCTGGAGTATCCGATAACTTTGGAACAATCCCCGGAATCAGTAAACTTTCATCTTCTGATAACCTATACTCTTGGATCATATGTCTCGCGCGATAATGGACATCAGAGACAATATCGGCCACATCATATATTTTTCCGGAGGGAACCTCAGCCTTCTCGAGCACATCCAAAACGTGAAGAAGATCATGTGATGCGCACCATGCACCAATCACAGAATCCAGTTCATCACTGCGCTCCGCACGTCCATCGTTGTGCGATAGACCAGGGTCATCAGCTAGGTCTTTTCGATCAATAGCAAGCATCATTCTCTTAAAAATCGAATCGCCGTTAGCGCCAATAACCACGTACTTCCCATCCTTGGTCAAGTATGAGTTCGATGGCGCAATTCCTGGGAGCGACGAACCTGTACGTTCACGAACAAAATCATAATAGTCAAATTCAGGCACCATACTCTCCATTAAACTAAAAACAGCCTCGTACAGAGCAACATCTACCACCTGCCCCTTTCCACTGGCTTCGCGCTGCTTTAGAGCCATTAACGCGCCAATGACGCCATAAAGCGATGCCACCGCATCACCTAGACTGATACCTACTCTTACAGGCGGCCGATCAGGATAGCCTGTGACGTGACGTAGCCCACCCATGGCCTCCCCAATCGCGCCGAATCCGGGCCTATCTCTATAAGGACCCGTTTGGCCGTAACCTGATAGACGAACCATAACCAAGCCAGAATTCTCTTTAGCAAGTGAGTCATAACCTAAACCCCACTTCTCCAGAGCGCCAGGCCGAAAATTCTCTACTAAAATATCCGCATCCTTCGCTAAACGTCGCACGATTTCCTGACCGTCTTTTTCTTTTAAGTTAATGGTTACGGATTGTTTGTTTCTAGCCTGTAGCAACCACCAAAGCGACTTTTCCTTGTATAGTTTCCGCCACTTCCGAAGTGGGTCACCCCCGTTGGGCGACTCGACTTTGATGACTTGCGCACCAAATTCAGCCATTACTCTCGTACAAAATGGTCCCGCAATTAATTGGCCTAATTCAAGAACCTTTACATCTTTAAGAGGTCCATTCATATGTTATCTCTCAAAATTACTATTATAAGAACTAGTCTACGATATTTGATATAAGGAGTTTTTTCCAATGCGCAAAAATATTTTTGTTTTTGTATTCACCCTACTAATCTCTCAAACTGCCATGTCAAACGATTGCCCTGAAGTACTGAACACCAAATTAAATAACCTAACAGGCGAGTCCGTTGATTTTTGCAACTACCGTGGCAAAGTCATCCTTGCTGTTAACACAGCCAGTTACTGTGGAAATACTCCTCAGTATGAAGCACTAGAAGCGTTGTACCAAAAATACAGCGAAAAAGATTTTGTCGTCATCGGGTTTCCAGCTAATAATTTTGGGAACCAGGAGCCTGGGTCGAACGAGGACATCCAAAACTTCTGCAAACTTAACTACGGGGTGAGCTTCCCAATGATTGAGAAAACGGATGTAGTCGGCCCAAACACAAATCCAATCTTCAAAAAGTTACAAACAATGACAGGTGATGCACCCCAGTGGAATTTCCACAAATATCTAATTTCTCGTAATGGCGATCAAGCGTTTAGTTTCACGGCGTCTATGGATCCCATGAATGCGAAGCTCGTGAAACGCCTAGAGGAACTCCTTTAAGTCATGCACGATGCGTCTATCGCGCAAATATGACGTCTAAAAACTGTCGTACTCTCGAATAACTTGACCGGACAAGGGGGCCTTGGGAATCAAGCCCCCTTCATCGGCAACCTTACGTCCATTAACCCAAACACCATGAACGCCAATCGACGGTGTTGTTAGGCGTGAGGCACCCGACGGAAGATCATGCAAACGATGCGAGGGACCTCGATTTACCGTTCTAGGATCGAAAAGCAGCAAATCTGCCCAAGCACCCTTATCGATAAAGCCCCGGTCTTTGATCCCAAATAATTTAGCCGGCTCCAAAGTCAATTTATACACCGCCTTTTCTAACGGCATTATTCCTTTATCCCTCGCCCAATGGCCAAGAACATGTAAGCCAAAGCCTGCGTCACACAAAAACGTTAAATGAGCTCCCGCATCAGACAATGAAATAATTGCATTTTCGTCACACATCAACTTACCAACGGCATCTTCATCCGAATTCATTATGGTTGCTGTAAACATAGTCTCAAGGTTTTCCTTGAGCGCTAAATCCAACATAAAATCAAAAGGAAGCTGTTTGGCCTCTTCCGCCAACACAGAAATTGATTTTCCCTCGAACTCTGAATTATCAGCATCAGCAACCTGAGCAACGTAAACTTTGTCCCATTCCCCGCTAAATACTTTCACCTCGCCGTTATTCAACTCATCCATGAACGACTCGCGGAAACTCCGATTTGCTAAGGCTTGCTTATATGCGTCACCACTAAGACTCATCATCGGCTTCCAACACGCAAAGCCCTCCAAGGGATACGGAGATCGAAAAGAAAAATCCATATTCAACGGACATGGCGATACCGCCCCATATAAACGATTCCCACGCGACTGGGCGGCCCTTATCTCAGATAAATCAGAGAAAGTCTTATTTGGATCAAGGCGAGAATGTAGTAGTGCGGCAATCAAGTAAGGTCTCTGCGCTGCTTCGCTGAGCTTTTCAATATCAGAAATGGGCATATCGAAGGATTTGGTCATCATCAAAACACCACGCCCGATATCTTTCAACGCGCTGGAAAGACTCAACATTTCGACCTCATCTGCCAATCGAGAGGGCATCGGAATCCCATTTTCTCCATTATGTCCTGGATACCGTGTTGTCGCAAAACCGCAAGCTCCAGCCTCCATGGCCTCGACGACAATGGCTCTCATTCGTTCGACTTCGTTTGGTGTCGCCGCTCTTTTCGAAGCATCTCCCTGAAGTACGTAAGTTCTCACACTTGAGTGTCCAACGAAACAGCTAACGTTGGGAGCGACCCCTCTGTTTTCGAGCATATCTAAATATTGTGGAAATGTCTCAAAGCTCCAATCAATACCTGTTTGAAGGGCATCGATAGACATGCCTTCTACTTGAGTCAAGTTTTTCATGGTGATATCACGGTCGTTTGGACGACATGGCGCAATTGTGAAACCACAATTTCCCATCACAAGAGTAGTTACGCCAAGTGCAGGTGACGGATTACAATACGGATCCCAAGTTACTTGGGCATCATAATGAGTATGATTATCAACGATACCCGGCATGATAGATAACTCGGAGCAATCAATAGTTTCCTTCGCGGATGCCTCAAAGGTGCCAACCTCAGCGATACGACCATCGAGGACGCCCAGAGAACCCAAGAAACCAGGCTCCCCGCTACCGTTAATAATCGTTACATTATCGAATCGAATATCAAGCATAGTAAATCTCTCAATGATATCGGCGTACTGACATGAGCCTATTCACATGAATATACCCGTATACAAGTTGCAGCATATTAATGACTCATATCCTCTTAAGCTATAGCCTAGCGACGTATATAATATTTGTCTAATAAATCAACATCATCAAAATGACGGCGTCCGACAAATGCAGTGGCGTGTCGACCCCATTGACGCATGGCGCCCGGACTCTCGATACCCGAAGGCCACAACAGATAGCGTTCGCCTCTCTCAGATCCAGAAACGATACCGTTAACGCCAAATAAATTTCTTCGCCCCTGAGAGGTCTCAATGGAGCGAAGCTCATCATAAGCTCTCAAAGAATATTGTTGTGCCTCTTGCCTAAAGTTATCTAAGGTCACTCCAGCTAAATAATGTGTTTTTGTTTGGACTGTAATATTGACCGTCATACCCGTTTCAATCTCATTTAATTGCTTGGGCGAGAAAGCCCACTCAACGAACTCACTGGGCGCAGCATTTGGTACTAAGCGATCGGTCGGGAAAAACATGTGGTAACAACCGCATGGGTG
>Ga0255756_1005711_pt1 | contig 11433 bp, 8 predicted proteins | sample 011ome_20_FD_179956 | JGI IMG/M metagenome (GOLD analysis project Ga0255756, IMG submission 179956) | Coastal salt marsh microbial communities from the Groves Creek Marsh, Skidaway Island, Georgia - 011509CT metaG (version 2) | ecosystem: Environmental > Aquatic > Marine > Intertidal zone > Salt...
TTCCTTAAGGACTTTTCCCGTCGTCACTCTTCACCCGCGCTTCCCTTTCAACGTTTGACCGGTAAGACGTTCAACTGACCGATCGCTTCACCCACGCAGGCGGCGGCGGCGGCGGCGGCGGAGGCGGAGGCGGAGGAGGCGGAGGAGGCGGCGGCGGCGGCGGCGGCGGATCAGGCGGTGGTCCGTACGGCCCACCCGGGGACTGGGCGCGTCTCATCGCGGAGGAGGACGAGGACGAGGCGCGCGCGAAAGACGCGAACCGCGAGCTGACGTTCGTGGAGAGCGTCTTCGCGTTCGTCTTCGGGAGAGGCGCGTATTCCTCACACTGGTCCCCATACGACCCCGATGGCGTGGTGAACGCCATTCCTTAAGGACTGCGCCCGGCGCGTCTCTCCGCACACTTCTCGCTTTCAATCCCCGCGCGCGACGCCTTTCAACTCCGCTTCCGACGCCTTTGAACTCCACCCCGACGTTCTGTTCGCTCGTGTAGGCGACCCGAACGACACGCTGGAGCCTCGGCGGTGGCGCGCGATCGCGCTGCTGTTGCGCGCGAACAAGGGCGCGGTGTTCGCGGAGCAGGTCGCGCCGTTCCTGGACACGTTCTTGCTCGGCGCGGAGGGTAGTAACGCGCGCGACGCGGGCGTTTTCGACGCCCTGAGGCGGCGCGTCGGGCTCGGCGCGAAGAAGCGCGGCGACCGCGAGCGAGACCCGTCGCGGATGCACGAGGGATACATGCTTCGCGTGTGCTCGCGGTTCGGCGGGCACGCGGAGAGCAGCGACGACGGGAAGCTCGTGTACGTGTTTCCGTCGCTGCAGACGAGCACCTTGGACGACCACGACGTGGAGGCGGCGACGGCGGCGAGCTTGGGACGATCCGTCGCGCCGAGGCCGAACAAGACGCTGCCGCCGCCGATTCCGCCGCCGCTGTACGAGCGCCCCAGGCCGGTGTGGGAGGGCGGCGAGAAGCTGCCGCTGGTGATCGGCCTCGGGGTTCTCAACTTGGCGCTGGTGATCGTGTTCCGCGCCGTCGGCGGGCTCGATTTCCGCGCGACGCGACCGCGACCGGTCGGGATCCGGTCTCGAGGGGTCGCCGGCGCGCGCCGCCGTTACGCCGCCGGCGCGCGGGAGGACATCCTCGCGGCGGCGACGAAGCAGACCGCGGCGATCAAGGCGGCGCGCGACGCGGCGATCAAGAACGGGACGGACTCGATCGCGGCGGCGAAGGCGGCGGGCGGCGTCGTCGTGTACGAGGAACTCCCCGCCGCGCTCCGCTTCCTCGAGCTCTTCGTGAGGCTCGCCAAGGTGCGTTCTATACACTGGTTCCCATACGACCGCGTTCGCGTGGTGAACGCCGATCCTTAAGGACTTTTCCCGGCGCATCTCTCCGCCCAGCCCTCGGTTTCAATCCCGACACACCTCGGCGCCTTTCAACTCCGACTGACGCCTTTCAACTCCACCCCGACGTTCGCTCGTATGGAACGACCCTAAGTGGGCGTATCCCGCGTTGCTGCTGTACGCGATCACGTTCTTCGTCGTCCCGTGCGTCCGCGCGGCGTACTGCCACTGGGAGAACAAGAACATCGCGGCGAGGAACGCGCGACGGAGGATCGCCGCGGGGGGGGCGCTCAGGGAGATCATCGCGGTAGGAGAGGACAAGCGCGACAGAGCTCGCGGCGCGCAACGCCTGGAGATCGTGACCGAGATCGAACCCGCGGTGTAAAACGTTGTAAAAGCGCGAGCGAGTGGCGAGTACTAGCGAACGTGAACGCGCGTGAATCATCGCCGATCCGTTACAAATCAAAGAAGCAAACGCGCTCGCGCCCGCGCCGCGTCGACCGACGCCGCGGGTATCGCGCGACCTCAGTTCGCTTCGCTCAGTTCGTCTGCAGGAGCGTGATGGCGTAAAACCCGAGTTGGAACGCGACGTTGATGAACAGAAAATTCACAACCACCTGCGGCCCTCCCAACGCCTCCACGAGCGCCTGCACTTGCCCGTACTCGCTGTTCCGGTCCATCTCGTTCGCGCCCGTAAGCTTCGCGTCGAACACCACGAACGGCTCGCCGTTCATGTTCTCCGCGCCCAGACGCACGATCTGTCCGTTGAACACGCGGAACCTGTTGTTTTTCCTGAGGGTCGTTCCATACAAAAAATGTTCATCGGTCAGTTGAAAGGGACCCACGCGATCAAATGTTGAAACCGATGGACGGGTGAAAAACGTTTGTACAGAACGCACCTGAGCTCTTGTCCGTCCACGTACGTGCCGTTCGTGCTCCCGAGGTCCGTCACATACAGACGTTGCCCCTCCATCTCGAACTGGCAGTGCACGCCCGAGACGCACCCGACCTTCGCGGCGTAGTCGATCCCCGGCCCGCGGTCGCGGCCGACGACGACGACGTCGTCGGTGCGCAATCGTAGCGGCCGCAAGCTGGCGCCTCGCACGGGCTCGGGGTCTAGCGTCCACGTCGGGATGTCTCAGGGTCGTGCCATACGAAGCGAAGTCGGGGTGGAGTTGAAAGGCGTCAGATGGAGTTGAAAGGCATCGCGGGCGGGGATTGAAAGCGAGGGACCCTGGGCGGAGAGAGACGCCGGGAGAGAAAGTCCTTAAGGATCGTCGTTCACCACGCCGACGCAATCGTATGGGGACCAGTGTATATACGAACGCACCTCCATCCTTGATCCCTTCCTTGAGCGTCCGCTCCCAGTTACCCATCTGCTTCTTCTCCGACTCCGGCTCCGGCTCCGGCGGCGCGGACCGCGACGTGCGCTTGACCGCGGCTCGCGACCGCGAGAGCATCCCGGATGCGATCCCGGCGAACGGATTGCCGATCGCCGGCGCCTCCTCCTCCTCAATTTCGTCCTCCTCCTCCTCCTCATCGTCGCCGTAGTCCAGATCGATGGTCTGCGACAGGTTGATGGACTTCCCGAGGCTGCCGAAGGACGCGAACGGGTTCCCGAACGCGGGCCCCTTGTCCTCTGTCTCCTCCTCCTCCTCCTCCTCCTCCTCCTCCTCCTCGGGCTCAGATGGCTCGTCCCTGGACATGAACGACGCGAACGGATTCCCCGCCGCGGACGCCTTTTCCTCCGCGTCCGCGACCGCGCCGAGGACTCTGCCGCCGATGCTCGCGAACGGGTTGCCGTCCACGACGGCGTCCTCCTCTTCCTCCTCCTCCTCCGGCACCTCCTCCGCCGGGTCTTTCTTGCCGAACCCGAACGGCAGCGCATCGACGCGGACGACGCGCCGCGAAGCGCCGCGATGCGCGATGCCGTGTCTTCGCGATCGAACCGGCGCGGGGACGATCGCGGCGCGACGCGCGCGCGGCGCGGCGGCGACGCGGGGCGGCGTCGCCATCGCCGCGCGCGCGGTCGTCGCGGAGGCGGCGAGCGCGAACATGGGAACGGACGGGGTCGTGTGCGTCTGCGTGCGGGGGTGGCGCGGCCGCGAGTGGCTACGAGCGCAGCGCGCGACCGCCGGTCGAGGCGTCGAGCGCACCGCGAACGCGGCGCTCGACCAATCATCCCGGCGCTCGGCGATGAGCTGTCAGCGCGTATGGACAATCAGTCAGGACCTCGGAACTCGTCGCGTACTCGTAGTACGCTCCGCGCGCGGTCGATTTTTCCGTCTTCCCGGGCGTTTCGCTTTCGGTCTTCGTCAGAGTGTCGCTCGCCGCGCGCCGACGCGACCGCCCCGCGCGCGATGCCGGCGTTCCTTCGCCACCTCCGCGCCGCGAGAATCGCGCGCGAGGAGAAAAACACGCGACGCCTCCGCGCGGTCGTCCCGAGCGTCCGCGACGTCGACGACGCGGTGCGCGCGCGCCCGATCTCGCGTCCGTCCGTCGCCCGGGCGATCGACGACGACGACGCGTTCTCAACCGTCGCAAGACGCGAAGACGCGAACGCCGCGCGCGCGCGCTCGACGCGCGCTCGACGTCTCGTCTCGCGCGCGTCCGCGTCGAGCGACATTCTCTCTCGCGCGCGCGCGTCTCTCCGCGCGGACGCGACCGGTCGCGTCTCCTCCGCGCGCCCCCGCCGCCGCGCTCGGACGCGACCGATGGTTACCCCCCGCCGTCGTTCGATCATTCGCTGACCGCCCAGATCCGTCTCCTCGTCCGATCCAACCGTCGTCGTCCCCAGGTCGCGTCGATCGATCGACCCCCAAGAGAAGTCTTCTGCAGCAACGAGATCACGACGTCGCACTACACCGCGGCGAACTTCATCTTCAAGAACCTGTACCAGCAGTTCCAGCGCGCGGCGAACGTGTACTTCCTCGTCATCGGTTGCCTGCAGTTGGACGTTTTCTTCCCAGGGCTCTCGCCGACGCACTGGAGCACGACGATCGGTCCTCTGGTCGTCGTCCTGACGATCAACGCGGTGAAGGAGGCGTACGACGATTACTTTCGGCACAAGTCCGACGACGCGGTCAACGCGAGCGTCGTGACCGTCGTGAAGCCGAGGAAGAGAGCGCACGGCGGCGGCGGCGGCGGCGGCGGCGGCGGCGATTCGACGACGACGACGACGACGACGACGACGACGGAGGACGTCAGATGGCGCGACCTCAAGGTCGGCGACGTCGTCCGCGTGAAGAACAACGCGGAGTTCCCCGCGGACATCGTCCTGATGCAATCCTCAGACGCCATCGGCGTGTGCTACGTCGAGACCGCGAACTTGGACGGCGAGACGAACCTCAAGGTGAAAGCCTCCGCGGGCGTCGGCGTTGAGAGCGGGGAGGACGCGGACGCGCGCGAGGTTTTCGAAAAGCTTCGAGACGCGCGCGTGGAGTGCGAGGCGCCGAACAACCAGCTGTACAAGTTCGAAGGGAAGCTCGTCGGCGTCGCGGCGGGCGTCACCGAGAAGGTCGACGCGGCGGCAACGGCGGGGATCGAACCGGCGGCGAACGACGACGACGACGACGACGACGACGCGTCGAAGGACGCCGTCGCCCCCGCGGACGTGCGCCGGGCCGACGGTTTCTCGCCAACGTTTTTCCCACGCGAGATCCCTCTCGGCGTGGACAACGTGCTTCTCCGCGGGAGCACGCTCCGGAACACGACGTGGATCCTCGGCGTCGTCGTCTTCACCGGGAAGGACAGCAAGCTCATGAAGAACATGACGCGGGCGCCGCACAAGGTGTCGCAGCTCGAGAGGCACATGAACCTTCTCGTCGCGTCCATCGGTTTGTTTCAAATCGTGATTTCCGCGACGCTCGCGGGGACGCAACAGAGATGGTTTAAAGACGAGATGGAACCGAAAACGCACGCCGGGGATGCGTTTCGTCACTGGTACCTCGCGTCCACGAACGAGTGGCCCGACGTCGAAGGCGGCGTCGGCGCGGCGTTCACGCAGTTTATTCGTTACGTCGTCCTCCTCAACGCGCTCATTCCGATTTCCTTGTACGTCACCTTGGAGCTCGTGAAGGTGATTCAGTGCGGGTGGATCCGATGCGACCGGAAGCTGTACGATCCGATCTACGACGTTCGATGCGGGTGCGCGCGCGCGTTCGACCTACCCTCTCGTTCGCACCCGTCGCGTCTTTCCCCGCCCGTCGAGTCGTCCGCGTTCTATCTCACACTGGTACCCATACGACCGCGTTCGCGTGGTGAACGCCGATCCTTAAGGACTTTCTCTCGTCCGCGTGGCGTTCCGCCGGCGTCGCGTCGCGCCGACCCGCCTCTCTCTCTCTCTCCTCCCCGCAGGGTCCGAACGACGACGCTGAACGAGGAGCTCGGGCAGTGCCAGTGCGTTCTGACCGACAAGACCGGGACGTTAACGCAGAACGTCATGGCGTTCGTGAAGTGCAGCGTCGACGGCGTCGTGTACGCCGCGGATGTCACCGCGAAGGGCGACTCAGCGGACGACTCAGCGGACGACTCGGACGACTCCGCCGCCGCCGCCGCGAAGAAAGACGCCTTCGTGCACTCGCTCGCGCGCTCGTCCCCGCTTCAGCGCGCCGCCTCGGAGAACGACCCTCGGGTCGTCGACTTCCTGACGCACCTCGCGGTGTGTCACACCGTCGTCCCCGCGGTCGCGACGGAGTCCAACCCGGGGTACGCCGGACGTTTATACCAGGCGTCGTCCCCGGACGAGGAAGCGCTCGTCACGGGCGCCGCAGCGCTCGGGCGCCGGCTCGTTCGGAACGCGAACGACGAGATCACCCTCGAGGTGCACGCCCCGGACCCGGACCCGGATTCGAACGCCGCGAAGTCGATCGCGAACTCAAACGCCGCATCGACGGAGACGTTTGAGATTCTCGCGGTGAACGAGTTTTCCTCCGCGCGGAAGCGCATGAGCGTCGTCGCTCGCGACGCGCGGGACGGCTCGCACGCGCTGTTCCTGAAGGGCGCGGACGCGGTCGTCCTCGAGCGTCTCTCGGAGTCGCACGACGCGGAGATCCTCGACGCGACGAGGGCGCATCTCGACGCGTTCGCGAGAGACGGCCTGCGCACGCTCGTGTTATCCAAGCGCGCGCTCTCCAAGCCGGAAGTCGACGCGTGGCTGTCGACGTACCGAGACGCGTCCACGGCGCTGACGAAGGTGCGTTCTATACACTGGTTCCCATACGACCGCGTCGGCGTGGTGAACGCCGATCCTTAAGGACTTTTCCCGGCGTCTCTCTGCGCCCACCCCCCGCTTTCAATCCCCGTCCTCGGCGCCTTTCAACTCCAACTGACGCCTTTCAACTCCACCCCGACAATCGCTTGTATGGAACGACCCTGAGCGCTCTGACGTTGAAAGCCGGGAGGGAATTCGCGGGCGTCGTGATCGAAGCCGTCAGCGGGGACTGTCTCGTGATCGCGGACGCGTCGAGCGGGATGGAGCGCCGCGTGAACCTCGCGTCGATTCGCGCGCCGAGGATCGGGAACGAGCGGCGAGGGCAGAAACCCGAGGCGTGGGCGACGGAGGCGAAGGAGTTCCTGAGGCAGAGAGCGGTCGGGCATTCGGTCGAGGTCGTCATGGAATACTCGCGGAAAATCGGCGGCGGCGGCGGCGGCGGCGGCGGCGTAGACGTAACGGCAACCGACGCCGCCGCCCCCGAGCGTCACCTCGACTTCGGCACGGTCTCCCTGGCGAGCGACGGCGCCAACCTCGCGGAGATGCTCGTCATGCGCGGCTTCGCGAGCGCCATCAAGCACCGCGGCGACGACGAGAGAAGCGGTCGGTACGACGACATCCTCGCAGCGGAACAGCGGGCGATCAAAGGGAAGAAGGGCGTTCAAAACCGAGACCGCGAGGCGCCGATCCACCGCGTCAACGACGCGAGCGCGACCGCGGCGAAAGCGAAGCAGTTCCTGCCGTTCCTGCAGCGCGCGGGGAAGAGCGCGGGGGTGGTCGAGTACGTCGTGACCGGGCACCGGATGAAGATTCACGTGCCGAAGGAGTCAGCGTCGATCGCGTTTTCGCTCGCGGGCGTGCGGTGCCCGCAGCCGCCGCGATCCGGATCCGGGGGTGAACCGCACGGTGCAGATGCGTTACGTTTTGTGCGGCACGCGTGCTTGCAACGCGACGTCGAGATCGAGGTCGACGCCGTGGATAAGACGGGGACGTTCTTAGGGCACCTCACGACGCAGGGCGGCAGGTTTAACCTGAGCGAGGAACTCTTGAAGCGCGGGTTAGGGACGCTTCACCCGTCGTTCACCCCGGAGCGTCACCCCAGCGGCGAGTCCCTCGTCCGCGCGCAGGAGCAAGCGAAGCAAATCCGCGCCGGGGTCTGGGTCGGGTGGTCCCCGGAGGCGGAGGCGGCGGCGGCGGCGGCGGCGGCGGCGCGCGGCGCCGCATCCGCCGCCGCCGCGGGGGGAGGAGGCCCGAAAGAGACGACCACGCTCGGCGTCACGGAGGTCATCACCGGGACGACGTTCTTCGCGCAGAGAGCTGACGGCGATCGCGCGGACTGGCTCTTCGAGCAGCTCCAAGCGTGTAACGCCAACGATTCGAGCGTTACTTCCTTCGCGCCGAAGCGCGGGCAGATGGTCGCGGGACGATTCACCGGCGACGACGCGTGGTATCGCGCCATCGTCACCGAGCCCCCCCGGAACGACGCGATCAAGGTCTTCTACTGCGACTACGGCAACGGCGAGGCGCTGCCGCCGTCGCGCGTGCGGCCGTTGGATCCGTCGCTCGCGCCGTTCCCGCCGCTCGCGAAGCTGTGCGCGCTCGCCGGCGTGAAGCCGGCGCCGGACGACTTCGGTCGCGACGCGCTCGATAACCTCAGAGCGCTCGCGATGGGTCGCGCGCTGTTCTCGCGCGTCGAGTCCGCGCACGCGGCGCCGCACGCGCCGTGGGACCCGGACGCGTCGCCGGAGTGGACGGTCACCCTGGGCGCGCGCCGCGACGAGAAGAGCGGCGAGGGCGGCGAGAAGAACGACGAGGACAGGCCGTCCGTGAACGAGGCGATGGTCGCGGACGGGTACGCGCGCGCGGATAAAACTCTAAAGCTTAAACCCGGCGTGTTTCAGGCGCTGCTCGTCGCGCAGGAGCGCGCGAGGAAGAGCAGGGCGGGGATGTGGGAGTACGGCGACGTCGACAGCGACGACGAGGAGCCGAGCGGCGGCGGCGGCGGCGGCGCGTGGGGCAGAGGCAGGCGATGACGCGCTCGACGGCGGCGCTTTTTTGCACTGAAGATACTTCGCACGCGCGGTACTCGTAGTTTACAACAAGATCGACGCGACGCCGCCGACGCGTCAGTACGCGAGCTCGTCTTTGTCCCCTTTCTTCCCCCCCCACCGCTCGAGGTGCAGCCCCGCGGGGTCCCAGCCCATCGACGCCGACAGATGTCGTCGAACGCGGTGCGAATTAAATTCGAACCCTCGCGGCCATCCCTTCTGATACCGCGAATACAGCGTCGACTTACCCGTCTCGACGTCGCGAATCTTGCGATGGAGCTTCTTCAGGCGCTTCGGGAGATGGTAGATGGCGTCCTCGCCGTACTTGTACGCGCTCTTCGCCTGCGCGGGGGAGGACGGGGGGTCGGTCGCGTTGAGACGCCGCCGCCGCGCGAAAAGATATGCGTGCATCGCGGATATCCAAATCTTCACGCTGACTGGACACATTTAATGCCGTTCCCCCGGCGAGATCGGGGTCGCGCGCACACCTCTTTTTGCATGATGATCGCCGCACTCCGCAGCATCTCTTTCGCGATGTTGCGCGTCATGGTTTCTGCGCGTTTCGGGCGCGCGAGGGTCTCTCGATGGTCCAGACGCGCGCGCGACGTTCGAACGCGCGCGCGAGCGAAAAAAAAGGCGGGGGCGAGTAACGGCCTTCGCTCAGATCCCGCGGCGTGTACGCGGCGTCGCGCGACGCTCGACGGGCGTATCGACGGTCGCGAGTCGCGCGCGAAGTTCACGCTCTCACGGCGCGAGGTGTAGAACGTCGAGACGCGCGCGTCGAGATGTGCCGCGCGGGTCGAGATGTGGCGAGACGTGAGAGGAGAGCTCGTCGTCTTCTTTTCTCGCTCATCTGTCAGCAGTTCCCGCGGAAAGAGCGCGCGCCAGCTGGCTGTATGGGCATCGTCTCACAACATCGTAAAAAGTACGCGTACTCTCCCAACTCGCGTTTTGATTGGCCGACGAAGGATAGAGGGAAAGGCTGAGCCGACCTGATGCGCCGAGCTGGCGCGGGGCACACATCAGCGACCGCCGCCGCGCCACCGCGCGGACACGGCACGCGCGCGTCCCACACGCGATCGCACCGCGGCGATACCGCATCGAATCTGCCAGGGCTCGAACGCGCGCGCGATGGCGGCCTGCTGCGCGGCGACGGCGACGGCGATGACGACGACGAGCGCCTCGGCGACGACGATCGAGAAGCCCTCTTCATCGGCCGCCTCGACGCGCCGCGTCGCGCCGCTGACGCGCGGCGGCGCGCGCGTCAGCGTCGTCTTCGCGACGGCGGCGGCGTCGTCCGCGCGATCGCGCGGAGGACGCCATCGCGCGCGCGCCGGCGCGGGCGCCTCCCTCGTCGTCCTCGCGTCGTCCGACGCGGTGTCCACGGCGATGTCATCAGAGACGATGTCCGCGGACGGCGCGGTCGCGCTGACGCGTAACGGCAAGAAGCGCGTCGTCGTCACCGGCATGGGCTGCGTCACCGCGATGGGCAACGACGTGGACGTCTTCTACGAGAAGCTCCTGAACGGCGAGAGCTCGATAACGCCCATCACGGAGTGGGACGCGCACGAGGACATGGCGACGACCATCGCGGGCGAGATCAAAGGGTTCGACCCGGAGGAGTTCATGACGAAGAAGATGGCGCGCCGCGTGGACCCGTTCATCGCGTATCAGGTGCGTTCTATACACTGGTTCCCATACGACCGCGTTGGCGTGGTGAACGCCGATCCTTAAGGACTTTTGCCGGCGCATCTCTGCGCCCACCCCTCGCGTTCAATCCCCGTCCTCGACGCCTTTCAACTCCAACTGACGCCTATGAACTCCACCCTGACGTCGCTTTGTACGGAACGACCCTCAGATCGTCGCCGCGAAGAAGGCGCTGCAGGCGGCGAAGCTGCCGTTCGCGAAGGGCGACGAGATGGACGCGGCGGTGGACAAGACCCGCGCGGGGTGCCTCATCGGCAGCGCGATGGGAGGGATGCACTCGTTCAGCACCGCGACGGAGGCGCTCGTCACCGTCGGGCACAAAAAGATGAACCCGTTCTGCATCCCGTTCGCCATCACGAACATGGGGAGCGCGCTGACGGCGATGGACTTGGGGTTCATGGGGCCCAACTACTCCATCAGCAGCGCGTGCGCGAGCGGCAACTTTTGCATCCTAAACTCCGTGGATCACATTCGCAACGGCGAGGCGGATCTGATGCTCGCGGGAGCGTCGGACGCGGCGATACTCCCCTCCGGGATGGGCGGCTTCTGCAGCGTCAAGGCGATGAGCAAACGCAACGACGACCCGACGAGGGCGTCGCGGCCGTGGGATAAGGCGCGGGACGGGTTCGTCATGGGCGAGGGCGCGGGGGTTCTGGTGCTCGAGTCCCTGGAGAATGCGCTGAAGAGAGGCGCGCCCGTCTTGTGCGAGGTGCTCGGAGGGAACTACTCGTGCGACGCGCATCACATGACGGAGCCGCACCCGGACGGGAAGGGCGTCGCGCTCGCGATCGACCGCGCGCTGGACGCGTGCGGGCTGGACGCGAAGGACGTCGACTACGTCAACGCGCACGCGACGTCCACGCCCGCGGGGGACATGGCGGAGCTCCGCGTGTTGCAGGAGAAGTTTGGGAAGAACCCGGGGTGAGACTGCTCCCCGTACGACCCCGTTCGCGTGGTGCACGCCGTTCCTTGAGGACTTTTCCCGTCGTCACTCTTCACCCGCGCTTCCCTTTCAACGTTTGACCGCTAAGACGTTCGACTGACCGATCGCTTCACCCACGCAGGTTCAAGATCAACTCCACGAAGGGGATGATCGGGCACTTGCTCGGCGCCGCGAGCGCGGTGGAGGCG
>Ga0255756_1005713_pt1 | contig 11431 bp, 6 predicted proteins | sample 011ome_20_FD_179956 | JGI IMG/M metagenome (GOLD analysis project Ga0255756, IMG submission 179956) | Coastal salt marsh microbial communities from the Groves Creek Marsh, Skidaway Island, Georgia - 011509CT metaG (version 2) | ecosystem: Environmental > Aquatic > Marine > Intertidal zone > Salt...
CGGCGTGGGCCAAGACCATCTTGCGGCACGCGCGGGAGGTCACGTCGGAGATGGAGGAGCGGTTCGAGGCGGCGAAGCGGCGGCGCGTCGAGCGGCTGCGCTCGAGGCGCATCGCGGACGACGAAGCCGAGGACGATGACGAATCGATTCGTCATCGCGGAATCGGAGCGTCGACGGAAAACCCGAACGAAGCCGACGACGCGGAACGAGCGAAGCGCGCGGTGAACGCCGGCGTCGTCGCCGGCGTCGTCGCCGGCGTGCTCCGCGCGGCGGGGCACCTGGTGGAGGGCCCGCTGCAGGGCGCCGAGCTCAGGGGCGTGCCCGGCCTGGTGGAGGGCGCAGCGGAGGGCGTGTTCGGCGCGGCGGCTGCGACCGCGAACGCCGCGCTCGCGCTCGCCGCCGACCTGGCGGACAAACTGGAGACGTACGGATTCGGCGAGGAGGAGGAGGAGGGCGAAGACGAAGACGAAAATGAAACGGGTGAACACTCGGGGGTTCCCGGCGCGCGTCGCCGGAGACGGCCGCCGCCGCGACTTCGCGCACCGCGCGCGCCCCCCGCGTCCCGCCTCGAGCCGTGGAGGCCTTACTCGTGCGAGTAGGTGAGGCGGGACGATATAGAATCAGGTAGCGCGTTCGACGCTTTTAGTGCGACAGATAGCTCAGTAGCGAAGGGGTGAATGAATCGTTCGCGAGACGAAGCGCGGTCTGGTCTGAAACGAAAACGAAAAAACGAGCGCGACACGAACCGAAATGCAGATTTCGGGGCGCGACGAGATGGCTGCGCGTCTCGCGCTGCGCCGCGCGGCGCGCGCGGTCGGACCCGAGTCCGACCCCGTGCGTGGATATCGTGCCTGGCTCGGCGTTGCCTGCCGTGGCATCGATGGGTGGAGGGGCGTGACGACCGCGGCGAACGAGTTGCGCGTCGGCGCGATCGTGCAGAAGGATGGCAATCTGCTGAAAGTCACCAAGCACAGCTACACGCAAGGCCAGGCGCGGTCTTCGGGGAACGTGCAGGTGGAGTATCGCGATTTGCGCACCGGAGGTAAGGTTCAGGAGCGCTTATCGCCGTCGGACAAGGTCGAGCGCGCTTCGCTCGAGTCGGAGGAGTACGACTATCTGTACGACGACGGCACGACGGCGACCGCGATGCATCCCGTTTCGTTCGAGCAAATCGAGTTCCCTTTGGACGAACTCGGCACCACCGCACGGCGGTTTCTCGCGGAAGGGTGCGTGCTGAAAGTGCTTTCGTTCGAGGGCGAACGCATCAGCGCGTCGTTACCGGACGAGGTGGAGTTGCAGGTTGTGGAGGCGGACCCCAGCGTCAAGGGAGAGAGTCAGGATAAGCAGTTCAAGGCGGCGAAGGTCGGAGAGCACGAAGCGGTCGTCCGGGTGCCCGCTTTCGTCGAGGCTGGCGACCGAGTCGTCGTCGACACGAGCAGCGGGAACTTCGTGCGACGCGTGCGGAGATGAACAGACTTGGCAAAGCCACGACTCGGTTGCATCAGAAATATCAAAGAAAGTTTAGATGAGTCGGACTTTCCCGCGCAACAGTTCAAGGCTCGCGCGACACCGCCTGCCGTCGTGCCGAGATGCCCGGCGGGTCTGGAAGCTCCAAGGGGGGCGATCGCGTGCAGCACTTCACCGTGGGCAAGGAGAAGTTCCGCGTCGGAGACACCATCACCCTGCGCCCTCCGACCGTGAATGAGAATCCGTTCATCGGTCGGATACACGAGGTGCGCAAGACCAACAAGTCGCTGAAGCTGTACGTGTCATGGTTCTACCGCCCCGAGGAAGCGCGCGGCGGGCGCAAGGGGTTCCACGGCGAAAAGGAGCTGTTTCAGTCGGACCACTTCGACTGGGTCACGCCCTCCGCGGTGAACGGCAAGTGCAACGTGCACAGCCTGCGGGAGTACCAATCCTTGGATCAGGTGAAGGAGTTTGATTTCTTCACGCGATTTTCTTACCTCGCGGCGCGCGGCGAGTTCAAGCCGGACCGCGTGCCAGTGTACTGCCTGTGCGAGATGCCATTCAACCCCGACCTGTTCATGATCGAGTGCGAGGGGTGCGAGGAGTGGCACCACCCGGAGTGCGTGCAGCTCACCAGGGACGAGGTGGAGAAGATGGCGCACTTCGTGTGCGCGGAGTGCACGAAGCACCACATGAAAAAAGGGAAGCACAGAGCCCGGCGCGAGGGCTCGGACGACCCGGATGGCCCATCCGGGAAGAAACGGCGCACGGGAGGCGGGGACTGAGAGGTGACGATCAGGTGACGCGCGTGAGCGAGCGATGATCAGCACTGCTGTTGTCATCGGGACGACGCGCACCACGAGCTTCTTCTGCTTCTCTGTCTCTATGCTCCTCTACTAAACCCGCTACGTAGTCTATGAGGCGCGCGCGTCACCGCCGCGCCCGTCTAAAAAAGAATCGCGCCCGCGCTCGAAAACTTCACGCCCCCGAGAACGCGTCCTTGTCCCCGTCCTCGTTCCACTCGCCCTTTTTAATGAGCTCGTCCTTCTGCACGGCGGCCATCTTCCCCGCGAAGCGCGCGGCGGTCCGCAGCTTGGTCATGCGCACGCGCATAGTCAGCCGCTTGGCGATCTTCACCACCTTTGGGTTCCGGCTCAGCGCCATTATCTCCATCGCCTCCATGCCGCCCTCCTTCTGGAACTCCGACTGGTTCTCCTCGGTGAGCGCCAAGTTGGCGAGCGCGGTGACGGCTTCGTCCTCGCAGTACTTGTCCCCCGACTTGGCCAGCGCGATGAGCGGCGTGAACGCCCCGAAATCGACCATCTTCTTGCCGTTCTCCTCGTGCAGCGAGAGCTCCGCAGCGGCTTTCGCGGCGTACCGCCGGATGTCCTGGTCGCGGCTGCGGAGCATGCGCACCACCGCCTCGACGGCGCCCACTCGGCCCGCGAGCGCGCGCAGGTGGAAGTTAGAACAGAGGTTCCGGAACCCCAGCGCGGCGACACGCTGGAAATCCTGCATGTCCTTGCGCGCGTGGCTTCCCACTTTGGACATCTCCACGAAGAGCTGGTACGCGCGGTGCTTCACCAGGCGCACGCGCAGCGTCTTGTTCGCCGCGCAGTTCGCCACGCACAGCGCCGCCGCCAGTTTGCGCCCGGCGATGCTGTCGTTCGCCTTGGCGAAGATGATGGGCAGCTTGTCCATCTTGGCGAGCTTGTTCGAAAAGAGAGGCGCCTGCGCTAACCTCGCCACCGCCATCAGGCACCAGTTCTCCACGTCCGTGTCGTCCGTCTTGGTGATCCGCGCAAAGAAGAACTTCACCAGGTCCTCCACGGTCAGATTCTCCTGGCACATCTGCTTCGCGCAGTACGCGTCGTCCGCGAACTTGCCGTACGCCAATATGCCGAACTTCATCGTCTCCGCGTCTTTGCTCTTCACGAAACTCCACACCTGGTCGTGGATGCTGGCGTCCACGATCTTGACGCGCACGTTCTGATTCCCGCCGGCGGCGGCGAAGTACCGCGCCGCGACCCGCACCAGCCTCTTGTCCTTCTTCTGCTTCGCGATCGCACCGCACGACATCAGAAAGTCGGACGTCGCGAGAGCCTCCGCGCACCCGCTCGTTTCCGACGCCTGCGACAGCGTCGCCGCGCAAATCAGCGCGGTGCGTCGGAGCACCGCGTCTCGGGATTGCGCCCAGGTGTGCAATTTCGGGACGATCTTGCCCGACCTCACGACCGCCACGGGCACGATGGCCTCGTCCGCGACCGCGAGCAACAGATTCAGGGCTTGCTTCACCTGCTTTGGTTTCTTGGCGATCACGAGCTTTTGAAGTATGTCGGGCAAGTCATCGACCGAGGTCTTTCTCTTACGGCAACACGAGAAATACGACAAGATGCTCATCGTGGCTGATCGAACGAAACGAGGCGTCCACGCGCGTTCGTCTCCCGTCCCCCGAAAGGTGTGAGCCTCGGCTCGAGGGAAGCCCCCGTCCGGGCCACTGTCTCCACCCGAATCCCCACGCGACGCCGGGCCTCCAGAGTGACGACCCGCCGCGCGCCGCGGGAGTAGGGGAACGAATCCCGAAAGTGCCCTCGACGTCTCTTTCGCGAGAGTCGCGAAATGTTTGAAACGTGGCTCGGTGGCTGTCAAATCGGCCCCCCTCCACACTGTGACAGTCGCAGGATCTGGCGCAAGCGTGACTGGACGAAGGGCCATGTCCATCGACGTGGATGCCCTGCGCATGGCACTTCAGGCGCAACGCGCGGGGGCGGAAGCTGCGCTCGTTGACCTCGAAGCGGCCGTGAACGGTGGAGTTCGAGCAACGGGGGAAGTTTCCTCGCCTGAGATGGACGAAGCGGCGGTCCGTGCGTTAGCCACGACTGTGCTGGATGACCTCGCCGCCTGGAGTGAGATGTGGCGAGGGGTTGCCAAACGTCCTGTCGCATCCGCCCCCGCCCCCGACTCGGCCGTGGGAGGGGGGGGCACCGAAGGACCAAGGAAGATGCACGGCATTTCCATGACCATGGGCGGTCTCTCTCTCGGGGAACTCAAAAGCGCCATCGGCACGAGGAAGAGTGCGCCTTCCGCGATGGAATCCTCGGAAGAGAAGGTCAAGACCGGTGCCGGAGTGGTTGTGGTACCCATGCGCGAACCGTTGGCGGCCCCAGCCACGGGAAAACCCGCGTGGATGGTGGAGTTGGCGGCGAAGAAAAAGGCCAAAGAGGACGCCGAGGCGGCGAAGCTGGGCCTGTAGACGAACGCAGTTGTATTCGCGCCCCGGTACCTATCTCGATACGTTCACCGCCCTCTTCCCGGCCTCGGGGCCATGCATCCCTTAACGGCTCCAGCGAGCCATCCCCCCGGCCCCTTGGGCGGTTCAGCCGCGCCTGCGTCTCTCAGCCCTTCTGGTTCGGCTAACATGCGAACTTGCCACTGCAACTCGGAAACGCGCTTCTCCGAAGCTTCGAGTTTCCCGGCCAACTCCGCGGCGAACCCTTCGGCGGCGGCCACGCGCTTCGCCTGCGCTGTCTGCGCTGCCGAGGACTCAGAAGTCGCCGTATCGCGATCGCGCTCCGCTAAGGCGCGTTCGGCAGCCTCCGCGCGCGTTTTCGCATCAGCCGCGGCGCGACGCGCGGCGGCGAGCGCTTCCGCGTCCCCCGCGCCGTTTGCCCCCGGGCTCGTCGTCTCCGCGAGGCGCTCGAGGTCTGCGGCGATGGCTTCCAGGGAAGGCACAGCGGCGTTGCCAGCCCTGCCGGGAGTGGAATCAACGCCTTCTTCGGACGCCCCGAACGCCCACGACCACAACGAACCCTCGTTCCCGCCTCCGGTTCCGTTGGAGGTCCCCGCGGTGCCGGCGCCGGTCTTTTCGCGTACCCTCGTCGCGGCGGTCGCCAGGCGCGCTAGCGCCGCGGCGTCCTCGGAGGGAGGCGCCGCGGTCGACACCGTTTGCGCGCGCTTCAAGGCCTCAGCTAGGCTGGCGATTTCGGCATCCGCTTTCGCGGCGGCCGCTTTCGCGGCCGCAGCCTCGGCCTTCGCCGCGCGCGCTTCGGCTTCCGCGCGTTCGGTCGCCGGCCGTGTTTTCCTCGCCTCCGCCATCTCCTCGGAGGCGGCGGCGCGGCGGCGCGCCTCCGCCGCTGCCGCGCGCGCCGCCTCCAGAGCGGCTTCCCCCTCGGCGGCCGCCTCGCGGGCAGCCTCGAGCTCACCGCGGAGCGCTTCCGCTTCCCGCTTCGCCTCTTCCGTCGCGGCCTCCGCCTCCTCGATGGCCTCGCCCACCGCCTGCGCCATCTCCGCGCTCGGCGTGTTGGCAGCTTTCCGCTGCGCGGACTCCGCGGCTTCGCATCGGGCGAGTAACCGCGCCTCGGTTTCCTTGAACGAAGCCTGCAACGCGGTGAAGCGTCGGTTACGTTCCTCGCCGGCGGCCAACGCATCCGCGGCACTGGTCGCGGCTTCGTCCGCGCGAGTCTCAGCGTCGCGCGCGCGTTGTTCCGCCGCAGCAGACTCGAGAAGCGCCGCGTCGCGCGCCGCCGTCGCCGCCGCCGCAGCCTCGACGTTTGCCTCGGCGTCTTTGGACGCCAACTTCAACGCCTGCAGTTCCGCCGCGATATCCACCGCCTCCTTCTTGGCTGCGGTCGCGCGCGTCGCCGCGGCAGCCGCGGCCCCGGCGGCACGCTTCGCAGCCTCCTCCGCGCGTTCGCGGCCTTCCGCCTCATCCTTCACCGCGGCACGCGCCTCTACGAGCGTCGCGGCGAGCGACGCAAGTTTTTCCTCGGCGGCGTCAGCGCGAGCCGACGCGGCGGAGCGGTCCTCGCTCGTCGCCGTGGTCTCCTGCTCGAGCTCAGCAACTCGCGCCTCGGCAGCGGACGCGCGAGCCTCGAGCCGCTCACGCATCGCCTCCAATTCCTCGAGCTCGGTTTCCAGCGACGCGACTCTGGACTTCGCGGTGTCCAGCTCGGCGCGGGTGGACTCGGCGGCGGCCGAAGCCTTCTCCACCTTCTCCTCCGCGGCTTTCTCAGCCGCCGCCGCGCGCTTCTCAGCCACCTCCGCTTCTCCTTTGGCTTTCTCAGCCTCTTCGCGCAGAAACGCGCTCTCCGCACCGGTTCCTTCATCTTCCAGCTCGCGCACGGTCTGTGCGTTGCGCGCCTCCGCGAGCGAGGTCTCGAGGTCGGTGATCTTAGCCTCGAGCGCCGAGGTGCTCGCCGTCGCGACTTCGAGCTCAGCTCGCACCCGCGCCGTTTCCGCCTCAGCCTCGCTGACTTTCCCTTCCATCTCGTCCAGCGACTCCGCCATGCGCTGGTTCGCCGCGCGTTGCGCTTCGAGTGCCATCGCCTGGGCCTCTTTCGTGGGAGTGGGAGCCATGGCAGCCTCTGCGGGCGCGCTCGGCGGCGGCGTTTCGGGCCGCGCCGAGGCGGCGGCGGCGGCCTCCTTCGCCGCCTTCAACTCCGCGCGGGTCTCCTCCAGCTCGCGGAACGCCTCCTCAGCCCCAGCCTTCGCCTTCTCGACCTCCGCAGCCACCTCCGAGGCTCTCACGTCCGCCTCGACCGCGCGAGCATCCGCCTCCGCAGCTTTTGCAGACGCGTCGGCCGCCTCAGACTCCGCCTCGGCGCGCGCCTTTCGCTCCGCGGAGAGCTCGGCTTCGGCGGCGGAGGTGTCCGGCGGCGGCGGCGTCGCCGCCTCGGCCGACTCGGCCGCCTGGCGCGCCTCTTCGAGCGCCTGCTTGGTTCCCTCGAGCTCCTTAGCGGTCTCCTCCAGCTCTTTGGCGATGCCCTTGCCCTTTTTCACCGCGCGCGATAGCTTCTCCTTCTGGTCAGCGACGGCGGCGCGGGCCTCCTCGAGCTCGCGCCGCAGCTTCTCCTCGGCCGCGGGGTTGCCGGCGCCGGTGTCGTCCCCGGCGCCCCCTGGGGCGGGGGCGGGGCCATCTCCTGCTGCCGCAGGCTTAGATGCTGCCTTGACGGCTTGCATGGCGAATCGTTTTGCATCGTTTCGAGCCTCCTCCGCCTCTTGGCGCGCGTCGCTGACCTGTTTGTCGAGGCGCTCGATCTCCACCCTGGCCTGTCGGAGGGACGCGCGGAGCGCTTCCACCTCCTCGGCGTCGGCAGACACGGCCGCGGCCGCGCCCACGAAGGCGCTCTCAGAGGCCCCCTCATCGACGTCGTCGTCTTGGGTCACCGCGGCGAGGTTGCTCGAGACCTCGTTCCACGTGCTCTCCGTCGCCGAGTCCAGCTTGTCGAGACCCTCGTCAACCATGTCCCCAAGCTTCGTCGCCTCGATTTTGGCACGTTCGACACCCTCCTGGAGCTGCTTGCCGATGTCGGCGAACGAGAAGTTCATCGCGCCGCCCTTATGCGTCCAGCGGACGTGGTCGCAGACCTCACGTTGCGGCACACGCGCCGCTCGGTGTGGCCCGAGGGCAGTGAATCTGGTGACTCCGTCGTGTTTCGACAACCACAACGGGTCGAAACTGCGACGTGCTTCTCACGCCATCACGCGCCTGTGTTCGTCCACAGGCGAACAGCCGAGAAGCCCGAAGCCGAAACAGAAGACTGGGAGATATTTCAAGATGTGTCGTGCGCCACTGCGGGGCCATACCTGAGACGCGCATCCTCGACGAGGTTTCGTGACCCCGAGGCGCATCTCCTCGTGCGTGTCATCATGGCCGCCAGGCAGACGGCGAACCGCCTCCTCTCCCGCCTCGCCCCGGTGCGTCCCCCCGCAGATCCGCAACTCGTCGGAATATTGTTACGCCTCGCGCCCCGTTTCAAAAAAGGAACACCATCGCGCGTCCCCGTCGCCGCGCCCGCTCCCGCTGACCCCCGCGCCCCCTCGTTCCCCACGCGCGCGCTTCACGACCGCAGAGAGGCGCTCGCGGGTTCGCCTCGGAGCCCGCGGTGTTCGTGGACAAGAACACCAAGGTGATCGTCCAGGGCTTCACCGGCAAAAACGGAACGTTCCACAGTGAGCAGGCCATCGCGTACGGGACGCAGATGGTTGGCGGGGTGACCCCGAAGAAAGGCGGCACCACGCACCTGGGGTTGCCCGTGTTTGACACCGTCGCGGAGGCCAAGGCGACTACCGGCGCGAACGCCTCGGCGATCTACGTCCCCCCACCCTTCGCCGCGAAGGCTATCCTGGAGGCGGTGGAGGCGGAGATGGACCTGGTGGTGTGCATCACCGAGGGCATCCCTCAGCATGACATGATCCGCGTCAAGCAGGCGATGATGACGCAGAGCAAGACGCGGCTCATCGGGCCCAACTGCCCCGGGATCATCAAGCCCGGCGAGTGCAAAATCGGGATCATGCCCGGTTACATCCACAAGCCCGGCCGCATCGGCGTGGTTTCCCGTTCGGGCACGCTGACGTATGAGGCGGTGTACCAGACCACGGTCACCGGGCTGGGGCAGAGCACGTGCGTCGGCATCGGCGGCGACCCGTTCAACGGCACCAACTTCGTGGACTGCCTCGAGAAGTTCGTCGCCGATCCGCAGACGGAAGGAATCATCATGATCGGCGAGATCGGCGGGACCGCGGAGGAGGAGGCGGCGGAGTTCATCATGGCGAGCGGCACGAACAAACCCGTGGTGAGCTTCATCGCGGGGCTCACCGCGCCCCCGGGCAGGCGCATGGGGCACGCCGGCGCCATCATCGCCGGAGGGAAGGGTGGCGCCGGCGACAAAATCGCCGCGCTCAAAGCCGCGGGGGTCACCGTCGTGCCTTCGCCCGCCGGGATGGGGAAGGCCATGCTGGACATCTTCAACGAGCGCAAGATGTTATAGAAGGGGTGATGGGGCAGAAGAAACGCGTGTAATTGATATCCGTGGAAGCATCGACCGGCGCGGCCGAACCGCGTGTGCTTCTCGCGAGAGGTCTGTCAGTCTGTCAATAGTACGCAGCTACGAAACCGCGTCGGGTACGCGACGAGACGCGCCGTCACGCGGACGCCGCCGACGAGTTCGCCCCCCGGTACTCCGGGGCGTCGCCCGTGAGGAAGCCCCAGATACCCTTCGCGCGCCGGGGCGGCGAGGCGGACGACATAGGCTCTGCGCCGCGCGGCGAGCTCGTCGCGCTTGAGCCCCCCCCGCCCACCTTCCGCATCAGCCGGTCGAGCTGCAGCCTGGTCTCCGCCAGGCTCGCCTCCAGGCGCGACGACCTCGAGCGCTCTTCGGCCAGCAGGCGCCGCGCCTCCGCCAGCGCCTCGGCGGCGCCGCGCGGAGGGCTCGGCGCGGAGGACTCGTCTGCGCGACTCGCGTCCTCCGCCTCCGCGGCTCGCGGCGTGCCGGCTCGCGGGGACGGCGCGCCGGACGGACTCGAGCCTCGTCTGGCCTCCGTCTCCGCCGCGGAGACCCACTCCTTGCGCTTCACGGGGCTCAGCATCTTGGTCTTGGTCATCGGCAGGCGCCCGGCGGCGGGCCGCTTCAGCACGTGCGCGTCGGCGGAGTACCTGGCGCCGTCGTAGCCGCCGAAGGCGAGCAGCGCGGCGCCCCCCCCAACGGCCACCACGCACGCGCCCTCCGCCGCGAGCGAGGAGCCCGCGCCCACCTCCGCCGCGGAGGTCCACTCGAGCTCGCCGGAGGAGGGCTCCACGCGCAGCGCCACGGTGTCGCGGCGCCCGCCGCCCGCGCCGCCGCCGCCGGCGACGAACCACGCCTCGCCCACCACCGCGCCCGCCGCGCCGGCGCGCGGCACCGGCGGCACGCCCGCGGGCTCGAGCTCGCGCCAGGTCATGGACATGGTGTCCAGCGCGAAAAGCTCGCCGGAAACCTCGCCGGCGCCACCCGCGCAGACGCCGCCGAACACGTACACGTCCGTCACCGCGCGCGACCCGCCGCCGAAGCTCGCCGCGACGTGCCCCGCGCGCGCCGTCGGCGCGGCGCCCGTCGCGCGCGGCGCGACCCAGCTTCGGGTGGCCAGGTCGATGACGTGCACGTCGTCCAGCAGGCGCCCGCGCCTGTCCTCTCCGCCGAACACCACGATCTTCGCGCCCGCCTCGCCGCGCACGAGGGTCGCGGTGTGCCCGCCCCGCGCGGGCGGCGCGGTCCCGCGCAGATCCAGGCGAGCCCACTCGCTCGTCTCCGTGTCCAGCGTCCACGCGTCCAGCCCGATTGAGATTGACGATTCCCGATCGACGCCGACGGAGTCTTTGTCGTCGTGGTACCCGCCGATCACCACCACCTTGGTGCCCCACGTGACCGCGGCGTGCCCCGAGCGCGCGGGAAACGCGCCCACACCGTCGCCGCCGTTCTCGGCGGCCACCGTGGCGTCGACCCTGCGCCAGGTGAGGTTCGGCAGGTGCAGCGCGAAGACGTCGCCGAGGCGCCTCCCCCCCGCGTTTCCGCCAATCACGAACACGTCGTCCCCCACGGCGGCCATGGCGTGCGCGTACCGGCCTCTCGGCTTCTGCGCGCCGCCGATCTGCTTCGTGAGTACGGTCCACGTGCCCTCCTCGGCGTCGATGCGGTCCACCGCGGGGTGCGAGCGCGCCGCCACAGCCTCCGCGCGGCGGAGGCGCTCGGCGGCTTCGCGCTCGCGCTCGCGCGAGGCGGCGAGTTCGGACTCGGCGCCCGCCGCGGCGACCGCCTCCGCGGCCGCCTCCAGCGTCTCCGCGACGCGCGCCGGGTCGCCACCGTCCGTGAACAGCGAGAACCAGTCCGGGTTCTCCTCCTCCATCGTGCTCACGTACATGCGCATCGCGTCGAGCGCGGCGACGTCGCCGAGCTGCGTCCAGCTGCTCCACTTGGCGCTCTCGATGGCGTTCCAGCCCCACGGCTTGGGCGCGCGGCAAGGGCCCGCGGTCGCCTGCTGGTACAGCGCGTACAGCAGAAGCCGGGTCTCATCGGCGACCGCGCGCGCGCCCAGGGGGGGGTTCGCAGCGAAACCCACCGCCGCGTAGAAGCGGTTGGGGAACGGGATCCGGGACGCCATCGTTTTCGTGGCACGCCGGCAGATCGGCTCGCGCCAAGACGAGAAAATG
>Ga0255756_1005729_pt1 | contig 11414 bp, 8 predicted proteins | sample 011ome_20_FD_179956 | JGI IMG/M metagenome (GOLD analysis project Ga0255756, IMG submission 179956) | Coastal salt marsh microbial communities from the Groves Creek Marsh, Skidaway Island, Georgia - 011509CT metaG (version 2) | ecosystem: Environmental > Aquatic > Marine > Intertidal zone > Salt...
ATCGCTCACGTGATAGTTTGCACTACACGTTGACCCTTCACTGGCCGACGTACACGTGTCATACCCAGTTGCGCAGTCTTCGCACGTGTACGAGTCTGTTGAGAGATATTTACCACTTCCGCAACTATTTGTCACGCAGTTACCATCAACGAGCGAATATTCTTCGTCGCAGTCACACTGGCTGTTTCCGTCATCGATGTCGTCGCCGGCGTCGTTTTGTGAGTTTGCTCCGCAAGCGACGCACGTGCCATCGCTCACGTGATAGTTTGCACTACACGTTGACCCTTCACTGGCCGACGTACACGTGTCATACCCAGTTGCGCAGTCTTCGCACGTGTACGAGTCTGTTGAGAGATATTTACCACTTCCGCAACTAATTGTCACGCAGTTACCATCGACGTCGGGGTACTCCTCTCTTTCACACCCACCGCAAGAGTTGTTCGAATCGTAATACTCACCCGTCGTGCACAAACACCGACCAAGGGTCCAAGTGCTGCCATACGGACACGTGCACGATGCTTCGCCATCGACGAGCCAACTGTCGTCGCCGGCAGGACGCGTCGATCCACTCGGGCACGCCGCGCACCAAAATTGCGCCCAGACAAACTCGTCCTCGCCGCAATACCGCGTTGCTTCAACGGCGTAACATCGATCGTCATCTTCATCAGCGCTGTACAAAGAAGACATGTCCTGTAGACGATCGAGACCGTCTTGAGTCACCTCAGGATTGCGCAAGAAGAACGTTTCTCGGTTACTTTTCGCCGCCGCGACATTTGAAGTGGGATAGTATGTCGAGCTAGGCTCATACGTATTCGCCGCCCTGTTTTGAATGTTGCCCAACGCAATCGTGGCTCTGGTTTTTGATCCTTTAGCACCGTAGTCGCATGTCCATTTGCCCGCAGACGTAGTATCGTCCCAAGATTGATACGGATAGTTAAAGCCGCCGACGCACACCAACAGCGGGACGGTTTCTGACGCCGTCATGACTGCTTTATCGCTGTCATTGATTTGTGCGGCTTGGATTCGGATTTCATACGCGCCATCGGGGGTGTCGCGCGGTACGGCGACGGTGAAGCATATGTCATCGATGATACCTTGCGCACCTATGATATTCGTGCACGCGCCTGCGTCCACGCGCCATCCCGCTGGGAGGTTCAACGCGCGGACGGTGAGACGCGACTGCGCGCACACCCCGTAGTCCAAATTTTGTACGCTCATTTTGTACGTTATGGCGAGCTTGTAACAAGACTCTTGCACACCCGTTTCTCTCTGTTGTCCCTCGGGAGCATATGGAATGTATTGATTGTAGTACGCCGTACTGATTGCTTGGGTGGAGGTTGCCGAATAATAGGCTGCGTAAGGCCATCCGTCCAAATCAAGATGATTCTTGGGATGATACTTTTCAAGCTCATCGTCATCGACGTACGCGACGTCCATTTGATAGCCGTTAAATTGACTCGGATACGCCGCAGCTCCACGCTTTACACACGCCGCGGGCTGCGTAAACGTGACCGTGACTGTGATTGTCCCAGTGTCCCCGTCGTACGGATCGACGGTGAGCTTCAAACCCGAGACGGGGTCTTCCCAAACGCCACCGTTTTCAGTCGAGCGCAAAGCAGTTTGTTCCCAATCATTATATTTTTCACCAGCGTCTGTACCACCGCTTGAATCGTATGGGTAGAAATCAATCAATTTTCTGCCTTCGTGAAAGCCCAGTACGCCCAGAGAATTAAATCCGCCGTGCTCGCCATTGACGATTAAATCATCAAATTTGTTTCCTCTACGCGACTCGAGCCAAATCGTACCAAGTGAGCTCATCGTAGTATCAGAAAATTGAATGACGCACGCGCGAGTGGTCGAGGAATCCGTCGAATCGACGTCCAACGGGCTCAATACGCACGTTTTGCTCACATCGGGCGCGGCGTCTGTGACTTGCCCGTTCGTCTTTGTAATGACTTTTACATTCGTGTTGGACAACCAGTGCATGTCCCATCGCGAATACGACTGCACGCCTTGACCCATCTTTTTCCCGTAGGAATCCGAAGACGATCCCAAAACGTCGAATACTCCACCGTAGTCTTCAAACGGGCACGTTCGCCACGTGATTGACGCGTCATCGTAATCCGACTGCGTACACTTGTACCCACCGGCGTGATACTTCAACCCGATCGCGTGTAGCATTTCATGAATCCCAGTCGAATCACACGCTGCCGTAGTGGAATCCAGATTTGTACATGCCAGGAGATTGGAATATTTTTGTTGGCATGAGATGCCGTTCTGGCCCGACTCGCATGACCCCACGCACAAATTTGTCAAGTACAACACCTGTCGCATATTCTTTTTTGAGTTGAAACTGTTATATTTAGCTTCATAATCTTTATCCCCCGAGACAGCATGCTCTATATCTCCGTCCCATGGATTCGGCGTCATAGCGTCCAGCGTCTTACACGTCGTCCCGTCGCCCTCCAGCTCAGAGTTGGGCGACCGATACAAATACAAATCCACACTCGGCACCATCGTGCCGTACGACGCCCAGGTAAAATACGCCTCGATCTGCGTCTTCAGTATCTTCGTCAACGTCGCCGCGTCGTCTTCACCTATCTCAACGTCCGCGGAGACGACTACGAGCGTCAAAAACGAGTGCGCACCCGTGACCGCGGCCCGGCGATCATGCAACAACGTGTCCCCGTCGCCTTCGCTCACGCCGTGCGCGGAATCGGCGTCCGCGCGCGCGCCGAGCGTGGCCGCGCACGCCATCACCACGAGCGCAATCACGCATCGCGCGCCGCGACGCATCGAAAACCGCCGCACGCGCGCGCCAACGATTGGGCGCGCGCTGGTCGACCAACCCGACGTTTGGGCGACCGACCGACCGACCGACCGACAACGTGTCGTGTTTTACGATAAAATAGCCTACACTCTGTATTTGGGATGTTCACTATATGTTTATGTGATTATGTACCGGGATAAATAATCAAGAATGGTTACAGATCGTTAGGTTAATGTGTCATATACGTGTAAAAACACATGTACGGTTTTTATTTATCTATTGTGGAGCTAGGGTATAGAAGTCGTCGCGGTGGCCGGCGCGGCCCCGGTCGCGAGTGCGCGTCGCGCGCGCGATGCTGGTGATGACGATCGTGCGCGGGGCGTTGGCGAATCCGCGGTTGTCGCCACTGATGGGTTCGATCGCGGCGCGGCGCGTGTGCCCCGTCGTGGGCGCGCGCGGTGCAGTCGTGCGCGGTGGTGGTTGTGGTGGTTGTCGTGGTGGTGGCCTGACGCGGCGGTTCGGGCGCGGTGCGTCGGCGCGCGCGATGACGTGGACGCGCGGAGGCGAGCGCGTGAGGGGTGGGAGGTATGCATTCGGTGGAGCGTCGTCGTCGTCGTTGTCGTCGTCGGTTTCGTCGCGTGATGAGAGGGAGGACGATGATGATGAAGGGTACGACGACGAGGACGACGAGGCGGGCGAGAGCTTTTACGTCGGCGACGTTGAATGCGTGTGCGATGTCATGGTGATGGATGAAGAGGATGATGACGATAATGTTAATAGTGCGTCACCGTCTCGTGGTGGCGGAGGTGTTGACGTGCGTGCGCTACGACAGGAGGTTGAAGAGGATGCGCGGGCCATGATTCGTTTGCTCCTTTCGGCGTCGTCGACGCCCGGGATGAAGCGTATGCGCGCGGCGTTGCCGAGATCGATGTCGCATCTCGAGTTGAGCGTGGCGTTGTGTTCGGATGAGTATATTCGCAGCTTGAATGCGGGATTTCGATCGAAGGATAGCGCCACGGATGTGTTGAGCTTTCCCGCCGAGAGCTTTGGGCCCATGGCGGTGCTGGGCGACGTCGTCGTGAGCGTCGATACGGCGTCGAGGCAAGCCGAGGAAGTGGGACATTCGTTGCGTGATGAGTGCCGAGTGTTACTCGTGCACGGAACACTGCATTTATTAGGGCTAGACCACGAGCTGAGTGAGGCGGATGCGGAGGTTATGGCGGCGGCGGAGCAAGAGGTTTTAAGCGCGCTCGGTTGGAAAGTCACTGGTTTGACCCGTCGAGCGTCCGGTGACGCTGATGGCGTCGACGTATCGATCCAACGTAAAGTGTTAGTAGTGGACTTAGATGGCACGTTATTAAATGGTAAGAGCGTGATTACGCCGCGAACAGCGGACGCGCTTCGTCGGGCGTTGGCGTCTGGCGTCGAAGTCGTTGTGGCCACGGGTAAAGCGCGCCCAGCGGCTATTCGCGCTGCCGCCACCGCTGGGCTGTCGGGTTCTGGAGGAATCGTAGGAAACGAGACCCCAGGGGTGTTTTTGCAAGGCTTAGAAGTGTACGGTCGCGGTGGTGCGCTCGTGTACGAAGCTTCAATGTCGCAAGACGTGACGAGGGACGCATTCGTCATGATGCAAGACGTCGTGCACAAAGGATTAGCCCTCACTGCGTTCTGCGGTGACACATGCGCGACGCTCGCGTCGAGTTCGTTGCTTGATGAATTGCATCACACCTTTCACGAGCCCGTGAGCGAGGTCGTGCCATCTGTGGATGATTTACTCGCCACCAGAGGCGTGCGCAAGTTGTTGCTCATGGGACCAAGCAAGGCAAGCATTGACGGCGTGCGTTCTATTTGGGAAGCCGCATTCAAAGGACGCGCTGAAGTCACGCAAGCCGTGCCGACTATGTTAGAAATATTACCACTCGGAAACGACAAGTCTAGAGGGGTGATGAAACTTTTGCATTCCATGAATGTGAACCCGCAGATGGATGTGTGCGCCGTGGGCGACGGCGAAAACGACGCAGAAATGCTTCGCGTCGTTGGTTGTGGCGTCGCCATGTCGAACGCATCCGAAAAAACTAAAGTAGTAGCGGATCACGTGCTGGAGGCTTCGAATGACGAAGACGGTGTTGCAGAGGCGATTGACAGGTTTGTGCTTTAAAAGAATTCATCAGAGATGTCGTTTGTAACAACAATGGGAGTGACGTTTTGTTTGACCAATGGCGCTCGATATCGCGACGCTCGATATCGAGAACATCATGCCACGCGTTCGAAGAAGTATTGCATGTTGGTTTGTGCTCGTGGTAGCACCATGCGTTTCGTTCGTCATTGGCGCACCACTGGCGCGTAAACCGTACGTGGTATCGTCACAGGATTTCAACGTCGCGCTTGAGCTTTGCGAACGCGTGCAGTCCAATCGACGCACGAAATGGTCCGCGTGTTTATTTGGTTTGCGTATTCATTGCAGACGACGCTGGGGAAAATTCAATCATGCATTTAGCGCTTATCTCACGTCACGCGATGTTGAAAGGCTTGAAGCGTGCGCTGGGGATATACTCGACATTGAAGATGATGTTGAAGTGTCCTCGTTTGGATTACAAAGCGAATGGGCGCTCGATCGGATGAATCAACGCTTGCTACCTCTCGATGGTAGCGTGCTCGCACGAAACATCGACACCAACACCGTCGTGAATGTGTACGTGCTCGACACTGGCATTCGTCACACGCATGTCGAATTTGACAACCAACGCATCCGAATGGCCAAGGATGTCGTCGACGGCGACGGCGACCCAACGGATTGCGACGGTCACGGGACGCATGTTTCTAGTACGATCTCAAGCGTTGCTTACCGAGAAAACACTATTCTTCACGCCGTGCGTGTGTTGGACTGTCACGGAAACGGCGATTTGTCGGGGTTGATTGAAGGACTAGATTACGTCAGCCGGGAAATTAGCGTGAGTAGAGCGCAAAGAAAGCCGGCAGTCGTGGCACTCGCGCTCGGTGTACGTCGCGGCGTCTGGTCTAAATCACTCGAACGCGCAGTTCTAGAATTGATTGATGACGACGTGCTCGTCATTACCGCGGCGGGGAATCAAAAACAGGACGCATGCCTCATATCTCCAGCGAATGTAGACGCCACATTAACCGTTGGCGCCAGCGGCGTTGATGACGACATATACGCGTATTCGAACACAGGTGCGTGCGTTGATTTATTTGCTCCTGGTGTATCTATTCTAGGCGCGTGCGGAGGCGAAACGTCGTGTTCAATGCCGAGCGATACGGCGTACGCATATCAGAGTGGAACATCAATGGCTGTCGCTCAAGTCGTAGGCGTTGCGAGTCGAATTTTGACGCTTTCGCCAAACATGACGGCGATAAATTTGAAACGTCACTTACTCGCGACTGCGACGCAAGGCGTGATTAAAGGAGATATGTTGCAAGGAACGCCGAATAAACTAATTTACATTCGCTGATGCCATTCTACATGGAGTCGGCGACAAGACGCGCGACGTCAATCGGGATTGCAAAATTCACACCATTTACTTTCGTCGTTCCGTATGACGTAACGAGTAAACCAATCACGCGCCCACCTGAATCGCACAGCGCTCCACCGCTCGTACTCTCGCTCACGACAGCGTCTGTTTGAATCAATCCAGCCAAATTCCCGCCTCGTTTGCTCGGCACGCGTCTACCTAATCCAGAAATCACTCCACCATGAAGTGTCGGCGTCATATCTTGCGCGCAACCGAGCGCGAAAACACCTTGTCCAACGATTAATCCCTTGCTAGTGCCAAAACTTGCAGCTTTAGGAGGGATAAAATCTTTTGGAAAATCTTCAGCGTCGATGCGAATAAAACCGACGTCCCGTCCGGCGTCAACGTAATATTCACTCTTCCCCGTCAACGGCACACTCACGCCATTCTTAGTGCCGTCGTTAAAATACAAGCACAGCGTGCCGGCGCTACTTTTACCACTTCCAGTACTGGAAGCTATACAATGAGCGTTTGTCGCAATGTAGCACGCATCCGCCGACGTCGACCACGCGACGCCGCTCCCACGGGACACAACTTCCCCGGATGATTTCACCTCTGCAATCGCCACGATCGCCGTGGACACTTGTGCGAACACACGTTGGGCGCTTTCGGCGTCGACGAGTGCGGCGATCGCAGGTGCTGTTGCCGTCGTCGTCGTCGTCGTCGTCGTTGTCGCGAGCAACGTGGAGAGCAGCAATGCTTCGCGTCGCGTTGTCGACGATGACGAATCATCACGCGCACGCGCACGCGTCATCGGATCGCGACGTCTGTCGTAACATTGACGCGTGCGTGCAGTTGCGAAAAGTGCGCGCGGCGTCGTCAATGACGCCATGCACGTCGAGTTTTGATGCGCGTCCAAACTGCGCGGTTGTTGAGTTTCAGTTGTTTTACGAGTTACAAATATTACTTTTCATTCTTTGGCGACGAGAAGCTTTCTACCCGTGCCATTTCAACGTCGTCATCATCGTCATCAACACGTTCGGTGGCGAATTCAAACGATCCTGAGGATTCGCTGTCGACGTCAGCGTAGCGCGCTATAGGCGCAACGGAGCCGAATGACCGCCGCGTTTGCACAACTTGTTCTGGCGTAAGCTTTCCAGCTGCCATAAGCGCCATACGCGCAGCAGCGAGCGATGCAGATTGTGCCATGTTATCAGCGTCAGATTCAGGAGTGTTGACGCGCACGATAGGTCGATTTTCTATGATGCCATCGTCGATCGTGTCCTCGGGCAAGCCGTAGCGCATGGACGCTGCACGCTTGAGCGATGAATATTTTTGTTCCGGTGTGACAGGTTCCGAGAGCGATTCCGTGCGACATTCAGGGGTTGGCGAGTCTGCGACATCGCTTTCTGTGTCGTACACGACTTGGCGAGGGGTAATTTGTCGATTGTCATCATCTTCAGCAGTCGTGTCCTTGGTCATCGGCGGTTTTGGCGTCATCGGCGTCAAGGGCGAATCTGGAGCGTTGTACCGCACCTTCCCAGCTGCTGCTGCAGCGTGCACGAGGTTTCCAGTCGTGATTTTTTGTTCTTTTCTTGGACTCGCCAACCAGTTTTCGATGGTCTTTTGTTCTAAGGGTGTCACGAGTGGTGGTAGACACGAGCAATACTTTGGAAAGCGTCTCCGCCAGCAGCAATCCATGGTGTCCTCGGCGCTTTCGACCTCATCAATACGAGTCAATAAAAATGCTGAAAACGCCCAACGCACACTCAGTGATACAGGCACTATAAGCAGGAGCGAAAATCCTTGATACAATCCATACATGTATGCATACGCCAAAAATGTGTTAAAGGCGTTGCCGCAACCATCACTGGGATTGGCCAAATGCGCCCATAACGCACCTACAAGCACGCTCGTAAATGCGAACAAAGTGCAAGTGCGCACCATTCTATGCTGCTGATAATTGAACGCTTGCGATGCTTTTCTAGCCATCTGAAAGAGTTGCTCTTCATCTTCTAAATTGTCGATTTCGCCCTTTTCGGCGCACTCAAAACCAACGCGCTCCGCCTCTTGAAAGCTCGCATGCGTCACCCCAACCGTAAGTAATCGCAAACCGATGCCTAATACTATATCATACGTCAGTAACATTACGAATACCCATATTTGTCGCGTCCAAAAGTCTCCAGTGACTCTGGTCGTCGTTAAATCCGTCAGTACCATTGAAACCGCCACGGTACACGTCAACTCTGTAACCAAGTGCACAAACCTCCCACGCTGCGTGATAAATCCGGCATCACCGGCAAATATGTTGAGCACATCATGCTTCTCTTTGATATAATCCCACCACGGTGTCAGCTTGCCGGTGCGCCAATCGAAGACGCCGTACCCGACCAATCGCGCAGTGACGCACCACGGGATGCTTGCGATGGGCTTTCGTCTCGGAAAAACCCTCCGCGGAGGCGGCCATTTCACCACAGCGTACACGATCAACGCCACGGCAAATAACAAGTTCACAAACCACGCTATAATGCGCTTGGCGTCGCTGTTTGTGTGTGAAGTACCGCTCGAGACGTGTTCGACATCGTCAAAGCAGTGACTAAGCAACCGACGGGACGCCGTGGCTCCAAACGACGACTCTTCGGCATCGTTCAAAGTGTTGCCCACAAACGCGCGATACATAGGCGTTTTGAAAACGCGTCCCTCGTCACTAGTCTACTAAACCTGCGCGCGATCGTCACGCAGTGACGCGCAGTGATGCGTCACACGTGTGACGGGACGCGTTGACGTTTTCCAACCGAAATCATCGACGACGAACGAGCAGCCTAGTCATGAGCTTCGAGCCTGGTTTCTCAATCACGTGGTGACATACGAAGGCCAGGATGACCAAAAAGAACAGGAAAACAATGACGACGACGTTTGGTAACTGTGTGCCGGAGGAAAAGTTATGGAAACAGTCTGCCCAGACTCGAACATTTGGCGCCGTGCGGTCGCATTCAGGAAAGACGCGCATCGTGTCGTATTCGAAAGCCGCCCATGAAGTAAACAGAGGAAATTGCAAAAGATACATGGCAAATGACCAAGTCCCAATGGCTTGTAGTACGGGATGACGTAGTGCATGAACTGTGTAGGAGTTGCGGGCGATGGTGACGCCGTAGAGCCAAAACGCGACGGGCGCAGTGAGGAAAAACTCATTGAAGATTCTGATGTTTTTCGAATCACTCACAACTCTCGAGCAGACGATGCATGTGATGAGCCAGCATGACATGATACATGAGCCATAGTCTGTGTACTTGGTCCAGAATCGTTCGACGTCAGGCTTGACGCCATGCCGGGCCAATCGGAGACGCATGGAGCCGAGTAACATGCCCATAAAAAACAACGGAATGCGCACTGGAAACCACGCGCGCCCGCAAAAGTACGCACGCATACCATCTAAATCATTATCTAAAGCCGTGACTACGGCGTGCGCGCGACCTTCAAAGTCGTCGTCACGCCAAATGTTACGAAACGTAGACGAGTTGAGAGCACCGATGAGCGACAGCGGCGCCGCGTACGATGCATGGTACGCAAACCAAATATATTTGCGATACGACTTTTGAATTGTTTGGAACTTTTCTTCATCGGATTGCGACTCGGTGTCCGTCGGAGACGCAATGGTGGCATTTTCTTCGAATTTTACAGTCAACGTGTTGAGCTTTCGCGCCAGCCATGGAAACGTGAAGTAATACCCAAGCTGACAACTCAGCGACCAGCATACGCTGTTCCAGTAACACAACGAGAATATCCACGAGTGCATTAAAAATGGTGTCAATGCAATACCCATGATTAAGTTCACCTCCCCGCTCTTGTTTTGCCAGAAGTTGTAATCGTTTGCAATGGTTCTATAATTAATCGCAATGAATGGAGCGTACCAGGCGAGCGCAAACCAATGCAAAGGAAGCATTCGCGCGTATCTTCGTTTAATGAAGTCCCAGTATCTGAAACTCGAAGATCCCACTTTCTCATGATACCCAACTTGCATCACAAAGCCGGTGATCAAGAAGAATGTCGACACAGCGATGCCGCCCTGAAAATCCAGGTATGGATGCGAGTTGTTTCCAAAGAACAGCAACCAGTGCCCGCACGCGATTTGTAATGCCGTGATCGCTCTTAACCCGGTGATAGCACTCGTGTCTATTTCGTTCGCGACTACAATTTGATTTGACTGCGTCACTGGGTCATCACGTGCATCTTTTAAGGACGCCGGCGCGTTGCTCGGTTGACTATTCGTATCTTCATCGCGGCAACTCGCATCCTCGCTTTTCTCTTTATGCACAGTTTCACTCGAGCTGCTCTCCGTGTTTTCTGTGCGATCATTTCCAAGTCTAAATATCTTTGCAATCAAGTTGAAATTCATCGCGTGAATCTTCGCCCGCGTACGTCTCTGACTGTTCGAGGAAGATGGTATGCCCGAAATAGCTCGTTGTTGTTAACTACGAATCTTCTTCTGCGTGCTTCAAAGACATCTTCATCATCATCGTCGTCTGCAGAGTCATAGTCTAAGAAGCTTATGGTACGACTATGACCGAGTTCTTCATCCGCACTTTCCGCACTAGTCACTGTCTGGTTTACTCCGCACCATCGCGCACGTAAATAGAGTACGACGCCGCATACAAGCGCGAGCGCCGCCAGTGCCATTGATCCCGCAACGCCCGGAGAGAGACCAAACCATTTTCGAGATGCCGCGTCGGGGTCGCCAGTAAATGATGTATTTGTCGTCTGCGATGGAGAGTATGTATCTTTTGGTGGTGGAGATGGTACAGAGGACGTCGAACGTGCGCATGTTCCTGTCGCAAGTAGTCTTCGTCCGAATGGCAGTGGCGGAGATGGCGGCGGCAGCATCATCAAAGGTGGAAGCTTTGGGCTCGGCGAAGGCGGCATTGGGCTTGGTGGAGGCGGCATTGGGCTTGCTGGAGGCGGCATTGGGCTAGGTGGAGGCGGTGCCGGGCGGGGCGGTCTAGGCGGGCTAGGCGGAGGCGGCATTGGACTCGGTGGAGGCGGCATCGGACTCGGCGGAGGCGGCATTGGGCTCGGTGGAGGCGGTGCCGGGCTCGGTGGAGGCGGCATTGGGCTCGATGGAGGCGGTGCCGGGCGGGGCGGTTGAGGCGGGCTAGGCAGAGGCGGCATTGGGCTTG
>Ga0255756_1005739_pt1 | contig 11398 bp, 9 predicted proteins | sample 011ome_20_FD_179956 | JGI IMG/M metagenome (GOLD analysis project Ga0255756, IMG submission 179956) | Coastal salt marsh microbial communities from the Groves Creek Marsh, Skidaway Island, Georgia - 011509CT metaG (version 2) | ecosystem: Environmental > Aquatic > Marine > Intertidal zone > Salt...
ATCCTATACGTATAGTCTACGCTGAAAACGCGTCTGAGGTCTGAGGGGACGAATCTACAAATTGCTTCGTGAACATTCACGAGCGGGTCACATCTTTAGACCCCGCGTGATAGCCAGGAGCCCGGGCGCTCGTGCGCTTAGGAAGAGCCGAGGCGGCGCGGGCCTGCGCTGCGCGGGAGGCGTGAGTCGCCGAGAGGAAGGAAGATGAGTGGGGGGGAAGGAAAAAATGTCGGGTTCGGCTTCGCCAAGAAGAAAAAGAGCGTCGTCGTCGGGGTGAACGCGCGTGGCGAGGACGACGATGACGGCGAGGACGGCGATGCGTCCCAGAGGGAGTACCTCACTGGGGTGTCCGGATCTGGACTCGAGCTGAAGGACAAGAAATTCGCGTCCGCGCCGAAGAGCATCGCGGTGCAGGACAACACGTTCGAGGTGGGCACGGGGCGGCGGCGGAAGGCACCTTCGTTCCTCCCGACGGAAGAGGAGATCGTGAAGGACGACGAGCGCTTCGAGACCGCGGAGCGCATCGGGGGGAAGGGTGAGATCGCGCAGGCGGGGGAAGTGCAGTACGGCTTGACGAAGATGGGTCCGAAAGACGGCGACGCGCATCCGGGCGACGGCGCGGCGGCGCGAGGCGTGCAGGACTCGTTTATCGGTAAATCGCTGGCGGAGAAGGAACTCCAGGCGTTCAAGGAGGACGTGGAGGACCTTCCCGAGCAGTCTACGATGGAGGATTACGAGTCCATGCCCATCGAAGATTTCGGCGCCGCGATGCTCCGCGGCATGGGGTGGGAGGAGGGCAAGCCCATCGGAAGAAACGCGTCGGGTTTGGTCTCAGCAGTGGAGTTCGTTCCCCGCGGCGGCCGGCTCGGGCTCGGCGCCACGGGTGCGCCGCCGCCGACGAACAACAAAAAACACATCAAGCCGGGCGAATCCCGCGACGCTCCGGCGCAGATGGTGCTGGCGCAAGGCCCCGAGGGCAAGTCCCGCAACGTCCGGTCGTTGGATGAGAAGCTCGTGAAGAAGGAAGCGCCCGGCGCGCGAGAGGGGAAAAACATGAAGGTGGTCGAGGGGCGGCACCGCGGGCTCACCGGTCGCGTGCTCCGGATAGTCAAGGAGGAGGGCCGGTCCGACCGCGCGCTCATCGAGCTCAAGTCGAGCGGCGAGACCATCACCGTGCGGTGCAGCGAGCTCGCGGACATCGACGCCGCGAACGCGTCCGGGGAGAACCGCGGCGCGCGTGGCGCGGGCGCGGGGGAGAAGCGGAAACGAGAGAAGCGAGAAGACCCGGCGTGGTTGCAGGGCAACACGCGCGTGCGCATCGTGAGCAAATCGTTCGAGGGCGGACGTCTGTACTTGAAGAAGGGCGTGGTGGTGGATGTTCTGACGCCTCGAGAGTGCGTCGTGGAGATCAACGATTCCGGGGAAGTGCTCAGCGGTGTGCCGCAGCGGGTCCTCGAGACGGCGCTGCCCAAACGGGGCGGGCGCGTGGCCGTGGTGCTGGGTCCCAAGAAGGGGCAGCGGGGTAAGCTGCTGGATAAGAAAGGCGAGGCTGCGTCCGTGCAGCTCTCGGAGGACTTCACCGTGCAGAACTTCACCCTGGACCAAATCGCGGAGTACGTTGGGGACGAGGAGGACTGAGCGGCGAAGCCCGCATGTAGAGCAGATAGAGGAGCCTGAAAAAAAAATCTAGGAGCAAAACCGAAAAGGGAAATCGCCGCCGACGCACGAAAGGCGGAGAAAAGACGTTCGTTTCCGTTTTGGCGCAAAACCCGCAAAATCGGTGCCAGATCATCGTCGTCCCGCCGCTGATGGCTGAGAGTCGACGAGTCGACGCGACTTTTTTCGGGACATTAGCGCCGCGGCCCGTACACGATAGCATAGCGAAAGGCGCGAAGCACGTCACCGAGACGACGGTTTGAGCCAGCGCGTGCTCTCGTTGCCACTCGAACGGGTCCGGGCGGTGCCCTTCGTAGGTATCGACGGGCGACCGGTTTGTGGCGGAGGTCTCGTGAAGCCCCGCGGTCTCGAGCGTCTCTTCTCCGTGTCGCTTCGCCGCGTGAAAAAACAAGATGCCGTCGGCATGTATCGCGAGGATGGCGACCGCGCCGCGGATGGATTGCCGAAACCATGAGCGGTCGGCTTGCCGCGCGGGGCCCTCCTCGAGGCTCGGTCCGGGCATCCTTCATTCGACTCGTGGGTCCCGGAGGTGCGCGCCACCCCTCGTGCCACGCCGAAAATATCATCTCCGGTCGATAACGGATAATAGAAGGACGTCCCCCTCGAGCCTAACCTCACCCCTCCACCCCTCTCCGACACCAGATGCGCCGTGATTCGCTGTGCCGGTAGACAATCGACTCCATGGAAAATCTCCGAACGGTGAGTGGGGCCCCGAGCGCCCGTCAGCGACTTCGACGTCGCGTCCTTCTTCTCGTCGACATCACAAATATCTCCGGCCGCCACTTGTCGACTCGTCCGACTTTTTTTCGGGTCGTATAAACGCGCCGATGCTAACCGCACCATCCCCTCTTGTGCACGTCGCAGGGATTATCCCGAAGGCGAGGTGATCCTCGGTATGGAGCTGCGCATGCACTCCCTGAAGGCTGCTCCCGTGGACACGGCGAACGCCGAGTTCCAGCGCCCGGGGGTGACCACCGCCCTGGATGATGTCTCGGAAGAGAGCGTCAGGGAGGCGGTGACGAAGGTGCTAAATCATTTCAACTGGAAGGGCCCCGTCGGCGTGAGCGTCACTCGCGCCATCATGCGCGCGCTCGGCAACGAAGCCACGGCGAAGAATCTCGAATCCATGATGCCCAAGAGCAAGGGTAAGGTGGCGACGATGATTCACACCGAGGCGGCGGCGTACACCGAGCTCATGTTCGGTCCCGGGCGCGAGACGAACGGCTTGGTTGTCGTGATGACCATCGGGAAAGGCATGGGCACTGTGACGTACAATCGGGGACAGAAGGTGAGGAACTCGGATCTCAAACATTTAACGTGGACGTACGAACGCGAGCTCGGAAAGCTTCACGACAAGTTCGACTGGATGGGTGTTGCGCCTCGCCTGGACGATGAGACGGCTGAACAAGTCGTGGAGCTCGTCACGGCGTCGCCTCCCGAGAAGGCGCTCTTCTCCAGCGGCCGCGGCGGCGCAAACCCTTTCTACGAGTGCGAGTTGCAAAAGCTGCAGGGTCTCGAATCTGTCATGGCTTGGGCCACGCTAATCGATAAGTACATCCAGAAGATCGCCAGGAGTGTCAAGCCCGATCAGATCATTCTACTCACCACCGGCGCGGCCTCTGACCTCCCGGAGGAGCTCTTGCTGCCGCTGCTCAGGCCGGGAGTCGCCGCCGCGGGCCTCGACCCTGGCGTCCTTGTTATTGGCGACTTTCCGGATCGTGCGCTCGTCAAGGGTGCAGCCGTGGGCGCGCATATCGAGCTCGGGCGACGCCAAGCAGCCGAGATTTTCCGAGCGGCTTTGACGGAGACCATCACCGGTAGACCAGAGCCTCGTGAGGTGTTCGAGCAGGACTTGCTGTGGGCGTTCAAGCGCATGGACCGAGACGGAAACGGCCTTCTGAGCCACGATGACTTATTTCAAGGCGCGAAACTCATGGGCACGAGCTTCTCGGATACCGAAATCACGGGTCTGCTCCGCGACTTCACCGGGGGCTTGGAGAGCGAGGCCACGCCGACGCATTTTCTGGCGTGGTTCAATCGCATGGTCGATCTCGCGAGCAGCAAGGTGCACGTTATCCGCTCTGAAGACGAGTTCTTGCAGAACCTCAAGGCAGCGCGCGAGCAGCCTTCCACCGTCACGGGCCAAGTGCTTGATGATGGATCACTGGTCGTGCTCGAGTGTGGCTACACGCACTGCCGACCTTGCATGATGTTCGAAAAACAGTACGAGGGTGTGGCGTCAAAGTATCTCGACACCGTGTTCCTCAAGGTGATGGGCGACGAGTGCCCGGGCTCCGCGCACCTGTGCCGCGACGTGTTGGAGGTTTCCGGTACCCCTGAGTTCAGATTCTACAGGGGCGGAAACCTTTTGCACATCATGAACGGTGCGGATAAGGCGAAACTGGAGGCTAACGTGCAGCACTTGCTCCAAGCGGGCGAGTTCGGTGCCAGGAGCCATTTGCCCGTGAATCCCACCGCCGGTGAAGCGCCGCCCTCGCCGAAGAAAGAGTGGTCGGGCGCTCCTCGGTGACGCGAACGCCGACGACACCGTGATGTTTGATTTAGTATAAGCTTCTATGATAGTTTTAATAGTTTAAGACGCGTGCATTGCATCGCTCTATCTAATCAGTACTATCGGCGTTGGTGTTGGTCTGTTCTGGCCAAGCCGCCTCGTCCCACTTGACCGCGCCGTCAAGTATGATCTCGATTTTCGAGCACATCAGAGGATGCGGTATGCTCCCGTCCCCGGCGCCGATGTTCTTAAACTTCTTGCGATGCGCGTGCCACACAATAACCGACCCTGGAAGCGCCCCTATGCTCCTGGCGAAATCGGCCCACGGACCCGGTCGAGCGATGTTCACGGTGCCAAAGGAGAGAATCGGTTCCCTCCAAAACGAGGCGCGCACGCGCTTGAAAACCGTCTGGCTCGTACTTTTCCCGTCGACGAACATCATCACGACCATCTCGCTGCTGTTCTCTTTCAGGCTAGCCAAAGCCTCGTCGTCGTACTCGATCATCACATCCTCGTCCGCGGGATTCCGCTTGACATCGCGACGCGGCTTCGGCTTCGGCTTGCTGGGGAAGAAAGTTGAAGCGAAAACCGCGAGCAGCGCGATGAAGAAGGGCAAGATAGGTCCCGACTCGGCGAGCGCGTACATGAACTCCTCGCCCAGGTCATACGCAGAAGCCCCGACAGTCGTCCTGATCCGCTTGACGTAATCCACCGCTCCAGGTACCCGCGCTTTCAGCTCAGGATAATTGGGCGCGTCCCTGTCGACCAAGATCAACCGCTGTCCCTTGCCCGCGAAGATTTCGGAAACCCAAGACAAAATCTCCTTCGCGGACATTGCGCCCTCGTATCCGCCGTACTCCATGCTGTCCGGCCCGTTGCGGAAGCGCATGACGGCAATCCGGGGCTCCATCGTCGCGCGACCGCAAGATGCCGCATCATCTCGATTATCGTACAAAAGTGCCCGACAGAACGCTCCTTGATTCGCAGCGTCGATCCACGCGAACGCGAGCTCTTTGTTCTCACCGAGCGCCGCGACAAGCGGATCGCTCGGCGACGCCGTGGCGGAATCCAAAGAGAGCTTCGCGTCGCGAAGCATCTTCTTCGCATCTTCAAGTGCCCACCCTTGGACCCCAAGTACCACCAGACAGACCTGCACCAATCCACCGGGCTGACACCCCGTCGACTTCAAACTTTCCGCATGCAGCTGTGGTAATATCGGCAGCTTGTTCTCAACGAGCACTTCCCGCAACTTCTCCTTCCCGGTGATGTCGTGTTCCACGATTTTCTTGCCGTCCTCTTTGATCACCATGACAGCCGAGTGCGCGCGGACCCCAAACTTGTTAAGCCAGTGCGACGCGTCGACCCTCTTGTGATGCACCACCGCAAAGGCGACCTCACGTTCGTACTCGGTCGCTGCGCGCCTCAAGAGTGGCTGGGGCGCAGATGAGCGAGAGAGGAATACCACGAACTTAACTTTGCTCGGCTCGCTCTCGAGAAACACGGGAAGCGTGTCTCGCGTGTACTCCGGAACCTGATTGTACTTCAGCATGCGATCGAGCACGTAGTTGCTCAGTGCTGTCTCGCGCATAAACCCCCGATACCGACGTTTGCACGAGAAGGCAGCACAGTCCTTGTCGAAGCCAATCACAACGGGAAGGTCTTTTAGTGACACCGCAGACGAGGAAAACCGGTGCTGAGGCGCAACCTTCGCGGCGAGGTCTGGATACGTCGCCATGTTGACCCGACCGAGTTTTGCGCTGCCGTCGAGCGTTCGCGCAGTTTGGTCCCATACGGGCGCCGCACGTTGGCACTTTTCGCTAGCATCGTGGTATACCTGAATCAGCCACGCTTTATTGCTGTTTAAGACCAGCTTCTCGAAATTCTTCGGGGTCAGCTCCTGGGTCTCCGACGTGATCGGGTCAGCCTGGGGGAACCCGAATCCTCCGAACCGGCCTCCGGCGCCGGGAAAGCCGGCGGTATCCGAGTCCCATCCGCCGCGTCCAGCAGAACCCGGACCGCGACGCTGCTGTTGACCGCCGCGCCCTCCCGGCGAAGACTTATACGCGTCCCTGGGATCAGCGAATCCGGTCATGTCGTAGTTTCGCTTCTTCTCCGGGTCTGACAACGTCTCGTACGCCTTCTGGATCGACATGAATTTGTTCGCCGCTTTCTCCACCTCGTCTGCTGCTTTACCCTGCTGCTTGTCTGGATGGTACTTCAGGGAGAGCTTGCGGTACGATTTCTTGATATCGGACTCGGTGGCACCACGGCTGATATCGAGCAGCCTGTATGGATCAGCATCGCGAGCCGCACACGACACAAAACCGAGGAGCAGCACCACAAGCCAGGCGACGCGACGCACGGCAGATCTCGAGTTCGCCATCGAAAAGAATATCAGTCGACGTGCGCCCGGGTCGCTTCCCAGTGGAGCGATGCGAAACTGTCTTAGAGTCTAGCCGATGGAACCCGAGCGTACCCCACACTCGCTTCTACTCGGCGCGACCTGCCTCAGCGCGAGGTGCACACCCCGCGGCGCCCGCGCGTATACCTCACGACCCGACACGAGTCTCTTTTTAAGCCCCCTGGAGGAAACGAAATGAAGCCGCCCGATTCACAAGACACGCCAGGCGGAAATTTAATCAAACGACACCGTCGGCCGTCGCGAGGGTCGCACCTTCCGTTGGTGATGTCGCATCTTTTCCGATCGAAAACGGCACTTTCGGGGCCGCGGGGGACCCTCTGACCGAAGGAAGCCCGCCAGATACTGTCGACGGAGGTCGTATCGGCTGTATCGGCGGTGCCGATTGCCTCGGCAGGTGGTCCTTGACTAGGTGAGAGGCATACCAGGTGAACCGAGCGGAGCGGGTGGGTGATCCGCCGCTCGCGGCTCGAAAGCCATGAATCGATACAAGGTGCAGAAGCAACTCGGAGACGGGACGTATGGCAGCGTGTGGAAGGCGACGAACAGAGAGACGAACGAGGTGGTTGCCATCAAGAAGATGAAACGTAAGTTCTACAGCTGGGAGGAGGCCATCTCCCTTCGAGAGGTGAAGTCCTTGCGCAAGCTGAACCACCCCAACGTCGTGAAGTTGAAGGAGGTCATTCGCGAGAACGACGAGCTGTACTTCGTGTTTGAGCACATGAAGCAGAACCTGTATCAACAAATAAAGGACCGCGATAGGTACTTCTCCGAGACCCGCGTGAAGAACTGGATCTATCAGATTCTGCACTCCATCGCTTATTTGCATAAGCACGGGTACTTCCACAGAGACCTCAAGCCGGAAAACCTCCTCATCACTGACGACACCGTGAAGCTTGCGGACTTTGGGCTAGCTCGCGAGATTCGGTCGAGGCCGCCTTACACGGACTACGTCTCTACGCGGTGGTATCGAGCACCGGAAGTGCTACTTCGATCGCCGTATTACAACTCGCCGATCGATATTTTCGCCATCGGTGTCATCGCCGCGGAGTTGTTCAGCCTGCGGCCGCTGTTTCCGGGGAGCAGCGAGCAAGATGAGATTTATAAGATTTGCGCCGTGAACGGCACACCGAACGAACAGTCGTGGGCAGAGGGGATGAAGTTGGCGAGCAAGATGGGATTTCACTTTCCCAAGTTCGATCCAACTCCGCTACAAAAACTTGTCCCTAATGCTAGCAAGGAGGCGCTCGACTTCATGGAGGCATGCTTACAGTGGGACCCGACGAAACGTCCCTCCGCCGTGCAGTGCCTTCAGATGCCGTTCTTCCAAACCGGCATCACCACGCCGATGAGTTTGAAAGATGAGCCGAAACCTCAGGCGCGACGCTCGGCTCAGACGAGAACGTCAGAAGAGGCAGTGGTAGCTGCCAATCCACACGTGGACGCCTACGAAACCCACAGACACGAACCGCTCCAACCGAGCAATTCGGCGTCGTCTGTTCCCGCTCCGCAAGAGCCGGTCGCGAAGTCGCGTTGGGGCGAGCACGCGTCGCGGCAAAACAGTTCTGCGTCCGCTTCGCAGCACGTTCAAGCAGCCAAACAGCGGGTAGAATCCGTGACAGACCGAGGCCGCCACGATGTTCCGTCAGAACAAGCTGTCCCGCGTCGGCATCACTACCAGCATCATGAACCGCAAAACAAGCAGGGCGCTGCCATGCGCGACCCGCTGCTCAGCAAACCTTTGGCGGGGTCCTCGTTTGGCAGTTACAACAAACCTCTGGCTCAGAAGCCGGTGAGCCTCGGCGCTCAACCAAGCGCGAGTTCCATGTTGTCTTCGCGGGTGAGCTCAGGATCGAGGGATTACACCAGAGGATTACAGCCTTTGGACGTGGTTGGTAAATCGCCGCCGTACGCAAACGGCGAGAACACGACGTCGCGAGGGGCTCCGCAAGAGCGCGTCAGAAGTCAGCTGTATGGCACGGCAAGCAGCTCCCGCCCGACACAAGTTCAGCAACGTGCACCTCAGCAGCACGTTACTGGTTCCAGATTATATTCCAAGTACGGCAGTGGGGCAGCTGCGCAAAACAGTCATGATCCACTCATTGGTGGTTCGCGTTTGCGTGCCTCTCAATTCGGTGGGTACGGTGTTGAGAGCATCGCTCCCCTGCATAAATTGAACCTCGGCGGATACGGTAAAGGAAACTCCGGAGTTTCAGAAAAAATCTCGGGAGTGGGGACGAGGTACGACTTCGGCCGGGACACGTACGGACTTGACAGACGAAGTCCCCCGATTGCGAGAAGGGACACTTACGGCGCGCCCGAAGCTGGTTTGCGGCACGGAGGGGGACAGTATTCGCGCGAATTGATCGCGCACGACAAAGGTGATATCCCGGTACGCGGGAAACACCTGGGGAGTTACGGAGGAAACGCTCGCTATCGCTCGACGATGCTACAACCATCTCATATGGGTGTTGCGGAACTGAAGCTTCCTCCATTAGAGCGGCGGCAGCCTATCCCCGGCGTTGGTACGTATCGTAACGCTTCACTTTCTAGTCAATATCCTTCAGCAGGTACGGATGATGGTGTCCGGAGAGGGGCACAGCCGCCGTCATATCGACACAATAGTCTGTATTAGTTTCGGTGATGTCAAAACCTCAGCATAGCGCGCGCCACGACACACGATAGATTCAAAATAAAAATCGAGTGAACGCGTTCACGATTTTGAGAAGTATTCAAGATTGAAAGCGCACATACCAAATACATTCAATAACTCGCATAACTAAATCAACAGAGCAATAATAGCATCCAAGAGCTTACATAAAATCTTGAGAGGAAACATCGCGTGAACCGCGAGGAGGCAGATTGTACGTCCCCTCGCGAAAGTGATAATGTTTCATGGCAACGTCGCTCAAATATAATATGCACATGCTCAACGAATAATGCAATAAGCGGGAGACAGGAAAGTTCTGCTAGCGTGCTATTAATATTAGTGACTATGAAGTATCATCATCGACTGCGTCGAAAGATCGTTTCAACGGGGCCAGACGATTGCGTCCAACGATACCATCAGGCAAATCGAACACCTTCCCCACTTCCGCCACAGTCTTCGATTTGTTTAATGCCCTCCCTTCTTCGTTCTCCAGCCCAGTAGATTTGATTAACATTTCTCTGCGATTTGAAGAAACGAAGAGATTGGAAGAAAGTATTACACGTTAGCGCGCCGTTTGAATGTTTTGCAGAGATATTATCAGGAACGTCACGTGCGCAGCTCTTACCTCGCAAGATATTTGGTATTGTTCACTGGATGATCCCATTCGAGACACTTTGTCATGAGCCTCTTCAAGTTTTCACGTGGCGGTATCGATCCGCCTTTGCTGAAAATCGACTGGTTCCACTGTGCACCTCGAGCAGCCATCGCAGCGGCCGCGCCTGTCGATTCTCGTATGCGTTCAAAGTCTTCGTAAACAAAGACATCACCGTTTGCTATCACCGGACATGAAACAGACTCGACGACTTGCCTAATGGCGTCCCAGTGCGCAGGATCCCTTGGCCGCTGGTGGACGTATCTTCCGTGCACGGCAAAGGCAGACACGCCGGTTTTCTCTATCGCCTGCGCGAGCTCGATTGTTTCCTGGACGCTGTCGAGTAGTCTGATTTTGCACGTTACGCCCACCTCGCTAGGCAGGTTTCTCCGTAACGTCGTCAGAATATCCCTGATTGTTTCTGGTTTCTTGAGTAATGCAGCGCCAGCGCCGCTGGCGATGGAGAATTTCAGGGGGCATCCCATGTTGATATCGATGACTTTCACGTCTTTGCACGCAAGCTCAGCGCACTTCATCGCTCTACCAGCTTCGCCAGTGCCGAGTTGCAGGACCAGACGTTCTTTCTCCTACGATTAATAGAGATTAGTTAAAAGGGTCAGCAAAGAGACGCATTCCTTTCGTGAAGCACTCAAAGGAGGTTGGTGGGTCGTCTACGCACCTCTTTCCGCGTGCGAAACACGATGCGGTTCGCGTTTTCTTCCGGGACTGTATCGTTTATGTAGTCGATCGTGCCCCACTCCTCGTTCTCGACGCGTTTGCAAAGCATCAATCTGAAAGGTGGTGCCGATGTGAATAAAGGAGGGTCAGCACCGCGCGAGAACTCATTATACGTCAGACAGCGGTGTTGGAACCGTGTCCGTGTTCGTGAAACCATTTTTTCATGAAAAAGGTGTCGAAGGGAGAGAGAGGGAAGGAAGATCTCCGACTTCAACGCACTTCCTATCGATGAGCTCCTCGGAGTAAACGATATCGGCGCCGTACTCGGCCGCGAGAAGCCGAGTGGGGAACGTATTCACCCGAACCATAGGAGCTAGGATGTTCTTCCCCTTGTAAAACTGCCACGCATCGTCGCCCTGCATGGCGTCGAGATTTCCCGGCTGCTAACGCCGTCGCAGCACTACTGTCTCGCGTTAGGCGCGATGTAGAATCGTACCAGGAGATTCACGCCGTGCTCACGCACACAGAAGGAGGCTTCGGTGGCCCTTCGAGCTCCTCCGTTGAGCTGAAAACCACGCGCCCGCGCGCTGTTGGTTCGTGCGCTGTGTGACCGTGCGCGGCGGCGGCGGCGAAAAAAGGAACACGGGTGCCGACGGCCGAGTGCGTTTTGATTTATTTTCTGACTGCGGCCGGACCGACCGAACGTTCCGGCGTTTCTTTGAAGGACAACTGGCCGCGGCGTTTTTCAGGTGAGATCCGATAAGGTCGCGCACATAGACACGCGCTAGCCATGGCTATGGCGGCCGCATC
>Ga0255756_1005743_pt1 | contig 11392 bp, 12 predicted proteins | sample 011ome_20_FD_179956 | JGI IMG/M metagenome (GOLD analysis project Ga0255756, IMG submission 179956) | Coastal salt marsh microbial communities from the Groves Creek Marsh, Skidaway Island, Georgia - 011509CT metaG (version 2) | ecosystem: Environmental > Aquatic > Marine > Intertidal zone > Salt...
AAAGTGTTAACGTTATATGTTTGAGAATAGTCACTTGCTGTTACTTATAGACTTACTAAAATTGTAAATGTTTTTTTCATTTTAAATAGTTTTTTAAAAGCAATAAAATATATCCAAAAAAACCCTGCATTTCTGCAAGGTTTTTTAATCTATTAAATTGATTAATAAATTTGTTTAGAAATATTAATTCCACTCAACCGTCCAGTCATAGTTGTCATCTAGCTCTTTAAAATTTTCAATTATATATACCGGAACATAAGTTCCAAAATTTTTAGCTTCAATAAGCCAAACCCTACTCTTTCCTTTCATGTCTTCTAGATATGTAGAACCAGTTTTAAATTCATCACGTGTGCACGCGGATATATAACTTTTTAATTCATCCCGAAAATAAAACCCTTTAAGCCACGTACCTTTTTGAGTTATAATTAATCTAGCTTTATCATATTTTTTTGGAGTAGCATTAACAGTAAAACCCTCTACCTCTTCTCCCTTAATTATTAAATCTTCACTAGCCTTTGACTCTCCTGGAATATCCTCACTATAAACTGCTTTACTATTTTCAGCTTTGGCTGCATTTGTGTTTATTGATATTTTCGGAACTAAAAGTTCTTTCCTAGCTTTATCAACATCATAAACATAACCGTTATATTTTAGAACACACCCCTGATCTATTTCTGGTTGTTCTTGGGCGCTCAATGAGCTTGTTAAAACAATCATCAAATAGCTCGTGGTAATTTTTAAATTTTTTTTCATGTTTTTAATAATTAATTGTAGTTAATTGCAAGTATATAGTTAAATTTTTTATATTTACTTAAAACTATTTTTTATTATAATTTTTTTAAAACTATATCCTTTTTTAATTATGAAACTAAATTATCTCATTTTATTTTTATTATGTAGCTCCGTAAACTTATTTGCTCAGGAAATAACTGTAGCTGATTGCACTAATAGTTCAGGTACAGCTGTTACCAAATTAGAAACAAAGGCAGAAAAAAAGATTGCTAAAAAGGCTGCTACTACTGTTGCAAAAAAAGCAATAAAAGCAATTGTTAAAAAAATTAAATTAAAAAACGGAGCTAGTGAAGCGGAAGCTGAACAAGCAGGTACCGAAGCAGGTGAAAATGCTACTATGGAAGGTGCAGAATCAGGATCAGAAGCTGCGGCTGAAGCTGCGGGTGAAGCACTTGGTGAAGCTGCGGCTGAATTTGGCGCAGAAGTTAGTGTAGAGTTAGCAACTGATCCATCTCCAATTGGATTAGCTACAGTAGCTGTTTCTGCAGCAATTGATGCTATTTGGGAATCTTTTAAAGAAAATGCTGAAGGACACCCTGAACCTATTTATATAGATATCGAAAGAGCCAAAAAAGGTGCATATAAACTTAAACTTCCAGACACTTATAACCTTATGGTTTTAGCCACTCCGAAAGCTTATGATACCCCCAGAATAATACTAAATCACGGTAAAAATGGCTGGTGGAAAGGTCTTGTGAAATTTAAGCAAAACGATCCGAGTTGGTGGGAAGAAATTGTTTGTGTTACAACGGGTAAAGTTACTTCAGCTAACTATCTTACACCTGAATTGTGGGAAGATTATATTGTAACTATCTCATACGCCAAAGATTTTGGAGCGCATACAAATATGTATTCAATACGAAATTTAGAAAATTTTGGACAAGATCATGATTGGTATTTTATTTGGACAAATGGAGAGTAACGAGTTTAATTTAATTTTTTTATGAATTATTTATTTTTTAATTTATTAACATTATTATTTTTTAACATTTCCAACACTTCACCTACTTACAGAATTGGTGATGTCGTTAATGGTGGTGTAGTTTTTTGGTTAGAAAACAACTTTGATTCGGGTCAACATGGTTTGGTTATGGCTTTTTCAGATGCTGCAACTGGTGTGGAATGGGGTTGTCTTGGGTCAGATTTACCATCTGTACCAAATGTGGTTTATAAAGGAAGTGGTGACCCAACCCCTAATGGAAATGGCGCCTATATGGGTGACGGTGAAGGTAACACTAACAATATTCTATCTGATTGCCCAAATGCTCAGGCCGCTTTAGCTGCAAGATCTTTAGGTTCAGAATGGTTTTTACCTAGTATAGGAGAGTTAAAACTTATCTATTTACAGATGTATTATTATAAAACAAAAATAGAGGCTGTCGAAGGGTTTTCTCCATTTAGTAATAATTACTACTGGAGTTCAACTGAAATTAGCGCCAATAATGCTTGGTTTAAGAATTTTGCTAATGGGGCCGAATATGACATAAATCTGAGTAAAGGAATCGAAGGTAGTGTGCGTGCAGTTAAGAGATTTTAATTAATATTTATTAATCCTAAGCAGTATATTATTTACTTACTAAAAATTATTATTTCTTAATAATTTAAAATCTTTTGAAATTTAAGAAGATTTGAACAAATCCCTTAGTACTATTGCATTATATTAAAAATCCCTTTTTAATTGATATGAAGTTTAGTTTTATTAGAGCATCACTCCAGCTAATTATTTTAGTCAACAGCATATGTTTGTTTGGACAAGAATCTAAAGATGATTTATCCCAACAATCAATTACCGTTGAATTATTGATGGTTGAATACAATCACGAAAATGGTTTTAATTGGGGAATAGATATACTAAATGCTCAAAAAGCTAAGTTTGGTGAATCCAGTTTAAGCGCTAGTAGCGGAAATAATATTTCACTTAGTTATTCAATTAAGAATTCACTTGATGAAATGTTCAAGTTAAACCTTCAAGCGCTTGTTCAAGATAATATTGCAAAAATTACTCAAAATCCAAGAGTCACAGTAACACAAGGGAAAAAGGCTACACTCAATATTCAAGAAACAAAATACATTCAATTACAGAGCGCCTCCAATAATGGTTTAACAACAAACTTAACTAAGATAAATGCTGGAATTAATTTAGATATTACACCAGAAATCATAGATGAGTCAAAAATTCATTTAATAGTAAGTGGAGTGGTCTCTGAATTTCAAGAAACAAGCTCAACAGGTGGTGATTATTCTATTGAATCAAAAACAATTAATACTGAAGTAAATATAAGTCACGGGGAAACCCTTGTTATAGGAGGTCTTATAAAAGAAGAAGATGTTAATTTGGAATCAGGCGTGCCAGTTTTAAGAAAAATACCCTTATTGGGAAAACTTTTTTCAAGAATAGAGAAAAAAACCTTTTACAAAGAAATAGTTATTTATATAACAATATACATTGGAGATGTTGATCAAAAAGAGAGTAAAAATAAAAGTAATGAGTTAAAAAAAATATTTTCAAACCAGGAATTGCCCAAAAAGCTTCTTTGATCAATTTATGGAATAAACATTTAGCCTTTGATATTTTACCTACAACTCTCTCTATTATTTTTGTTTTTTTAAAATATATCCCACTAGATTAAATGTGAGATTTTATCTTAACCTTAATATGTCGCTTTTCATCGTTTATATATACTCTGAAAACCAACACACTTCCCCGCAACCAGGCACAACAATATACTTAATAAAACAGGGGTCATAAATTTAATTAAAACACTATAAATCAGTATTTTAAACTCATTCTTGTATTAGGTCAAAGTCTAAATGCTCAAATAAGTTCATTAACTGAAGACGAATTAAAAACAAAAATTCAGTTAGACACCAAAGTAGAGATTAGTAAGAGTTAAATGAAAGTGTCTGGTTATACTACTTTGATATCAATTGGTGTTACAATAGCTGCTCCAAATTTTATAATAGCTGGAGCTGCATTAGCTGGAATATTTACAACACCATACCATATAATAAGACATTTAGTCTTTGTGAGTAAAAGAAATAAGTTTTACCTAAAACATAATATAGATAGAAATTCAAAATACATATCAGAAAACTAAACTATAGGCATCTCTTTTTCTTTTAATTCACTTACTTCTAAACCTCTTAAATAAGTAAGATTAACAGCTATAGAAGAGTATCCTAAAGCCTTCTTTAAGGGTGTTCTAATGACTCTTATTGTTCTTTGCCTCAAGGGTAAGCTATATCATTAGTAACCTTCTTAGGCGTTGAATTCATAGAACTTTGTTTAATAATATTATTGTCTTATAAATAATAAGTTGAAGAAAAATAGGTTTTCGGTTTAAAAAGCGCCTCCTCTTTTACTGGATTTCGCCAAGTAGTTACATCTTTTCTGTTAACATGATTCATTTAATCAAGCCCCTTTCTTTTTCTAAATGTAGATGGATTTTCTCCAGTAATTTTTTTGAAAATTTTATTAAAATAGGATAAGCTCTCAAAACCAACTTCATAGCAAGCTTCAGTGACATTCGAATCTTGCATTAATAATTTCTTAGCATGATTAATTCTATACTGATTTACAAAATCGGTATAAGTTAGTTTAGTACTTTTTTTGAAGTATCTACAAAATGCAGCTACCGATAAGTTAACATGCTTGGCTATATCATCTATCACAATGGGTTGTTGAAAATTATTTTCTACGTATTGATAAATCAAATGCATTCTTTCTTGTTCTTTTATAACTGCATGATTTGCGATTGGTCTTGTATGGAGTAAATTGTATTCAATAGATTTTGATAAGAAATTAAATACTTTGATTAAATGTATTAATTGCTCGAAGGGTTTTAATTCAGGTAGTTGCTTCAACATGACTCCAGCTGTAATTTTTGTATCCCCATAAAAAGCAATTCCGGTTTTAGCTTTTTCAAACAATTCAAAAATGCCTTTCATTTCTGGTTGACTATAAAATGGATCCTCATAAAAATTTTGTTTAAACTGCACCACCACCGTTTCAACTACAGACTGCACACCATAATCAAAATTCAAATGTGGTATATAAGATCCAATCAATGCTAAATCGCTTCCTTCATAAGTACTAATATGATCCCCTATATGTCTTACCCCTTTATCGGCTTCTACATATACCAACTCAATTTCAGGATGAAAATGCCAGTAAAAAATCTCATTTAGTTTAGGCGTAAGTAGTATCCTAAAAGAACTACCCTCGTCTGGTTTGATATTTTCTAAACTTAATCTCATTAGTGCTATAATTACATTATTAGTATAAATTTATCATTATTATATCAATATAGAGCAAATATTGGTCAATTTGGTTGTTTATTTCTGTATTTGTTTATTTGAAATTTGTTTTACAAAACGATTGATATGCTTTACAAATCAAACTCAACTATTCAAACTAAATTAAAAGTTTCTGAGGCTTCAATGAGTCAAACACCTCAATAAATCCTTAAGAAAAAAGAGCATTTATCTTGTAAGAATTTAGATAGTAATGGATATTGTTTGAAATGTAATAGAATCTGTCCTACTGTAAAAAACCTTCATTAAAACCACACAAAATTAATTTTATGGAAAAACAACAACAAGGCATGGTGCCAACAATGGTCCCAACAATGGTGCCAAATAATGCACACAAAGACATTCCAGGAAATCCATCTACAGCAAAAAGCAGTGCTACTAAATTAAATGATCGCTCAAATGGAAAACAATTGCGCGTATTAAGCGAAGAAGACTGGAATTTCTGGATTCATAATGGATTTATAGTTATCAAAAATGCAGTTCCAAGAGAACAAGCATTAGCCACTGCTAAATTTTTATGGGAGTTTGAAGAAAAAGATCCTAATAATAAAGAAACTTGGTATACAGCACCAAGAGCAGAAATGAAAATGAAAGAGTTAGCGGGTACTGGCATGGTTGAATGTTATAATAACCAACATTTATGGAATAACAGACAAATGCAAAGAGTATATGATGCATTTGTAGATATTTGGGGGACAGAAAAATTATGGGTAACCATTGATAGAGCAAATTTAAATTTCCCTATTAGACCAGGTCATGAATACAAAGCATTTATACACTGGGATTATGATCCTGAAACAAAGCCAGTGAATGTGCAAGGTGTATTGGCCTTGGCAGATCAAACAGATGAAAACATGGGTGGCTTTCAATGTATACCTGAATTATTCAGAACCTATGATACTTGGAAGTTAACACAACCAGAAGACAGAAATAGATTCCAACCAGACACTACTGGTTTCACTCCAACAAAGGTAAAATTAGAAGCAGGAGATTTATTAATCTTTAATAGCTTAGAACCGCATGGTATTAGAGCAAACAATAGTGAAGATAAAGTACGTATTGCTCAATACATTTCTATGATGCCTGCAGAGGAAGATAATGAAGCTTTAAAAGAATGGAGAGTCAATTCTTGGAAACACAGAATTGCACCAGAAGGATATGCTTTTCCTGGAGATCCAAGAAATTGGGAACAAACTAAATATGATACTGCAGAATTAACAGATTTAGGAAAGAAATTATTAGGCTTAGAAAATTGGTAGATGAGAATTTTTAAAGATTTAAGAAATAATAGAATATGAAATTTTTAATTTGATAAATAGTTAAGTCTTTGCGTGAGGAAAACACCCCCTTAATTCGACTGAAGTCGGTTGATTTCTGATTTGTAAAAATTTAACGCATTACAAATCAACGCTTTCATTTTCTCAAAAAACCTAATCCACTAAAAGATTTAGTTGTGCTGCATCTTTGAGCAATAGGGGGAGCTTTAAAACAAAGCCTTTACAGAAATGTAGATGCTTTGAAAACTTAGAGAAGTAAAAGACATTAGCTTCAATTAATATATTACAAAATACTGAACAAAATTCTACATTTATAAAACTGATTTTTGGAAAAAATCGAGTGGAAAAATTTAAATGAAAGCATACGACTCAATGCTGACTTAAAAAATTATAACTTTAGCATAGAACATCAAAAAGATGGAAGTTCTAAAACCTATCAGTATTAACTAGCGAACCAAATAGCCCATGCTAAGAAATCACCTCATCGCTGATTTAGATCTTAGGATTAAATCTCTCAGCGGAACCGATCTCGAAAAAAGACAGTTAAAGGAGCGTTTTATAGCAAATAGTTCCGATATCGAAGATCTTTTTCTTGAGCTCTATGGTCATCAAAAAGTGGCAAATCAATTATTTGATGCTTTGATTGATCTTGTTTTTAGAAGTTTTGATCAACGAGCTGATGATTTAAAAAAAGCTGATCTCGACAAACTTCAAAAAGAGCAGTGGTTTTGTTCACAGGAAATTTCAGGAATGAGTCTCTATGTTGACCGCTTTGCTGGTAAGCTACCTGATCTTGAACGTAAATTGGATTATATCGAAGATTTAGGAGTTAATTTTCTACATCTAATGCCCTTGTTTGAGAGCCCAGAAGATGCGAGTGATGGAGGTTATGCGGTCTCTGATTTTAAAAAGGTTAATCCAAAATATGGGTCACTTGAAGAATTAAATTCCTTAAGTGAATCCATGCGATCAAAAGGGATGTATCTCATGTTAGACATCATCCTAAATCATACATCGGATCAACATCAATGGGCTAAAAAAGCGAAAGATGGAGATCCCTATTATCAAGACTTTTATTATTGTTATCCCGATAGGAGTATTCCTGACCAAATGGAATACTATATGCCTGAGGTCTTTCCAGAGAGTGCTCCTGGAAATTTCACTTTCATTCCTGAAATGAATCAGTGGGTGATGAGTGTATTTCATTCCTATCAATGGGATTTAAATTTTAAAAATCCTAAGGTATTAGTTGCGATGATGGAAAACATCTATTATTATGCCAATCAAGGTGTTGATATCCTAAGAATTGACGCCCCTGCTTTTATATGGAAGGAAATAGGGACTTCTTGTCAGGGGCTTCAAAAGGCACACCAACTGCTACAACTCATCAAACTATTGATAGAGGTTTCAACACCAGGAATGGCAATTCTAGGAGAAGCCATTGTAGGCCCACATCAAATTCTTGATTATTTTGGCAAAGGAAGGTTTAAAGCACATGAGTGTGATTTTGCATACAATGCAACCCAAATGGCCACTCAGTGGGATGCCCTTGCAACAGCTGACACAAGAGTGATGAGAACAGCGGTTAAGGTCATTGATCAAAAACCTAATGGATGTAGTTGGATTAATTATACCAGATGTCATGATGATATCGGACTAGGTTATGATGATTATATGATCTCCAATGCCGGTAAAGACCCCTATTTACATAGAACTTATCTTAAAAAATATTTTATAGGTGAATTTCCAAACTCTAGTAGTAAAGGAGCGCTTTTTGGAACTAATCCAAAAACAAATGATGCTCGTATTTCAGGTACTCTAGCATCGCTCTGTGGACTGGAATCCGCCCTCGAACAAATGAACCCGGAATTGATTCAAGAGGCCATAGACAAAATCACTCTTATGCAGGCCCAAAGTTTCTTTTCTGGAGGAGTTCCTCTTATCTTCTACGGAGATGAATTGGGTTCAACAAACGATTACTCTTATTTAGAAGATCCTTCAAAGTCCTATGACAATAGATGGATGCATCGCCCCATATTTGATTGGAATAAAGCTCAAAGACGCTTTGATGACCAGACTGTTGAAGCACGACTTTTTAACCGTCATAAACGATTGATTCAAATCAGAAAAGAAAACAAAGCCTTTGCTGATTTGAAAAACACCAAATGGCTCAGTCTTGAGCAAAATGCAATTGCAGCATTTATTCGATACACTGAAGATCAACATGTTTTTTGTCTTTTGAATTACAGCAATCAATCGCATCAATTAGCTCAAAACATATTTGATTCACTTGGGAAGGGTCCACACCAATTTAAGGACTTATGGACTGATACTCCTTATGAATTTAAAGATCCGTGGGGAACTTTTGAAATCAAACCCTATCAGTTTCTTTTATTAAGCACTTGATCGGGATGTGCTCCTGGGGAATAATCACTAGGAGCAATCAGGGATTGTTCTATCGTACCTTCAGCCCCTCTTTTGTTATAGATCAGCCACTGTGACGGATCAAAGCTTGGAGAGGAATTTACAATGGATGGTTTTCTTAAAGCTTTTCCATCTTCAAAATCGTGATTTGTACCTGTGCCGTCCTCACCAATAACTCCAAATTGATCAACCACCTTCTCAAAGGGATCGATCAGTTGAGCCTGATCATCTCCATTTGATCCAGCTACTGAAGAAGAGGAGGCGATTAAATCAGCCTCAAATCCATAGACCTGTTTAAAAAAACTTCTGGTTTTGAAGCGATCACAAGAACAGATTCGGCTTCGATCATCTGACTGTCAAAGAAAATTCGAACTCCAGCTTCTGTATTAGCGTTGGTATAGCGAACTAAGGCCCATCCATTTAATGAAATGGCCTCTTGAGAAGCATTATAGAGTTCGATGAATCGAGCGTTGAGTTTATTGAAAGGTGAAGTTGTGCTGCAACTTTAAATAATAGGGGGAGCAAAATTGATAAAAAGGTTATACTTTTATAAGTGTAACCTTTTTTTATTTGTGTAAAATAATAACCAAAGGATTATTAAAAAATGGGAATAGAAATTTTCAGAGACCTTTTGGCTCAAAATATTCTTTCTTGTAGTTTCTCATTGAATTTGGTAAACAGCGAGAATGTATCGAAATCATTAAATGAAAACACCTCATCTGTTGGGTTCATTTATAGGCATATCGGAGAGACAATGCTTATGTTTGGTTATTTTTTTAGTAAACCTAGCGAGGTTCAAAATACTACCCTAGGGAAGCTCGATGAAGGACAAGGAAATGATTTTGAGGAAAGCAGAAAGTTAATTGACGACGGATTTAAAATGCTACAAGATATTATAGAAACAACTCCTAACTCGGAGTGGTCAGATATCGTAGAAACACCTTTTTTTGGACCTGTATCAAAGGCGAGGCTATTTTCCCATATTCTATATCATAACTCCTATCATTCTGGTCAAATTGCCCTTGCGATAAAAAGAGGAGTATAAATTTTTTTAGAAAAAATTCTTGATTATCACAAACTCAATTACCGCATTAAAGTTGCATCTTTCGTCAAAAGGGGGCGCAACATATAAAGATAAAAGGGTTATACTATTTTAGTGTAACCGATTTTTATTTTTGAGGATAAATGAAAGCAAAGACAGTATTATATATAGCGATGTCCCAAGACGGATTTATTGCTGGAGAAAATGATAATATCGAGAACTAAAAAATCTTCAGTAAATTCTCCCTATTATTATTTCGGAGATCTAAATTCACTAATCAATAAACTGAAAAGTTTAGAGTCAGGTAATATCTATTGTGATGGGGGAGCCGAATTAGCACAATCACTAATTGGTGTCGGGTTAATTGATGAAATAATTCTATCTGTGATCCCTGTTAAACTCCACAAGGGAACTTTACTTTTTAAAAATGGTATAGTTCCTGCCGAATTTCAAATTGAGAATCAAGTTGAATTTAAAACAGGTCTAAAACAATTCACCTACAATTTAAAATTAAACCTGTAATCATATTGCAACTATTGTTAATAGGGACGGCAGAGCGTAAAGAAAATGTCCGGTGGACTATTTTAGCGAAGGGGCGAGATGGTGCGCTGGCGCAAGGGAAATAATGATAAAACCGTTGTACTGTTATGTATAGCGGTTTTTATTTGACCCAGAATTACATGAGCTTTTTCAATCTACCATTTATTTGCTCAAGACTTTTTTCCTTTTTAATTTAGTAAACAAAAAGCGAAATGATTGCAAGAACGAATGTAGAGGACCGCTTAAAAAAGCATCGGTCACGCGAAATTTCTGAGTCCGATCTTTTGGCCGAAATCAAAAATATTTTTGATCAGGGCGACCGCAAAGACGCCTCTATCATAAGTCAACTCCAGTCTTCAAGTGAGCGTGATCACAACGCTTTGGATCTTGATTTATTAGACACTGATCGTATTTTTCATGTGAGCCACATTAAGGCCATTTGCATTGATTATCGACTCCGTTTTTTGGACAGCAAGCTATTCAAAGGGTCTGTTCCATACGAAGCAGCCATAAAAATTAAAGAACTTGAAAAAGAGCATAAAACGTTGATTGAAGGGTTTAAAATCATGGCCCCGAGTAAGCTCTTTAAGCTAGAAAATGCAGATGACCCCTTATTATTTGCCCCTATTGGCAATGGCTACTATTATTTGATTCATAAATGGGGTAATGATTTAAGCCCATATCGCAAGCTGGCCGTTCTTCCGTTTAAGAGCTTCGAAAACCTGATGATCTTGACGGCCTTGGTTAGTTTCTTTGCTTCATTTTTAGTGCCAAAAGGCTTGTTAAGTATTGAAACCTCCGGGGTGCAGTTTTTACTGACTTTCTTATTTATGTTTAAGTCTATCGCGGCCGTTGTATTATACTATAGCTTTGCCGCAGGTAAAAACTTCAACAGCGTTATTTGGGACAGCAAGTATTCGAATGCTTGAGGCAAACCCGGCAGCCGTCAAGATTTCGGGGGGACGCCCTTTTTATTTAGCCTAGACCAAAAATGTGCTCCTTG
>Ga0255756_1005744_pt1 | contig 11391 bp, 4 predicted proteins | sample 011ome_20_FD_179956 | JGI IMG/M metagenome (GOLD analysis project Ga0255756, IMG submission 179956) | Coastal salt marsh microbial communities from the Groves Creek Marsh, Skidaway Island, Georgia - 011509CT metaG (version 2) | ecosystem: Environmental > Aquatic > Marine > Intertidal zone > Salt...
ACCAGAACGGCACCTCGCCGGCGCGCAGGCACCGCCGGCCGTCGACGCACGTCGCCGGGTCGTCGAGGGCTGGCGCGCCGTGCTCGACCCCCGCGCTGTTCTCGGCGGTGACGCACGGACGGCAAACGTTCGGATCTGGCGCGCAGACGTTGGGGGGGAAGAGCTCGATGAAGGACAGCATCTGCCGCACCTCGTACCACTCGAACGTTTGCGTCTTCGAGTACCCGCCGGGGTTCTTGGCTTCGATGACGACGTTCTCCACCGTCGCCTGCGGCACCGCCCTGGGGGGCATCGTGAACCGAAGCCGAAACGGCTTCAGCGAGAGGTCGTTCTCCCAGTCCGCGCGCCCGAGGAGGACGGCGTCCGCGGCGTCGTCGTCGATGACGGGCACGCGCGGCGTCGGCAACCCCAGCGCGGTTCCAGGGCGCGGGTCGCAGTTCGCGAAGTTCACCACCCCCGGAGGGCACCACCCCTCTTCGAGGTGAAGCGCGGCTTCGCCGGAGACGCCCCACAGGGGGTCGGACGCGGTGGACGTCGGTCGTTCGGGGCGGGATACGCCGTCGGGGCGCGCGACGCCGACGCGACCGGGGCGCGTGATGCCGTCGCGCGGCCTCGGCTCGAGGTCGAGCTCGGCGTCGGCGTCGGGATCGAACCGCGGTCTCGTCGTCGCGCCGCGCGGCTTCGCGGCTTCGGCGCCGCCGAAACGCGCGGCAGCCGCGTCGGGCTCGGGACGTCGCGCGGAGACGATCGTCGGCTGCGCGAGAGATGGGTCGCGGCGGCGGGGAGTGAGCGGCGCGTCGGACGAGGCGAGGCGGGACGAGCGTCGCGAAGGGAAGCGGCGGCCGGGAGGGGAAGCGAGGCGGGACGAGAGGGTCGGGCGGGGGAGAGGGGAAAAGACAAGGCGGGGCGCTGCCACTTCAGGACTGCGACTCTCGGGACGAAAAAAGAAAGAGAGAGACGCGACGAACGCACCGGCCTGGTCGCGGCCTTCGCGGACGCGCGAACGGGGACCGGAGTCGCGACGGCGTCGAGGAGGCGGCGGCGCGCTCCCAGCGCGGGCCCCGCGTCCGCGAGGCCGACGCACGCGCCGAGCGCGCAGAGCGCGAGGACGGGGAGGAGCGCGATACGACGATACGACGTCGGGAGGCGTCGGGAGGCGTCGACGGCGGCGCGGACCGCCGCGACGGTCGTCGCGACGGCGCCGCGACGCGCGCGCGCGCGCGGACGCATGGTCGCGGCGGCGGGGGCGGAGGCGCGAGAGGTCGGGGCTTCGCGCGAGCGGTCGGAGGACTCTGGAGCGCGTCCGAGGAACGTCGCGGAGGGCGCGCGCGAGAGTTACAACGACAAGGTTCCGCGTCGAACAAAATACCAAGGTATCGAAAAGCCACGACGGGCGGCGCGCGGCCTTGCGTTTTTCGGCAGCTCCGAGAACGGTTTTCACCCACCCTGTACAACTTGTAGTTGTAGTTTCAACATTTGATCGCGTCCCCTTTCAACTGATGAGAAAGATTCCGGCACGTGCACCCACGGCTGGTCGGCACGAAAACCAAAAATCCCGCCAAATCCGAGCAAACCACGTGAAGCGTCGTGCTCGGCACTGAGAGGCGCGCGCTGAGAGGAGGCGGGGAGCTCTCTGCGACCATGAAGCGCGCGGCGGCGCTTCGCGTTCTCGGCGTAGCCGATGACTTAGACTCGAACGCCGTGCGGCAGGCGTACAGGTGCGCGTCGCGTCCGCCGCGGGCGTCGTTCTCCGGCGCGCGAGACGCGCGCCATTTTTCGGTTTGACACCGACGACGACGACGACCGCTCCCGCGGCTTCGAATCTGACGCCCTCCCCCGCCCGACGCCGTCCGACTCGAATCCACCGCAGGAAACTCGCGCTGAAGCACCACCCCGACAAGAACCCGGGCGACGCGGAGTCGGAGAAGAAGTTCAAAGAGGTCGTCAGCGCGTACGAGTGCCTCACGCGCGAGGACGGCGAAGACGGCGTAGACGAGATATTCGAGTCCGCGGAGGACATGAGAGACTTCGCCGCGAGCTTCTTCGAGAGGTGCGCGCGTCTCGGTCTCGTCCGCCGCTTCTTTCGTCTCTCACTTCTCCCACATCGCCATCGCGCATCGATCGCCGTCGTCGATCGCCGCGCGTCGCGTCTTCGTCGCGCCAGGGTCCCTCCGCGCTCGATCCTTCCGCCCGCGACCGCCCGCCTTCCTTCCATCCCAACCCGCCCAGGGTCCCCTCGCTCACTCGCGCGTTCCTTCCTTCCTTCCTTCCTTCCTTCCTTCCTTCTTTCTCGCAGCTTCTTCTTCGGCGGCGGCTTCTCCGGCTTCCGCGGCGGCAAAGGCCCGTTCGGCGGCAAAGGCCCGTTCGGCGGCGGGCGAGGACCGCCGCACCGCGGGGACGACCACGACGACTACACGGACGACGACGAAGATTACACCGACGACGACGACGACGATTTGGGGTACTCGGACCTGCACCACTTCTTCTCGCACCCGCCCCCGGGCGGGTGGGGCGGGAAAGGCGGCGGCGGCGGGTGGTTCGGCGGCGGCGGCGGCGGCGGCGGCGGCGGCGGCGGCGGCGGGAACGCGGGAGGACGCACGGACGACGAACTCTTCGAACACCTCGAAGAGATGCGGAAAGAAGCCGCGCGATACGCCGCCGAACTCGCGAAGCAAGAGGACGAGGAGCGACGCGCGAAAGCGCCGCTGGAGAAGCTCCAACGACCGACGTTAGTGTCGCGGACGGACACGTCCGTGACGCTGAACTTGTACCGCAGCAAGAACACGACGCAGACGCTGCCGAAGGATCGGTGTTGGGAGCTGAGTCTGAAGCGCGAAAAAGGCGATCACAACTACACGGTGTTCACGTCCGTGAAAGGGCGCACGATCGTCACGGTGTCGGACCTTTCACCGGGGACGAGGTACTGCTTCAAAGCGAGAGTCGGCCGCGTCGAAGGATCCGACGGCGAGGTCACGGAGTGGGGGCCGCACTCCGTGGAGTCCGCGTACGCGACGAGCGGTAAGCCGGTTCCGGAGAAGAAATCTTCCGACGCCGCGTCGGACGCGACCGACGGCGCGGCCGGGTCGAGTTTGAACGGGCAAGCCCCGGGCGGCGGTCTCAGCAAGAAAGCGAAGAAGCGCGCGGCGAAGGAGAAGGCTGCCGCCGCCGCGAATGAGAGCGAGCGCGACGGCGTCGACGCCGTGGACGCGACGCAGCTCGAGCGCCAAGCGGCGTTGCGTCGCGCCGCGGAGGCGGCGGCGGAGCGCGAGATGCAGGAGCTCGAGGAGATGAAGCAGAAGCTCGAGTCGAAGAAAGAGAAAGTGAAGAAGACCAAGGCGGCGAGCGCGGGCGCGGGCGCGGGCGCGGGCGCGGGCGGCGACGCGAACGCGGACGGCGGCGGCGGCGGCGGCGGCGGCGAGGGCGGGCTGTCGAAGAAGGCGGCGCAGCGGAAGAAGAAGAAGGAAAAGGCGCGCGCGGAGGAGCTCGCCGCGGCCGCGGAACGCCTCGGCATCGACCGACCACCGTTGGACCCGTCCACGATGACGGACGAGGAGTACGCGCGACGGCTGCAAGCGGAGTACGGCGGGTACAGCGGCGACGAAGCGCTCGCGGCGCGTCTCCAACAAGAAGAGGACCGGTACAAGACGCAAGTCACCGGCCGAGCGCCGCCGCCGACGAGCGCGCCGGCCGGCGCGAGCGAACCTCCTCTCTGGGCCGCCGCGCCCGCGATGCCGACGCCCAAGGGCGGCGCCCGCGCGGGCGTCGCGCCGCCGCCCGGGTCCGCGGGGTATCAGCACGCGCCGGCGACGACGAGGCACCGCCAAAACGGCGTCGGCGCGCCGCCGGCGCCGCCCGGGCAACCGCCGCTCCCGCAGGGGATCCCTCCGCCGCGCGGGAACGGGAGCGGCCACGCGCCGCTTCCCCCGGGCGGGTTTCCGCCGCCGGGCGCGGGGCGCATCCCCGCGCCGCGCGAATCGCCGCCGTCGGGGCACGCGTACGGGTTCGCGCAGGGCCCGCCGCCGCCGCCTCCGGGGGCGCCGCCGTTGCCTCCCGGTCGTCCGCCGCTCCCGGGGGGCGCGCCGCCGTCGCGCGCTTCTCGCGCGCAGCCGCCGCTGCCTCCTGGGCCGCCGCCGCCGCCGCCGGGTCCTCCTCCCGGGGTATCGCGCGCGGCGGACTGGGGCGGCGGCGGCGGCGGTGGCGTCGCGGCGCAGCCGCCGTCGTGGCAAGCCTCCGCCGCCGCCGCCGACCCGTGGACGCCGCTCAACGTCAACCTCGGCGGCGGCGGCGTCGGCAGCGGCCACTCCAGCGGCGTGTTCGAACTTCCCACGGACGACGACTTCGTCGGCGCGGTGAGGGACCACAACGACGAGCGACCGACGCAGCACATCGTGCGCGGGAGCTCCGCCGGCGGGTTCAACGTCGGCTCCCCGACGGAACCGGGTGGATTTTTCGGCTCGAACACGTGGGCGACCGGCTCGAACGCGTCCTCAGGCGGCGGCGGCGGCGGCGGCGCGCAGTGGGGGTCTCCCGGGACCGAGTCCGCGTGGTCCGCGGCCGCGGCCGCGTCAGGAGGCGGCGGCGGCGGCGGCGGGATGAGCAGCGGGAACCCGTCGACGTGGGCGGAGGCGCAAGCGTCGCTCGCCGGCGGCGGCGGCGGCGTCCACCCGAACCCGTACGGCGGGAGCCCCGGCACCGGCGCGGGCGCGTTCGGCGGCGCGACGTTCGGCGCCATCCCAGGGTCCGCGTCGGGCGCGTTCGGCGCGGGCGCGAGCACGTGGGGCGGCGGCCTCGGCGCGGGCGAGACCGGCGGCCGCGCCGGCTTGGGCGGCGTCGCGCTCGAGGACGACGGCGGGATGTTCTCTTTCCTCGAGGAGGGGAAGTAAACGTAGATTGGGCTAGTACCTAGTTACCGGGGAAACGCAGAGGGCGCGCGCCCCGAATAAACCGGCGGCGCTCGACGGCTGTCCACCGGCTGGGCTCCTCTCGCGAAACGCGAGAGAGCCACCAGCCAGGCCGGGACGGAATGCTCGAGCGCCAGACCGCGGGGTGAGCGCTTTTTGATTTCTGCGAGAGAAGGGGCGGCGACGCCTGCGCTCTCGAACCGGAGCGGAAACATAGATGCCAGCACTTTGCATAAGATACTGTACGTAAGTCACTCACTACGATCACCGCTACACTTCACCTTCTCTTTCAACCTCCCTCCCGCCTCTCGCGGGCGGCTCAACGCGCGGTGACGTTGAACGACCGCACGTTCATCGACCCGCCGGTGTCGTACGCGTCCGGTCCCGGCGAGTCCCCCCCGAAGTCCTCCCCGAACCTCACGGTGCCGCTCCGGAAACTGCTCCTCAGCGTCGGCGTGCTGCGCTCCTTCGCGGCTTTCTTCCCCGTCGTCCACTCGTACGACCCCGGCCCCGGCGACGACGCCGCGTCGCGCGCGCCGCCGCTCTCTTTGAACCGCGCCTCCCCGCCGAGCGTCCCCCGCGTCGTCCCTTTCCTCAGCCACTTCGCGTTCATCACCACGTCGTACGCCCCGGGCGGCGGCGCTTGATACGGGTTGCTCGGCCGCGTGGGCGCGCCGTCGAGTTGAAACGACGACGGCAGCGGCGGCGGCGACGACGGCGGCGACGTCGACGCCGCGGGGGAAGACCCGGACCCGCCGCCGCGCTTGGACGTCGACGCGAACGAGGACGTCTCTTTCCGTCGCAGCCGCGCGAGCGTTCCGTCCGTCCCCGGCGCCGACTCCGCGGCGTCGTCTCGGCCCGGTCGCCGACCCCGCCCCCCCTGGGCTCGCGCACGATCCCCGGGCCAAACCTCGCGGCGGAGGACCCGAACACGCCGTTCTTGCTCCCGAGCTTGCGGTCCACGTCCTTCGCCATGCCGCCGAGGTCGTACTGCCCTGGACCGGGCTCGAACCATTTCTTCGCGGCGGGCGGCGCCGGCGACCGGTCGCCGGTCGCGGTCGTCTTCTTCGCGCTCGCGACTCGGAACGGCTGCTCGCCGTCGCGCGTCTTGAACCGCACGCGCGGGTCCTCGTACGCCCCCGGCCCGGGCGTCGTCGCCCACGTCGGCGCGGAGAGCGACGTCTCCGCGTCCACCTGGTAGGAAGCCGGGGAGCTCACGTTAAAGTTCTGCAACCTCGACGGCTTCGATTGCTTCCTTCGAGACGCGCGGTCAAACTGCGACGGCGCCGCGTACGCCCCCGGTCCGGGGACGGCGTCGACCCTCACCCGCGCGTCGCCGCCGCGCGTCCCGAGGTTCGCGCCGCTCGGTTCGCGTTCGCACGTCGTCCGCGTCGGCGACCCCGAGCCCGAACGACGCGGATTCAGATTCGCGTTCGCGTCGGCGTCGGCGAGGCTCCTCCTCGCCGTGGACACGCGGAGCTGCTCTTCGACCCGGAGCTTCACCTCGCCGAGGTACGACGTCCCGGGGGACGGCAGGCCGTCGCCGAGCGTCCCTCGCTCGCGCGCGAGCTCGAACCCGCGCTTCGATTTGCTGCTGACGAAATCCGTCCCCGCCGTTTTCGAGCCGCCGAACGCCGTCCCGAGCCCGACGGGGGCGTACCCCGCCGGACCGACCGTGTCGCCCTTCACGCCGCTGCATCCGCGGATTGGGGGCGCTCGCGGGACCACGCCGCCGTCCGGGGTGACCGCGTACCCGTAGCTCTGCGATTTAGTCGGCACGGACGGCGCGCTCGCGGTGACGCGCGTCGGCTTCGTCGTCGTCGTCGTCGTCGTCGTCGACGACGACGACGCATCCTCCGTCGACCTACTCTTCCACCGGTTCGCGGGCTTCCTCGGCCACGTCTCCCTGGACGCGTTGGCGCCCTCGTAATGCCCCGGCCCCGGGTTATCCACCGCGTCCGTGGTGTCGAGCTTCCCCAGGCGCGACTGCCCGGAGACGAACGCGCTGAACGTCTTCGTCGCGCGCTTCTGCGCGCCCGCGAAGGACGATCGGAGGGCGTGCGCCCCCGGTCCCGGGGCGCGGTCCGCGCCGTCGCTCAGCGACGTCCGCCGCGACGTGGAGTAGAACGGCGCGACGCCCTGGTACGTCGGCGAGGCGCGGTCCTCGCCGTACGCGCCGGGACCGACCGCCTGCGAGGAGGGAGCGGGGCGAGAGGACGCGGTCGGGGAGGGCGCGGTGAGTCGGACGGACGGATGGACGGACGCCGCGATCGACGAAAACGTGGTTGACCCGCGAGGGAGCGCGCTCGCGCGCGCGCGTCGCCGCGGAGAGAGCGGGGCGGGCGTCGAGACGCGCACCTCGCCGTCCGTCGCCGGGGGAGGCCCGAACTTCCCGGTGTCGCGCCGCGCGCGCGATACGAACGCCATGACGGGCGCCCTCGGGTGTGCCCCGACCGAACGTCGGACGGCCGAATTCGTCCAGCAGACGAGCGAACTGAACATGAACTGAACGCGAACCACGACGTCGTCTCCGTCGTCGAGCCGCGGGCGGATCTCGTCAGACGCGGCGTCGCGCGGGGGGTGGGCGTCGAGCGCGATGAACGTCTCGTTCCCGAAACCGCACGACGTCTTAGAGCAGGGCGTGGAGTACGTGCTCGCCGCGGACTGCGCCGCCGGTCGCGCGTTCGACGAGGTCAGCGTCTCGTGCGTCAGCTCGGGGTGGACGGGAAAGTGCGTGAGATCCATCGCAGAGCGCGCGCGCGTCGGCGCGGACGGCGTCGTCAGCGTGCGATGGCGCGTCCCCAAAGACCTCCCGTGCGACGCGGTGTACGCCGTGAAGTTCGCGGCGATCCCGCCGAAGCGCCAACAACTCGCGTCGTCGTCCGCGCCGACGAAGCCGGTCGAGGCGGAGGCGACGAACGTCGTGATCTCGACGCCGCTTCAGATCGTTCGAACCGGACGCGACGAGTGCGTCGTTCGATGGTCCCCCGGCGCGCTGCCGACCGAGGCGTCCGCGAGAGACGGCTGGCGGCTCGCGCTGGACGTCGTCCCGAGAGCGAACCCGGGGGAGACGATCGAGACCGTCGTCGGCGACCTGTTCCTCGCCGCCGCGACGGAGGGCCTCCACGTCCACACGCGTCGAAAGAGCGTCCTGTTCGACGTCTCCAAAGACGAGGCGACGAAGCGAAGCAAGCGCCTGAGGCTGAGCACGGACCGCGCGTACAAGATCGCGCTCGCGGGCTTCACCGTCGGCGAGCTCGAGTCCGTGTTCAGCACGTCCAGGGTGGAGGCGAAGATGGGCCTCGTGCGGCTGCGCGCGACGGGCGGCGGTTACAACACGGCAAATAGCGGCGCGAGGAAAGGGAGTTTGGGAGACGCGGAGTACCGCAGGAACGCTCCGGTCGTCGCGAGTAAGAAGGAGAAAGAGCTCGCGGCGAAGCGAGAGAGAGAACGCGTGGATAAGCTGGATAAGCTGGAGAAGGAACGCGCGGCGGCGAACGCGGCGGTGGCGAAGGAAAACGACGGCGGCGGCGGCGGCGGCAGCGGCGGCGGCGGCGGCGCGACGCCGAGGAGTAAAGCGAGAGAGATGACGTCGATGCTCTTCTCCCCCGGCGGCGGGGACAAGCAGATCGTCGTCCACGACACGGACTCCGAGTCCGACGACGACGCGGACGACGCGGACGCGGCCCGCGCGGCGGCGTCGTCGGCGGCGGCGTCGTCGTCGGCGGCGAAACCGTTCGACGCGCACGACGAAGCCGTCGACGAAGACATGACGCACGGCGGCGCATGGAAACACGGCGAGAAAGGCGCCGGCGCGTGGGCCTCCGAGCGCGGTCTCAACGTCCTCGCCGTCCGCGCGAGCGACCTCGCCGTGGTGTACGACCGCACGTGGGACCTCAGCGGCGGACGCAAGCCCGCGGAGGCGCGATTCAACGCGGCGTCGATGTATCACGCGTTCGCCGCGGACGGCGCGCTGAGCGCCGGGTCCGCCGCGCGGTCCAAATGGGGCGCGCACTTCGTCGCGGTCACGACGTCGGGCGCGTGGGCGATGCAGCCGAGCAAAGACGGGGACGATTACGGCCTCGGTGACGCGATCGACGTCTTGATCGACGCGCTCGGCGGGGACGCCGCCGTCGCGGAGGCGGCGAGGAGAGCCGCGCACAAGGCTGGCGCGCCCGGGCAGCCCGGCGCGTTCAGCGCCGTCGCCGCGTGCTGCGACCGCGGCGGACGACGAGGCACGGTGTGGCACGCGGTCGGGGATTCCAACAAAGACCGCGCGCACGTCGCGCTGACGCTGTCGTGCGCGGACGGCGCGTGGTTCCCGACGTTCGCGAGCGCGTCCGCGGGGGAGGGCGCGAGCGATTGGACGACGCCGTGGGACCGGTGGGGCGAAGAGCCGTGGTCCTCGCTCAAGGGCGCGCGCGGCGGGAAAGACGCCTCGCGCGTGGAGCGGTACCGCGTGATCGTCAACGAGACGAGAGGGATGATGCTTGGCGGCGTCGCCGCGGGGGAGAGAGGCGGCGGCGGCGGCGGCGAGCGCGCGGACGCGAACGCGAGCGCGAGCGACGCCGGCCGCGTGGACGTCTCCGGTTTACTCGGCGCGCTCCTCGGGTTCGCGAGCTCGACGTTCGAGGCGTTCGAGTGGGGGAGCCTCGGCGAGCTCCGGAAGGAGGCCGCGAGTATGGGGAAGAAGAACACGACGACGACCGCCGCGGAGGCGTCGCTCGTCAGACTCACGGAGGCGCTGACGTTTGATCTCATCGCGACGCGTCAGGCGTCCGTCATGTCCGAGCTCACGCGCGCGGGCGCGGGGGACCATCTCGCGCGGCGGATCGTATCCCTCGTGTCTCGAGACGGCGCGATGCTTCCCGGTCCAGCCGGCGGCGGCGGCAGCAGCAGCGGCGGCGCGGACGCGAGGAAGGGTCCCCAGGTGGACGCGGGACGCGCCGCGGAGGTGCGGGCGCTCGCCGCCGCGCTCTCCGCGATGCTCCTGCACAACGGCGCGGCGTCGCTGGCGGAGGCGGTGCGACGCGGGCACGCGCAGGACGCGATCCTGCGCGCGTTCCTCGCGTCCTGGCGCGGGCATCTGGGTCCGCGGCCGCTCGCCGAGCTCGAGGCGTTAGTCGAGGAGCTCGCGATCGCGGACTTGGCCGTCGCGAAGATTAAGCTCCGCCCCGCGCTCGACGACGACGGCGGCGGCGGCGGCGGCGGCGGCGGCGGCGACGACGGCGGCGCGGCGATGGACACGGAAACGTCCGGCAGCGACGACGACGCGGAGTGGTCCGTCGTCACCGCCCTTCGCGCGGGGTTGACGTACGCGCCCGCGGCGGCGAGACCGAAGACGACGCGCGCGAAGACGATCGGCGGCGTCGCGTACGTCCTCGAGATCGAGGCCCCCGCGAAGCCCGGGACGCCGCTGCGGCTCCCGACGGCGACGCCGCTGTCGTCCGACCCGGCTGAGCTCGAATCTGACGCCGCCGCGAAGACGGAAGCGAGCGGCGGCGGCGCGAGGTCGTCCCCGCCCAAGGGCACGACGACTAAGACGACGAACGACGTCGCGGAGGCTGCCGGCGCCGAGGACATGGAGGTGGAGCCGTGGGGAGGCAGCGACGCGGGGAGCGACGAGGTCGTGTGGATCGGCGCGGACGACCCGCCGGGGGCGTCCGACCGCGATCTGCCCGACGTGGACCTCAAACCCGTGGAGCTCAAGAGGATCATCAAGGAGGACCCGCTCGCGCAGGGCGGGGAGAGCGCGCTGGCGAGGACGGCGAGCGGCGTGGGGACGGGGAAGCCCCCGAGATCGAGCGCGTCGGGCGGCGGAAAGAATAAACCGGCGCCGGCGCCGCCGCCGCCGCCGACGCCGCGCGTCTCCATCGAGGGCGGCGTCGCGGTGTTTCGAGCGAAAGACGGCGAGTGGTCCGCGCACGTCGCGATGATCAAGCAGGCGAGCCGGCTCGTGTACCTCGCGCAGAGCGCGGGCGCGGTGGCGGCGATATTTCTGTGGCCGAAACGCGAGGCGCGACACCCGCCGGTGCAGCCGCTCATTCCGTCGCCGAATTACGACGTCCCGGTGGGCATTCCCGCGTTCGCGCTCCCCGCGGGGGAGCTCGAGAGCGTCGTCGGCGGCGGCGCGGGCGGGAGAAGCGGCGCGTGGGAAGTGATCCTGGATAACACGATCGACGCGAAAGAGCACGGCTCCTCGAGAGAGGTGTCGCGCCGGTGCGGGAAGCGACTCGCCGCGGCGTGCGCCGCGCGACCGTCCGCGGAGGCGGCGGCGGCGGCGCGGCGCGTCGAAGCCAGACGACGACGCATGCGCGCGAACCTCATCGGCGTCGCGAGGAACGTCGCCGCGAACGAGGCGGAACAGGCGGCGATGGCGGCCGCGGCGGCCGCCGCCGCGGAGCTCGCGGCGGCGGCGGCGGAGAACAAGACCCCGACGGACGTCGCGCCGTCGCCGTCCGCGGCGGGCGCCTCCGCGACCGAGTTCGGA
>Ga0255756_1005751_pt1 | contig 11380 bp, 3 predicted proteins | sample 011ome_20_FD_179956 | JGI IMG/M metagenome (GOLD analysis project Ga0255756, IMG submission 179956) | Coastal salt marsh microbial communities from the Groves Creek Marsh, Skidaway Island, Georgia - 011509CT metaG (version 2) | ecosystem: Environmental > Aquatic > Marine > Intertidal zone > Salt...
TGATATACTTCAAAATATAAAGACCTACTCTAAAAATAAGCTGAGTGCTGTTTTGTTAAGTATTTTGTTTACTTTTGCATTTTTTAAAAAAAAGCTCAAAAAACAGTCAATTCTAAAAAATAATGATCAAGAAAATAATGAACTTGAATCTACTTTGCCAACACGGTAAAAGCAAATTACTATCATCGGTAGTATTTATTTGCATAGCAATGAATGTTGAGGTATATGCACAACAGGTGTGGAATTTTAGTTTCACTGGCAATCAACAAACTTTTTCTGTACCTTCAACTGGACCTTATAAGATAGAGGTTTGGGGTGCACAAGGAGGTAATGGACTAACCACTACTGGTGGAAGAGGAGGATATGCTGTTGGTACTACAACATTAACTGGTGGAAGCACTGTGTTTGTGTTTGTAGGTGGAGCAGGAACTACTTCGAATGGAGGCTACAACGGTGGTGGTGCAGGAGGTATCGATGTTGGATCCGCCCAAAACGGTGGCGGTGGTGGTGGTGCATCAGACGTTAGAGTTGGTGGTACTGGATTGGCGAATAGGATTATCGTTGCCGGCGGTGGCGCCGGTGGCGGCCGAAATGGAACTACCGGAGTAGGAGGAGGTCTAACTGGTACTGCAAGCACGAATTATAGTTCAGGTTATGGCGGAGGCCCTGGTACTCAAGTGTCAGGTGGTTTAGCTTTTACAACAACACGTGGTGCGCAGAATGGTAGTTTAGGTCTAGGTGGTAGGGGTAGTACAAACTTCAACGCAGCTGGCGGCGGCGGCGGTGGCGGCGGTTATTATGGCGGCGGCGGCGGTACTTCCACTGCAAATCATGGATCAGGCTGGTCGGCTGGCGGTGGCGGCGGATCATCATACATTTCAGGCTTAACTAGCGCTAGTACAGTTGCGGGTAATGCAAGCATGCCGAATCCTACTGGAGGAAATATGGTAGGAAGGACAGGGAATGGTTATGTAAGAATAACCTTGCTATACGGTTCAAGCATCACATCAACTACCAACGTAAGCTGCAATGCAGGTAATAATGGTAGCTTAACTGTAACAGTAAATGGTGGCACCTCTCCATATGACTATGCATGGAGCAATGGCTCAACTACATTGAACTCAACTTCACTAACCAACACTATTTCTAGCTTGGTAGCAGGTACTTATACCGTTACTATTACAGATAATAATAACAGCACAACGACAGCAACTGCAACGGTAACTCAACCAACAGCGGTTTCCGTTACAGCAACATCAGTAAACGTAAGCTGCTTCGGTGGAAGCAACGGTACAGCTACAGCCAGTGCCACTGGCGGTACGGGCAATAAAACTTTTGTTTGGAATACAGGTGGTACCACTGCAACCATCACTGGTTTGTCAGCAGGCACCTATACAGTAACTGCCACAGATGCCAATGGATGTACAGCAACTACAACAAGGGTTATTACGCAACCTGCAGCGGCAGTTTCAGTTACAGCAACATCAGTAAACGTGAGCTGCAACGCTGGAAGCAATGGCAGTGCAAGCGCAACGGCAACAGGCGGTACAGGTAACAAGACTTTCTTGTGGAGCAATGGTAGCACTTCAGCCAACATTACAGGCTTAGCAGCGGGTACATATACTGTAACTGCTACAGATGCCAATGGATGTACAGCAACCACAACAAGAACCATTACCCAGCCAACTGCTTTATCAGCAACCGCAACCGTAACAACTAACGTAGGCTGCAATGGTGGCAGCAACGGTAGCGCAAGCGCAACAGCAACAGGAGGAACTGGTACTAAGACCTATGCGTGGAGCAACGGAAGTACAACTTCAACAGCTACTGGTCTTAGCGCTGGAACGCATACTGTAACAGTAACAGATGCAAACAACTGTACAACTACAGCAACGGTTTCAATTACAGAACCAACAGCATTAACAGCTAGTACTACCAACACAGGTAACGTAAGTTGTAATGGCGATAGCACTGGCAGCGCAAGTGCAGCAGGTAACGGTGGAACAGCCCCATACACCTACGCATGGAGCAACAGTGCAGCCACAGCAGCCATCACTGGCCTGCCAGCAGGTTCATACACTGTAACCATTACAGATGGTAACAACTGTACAGCATCTTCAACGGTAGCCATTACAGAGCCAACGGCTTTGGTAGCAGCGATCGATTCACAGTTGAACGTAGCATGCGATCCTGACACCAACGGATACGCCAGCGTATTGGCAACAGGCGGAACAGCGCCATACACTTACGCATGGAGCAACGGCGGAAGCATGATCAGCACCAACACCTTGGATACAGGCGCTTACATGGTAACTGTAACAGATGCCTTAGGTTGTACCCAGGAAGCAGGTGATACCATCATCGCAATCGATAGCATTGTACCAACAGTGTTGACCCAAAACATAATGGTTTACCTAGACAGCAGCGGTGTTGCAATGATTGATGTAATGAGCATCGACAGCGGCTCGTTTGATAACTGTGTTGTTGATACCATGTACTTGGATACCAACATGTTTGATTGCAACGCCATCGGCATGAACACGGTAGTACTTACAGTAGTAGACGCAGTGGGCAACATGGCAAGCGCGAGCGCCATGGTAACGGTAGCCGATACCCTAGCACCGGTATTGATGGTTCAGGATGTAACCATCTTCTTGGATGCCAACGGTAATGCCACCTTAACTGCAATAGACGTAGACAATGGTTCTATGGATAACTGCGGCATCGATAGCATGACGGTAGATCTAAGCAGCTTTACCTGCAATGATTTGGGCACAGTGCCAGTGATGGTAACAGCAGTAGATGGTTCTGGCAACAGCAGCATGGCAAGCGTGGTAGTAACCATCGCAGATAACATGGCGCCAATGATGGTAGCTAACGACCTAACCATTTACTTAGACAGCACCGGTAACGGCAGCATCAGCATGTCAGCAGTAAACGCAGGATCAAGCGACAACTGCGATATGTTCATGATGTTAAGCGATAGCTTATTCACCTGTTCAGATGAAGGCAACAACATGGTAGCCTTGATAGGAACAGACTTGTCAGGCAACATAGGAGTAGATAGCTTCATGGTAACGGTAATAGATACCCACAACCAAATAGCGGCTATCACAGGCTTCATGGAACGTGAGCAGGGAGCAGTAGTAGATTACATGGTAGACAGTGTAGCAGGAGCAACCTATGAGTGGACGGTAACCAACGGAACCGGCGTAGCCAACGGATCTATGATTACTGTAACCTGGAATGCTGATACCACAATGGGAAGCTTGGAGGTGATTCAAACAACAAGCTTAGGTTGTGCAGATACAGCAAGCAACATGATCACATTGTGGGCATTGGGAGCAGATGATGCAATCGAAGCAGGCATGATGATTTTCCCTAACCCAACGCGTGGCGAGATCACTCTACGCAGTTTGGCAATTGGATATCATGATCTGACGGTTTATGATATGGTGGGTAACAAGGTGCTGGAATTAAAAAGTGCTGAGTTTGGTTCAGATTACAAGATGGACTTGTCCAAGCTGGCCAAGGGTCAATACCACCTTGTCATCCGCGGAGCACAGCAGGCGGTTTACAGTATTGTGGTGCAGTAGTATAAATTTTCACAGTTGGTAGTAAAGGGCCTACATCTCTGGAAGCCTTTTTTTATTCAGAAGGCATGGAGTTAACCGCACAACGCGTTATTAATATGTGTCATGTTTTTATCAACAGTACGAAATCAGATTACTTTATTCACTATGAATTTCTCCCAATTAGCAAAATATTTAAATTTACCCCTTAAAAAAATAGACGGGCTATTTGATACAATCATCCATCAAAAAACTTTCATGAAACACTGTTCGATCATACTATTCTCCCTCTTGATTTTCGGTATTTTAATTTCGACACAGGCCAAGGCCCAAACGAGCGGATTCATCTTCGAAACAGGTGACTCCGTTCTCGATCCCGACTCCAACGGATATTCCTCACAAACCACCAGCGGTTTTTCAGGTGACGGCTATGACGTGGATGAATTCGAGTTCACCATGTTTCCCCTGCCCTCCATCGGCACGGGTGAAAAACTGAGTGACATCCGCAGCGGGCCCAACTGCGGGTTTACTGACCTGGCCGTGGACACCAATGGCAATGCGACCTACTTCGCATTAGATGATGCCAACAACCTGATCATTCGTTTTCGTTTGGGCGGGTACAAACCAAATGCAAAAGGATACACCGTTTTCCTGGACATCGATGGGAAAATCGGCTTAGAAGACACCAACGCCACTGCGGAAAACCCAGGTTTTGAGGTAGCGCTCGTACTCCGCTCAAAACACGATGTGTTCATTGCAGACATTGACGGAGCTGACAATTGCAACGACATCAAGGTGATCTATGATTTGAGCACACACCACCAGAAGTCTGTGGCGGGAATTGAAAGTTGCAATGATCCGGACTACTTCTACGACTATTACGTTCCTCTCTCTGCACTGACCACTTACTTCGGAGTCACCTCATCGACTCCGCTGCGCATGGTATCGACCACCAACACATCCAACACCTGCGCGCTGGAGGGCTCGGTTTCCGACATCGGTGGTGTGGATGACGAGCTTTACGGTGGGTGCATCCCTTGTGCTTGGGAAGATTTGATCAATGCGCAGGTACCCACCGCACTGGGCGACTTATGCGACACCTGCTCCGGGTTCCCGGCTATCCGTGCGGATTGCCCCACGGTTAACAGCCTGATTGAAGCCGGTGCAACCTCTTTCTCCGGCACGGCTATGGCAAGTGCTCAAGTGTACATTGAGGTGCACTACACCGGTGGCAGCACCGTGGAATACGACACCGTAACAGCCAATGGATCAGGAAACTGGACCCTATCTTCACTGGATTCCACGCTGGATGCCGGAGATTCCATCGTAGTCTTTGCCCAGGCTTCCGGCTACTCTGTTTCGCGCGATGGCTGTGCTTACACCATTGTTTCTTCGAGCATTAGCTGTACCGATCCGTTAGTGGATGGCGGCTTAATCACGGTCAATTCCAAAGGATTGTGTGGTGCGGTAGGTAGTGGAATCCCGGGAGCCGACCTGTATGTGTATTCTGGTTCAACCCTGCAAGTGCCCACGGGTGGAAACCTCTATTCTTCCGGCCAGGTGACCGTGGACATAGATTCTTCCTGGATCTGGACGTGCAACGCCACCTCCTCCTGCAACAGCGGTCCGCCCTGTTTCAGCAACGGGGTGTATACCATCACGCAGCAGCTCTCCGGGGAATGTGAATCGGAACCTATCTTCCTTTGCTACGGAACCTCGGGCACCACCGCCACCCCGGTAATTACCACCGATCCCATCGAATCAACCACCACGTCCATTTCGGGAACGAGTACCGCCAATGCCAATATCTATGTCTATGTCAACGGCTCGCTGGCAGGCGTTGGGACAGCCAATGGTTCAGGAAACTGGACGGTGAGCAATTTGTCCATTGACTTTTGCGATACGGTAAGTGCGCGTGCCGCTACTTCCGGTGCTTGTGTATCCTCCTACACCGCAGACAAATACGTCAGTGATGACTCCGACACTCCGGTGCTCAACTGTGGCCTGAGTGCGGGCAACACCTACGTCAGCGGAACCGCTACGGGCAATAAAAACGACACCGTATTCATTGTACACTATGATATTTCAGCGGTCACCTCGTCTACCGACACCTTCTATCTCACCGCGTACGACAATTTCTTTGGGGACATCTCCAACATCATCGAAGCGGGCGACTCGATCAAGGTTTACATGCACAGTGTTGGATGTTATAATGTCGGAGCCTTGTCGGATGCTTGTGTGGCGCTCGACACTTCTTCTGCCCCGGCCCTCGACTGCAGCCTCAACTACACCGAAGGTGACACCATCGTTTCCGGCACGCACAGCAGCACGGGAGCGACCATCATTATTTATATCGATGGGGACAGCATCGGAAGCGCAACCGTGACCGGAGGCGGAACCTGGTCAGACACCGTGGCCAGCGATGCGCTCTACGTGGGCGGTGAGGTCTATGCCACCGCATTTGTGGGTTCCAATGCCGAAAGCGACAGTTCGAACGTATGCACCGTGGCGTGTATTCTGCCCCAATCTAACCTGAGCCTTACTGCCAACGACACAGTGGTGTGCCAGATCATCGAAACGGCCTCGCTGACCATCAACAGTTCAGAATCCGGGATCATCTACGAAGCCTACGATGCCCTTAATGATTCGGTAATTGGAAACTCGGTACTAGGGGATGGTTCCGACATTGTTCTGAATACCTTCTCGTTGACTGTGAGTCCATCCAAGATCAGTGTTCGTGGCTACAAGATTTCCCCCGTTTCTTGCGAGATCGTGATGGACGACACCATCACCTACATCATCGATCCTACGCCTGACTCTACGCTGGCGGTGGGTCCGGCCGACACCACTGTGTGCAAGGGTGAAACCGTGAACGTTCGCATCAGCGGTTCCGAAGTCGGAGTAAAGTATCAACTGCTCGATAGCGCCTCAGCCACCCTCGTGGGTTCCGCTGCGGCCGGAAACGGAGGGCTGCTTACGCTCTCCACCGGAACGCTGACCTCTTCGGCTACCTACTACATCGAAGCCACCGACACCACGGGATTTTCTGATTGCAGCATCGACTTGGTGAACACCTCGCGCATCACTGTGCAGGGTGCAGACATCAGTCTGGCCGTCACCACTTCCGACTCGGCCGTGTGTTTTGGCGATTCCGTCAACATCCTAGTGCAAACCGAAAACGATGGCACCCTCTCCTACCAGATCAAACGCACGTCCGACAACGCCAGCGTGGGTGCGGCCTACGCGGGTGACGGAACCGTGTTCTCCCGTTTCAGCGGAGCCATGACTGCGACCGACACGTTCTATGTCGACATCACCGGGGCTGGCTGCGTATCCACTATGAGCAACCAGCCTTACGCGGTGCTCAATACCCCACCGACTGCCGCCAACGATGGCACCGTTAGCGTGGAGCATGGCGATGCGACCAGCGTGGACATTCTCGCCAACGACAACGACCCCGATGGCGATTCGTTGGTCATTACCATTACAACTGCCGCCACAAACGGTGTGGGCAGCGTGAACAATGACAGCATCAGCTACACCGCCAACACAAACTACACCGGCATCGACTCGCTCGAATACTCCATTTGTGACGACTGCGGTTGCGACTCAGCCTGGGTGTATTTCGCAGTGACCAACGATCCGCCCGCTGCCTCCACGGACAACATCACGGTGAACGAGGACACTAGCAACGTCACGATCACCGTACAGAGCAACGACAGCGATCCCGACAACGACCCGATGACCACGAGCGTGGTGAGCGGACCGACCAGCGGAGGCTCGGTGTCCGTATCGGGTAATGACCTGTTGTACACACCACCTGCAAACTTCAACGGCAACGACACCATCATCTACAGTATTTGTGATAACGGATCGCCTGTGCTCTGCGACACCGACACGGTATTCATCACCGTGAACCCCGTCAATGATGCCCCCGATGCGGTCACCGACTTTGTCACCTTAAACGAAGACACGGCCAACGCCTTTATCGATGTGCAAGTGAATGACATTGACCCCGATGGCGATCCACTGACCACCACCATTGTGAGTGGCCCCACCAGTGGAGGAACAGCTAGCGTTGCCAATGGCGACAGCATCAGCTATACTCCACCCGCAAACTTCAACGGCAACGACACCATCATCTACAGTATTTGTGATAACGGATCGCCTGTGCTCTGCGACACCGATACCATTTTCATCTTTGTGATCAATAGCTCGGTGAACAGCTCTCCCATCGCTGAAAACGACACCATGAGTGCATCCGACACCACAACTTTAGTGATCGATGTTCTCAACAACGACTTCGATCCCGATGGCGATTCACTGACAGTGAACATCCTCAATGGGCCGACCGGAGGCACAGGAACCGTAACCGGAAACGGAAGCATCATCTACATTCCCGACAGTGGCGCTTGCGGACTTGATTCCATCACCTACATCGTCTGCGATCCCTATGGAGCCTGCGACACAGCTGTGGTTTACATCACCGTGAGCCCAACTGACACCGATGGAGATGGCATATCCGACTTCATTGAAGGAACAGTCGATATCGATTCCGATAGCCTTGGCAACTTTGAAGACCTCGACAGCGATGGCGATAGTATTCCAGACAGTACAGAAGCTGGAGACATCAGCGATCCGTGCAACATCAAACTGAACGATACCGACAATGACGGCATACCCGATTACCTCGACCTCGATAGCGATGGAGACGGTAAGCCCGATGCCGATGAATACGACTCAGACAATAATGGTATTACAGACGACTGCAACGATGATGGTATCCCCGACTGGCTCGACCCCAATGAATGTATCGTGGACATCGGTATCCCCGATGGCTTTAGCCCGAACGGAGACGGACTCAACGAAACCTTCATCATCGAGGGTCTGGATGCCTACCCCGGCAACACCATCTATATCTTCAACCGTTGGGGAAACAAGGTCTTCTCGGCCTCGCCTTACCACAACGATTGGGACGGCACCAGTGACAGCGACCGGTTCACAGGCCGAGGTGCTCTGCCCGTAGGTACCTACTTCTATGTACTTGAACTCAAAGACGGTCAAAAACGGTCTGGATTCGTTTACCTGACCCGATAGGACCATCCTTATGAAACGACACAATAGATTATCCATGAAAATGATCCCCCAAGTAACATTGGCTCTCTTTGCCGGTATACTCTTCTGGCCTAATGCTAGTAAAGCGCAGCAAGATCCAATGTATACGCATTATATGTACAACACCCTGAGCGTAAACCCCGCCTATGCCGGAAGCCGGGACGCATTGACAATCACTGGGATAACCCGGCACCAGTGGGTCGGCCTCGAAGGTGCACCAACTACGCAGACGATCACGACCCACACCCCCATTCTGAGTGAAAAACTTGGGGCCGGGCTATCGTTCGTCAGCGACCGTATCGGTCCAATCAGCACCGCCATTTTTTCTGCGGACTTAAGCTACCAGGTGAAAGTGAGCGAAAAAGCCAATCTGTCATTCGGACTCAAAGGCGGGTTCAACTACCGGCAAGGAAATTTGAGCAACCTTCAAACCACCGATGCCCTCGACCCCTCGTTTGAAAATAACATCCAAAGCGACTTGCTCCCCAACTTCGGATTCGGGATGTACTACTCTACCGAGCGTTACTATGCCGGTGTTAGCGTTCCTAAGTTGTTACAAAACAATTTCAGCACCGGGCAAGCCGTTGTTTCCTCTAGCGACCCCGCAGCCGAAAAGCGCCACTACTTCTTGATCGGTGGGGCTATCTTCCCCATCAGCAGTGCGCTCCTATTCAAGCCGACCACCCTCGTGAAAGTGGTGGAAAATGCCCCGCTAGAAGTAGATTTCACTGCCAACTTCCTGATTTTTGAAAAAGTGTGGCTCGGGGCCATGTATCGCTCACGCGATGCAGTAGGAGCCCTGCTTGGTTACCAGTTCACGGAACAACTTAAGTTCGGTTACTCATTGGACTTTGCTACTACCCGCCTCATCAGCACCCAAAGTGGCACCCACGAAGTCATGCTGACTTATGACTTCCTTTTCAAAACCCAAGGTAAGATCAAGTCCCCTCGATACTTCTAAGACTATGCGAACAATTACCCTCTTCCTAATCACACTATTCGCCATGACAAGCATCCATTTAAAGTCACAAGGACTGGCCGAGTACGTGCAACTAATGAAGTTCAAAAAGGCTGAACGTTACTTCGAAGAATACTCCTATTCGAAAGCCGTGGAACTCTACAAGGAACTCTATAACAGTGGCGACTCTTCATTAACTAGCACCATTGCCAATTGTTATTTTAAGCTTGGGCTTACTGACTCGGCTTCCGGATGGTATTCCAAGGTCGTAAAATATACCTCCCCACCAGTCGAAGACATCTACAATTACTCCGAAGTTCTGAGCCAGCAAGGGCTCTATATAGAGTCGGCAAAATGGCTCAAAGCATACCGCAATCTGAACACAGAAGACAGTCGACCCAACCGCAAGTTGAAAGGTAATGCCAATCCCGCAAGTTTGCTCGAAAACGTAAATGCATTCGAGATCACCCCTCTCGAAATCAACACCCACGAAGCAGAGTTTGCCGCTGTTCCCTGGAATGACCGGGTGATCTTTACCTCTTCGCGAAGAAAAACCGAAGTAGTCAAGCGTGAATACAACTGGGATCAAAACCCCTTTCTCGACCTCTACTCCGCTAAGCGGAACGAAGACGGCAGCCTGAGTGATGTACAAAAGCTCGACATGAGCATCAAGACCCCCTTTCACCAAGGCCCGGCATCATTCACCGGTGACGGCCAAAGTGTGTGGTTTACCCGCAACAATCCCAACTCAAAAAAAGGAAAAGGCCGGAACGACATCCTTCATCTCACGCTATACTCTGCCCGCATGACCAGCACTAAACTTGAAGATATCCAGCCCTTCCCATACAACGATGCTGCTTACAGCGTTGGACAGGCCTCTGTTTCTGAGGATGGCGAGACGCTTTATTTTGTATCAGATATGCCGGGGGGGTATGGTGGCACCGACATATACCGAACCACAATGAATGATAGCGGGGATTGGTCAACACCCGAAAATTTAGGCGAATTCATCAATACAGAAGGTAACGAAATGTTTCCCTATATACATGATAGTGGTTTCTTGTTCTTTTCATCAAATGGTCATAAAGGTTTAGGAGGATTGGATGTTTATAAAGTACATCTCGAAAAACTCCCTCAAGTAATTGATAATCTCAATGCCCCGATCAATAGCTCCAAGGATGACTTTGCATTTGTAATTGACAAGGAATTTAATAAAGGTTACTTTTCATCCAACCGCTCTGGAGGGGTCGGTAGTGATGACATATACGCATTTACTTTGGGCCATCCATTTATGGACCCGCGCGGTTTAAGGGAGGTATTAAGCGATAATGATTCTGATGAGATTATGTCAATGACTCCAATCACGATTCGTGATGAAGGTGCTCATATGATGTCTGAGATAACGACTGATTTTGCTAAACCCTTATTATTAGATTCGGATACGGTATCTCTCTCTCAAGAATATATGATTCAAAATACTTACAGTCTACAAAACAATGATTTAAACACCAATGAAGTGTCAGTTACAGACAGCTTCAATACCGAAGATTTATCGATTAAAGCCCCTAAAGTCAAGCAATCAGGCTCAATAACCGATATCAAATCTTCTCAGGTGCCGGAAGGGCTGGATTCGCCCAAGAATATAGATGAAAGCGATAATGATTCTGATGAGATTATGTCAATGACTCCAATCACGATTCGTGATGAAGGTGCTCATATGATGTCTGAGATAACG
>Ga0255756_1005770_pt1 | contig 11351 bp, 12 predicted proteins | sample 011ome_20_FD_179956 | JGI IMG/M metagenome (GOLD analysis project Ga0255756, IMG submission 179956) | Coastal salt marsh microbial communities from the Groves Creek Marsh, Skidaway Island, Georgia - 011509CT metaG (version 2) | ecosystem: Environmental > Aquatic > Marine > Intertidal zone > Salt...
CGGGATAGGTTCGGACTGCTTCAAATCGAAAATCAGCGTCCAAAAAAGGCCTTCCGAGTCTTCACCTTAGGGTGACCGGAGCGGGGTCTCCAGGATCCTCATAATCGATTGGTCGTAGGTTCAAGTCCTACTGGGCCCACCATTTTATTGACTCATCTATCAGTGCCAAAAGCGCAGGAAGCCCCCGCTAGTGCCCCCAACCAGGGCACCATCTGAAACACTGCCTCTTTTCGCTGGGAAAGATTCCAGTTCAACTGCAATCAATCAGCAAGTAAGCCAGTGAAAACCGCACGCCATGAGTTGCCGCGCGCACCCGTTCAGGAATGAACGGATTTGAATGGCATGCTTAAGGCCGCGAACAGGGTATTCGGGTCAATAGCCGGGAATTTTGACAGAACAGCAAGTCCTGTCGATAGAATCAGCGAAGGCGCACTCTCAAAAAAATATTTTCTACCCTTAGTCCACCAAACCTTTACCTTGAGCGGTCCGTTATGTAAGTTTCTGATTCTGGGAGATATAAGCAAAAAAAGAGGGGGTATTTCATGGGAAAACGAATTATCGCGCTGCTGGCAGGCTGGTTACTGCCTTTGTCGGCAATGCCGCAGGTCGCAGATATTTTTTACTACGAGATTGAGCCCGGCAAAGCAGTCGAGGCATACGAGCTTCTCAACGAGGCAGCTAAGATCGCAGATAAAACCGATATGACGCTCGCGCTGCACTTTCAGCGATACGGCCCCGGCGGTGATGGTGTCGTGATTTGGGCTGAGTTTTATGAGGACGCGTTTCACCGAGAAAAGGTGCGTTATAAGGGGGAGGCTTGGGAGCAGTACTTCAATGACAAGTGGTACCCACAGACCGCGCTTAGGCCCATTGATAGCTATTCAATGGCCCTCATCGACGAACCGGAATCGGGCGTTTTTGTGGTTGACCAATATTCTTTTGCTCCCCGACCTAATCTGGAAACAGAAGCCATCTCTGCGATGAAAGAAACCCAGAAAATGTTTGAGGATGCGGGTTTTAAGGTCGACCTGTGGATGCAGGATGAGGGTAGCCTTGGGCATCTGGAGTTTGTCGCGCTATCCACCACTTGGGAGGAACGGGCCGCCAATCTGAAGCGGTTGTCAGAAGATCCAAGAATAGGGTCTTTGCGAACGCTCTGGTTTGACTCCAAGGAATTGGCCGAGCCCGTGTCCCAAAGAACGTTTTATAACATCAAACTAGCGAATTAAGGGTTAAAACCCGGCATATCAAACACTTACTGAGGGACACAACATGTATCAAACGTTGGTGAAAAACACTGCCGGCGTCATAGCTATCGCGGCACTCACGGCCTGTGGCGCCAGTCAGGCGCCGGCGCCTGTCGAGAATCCTAATATTGCAATAGCCAAGCAATGGGTAACTGCGGGCGCAGCCGGGAAAGCCGAGGCCATGACTAACGTGCAGGAGAATATGGCCGACGACGGGATGCTATATCGCAGCCGTTATGTGGGCTTTGGTTTTACTTGGGACCCTCAAGATGAAGAAGGGCGCATGATCGTTGGTACGGTCACGCCCGAGAGTCCTGTAGACGGTGTCCTGGAGCCCGGTGATCAGTTCCTCTCCGTGAGAGGGGTGGAAGTCAACGAGGCCAATATGGGAAAGCTCAATTTTCGGGGTAAACCGGGAGAAGTCGTTGATGCTGTCATCCTGAGAGATGGCCAGACGATGGATATTTCGGTTGCCCGAGGCATTATCGACACGCCAATTGGTAAGGCGCAGATGCTTGAATGGATGGATACCGGTGACGCCGAAACCTGGGGCCCTGATAAATGGGAGCTTCATGAGGCGATTGGTCAAGGTAATGTGGTTTATGTATGGACTCAGAGCTGGAATACCGACGACCAGAGCGGTTTGCCTGTCGATACTCACACCGTGACCCGATTTGAGTTCAACGACGCTGGACAGGTGATAGCGCTGGGTAATCTGAGCGAAGACCGCTTCGCTCTGGAGCAGACTGGCTGGACCATTAGCCGCTAAGCGTTGTTGCAAGAGCCTCTAGGAACCCCACTTTGAGTGGGGTTTTTTTGGAGCAAAATCTGCCCGGATGAGACAACCGAGGTGGCCCTCGATACGGCGGATCTGTCAGACTCATCGCGTGTATCAAGGGACAAGATTTCGTCGACAGGTGGCTTGGCCATCTTCGAGAGAGCGAACAGGAAATACTCTCTAAAGTCTCTCCGTTTAAAATAGTTAAACGCGGGTAATGTAGGAATCTCTGTAGTTATCCAGAGGAACCTGCGCGCACCCCAGATTTTTCAAAAATCTGAACACCACTAGACGATATGTTGTTCTCCTCTTCATGATGGCCCGCTTGGACGGCACCACTCACAATGAGTGTCATCTTTAGCGTTAACAGCATTTTATTCATGGGATACTCCTTTCATTGCAGATCTCACAAACGGTGCGTTAATTTATTGGATAAAGATATGATGTGCAGCGCGTGGAACGTTGCAGCGTCGGTTCTTTTTTCAAGATAGTGGGAGATGATGCTCGATGAAAAAAGCGGCCCTCGAAGAAAGCATCCTCAAACACCTGAGGCGCTGGCACATAACAAATATTGAAGAAGAGCTTATGAAGGCCCGCGCTTACGTGGCGGCGCTAATAGCGCTCGAGAGCTCGGCAGACGCCCACTCCGACCCTGAAGCACTTAGCCTGAAGGACGCCGAAAAAATAGGCTCCATCTGGCGAACCACGTCGGGGCGGCTGCAAATTCAACTCGACGAAGACTAACGGAGGCATGCGCAATAAAAGCAGCAGAGATACCTCAGATTTGATGCAACCAGCGCTCGCTCGGGGGTAAGAGACGTCTTTAAACGGAGTGCAAAGAAGCAGATTCTTGCAGGCCGCCTACATAACTTCGCATCAAGCACAGTCGAAAAATCAGCGTTTATCAAGCTGACATAGGGCAACGGCCTGCTTTGGCTATTGCGCTCAACGATCTGTGTAATACTTTATGGCCTCCGCTCTATTCAACAGCGTTCGGACGTCTGTGGGGCCTGCACAATCCATCACCACCGATGTATCTATTGAATCCATATTAACCATTTAGGGATACACATCATGCCAAGAGTCAATCTAAGCCAGAGTTCATCCATTGTTACGGGAGGCGCCTCCGGTATTGGTGAAGCGACCGCACGCCAGCTGGCAGAGGCCGGCTCTAAAGTGGTGATTGCCGATCTTAACGAAGAACGCGGGCAGCAGGTCGCTGCCGAAATTGGTGGCGTTTTTGTCAAGTGTGATGTCACCAAGACCGAAGACGCTGATGCCGTGGTTGCCGCTGCCTGCGCGCTTGGTCCGCTGCGGGTTTGTGTGAATTCGGCCGGCCTCGGCCTGCCGGCGCGCACCATCGACCGCAACAATGAACCTATGGATATCAAGGGTTTTGATTTTGTTATTCAGGTCAATCTCGTGGGCACTTTTAATATGCTAAGCCGTGCGGCTGCCGCCATGGCTAAGACCGAACCCATGGATGCAGACGGTGCTCGTGGCGCTATCGTCAACATGGCTTCCGCCGCCGCCTTCGACGGACAGATTGGCCAGGCAGCTTATTCCGCCTCCAAAGGGGGTGTGGTCGGGATGACCTTGCCGATTGCCCGTGATTTGAGTTCTGTCGGCATTCGCGTCAACACGGTTGCGCCCGGCTTGATCGATACACCGATCTACGGCCAGGGCGAGCCGGCTGAAGCGTTTAAAGCCAAGCTTGGTGCCTCGGTGCTGTTTCCCAAGCGCCTCGGTGTTGCCGAAGAGCTGGCTTTTACGGTGATGGAGTGCATCACTAATCCCTATATGAATGCCGAAGTGATTCGTATGGATGGCGGCATTCGAATGCCACCGAGATAAAGATGGCCAAACAGAGGCACATCATTTCTCGGTCCATCTTTGGCGGCTTTTGCGGCGGGTAATCAGGTGAACTTTGCAGGAAACTTTAAAAAAATTGGTGAGATTAATGTCGAGCCATTCAAATTATTGATAAACCGATTAAGTGATGATCACTGGCTGTTGGATAAAGAACGTCAAGCCAAGTATGAGGTACATCGGCAAACACAAAACATAGGCTTGGTGTACGACTACGATTTTCGGCACGTAAAGCCAACGGTACAACCCCCTTTTAGCTACTTTGAACCGGCTCTCATGCCTATCGTTGAGACGGTGGCCATCTATTACGACAACACTGCCGAAGGACTAGAACTCGCCAAGCGCTATGGGCAGGGGTACTGCGTCAGAGCCAGCTTGGTAAAACTCATGCCCGGAGGAAGCATTGCGGCTCATCAAGATAAAAATTTCTCTTTAAACCACTCTCATAGAGTGCACATTCCTATCATTACCAACCCCAAGGTCACCTTCACCGTTGGTGCAGAAACCAGGCACCTGCACGAGGGCGAAATTGTCGAGATTAATAACCGCAGAATGCACAGCGTAGAAAATGCCAGTCAGGAGTCACGGATACATTTGCTGATTGACTGGGTCATCGCGGGCGAACCCTGTTGCTGCGCCACTACGGTGCACCCAAATGAGCTCTGCAATCCTCAACTTTGCATGGCGACCGATAGACTACAGTTACCGTGCAACTGTCACCCTGCTTGAGCATCGAAAAATGAATTTGGCCACTCAGCCTATTCTAATATCACGCCGATTGAGGAGTCGGGTTACGGACGCACAGATTAATGATGCTTTGCGCGAACCCCTGATTATTTTGTCAGCACCCAGATCCGGTAGCACCTTACTTTTCGAATACTTGACCCGTCTCGCTGGCACGAGCTGGATTGGCGGTGAAAGCCATAGGGTCTACCGACATTTCCCACATTTAGGGATAGCCAATGCCTCATTTGATTCAGCAAGCCTTGATGAGTCACATGCCGCGGGAAATTGTAAAATCTTATTCCGAGACACCGTCGCTGATCTGCTTAGGGACTCAACATCGCAGTTATTCGCGGAAGATCCCGTACGATTTTTAAGCTCTCGGCCAACTTTTATAGAGAAAACTCCCCGTAATGCGCTCAATATCCCATTTTTAAACGCTGTTTTTCCCGATGCGAGGTATATTTTTTTATATCGCTCTCCAGCCGAAAACGTCGCCAGCATTATGGAAGCGTGGGGCTTTGGGCTAAAAACAGGACGGTTTGTTACTTTCCCAAAGCTGCCAGGTTGGGACCGGGCTGGCTGGTGCTTCTTATTGCCGCCAGGCTGGCGAGACATGATTGGTAAATCCCTTGCGGAAATTGCCACATTTCAGTGGCAAGCAAGTAATCAAACCATTTTGGACAATCTCAGCCGACTGCCCAAGGGACGATCAATAGCAGTCAGCTATGAGGCGATGTTGGCAAAGCCTCAGGAGGAGTTTGCTCGACTCCTAAGGTTTATCGGCACACCCCACCCAGAGCAAAGCCACAAAAACTTTGCCTCCAGTCTATCCACAACCACTATCTCGGCCCCACACAAAGATAAGTGGAGACGCTTTGAAGAAGAAATTGCTGGGTTTATGCCTGAACTAGAAGAGACAATGGCGATGATTCGCACTTTTGAGAAGGCCTGCGAGTAAGCGCGAAAACACCGAGGTATCTCGTCACTGTGACCATTACCCGGCACAACGTGTCTTTGCGCAAAGATGATTGAACTGACCATCAAGTCGGACAAGGTGTGTGCGCTCAGCAGAGTCGGTTTATTGTCTTTACCTGAGCGAGCGTTGGCCCTGTTGGCCCCGATAGGCCCCATGTCAGTCCGGGGCCATCCGCTTTATTGCGTGGGTATTAAGGGGTACAATGCCGCCCGCCGTACGCTCTCGGGCAAGGGTGTTTTACCGCCAATGTGAGTGTTGTAGATGCGGCGCCTTGATTGAGGTGCGCAAAAACAACAGCTACTGGGAGTATGGCGTGCAACCAGCGCTGACAGCGCTAGGTTATTTTGTCGGGCAATCCCCCAGCCAGCACACCACGATCGGCCACCGATCTGGCTTCGATTTGACCGTAACACCGCATCAAAACTGACAGGACAGTTAATGAACGACACACTCACACTGAATAAATTGGAAAAACTCATCGAAGTAGAAAACAAGTTGCGCGGCGAATATCAGCAGCAGCTGGATGCAAAAGACGCAACGATTGCGCAACTCAACAGTGACAAAGCAACACTCGAATCCAAGCTGAGTGAACTTGAAAACACGATCGCCACGCAGCTAGCCACGATCACCGACTTGTCAGGCAAATCTGGTAACAACCAAGCCCTCGAGCAGCGAAATCGAGAACTTCATAATCGCTCTGAGAATATGAAAGAAGAAGTCGCAACAGTAAAGAGCCGTATCAAAGCGCTGCAGAAAGACCTTGCTGCTGAGCGCACCGAGCTGGCGGAACTCAAAAAATACGATCCTCAGCGTCTGCGCAAGAATCTGGATGCCTCGAAAAAGAAGCTTGCCGAAAAAACCACCGCTGCAGACAAGCTACAGAAGCTTCTGAATCAGGCGCGAACGGAAAACACCCAGCTTGAACACAAAGTCAAAGAGCTGGAAGCGCAGCTGGAGGCACTCAAGCCCGAAGATTCAGCCGAGGGCGAATCGGCTGAACAGGCGGCAGCATGAACCTCGGCTAGCCGACACTAAACTGCGGGCGAGCACGCCGCGGTCATCCGCCCGGCGCTGCTCGCTACTCCACCCCATCTCTAAATCCGTTTTTGCGGCGGCTAATGTCGCTGCACAAATCGTTGCACATAGTAAACTCAGGGAAACAGGGTTAGGAGAAGCGCCATGAACCTTTTGGACCTTCAGTTTTGGTATCGGCAGCAACGCGCCCTGGGCGTCATCGGTATCGTAATCGGGTTGGGTGCCTGGGGCGTGGAATTCGCGGGCGCAGTGTACGTATGCCCATACTGCCGGGTACAGCGCACCGTCATCTTGCTACTGGGTTGCGTAATGCTGCTGCCCTCCCCGCGGCATTGGATGGCAACATATGTCGCTTCGGTGGTGGGTTTTCTCGGCGCAGTGGTTGCGGCCAATCAAAACTTCATGGGCTGGGTAAAAATCTCTAAGGGGGAATTTGCCTTCAATGAAAACCTTTTCATTGATCCCTTCCTACTATCTACCGGATCTCTCTTTATCATATTGGCGCAACTCTGGCTCATACTGAGCAGCTCTAGAGCGCCGACGCACGAGTAGGTACTACTAGGCTCAGCACAGTGACATTATCAATACTAGATCGGCGCTCGTTTATCAGAGGTAAGCCGGATTTCGGGACCGGGCCACGACGCCACGGCGGGAAATTTCTGCTAGGGTCAAGCGCGTACACGAAGTTTTAAACACGAGATGAGGGAGCGTCCGACATGATTTGCACTCCCAACTTTACTTTTATTCATCTACATAAAGCCGCGGGGCAATCGATTAACGCCGCTTTGCTTGCCTGTATTCCTGAAGCCAAAGAAATCGGCTACCACTTTCCCGCCAAACTAATCCCCGAATCTGCGGCGCACCTACCGGTCATCGGCATTGTGAGAAACCCATGGGACTGGTATGTCTCGTGGTACGCCTTCAACAACCTGGGTGGCGTAAGAAATCCGCTGTTCAGTATTGTGTCGCGGGGAAAACAGGCGGGTTTTAAAGAGACCATTTCTAACCTTATTCGCTACCCTCAGGCGTCTCCCGAGAGCGATCACATTAGAGCCTTGCACCAGTCCGTGCTACCCGACGTCCTTGGCCAAGAGCGCGACGCTGGTTTTACGAAGCAGTGTGTGAGCGAGATGCAATCAGAAACGCTAGGTTATTACAGCGCGCTGGTGGAGAGGATGTTCGGCACACAACGCCCTCGGCTAACGCTGATTCCCTTTGAGGATCTAGAACAACAACTTTTCGATACCCTGCAGGAACTCGAAGTGCCGGAGACGACTCAAGTACGAAACTTTTTGCGCGATCACCCACAAAAAAATACGTCACGCCGTAGCCACTATGCGCATTATTTTGACGACGAGCTACGGCGCTTGGTGCTGGAGCGGGAGTGCCGACTGATCGAGCAATTCGGATATCACTTTGCCGAGGATTCCCGAGCAGAAGAAACCATCGACATTGATGCCCCACGCCGGGTAAGCAAATTGGCGGGGGAGCACGCGCATTTCAAAGCCATAGGAAATCCTGTCGATGTGATGGCATTAAAAGCAAAGTTACTGGAGCTGCCCAAGGGGGCTTGGTCGGAATCTGACCGGCAAACGGTTTTCGACATTCACTATGAGACCCAAAGCATCCAGTTGCTCGGCGAAAACATGTCCCACACCGCACCTGAGCAAGGCCGTTTCTATCCGGATTTCGCGCCCCTGTTAGAACCTATCCTCCGTCAGCTCACGGGTCATTTCGGCAGTCACGGCACCTTCGTCAGAATACTGTTTGCCAAATTACTCCCGCACTCGGAGATCAGGCCCCATGTGGACAAGGGCTACTCTCTCATCAATTGCAATCGTGTTCACCTCCCCATCGTCACTAATAAGCAGGTCACCGTATTTGTTGGTGGCGAGAGCCTTCATATGAAGGAGGGCGAGATGTGGGAAATCAATAACGCAACCGTGCACGCGGTAAAAAACGATTCCAATGAGGATCGCATTCACTTGATCATGGACTGGACACCGACTGAAACATTACTTAAGGAAAAGAAACCCTTCCGCAGAGATCTACCTCTTTTTTATCGCCCCGAACATCGCATAGAAATTTGACTCACTAATGATGCCGCCCCATCAGCATTGTCACTAACCCGAAAGAACGTATGTCTACCACCGTCGACCACATCATCATTGCCGTCACTGATCTGCTGACTGCCACAACTGACTACACCACGCTTCTGGGTAGATTGCCCAGTTGGCAGGGATCACATCCCGATTACGGTACGGCTAACACCCTTTTCCAACTCGAAAACACGTATATCGAGTTGCTGGCACCGGCCGGGCAAGGCCTGGCGACTGAACACATCAATAAGGTGCTCAATGGCCGAGACACGCAGTTAGGAGGCTTTGTCTTTGGCACTGAAGACGCCGCTGCTTTTATCGATCACGCGAGAAAACAGGGCCTGGCGGCGTCCGACCCGGTACCGGGTCACGGTGTGGATACCCTTACCGGTGCTGAGCGCCGGTGGCGGAATATGTTTTGGGACGCTAACGCCGCGCGAGGTATTTTTTCTTTTTGTATCGAGCATGAGACGGGTTCATCACTGCGCGAAGCCCAGCCCACCGGCGCAGGCGCATTGACGGGAGTAGATCACGTTGTGGTCAAAACCCAGAGCGTCGAGGCGGCAAAGCGGTTTTACGGTGAACAGCTGGGGATTCGCTTGGCCCTCGAACAGCACGTGCCTGAGTGGGGCGGCACGCAACTCTTTTTCAGAACAAGCTCGATGAGTATCGAGGTGATTGCCTCTGATATAGCACCTGCTCAGGATGCGTTGTGGGGACTCGCACTCAAATCTCCTGATCTCGAGGTAACCCAGGCGCGACTCTCTGAAGCAGGTGTAGATGTGTCTGATATCCGGGAGGGCCGAAAGCCGGGTACGCGGGTATGTACCGTCAAATCCCACGCGTTGAATGTGCCGACGCTACTGATCGAGCACGAAACAGTCTGAGTCGACCCGATCCAAACCTACTCACCAGCCAACAGACCTCAGAATCCGATACATTGTTTGCATGGAGGCGCCAGCCCACCATGCTCACGCCTCATTAATTCAAAGTGGCACTGTATGAATAATAAAAGACGAGCTTACCGCACTAAATAGTTCAAAGACTGCACTTCGGCGAGTGGTTATCGAAAACGCCCCCCGTCAATGCCATTTGGGTGGTAGAAGGCGCCCTAGATCACCCGACGGTATTGCTAGATAATGACAACCAATCCGGTTCGGGACGAACAAGCCAGGGTTATTAGGAAGGCCCGGATCACCGTGAAACCGCATAGTAATTAGGTGTTAAGCCGTTGCCCCTTGCTCTGAAAGCGCTTTGGAATTATCGCCACTTTATCCTGACGGCGATACTCTCGGAATTCCGCCTTAAATTTAGTAGAAGCCTATTGGGTGGCCTGTGGGGGGTACTTAATCCACTGGCACAAGTCGCTATTTTTGCTCTCATTCTCTCCAACGTGCTTCAAGCCCGAATCGGCAATGTCGAAAATCAATATTCCTTCGCGTTGTACTTATCTGTCGGCCTTTGCTGCTGGAATCTGTTTAACGACATTGTCTCGCGCAGCCTCACCCTATTCATCGCAAACGGGCAGCTCATAAAAAAAGCGGCGTTCCCTAAAATTGTATTGCTGGCTAATTTGATGGGCGCCTGTATTTTGGATAACTTATTACTGCTAGGCGCCGTCTTTGGCCTCTTCTTTGCAGTCGGATTTTACCCTGGAGTCACGTTAGTAGCGCTGCCTGCCGTGCTCCTGCTCACGGCGCTACTCGCCGCTAGTCTTGGTTTGATTCTAGGTACCCTGAATACCTTCGTACGTGATATTGGCCAGGTAACACCGATCGTGCTACAGGTACTGTTTTGGTTTACACCTATCGTTTACCCCGCCAGCATCATTCCACCGGCCTTACGAGATCTGATGTGGTTGAATCCTGTTTATCCATTGGTTACCGCGTATCAAAACCTCTTACTCTATGGAATTTGGCCCAACATCGGTGATTTGTCGACCACCGCCCTTCTGACTGTCTGCCTCTTGCTAACGGGCGGATTTCTTTACTCCAAAGCAGCCGAAGAAATGGCAGAAGTGCTATGACGATTCTCCGTGTCTCAGAGTTGAGTAAAAGTTATATCCGTTACGGAGGCGAATTCCAGAGGATTTTGTCCTGGTTTGGCATGCAAACTGCCCCATCGTCTCGAACCGAGGTGTTGCGGGATATTTCTTTCGAACTGGCCGCCGGCGAGGCTCTCGGAATAGTCGGAATAAATGGTGCAGGCAAAAGTACTTTGCTTAAAATTATCACCGGCACACTTCAACCGAGCACCGGAAGCGTCTCTGTCAGTGGTCGTATAGCCGCTATATTAGAGTTGGCGATGGGGTTTAACCCTGACCTGACAGGCGAGGAAAATGTCATCCATGGAGCCGGCTTGATGGGCTTCTCAAAGGCAGAAATCCTCGCAAAGATGCCGGAAATCGAGGCATTCGCCGAGGTTGGAGATTATTTTAGAAAGCCATTTAGAATTTATTCATCGGGGATGCAGGTGCGCGTCGCTTTTGCAGTAGCAACCGCTTGGCGGCCGGACCTTCTTGTGATCGACGAAGCACTATCAGTTGGCGATACTTACTTTCAGCAAAAGAGCTTCAAACGAATTGAGGCCATGAAGTCCGCGGGAACGGCCTTATTGTTTGT
>Ga0255756_1005772_pt1 | contig 11348 bp, 10 predicted proteins | sample 011ome_20_FD_179956 | JGI IMG/M metagenome (GOLD analysis project Ga0255756, IMG submission 179956) | Coastal salt marsh microbial communities from the Groves Creek Marsh, Skidaway Island, Georgia - 011509CT metaG (version 2) | ecosystem: Environmental > Aquatic > Marine > Intertidal zone > Salt...
GATTGGCGGGCCGCACCAAGGAGCGCAGGCCGTCAAAGCGCTTATCTGGAAAAAACTCGTCCATAATATAAGCAGTCGTGTCGACGGGCGGCGGCGTGACTGCTGGTGACGAAACCGGCTGCGGCCAAGGCGTTGAAGATACTTTGCTCGAGCCGCCCCCGCCACAAGCTGTCATGGCCAGGGTCATGGCTAGCGCACAACCCAACCGCTGAATGCGTTCGCTTTGCTTTCCTATCAAAGCGCTTCTCAACGCTTTCATCAACGCTTTCATCACAGTCCCCTTCACAGTCCCCTTCACAGTCCCCTTCACAGCCTTCTTCAAAACGCCCTTCAAAAACAGCCATTATTGCTATCGGCGAGTGTTTAAAAAACGCCTTCTTCGCAATGCTTTGGCCCGGCCCATATCGGCTTCTGGCACCTTAGGCCCGGCACCTTAGGCCCGGCACCTTAGGTCCAGCCCCAGCGCACCCCTTCGACCCAAGTGCACGCTTCTGCGCCAGCCTAACCAGGGCTATCTGCTAACAGACCCAGAACGAAGGCATACTCGCGCGCGTCAGTTTGATACCGAGCATACCGACCGGAGGCTCCGCTATGACCGCTGTCCATGTTAATGTCCAATAGCAGTCGATGGCTATCGGTCTTCAAGCGTCGAAGTCGCGACACCCATTTAACAGGCTCAAAGTATTGTACCTGTGAATCATGTAACCCTGTCGTCACAAACATATTGGGATAGGCTTGCGCCTTGACCTGATCGTAGGGCGAGTAAGAGAGCATATACTCATAATACTCCGGGTCCTGCGGATTGCCCCACTCAGTGAACTCACCAACCGTTAGTGGAATCGTCTCATCCAGCATGGTTGTCACCACATCCACAAAGGGTACATGCGCGATGATACCCAGATATTTTTCTGGCGCTTCATTGGCAACAACACCCATGAGCAAACCACCAGCGGAGCCACCCATCGCGAACACCTTCTGCTTATCTGCATAGCCTCGCGCTACCAACTCATCAGTGGCGTCAATGAAGTCCCAAAAAGTATTACGCTTGTGGAGCAGCCTGCCTTGCTCGTACCAGTCTCGACCCAGCTCGTCACCTCCTCGTACGTGAGCGATGGCAAACACAAAGCCTCTGTCCAGCAACGATAGCCGCAGGGAACGAAAAGTGGGCTGACTGGCAAAACCGTAGGCGCCGTAGGCATTGAGATACAAAGGGTTTTGGCCTTGAGTAAACAAGTCTACTCGATAGACCAGTGAAACCGGCACCTGCACACCATCCCTCGCTGTGATCAGGATTCTTTCAGACTTGTAATGCCGTGGATCAAAAGCACCAACCACTCGTTCTTGCTTCAGCAACTCACTGGTGCCCAGGTCCATATCGTACTCAAACACAGACTCTGGCGTGGTCAAACTTGAGTAAACATAACGCAGTCGTCGTGAGTTTATCTCCGGATTACTGTGTAGTCTCGCCGTGTAAGCCGGGTCGGGAAACTCAATCTTACGACCGACGCTCTGTTCATCGGCACGACCAATCACGCGCAGGACCGGCAATCCTTGGTGGCGTTCAGTGACCACCAGATAGTCACTGAAGACCTCCGTATCAAGCAACAAGACATCTGTTTGATGGGCGATGACTTCCTGCCAGGCAGATTTGTCATTCAGGCGACTTTCAATGACTTTCATCAGCCGAAAGTTGCTCGCCTGCCAATTGGTCAAAATATAGAAAGTGCCGGGTACGTGACGTACTCGATATTCGTGATTGGCTTCGCGGGTTAGAAACACATTGAAACGACTCTGCGGCTGATGGCTATCGATCAATAAAACCTCAGTGCTATCGGTGCTGGATAGGCTGATGACCACAAACTCTTTTGATCGGGTCGTGTAGACCGACGCTTCAAAGCCGCGGCCTGTCTCCTCGTAAACCAGCTGATCCGTGGTAACCGACGAACCCATGACGTGACGATAAACCTGATAGGGTAGCAGTGTTTGAGGGTCAAGCTTGACGTAAAAGACCGTCTTATTATCCTGTGCCCAAGCAATACTGCTGGAAACACCCGTGATCTGGTCGGGTAGAAATTCGCCGCTTTCAAGGTCTTTGAACCTGAGAGTGTAGATACGCCGACCGACCGTATCTTCTGTAAACGCAAGCAGGTTATCTGCACTGCTGACACTCCAGTTACTGACCTGATAGTACTGACCACCCTGCTCCAGATGAGTCTGAGCCAGCAGATTGACATCCAGGATCACCTTCGGCGCTGCGCCAGCCTCAAGTTTAGCGCGCAGATACACAGGATATTCTCCGCCTGATTGAAACTCGCGGTGGTATGCATAGGCACCCTGTGTCACCGGGACCGTCTTATCATTCTCGGTAAACCGGGCAGTGATTTCACCAAAAAGCTGATCCTGAAGATCACTGAGAGGAGCCATCATGGACCGAGTGTACTGGTTTTCGGCCTTCAGCAAAGCCAGCACAGCTGGATCACTGCGCTCGTCATCTCGAAGCCAGTAGTACTCGTCCTGTCGCTCAAAACCATTGCCGACCAGCGTTCGCGGGACCGGCTCAGCGACCGGCGGCTGCAAATCTGCTTCCTTGTCTGCCTGTTCGCTCCAACAACCCGTCAGCAATAGCGCGACCAACAAGAGTAATAAAAGATTCGAACTGGATCTCGAACTCTGCGCCAGCCAACTGGCCTGATTCAATAAGCTACTAATTTCTACAACCCCTTGGATTCCGTTCTATGCCGAAGGAAACCAGGTAAAACCCTCGTTTATCGGCTCGCGTCTGCCTGTTGGTCCGCAGATGATTCAAGACCCACACAACAGGTTTTCTAGCTCAGCCACTAACGCCCGTTAAAACGCGGCTCGCGCTTTTCCAGAAAGCTTGCAACCCCTTCCCGATGGTCCTCGGTTTGGAACAATACGCCGAGGGTTTGTGAAACCCAGTTGCCCATTTCCTGATATTCACCATAAAAGGACCGACGCAGGCCTTCTTTGAGATATCGCACAGCCAGTGGCGGATTCGCGGCAATCTTGTGAGCCAGCGCCAGGCTTGCCTCTAACAATTGTTCATGGGGTACAACCTCCATCACCAAGCCAATCTCGCGCGCAAACTGTGCGTCAACCACTTCGCCCGTAAACAGCAGCTGGGCAGCTCGCTGCGGCCCCACTAACTGGGGTAAGCGCACCAGCCCGCCCACATCACTGACCAGCCCACGCTTGACGAACATCTCGGAGAAACGCGCTCTTTCTGAGGCGATTCGAAAGTCTGCCATCAACGACATATCCATACCCCAGCCAATGGCCGGGCCATTGACTGCCGCAATGATGGGTCGATCGCAATCCATGATCGCGGTTGCTGCCGGCGTTGTTCCCGGTCTGACAGAACGTAACCGCTGCTTACCCGGGTCACCATCGCCGGTCATTAGTTCCTTAACATCGTCGCCGGAGCAAAACGCCGGATCAGTACCTGTGAGAATGATGCAGCGCACTTCTATATTCTTCTGAAGGTCTCGGAATATGCCTTCCAGCTCGGTATAAGCCAGTCGATTCAGGGCATTACGCGCCTCCGGTCGATTGATCTTTACCACCGCGACGTGATCTTCAATCGTCACCAGCATGGTACTGTAGGACTTGTGTTCTGAATTGGAATTTGCCATCTCGTCTAACCCCGCCAGATGTAACTAAGGACATCCCTATACTAGCACCACAATTCGTCAAGGGTCGATGACTGAATGGCAAGGCATATCTTAAGTGATGGCCACGGGCCACCCGGCCTAAATCTGCGAGCAACCTGCTTTCGAGGTTCGTTGAGTGACGAATCGGTTGACATTATTCCGTCGACTCTTGAGAATCGGCCCGCTTCATACATAGCCATAGTGCCGGCCAGGACCCATATCCACCACCATCAAGGTGATTCCTCAGCAAAAGATCATGGTTTTATGTGACCCGTTCTCCCGTTCTCGATGGCCTAAGGCTTCTCAAGCAACCTGACTTCGCCAGGCTGTTTACGGCTCACCTGATTTCTCATGCGGGCAATGCCATGGCGCCAATCGCCATGGCTTTCGGCGTTTTGGCTATGACTGGCTCTACTCGAGATGCCGCTTTTGTCATAGCGGCACCAACAGCCGCGCAAATTCTGGTATTACTCTTTGGCGGCGTCATCGCCGACCGGACTTCTCGGCAGCGCACTATTGTCGTCGCCGACTCACTGGCTGTCTTCAGCCAAGTGATGATCGCCGGACTGTTTCTCTTCGATCAAGCCAGTGTGCCCAGCTTAACATTCTTTATGCTGATCAACGGAATCGCCATGGCGCTGAACCTGCCGGCTTCCACGGGCATGATTCCCCAAATCGTTAGCACTCATGATTTACAGGCGGCGAATGCTCTGCTGGGTACGGCTCGAAGTGCCGCATTCACCCTCGGAGCAGCATTGGCAGGGATATTAGTCGCCTGGCTAGGCGCTGGGTGGACGATCGCTCTCGATGCTATGTCCTTCGCAATCGCTGCACTGCTGATTGCAAAACTGCGCCCTAAACCTCAAACACTGGCTGACCGAGCAACACTGATTCAAGACCTGGCTCTCGGCTGGCGAGAATTCACGCGCCATCGGTGGTTGTGGTCCATTGTTCTACAGTTTTCTCTCGTCGTTGCTGCCTTTGAAAGTGTGCTGGGCCTGTTGGGACCCGCAGTCGCCAGGGATTCACTCGGCGGGCCAGTGGCCTGGGGAGTGGTATCTGCGAGTTTTGGTCTGGGCACCCTAGCTGGCGGCATTATCGCCTTGAAGCTTATTATTCAACGACCCATGCTGGTTGCCAGTCTCAGCGTTCTGACCTTTAGCTTCATTCCTTTGGCCTTGGCGGTACCCTTACCGGTCAGCCTGGTTTGTTGCGCTGCCGTTATCACCGGCATCGGTGGCCAATTGTTTGGGGTTCTGTGGTACACGACGCTTCAGCAACGTGTACCACATCATTTGCTCTCACGGGTCAGCGCCTACGATCATCTGGGCTCAATTATTCTGGCACCCATGGGGCTGATACTCGCTGGTGTTCTATTTGAGGCCCTTGGCGCCAGGACAACTCTGCTCCTGGCAGCTACAACCATCATCCTGCCGACGATCGCCGTACTCTTTGTCCGCGAAGTTCGCGATCTTAAGCGCGAGGCTGCCACTTCGACCGATGTTTAACTACCGCCGATTAAGCGGCCAGCGCCTCCGCCGGAGGAACATACGCCAGCGAATGTGCGTCGCCCACATGCCCGTTAGTCACTTTACCGGCACAGACATTTAAACCGTTGAGCAGATGGACATTCGATAACAAGGCTGCTTTGACGCCCTTGTCCGCCAACTCCAGTACATAGGGCAGAGTCGCATTATTCAGTGCCGCAGCGGACGTTCTGGCGACTGCACCCGGCATATTGGCCACGCAATAATGCACAACCTCATCCACTATGTAAGTGGGATTTGCATGGGTTGTCGCTTTGGAAGTTTCAAAGCACCCACCCTGATCTATAGCAACATCCACCAATACTGTGCCGGCACGCATGGCGCGAACCATCTCAGCGGTAATCAACTTTGGTGCCGCTGCACCAGGAATCAGTACTGCACCTATAATCAAATCAGCCTTCATACTCATTTCCTGAACAGCATCATGCGTCGAATAGAGGGTTTGAATTCGATTGCCAAACTGACTATCAAGTCGTCTCAGTACTTCCAGCGAGCGATCGATAACGGTCACCCTCGCGCCCATGCCGACCGCTATCTGCGCAGCATTCTGACCCACGACACCCCCGCCAAGAATCAGCACTTGACCCTGCTCAACGCCCGGAACACCGCCTAGCAGGATACCACGGCCACCATGGGATTTTTCCATACACATGGCACCCGCCTGAATCGACATACGCCCTGCGACTTCTGACATGGGCGCCAACAGGGGTAAGCGACCCAAGGCATCGGTCACAGTTTCATAGGCGATACAGGTAGAGCCACTTTCCACCAGGTCGCGGGTTTGAGCCAGGTCTGGTGCCAGGTGCAGATAGGTGAATAAAGTTTGGCCAGGACGCAGCATTTTGCGTTCAATGGCCTGGGGTTCTTTAACCTTGATGATCATCTCTGCCCGCGCAAAAATTTCAGCGGCGGTGGACACCAGCTCCGCTCCAGCAGCCAAATAATCGCTGTCGAGGTGACCAATGCCAGCACCTGCATTCGTCTCCACCATGACACTATGCCCATGACGCACCAGCTCACGGACGCCGGCCGGCACAAGTCCGACTCGAAACTCGTTATTTTTAATTTCTACGGGTACGCCGATTTTCATGAACTTGTCTTCCACTTGTAGTTATTTGGCAAGATCAGTATATGCATGGCAAGATAGGCAATCTCACTAATTTATGGCGCTTATAAAGTTTTTTCTCTTTCTTTACTTATATATTAAAGGCTTTTTATGGCTAAATCTGACATCGAACAGGGAAAAACCCTAGATAGAATAGACCGCCGAATTCTTCGTGAACTGCAAGCCGATGGGCGCCTCTCCAACACGGCTCTGTCGCGGCGCGTCAATCTGAGTCCGACGCCTTGCGCTGAACGCGTCAAGTCGTTGGAAAGGCGAGGATTAATCTCTGGCTATAGCGCCCATTTAAATCCCCACCTGCTTGGTTTGGAGTTGCTGGTTTTTGTGGAGATAGACCTGATAAGAACCTCACCAGACGTGTTTGATGAGTTTCGTCAGGCAGTGATTAAGCTACCTCAAGTTCTTGAGTGTCACCTGGTATCCGGTAACTTTGACTATTTAATTAAGGCCAGGGTCGCCGATATGGTCGCCTATCGGCGCTTACTCGGCGAAACCCTGCTAACCCTGCCCGGGGTCAGCGGATCACGCACCTACGTGGTGATGGAGGAGGTCAAAGAATCCACTCAGTTGGCCATATAGAGGCGGCATTGAATCACAAGCTGGCGACATCTCAAGCTGGCAACATCTCAAGCCGGCAATAACGAGTCAATCGATACCCAGGCGCACTAACTGCTCCTCAGGCGCATTGACATCCTTGAGAGCAACCCGCAACAGCTCGATCATGTGTTGCTCCAGCGGTGATCCAACCCGGTTATCCAACTCATTCGGGTCGTCGGGAATCACATACAATTGATGCTCGCCAATCCGGGCCTGCATGCACCAGAAGGGCAAAAGATCGCCCTCCTGAAATGGCTGACGAATGACCGGTATCTTAGATCCGGGCATGGTGTCTAACCAGGCGCGATGATCAGGATTCGGCAAGCGCAGATTCGGCATCGCAGGTATGGGCATGGTTGACCAGCGGTTCGACCACATCGACAAGGGAAAGTTGCTGGTCGCCGGGGCACGGGCATATTTGTTTTTGCCATCGTGTATCTGCACCCAATTGCCGTAGATACCGCCAATCGCCCAATCTCGTATACTGGTGGCGGCACCACTGATCAGGGGTAATAACGACTTGCCATGAGTGACATGTTCCACCTCGACATCAAACAGGTCAGCCAGGGTCGCATGTATGTCCACATTGGTTGTTAACGCATCGATAGATCCTGCGGCATAATCAGGATGATAGATCATCAGTGGAGTATGGCCCAAGGTTTCATATTGCATGACCCCGGGTTTACCAAAGATATCTCGCTCACCGAGGTAGTGGCCATGGTCGGTACAGAGGATAAAGACCGTATCCTGCCAAAGGTTCTGGCTATCCATAGCATCCAGCACCTTGCCAAACCAATGATCGATCATACTCAGTTTAGCCCCGTAGTTGGCGCGAATATGCTGTCCCTCTCTTGCTGTAATAACCCCACTCTTGACCGCATCAACAGCATAGGGTGGCCAGATTAACAGGTCGTCCTGCCAGTCAGGGTCATACTTGTTTGCCCAAGGTGCCGGTGTGTCAAAGGGCTCGTGGGGATCAAACTCATCCACAAACAAGAAAAAACTGTCGTGCGCATCGCCGTTGGCCGTTAGCCAGTCAGCGGTTGCCTGCATGGTTTTAGGGCCGGGAAAATCCAGCTCCTCTCGAAACCAGGTTCGAGACAAGTCGTAACCCAAGGGCTCTGGTTTGCCCTTATGTTTCTTACTGGCCGGCAAGGTTGGAGAACCGATCCAGGATGGATCCACGCGGGTCTTCCAGGGGTCACTCTCATGCCCGCGCAGGTAATCCCAGGCAAAAAAATCCGTATGGTAGTTCTCACCACCCGTTTCAAACAGGTGCGGGTGATCAGAGAATAATTGGGTTTTAACCCCCTTTTGTCGCAGATAATGTCCCAGGGGACGCTCCCACAACTCGATCGATCCCCAGGGTCTCCAGAGAAAATCCAAGGCCCCGACCAAAATGTCATGACGAGCCGGCATACAGGGCAATGAACCCGTGGAATGATTGGTAAACCGTTGGGCACGTGCCGCAAATCGATCGATATTTGGCGTTTCAAACTCTGTGCCGCCATAACAACCCAACATATGGCGGTTCAGGCTATCGAGCAATATGACTACGGCTTTTTTGGGTTTCATCACGGATATCTCGTTCGTTCTTCGAACCACAAGATACCGCTTTGGGCAATCAATAACCAGTCAGAATCATGAGACTCAGGCGGCACATTGCATAGCTGTTGCCATAAAAATCAATACTGTATATATTTACAGTTATCCAGCATTGTCATCCGCCAAAAGTCCGCTCAAGAGAGGTCAATTGTGTCTCGATCTGTTGAAGCATTGCCACTACTGCTGAAAAAAACTGGCCTGTGGCGCGCGTCCCATCTGGACTGCGAATATCCTCAGGGCACATCAACCGGTTACGAACAGCTCGATCAGCATTTGCCTGGCGCAGGCTGGCCCACCGCGGGGATCACCGAATTACTTTTTGATCAACCCGGTATTGGTGAACTTCGCCTGTTGACTCCGGCACTGGCCCATCTCAGCCAACAGCAAAGCCGCTGGCAACTCTGGATCTCGCCACCCTACCTGCCTTATGCGCCAGCACTGGCTCAAGCTGGCATAGATCTGGGCGCTGTGCTTATTGTCAGGCCAACAACAGCGAACGACAGCCTCTGGGTGATGGAGCAAGCCCTGGGCTCACAAAGCTGCAGCGCTGTACTGGCATGGCCTCAAAGCATTAATGACAAACAAATTCGGCGGTTACAGGTTGCCAGCAAAGCGGGTCATTGTTTGGGCGTCTTATTCCGCCATAACCATGCAGCTCATCATTCCTCACCGGCAGAATTGCGACTCCAGCTGACCGCTCAATCGGTGATTCCTCTCAAGGAACACTCCAGCATCGGGGTTCAGGTGCTCAAGCGTCGAGGCGGCTGGGCCAGTAGAGTCTTTACTGTCGACTTTCATGATCAGCTGAACCAGGTGACCCCGGACTTCTCTGAAATGATCATTCGTAACTCACCACCCTCAAAACCTGAACTGGCTTTTATTGAGCAAACCCAGCTTTTATTCTCTGATGAACACCAGCAACAATAATTCTGCTGTATGGCTATGCCTGTATCTCCCCTACCTGCCGCTGCAGGTATTTACTCGCGGCCTGAGCCCAAAGGACACACTCAAACCCGTCGTCATTCTCGACCGCCGTCGAGTCATCGCCCTGAACTCCGCGGCATTCGACACGGGTATTCGGTATAACAACAACATGGATACGGCTTATAGCATCAGCCATGACGTTATCAGCTTCGATAAAGATAACGACAGGGAACTGACAACATTAACCAATCTGGGCCAATGGGCCTACCAATTCAGCCCCGCTGTCACTATTCGAACGCCCGACGTACTGTTAATCGAAATAGGCGCTAGCCTGAAGCTTTTCAATGGTCTCGAAGCATTGGTGAGAGCCGTTGAAAGTGGTGTTGATGCACTTGGCTATACCGCCATAACGACCATCAATGCAACACCCATGGCAGCCCTCTTGGCGGCAAAAAATAACGCCAAAAGCCGCACTGAAAATAACCAGGCAGAACATCATGAGAAGAATGTTAACGATCGAATAACCCATAATTCTGCTGCTATTTTAGCATCTATCGAAATGATACCCGTGGCTTTTTTAGAAACCGACCGGGCCATTATCGATGCCCTGCAAGAAATGGGCATTTACAGGATTCGAGATTTATTCAAGCTGCCAATGAGCAGCCTTAACCGCCGATTTGGCATCTACTTCACCAACTATCTGCAGCGCCTCATTGGTCTGCAGCCTGACCCGCAAAAGCCTATTGATCAGGCACCTCACTTCTTCTCTGACATTATCTTTATGGCTGACGTCACTAATGCCAACTCTCTGACTTTCCCTATCAAGCGTTTGTTGAACGAGCTGGATGCATTTCTGACAGCCAGGCAACTGCATATCAATCAGCTATCCTGGAAGCTCAGCCATCGACACCATTCGGCTAAGGTTATCAACATTCATCTGGCCAGCCCAGAACACAATATCAAGGCTTTGCTGCAATTGACCCAGATTAAGCTTGAGCAGGTCAAGGATATAAAGGAAATCGATACACTATCATTAACGGTCAACTCATTTTTTCCTGCCAACACAGTATCTGGCGATTTATTCCAGGCGGCCGGCTACCCGTCGCATCTTGAGCCAACACAAGGCACATCAAGGCGGCGTCAACGACAGACCAGCGCCAACGCCTTACTCAATTTGCTTGCCACGCGTCTAGGGCCTGACGCTTGCTTTGGCTTATCCGTGGCCAACGATCATCGTCCAGAAAAATCCTGGCAAAGACTCAAGCCCAATCAAATTAACCCAGCAGTTCATCAAGAAACTCTGCATAACCTGGAGCTTCAACTGTCACAGGACAGTCAACGTCCTTTGTTTTTACTCACTCCACCCCGAGTTTTGGTATTGATCAATGGCACCCCTTACCTGAACGGCAAGTTAGATTTGCTTCAGGGGCCTGAGCGCATTGATTTTGGCTGGTGGGATCGGCCAAGTACCGGCGAGATCATCACTCGAGACTATTATGTCGCCACACATCAAGATCGTGGCACACTTTATTGGATCTTTCATTATGTCAATTATGGCAAATGGTATTTGCACGGTATATTCTCATAAACTAAAGAGCCAGGCGCAGACATGGCATCAATCAGCACGACCGACAGCCTAACAGGAGCTCAAACGATGAATATCTACGATTTGCAGATGACATCCATTACCGGCGAAAAGATCTCTTTCTCAGACTTCAAAGACCAGGCTCTGCTGGTCGTCAACCTGGCCAGTCAATGAGGACTGACGCCACAGTACGCAGGTCTGCGTGCATTGCATGAAAGCGGTAAAGTCACCGTCCTGGGTTTTCCCTGTAATCAGTTTGGCGCTCAAGAGCCAGGCTCGAACCAGGAAATCCTTGA
>Ga0255756_1005775_pt1 | contig 11344 bp, 13 predicted proteins | sample 011ome_20_FD_179956 | JGI IMG/M metagenome (GOLD analysis project Ga0255756, IMG submission 179956) | Coastal salt marsh microbial communities from the Groves Creek Marsh, Skidaway Island, Georgia - 011509CT metaG (version 2) | ecosystem: Environmental > Aquatic > Marine > Intertidal zone > Salt...
AAATGTGCCATAATTATGTTGTATAAGTTCCAGAACCTGTGAATTTTAAAATAGTATCTGTCCCATCGGTAGTTACTGTTGGCGAACCAGTTGTCGTTCCAGAATATGATGCGGTTGGCAATCTTAATATAACAACTCCAGAACCACCGGAAGCCCCGTAAATAGGAACGGTATCATCACCGCCGGCACCGCCACCACCACCTGTATTGGCAGTACCAGCTGTTGGCATTATGCCACCCTCGTCTCCAGGGTTTCCATCACCTCCGGTTCCGCCTCCACCAGAGCCTCCTGACCCACCACCATTACCATCACCCGATCCGCCACCTCCACCGGAATATGTAATTGAAGTACCAGTAATTGAATCAGCGCGTCCGGATCCACCATCACCTCCAACATTACCACCAGGCGAGTCGCTACCAGCAGTTCCAGCTCCACCGCCGCCGCCTCCACCGTCGCCGCTATCGCCAGCTCCACCGTCATTTCCATATTGAGTAATACTTGCGCCGATACTAGTAGCAAGCCCACCATCTTCACCTCTTGATCCTCCACCACCACCGGAAGCACCATCTTGGCCAATTCGGGCATCTCCATCTCCAGATTCATTCCCGCCGCCACCACCACCGGTAGCAGTGGGTGGGGTTATGCCCGAAAAAGAAAAATAACTTGCATTACCATTATTTTGTGGATTGTTTCGGTCGGTAACAGATACTCCACCTGCACCTACAGAAACCGTAATTGTAATACCAGCAGCTGAAATTGTTTCAACTCCTTCATCAACTGAGCTTACAAATCCCCCAGCTCCACCGCCTCCGGCCTGATTATTATTTTCTGCATATCCACCGGGACCACCTCCACCAATAACAAGGAAATCTAAATCATATGCGGTAAATGCGTCTGGCCAAATCTGTGTTGATCCAGCGTATACTTTTGATAATTGAGAACTGCCTTTATATATAGCGGAAAGTGATGAAGTATTTTGGTGTATTGGCATTATGTAATAAAATATATTGTATTTGCATCAGGGGTCAAAGCATCATATTGAGCCTGTGTACCTGACCAGTATTGTAATTCACTAGCCCCACCATTTTGATTAGTTGTACCTGTTGCTTTTAATGTAAAATTCGGATATGTTCCAGACGAATCAATTCCAAAACTATCTGTTATTGTAACGGTTTGGTCTGGTGCGCTATTTGTTATAGTAAAATTTGGATAAGTTCCAGATGTTGTTATACCAGTACCGTTAGTCAAAGTAACAGTTTGATCTGGTGCGCTGTTCGTTATAGTAAAGTCTGGGTATGTTCCAGATGTTGTTATACCTGTTCCATTTGTTAGTGTAACAGTTTGATCAGGGGCTGTATTGGTTATAGTGATTGTACCACTTGTTGTTATAGGACTACCAGATATAGAGATTCCAGTTCCTGGTGCTGCTGCTACGCTTGTAACTGTACCATTCCCCTTATTGTTAAATGTATTCCAATCAGTAGAAGACAAGTAACCGTCGGTGGATGTAGTAGCTTGGTTAATACTTATGGTACCTGAACTTGTTATTGTGCCACCAGTAATAGGTCCTGTTGTTGATATTGATGTTACTGTACCTGTAGTGTAATTACCTAAAGTAAGATCACCCAATATAACTTGTGAAGAAGTACCTGCTCCAGCTATATCAATTACACCACTACTTGTTATTGGTGAGCCTGTTATAGTTAATGCCGTACCTGTTTCTGTAATAGCTACTGATGTTACTGTACCATCTCCTTTATTATTAAACGTATTCCAATCTGTTGATGATAATTTACCTGTATTTGTTGCGCTTGCAACTGGCAAATTAAATACCAAATTACCTGAGGTAGTTATAGGGGAATTGGATATATTAAAATCTCCACCCGCTGTACCCGTAGTTGCCCCTACGCTTGTAACTGTACCAGTATTTGATGTTTTATTATTAAAAGTATTCCAGTCAGTTGAGGACAAATAACCGTCAGTTGATGTAGTGGCCTGCGTAATACTAATAGTACCAGATGAAGTTATAGTTCCACCCGTAATGGGAGCTGAGGTAGCTATTGAAGTAACTGTTCCAGCACCACCCGCGGAAATCCAAGCTGTTCCAGTAGCTGTAGAACTTAATACTTGACCGGAGGTTCCAGATAAATTATTTGAGTCATATATAGCCCCAGTTATTCTAGTATTACCACTAACGTGCAGTTTTTCAGATGGAGTCGCAGTACCTATTCCCAATCTAGCATTAGACTCGTCTAAATGTATAACACCAGATTCAGCTGTATATGTAGACGTACCAACCCAAACTTTTCCTGTACTTAGGTTTGGAACATCATTAGTACGCATAATTGTTGATACTGTAATAGAACCTGCATTAGAACTATTTACCCTACCAACTTTACCAACGTTTTGTATATAATTACCACTTCCAGTGGGTTTTGTTTTTGTTAAACCACCCCCGACTTTAACATATATAGTATCATTTGAAGATGGAGTTCCATCTCCTGAAGATAGTGGATCAGTTGTTAAATTTTTTAATACGCCTGAAACAATTACATAGCCCTCTGCATTAATACCTAAATCGGTTTCAACTAATCCAACTGCTGGCATTTTTGCCGCATTACTTGCATCAGCTGCGGCAATTTCAATTACGAATGAAGTGCCAACGGTACCCGTAATATATACTGGGGTCCCTTTAGATATACTTACCCCAGAAGTATTTTTACAAGCAACATGTACCTGCTCAGACTCTCCGACTGACAAAGTAGCAGGGTCAATAAAACTAAGAGTGCCTGCTCCATCAGTAGATATTATCTGATCAGCAGTCCCATCCGTTGAAGGGAAGGTATACTCATCGTTTATCGTTATATTACTTAAAAAACGATTAGCCATAATATTTTATTAGTCTATTTTAGTGATCAATACTCTAATTGCGCCAGCAGATGGAGCCGTGGCAAAATCAATAGTTACTGTATTTGTATTTGTTCTTACAACATCTGCGTAAACAGTATCTTTTGTTGTGTTGTCAAATAATTGTACAATAACATCTTCACTGCCTAAATTATGAGTAACTGCAATTGAAGCAGATCCACCAATAGATGTTTTATAAGTTTTTGTTGCTAAAGATACAAATCCTGATGATACAGAAAAGTCTGCTGAATCGTAACTAGCAATACCTTTAATTGCAGCCCCTGAGGTAGCTGCTGCTGTTGCTAAATCAACATTAGACTGTACAATTGTAAAGTCTGCTAAAGTACCACCTGTTGAAGCAGCTATAGCTATTTCTGCTATAATAACATCCCCAGCGCGAACTTGCTCAGTAAAGAACAAACCATCAGCAGTAACTGTGTATGTATCCCCTTTAGCGATTTCAATATTTGAAGCAGTATCTAAATTAGGAGTATTTGTACTAGCGTCATATCCACCTTTGTATTCTAATAAACCTGTTGCAAATGAATCAACATAGTTTTTAGTAGCAACATCTTGTGCATCAACTGGATCTGTAATGTTTTGGATTCTAGCATTAATTCCAGTTGTTACAAAATCATATATTTGCTGCCCTGTAGCTAAAGCAACACCAGAGCTTGTTACTGCTCCTGTTACAATATCTACATTAGGAATCGGTCCAGTACCGTCTGTAATAGTAAGCTGGTCTGTAGTGGCTGTAGTAATTGCTGTTAAATCACCACCTGTTGATAACCAAGCTGTACCGTTATAAAATTTTATTACGTCATCTGTAGAGTCGTAATATACCTGTCCCTCAACTGGGCTTCCTGGCGCAGTTGCTAATACTTGAATTACGGCATTTTGTAGCTCATTTTTATTTAGGTCTACACTGTTTAAATATTTTATTGCCATTTTTTATTTTTTTTAGTTTAAATAAGCCTTTCCAGAAAAAGGTGCAGAAAAATTTATTATTAAGTTGTTTTCGTCTGTATATGTTGTGTTTCCGTAAACTACATTATTTGCGCTATCAATTACAGTAACGCTTGGAAACTTTTCTAAGTTATGTTCAATATTCCAACTAGCAGAAGCACTTGCTTGCGTAAATGTAAAAAATTTATCTGGAGTTACAAATCCTATGCCAGCTAGAGTTATAGATGAAGCAGTAGGCTCCCCAGAACTCCCTTTATGCGCTAAAGAAAATAAATATGCATTTGCTAAATTAGAAATACTTGTTATTTCATAAGCACCATAATTTATAGGAGATGAATCATTAATATCAGTAATTTTTATTGTTTGATTTTCAAACAAATGTATAATAGGCGAAATATCAACAAGATTAATATTATATCTTGAAATAGCAATACCTACTATATTAGCCCAGCCATATTGAGTAGGAGCCGTAGGGTTTATCTGGTATCTAAATTCACCACTATTTATAGTGTTATTTAAATATATACCAGCGTAGTTATATTGGTAACCCAATTTTGAACCATCAGCGCTTCCTGTTTTAGAAAAATACTGACCAATAGTTTCTATCTGATACGACTTAGTTGCATTATTATCACCTACATCCGTTCCTACTAGTTTATCGCCACCAGTGATAGTGGTATCATTTGAATATTGTTGTATTCTTGCCATTTATTATGGGTATATATATCCGGTCCAAGTTTGGATTCCAGTCCAAGATGTAACACAAGGGTCATTATGATTTAGGGGGACACCGAAGAAAAGCTGGTATCTTATGGAAGAGTAATTAGTAATCCCATCTAAAGTTACATCAATATTATAGCTTCCATTTATATTTTGTGCGTTTGGATAATTAGGAGAAAACCAAGATCCATTGCTATAATTTAAAACTCCTGAACCTGAGTTTACAGTTTCTGCAGCGTTAGATGAATTAGTACCATTTTGCTGAACGCCCCCTAGCCCTCCGTTCTGGATTTGTGTAAACCTAACGTAATTACTTAAATTTGGACTTTGCTGATAACCACTAACGGTAAGTGTGGCTGTAAAATTAGCGCCTGGGGTAAAATAATTCACTCCTGCTATGGTAGTTATAGTGCTTCCTGGATTTGTATGTGTAAGAGACCCAGAAACAGTAATTGTTGAGGGCGCCCAAGACACATATCCATTATGGCTTTGTGTAAAACTTGATGAAAAGCTTGAACCTCCCCCTTGCAAAACCGTAGAACCAGTAGGTGCTAACGTTGTTGAAATAGTTCTTGGGCTTCCTCCACAAGATGTATTAGACCCTATGGAAATACTATGGTCATACGGTGAGCTACTTAAAGTATAGCTACCGCTGCCATATCCTGTTAAATTATAGGTAGCTCCAGTTTCACCTGTTACCCTGAATATTCTAGTTCCCCCATTGTCGCTAAGTGTAGAGGTATCTGTAAAAGCAGCGCTTTGTATTTCTCTAGTATTTGGATATACTTCCTCATGCCCAATATAGCCCTTAGTCATATCAACAGTACCTAGCTTTATAGCTGATATGTTTGCATTTTCAATGTTAGAAGGCATACTAAGCTGTTATAATATAAAATGTATTTGGATTGTATAAATCAATTTGATAACCTGTAGAAGCCGCTGAAGTATATGCAGGCGTAAAGTCTACTGTTACAGTTGTACCTGAAGGCACCGCACTCACAGTTCCTTCTGTTCTGGTTGTATTACCAGAAGTGCCCGTTACAAATACAGTATCATTAACTGTAAATATGCTTGAGTCAGTGACTGTAAATGTTACCGAAGAAGCTGCCGAAGGGTTGCTAGCTGTAGTTGCGCTAGTTTGCTTCAAAGCATCATATTGTGCTTGCGTACCTTTCCAAAAATTTAAAAGCCCCTCACTATTGCTATTAGCGGCACTATAAAATGGTTGGCCGCCTATTCTTGATGTTAAATTTGCCATTATATTATGCTTTTAAATATCCGTAGTCTGCTGAAACATAAACAAATCTTATAAATTCATTTTGAGTGTTCATTGTTACATCGCTTGCTGAATTTTCAATATCAGCAGCGGAAGTTACAGTTACGGTCCCTGTTCCAGTATTCTTTACTAATATAGTTCCACCTACGTCTATTATTGTAGGCAAAGTCAAAGTTAAACTTGTTGTTCCTTCGACTATATATATTCCATTTTGTACAGCGTTTGTATTTGAAGTTATAACCCCGCCTGTAGCGCCAGATACTCCCAGTAATCCAGCGCTAGGTAAATCTATTGTAAGTCCCATTAGGTAATTCCATTTAATACCCAACCATTTGCAGCATTTGTATAATACAATTCAAATGATGAGGTTGATTCATCTAAGACAAGGCTATTTGCCCTCATTATTTTTTCAGATCCGTTTGGATTTATCGTCCAATGATAGGTTGGTGCTAAATAATTACCCGAACTATCAAATGATGACATATTAGTAACCTTAATACTATCTCCCGCTGTACCCGCCGGAAGTGTTATAGTTGAATCTGCTGTTATATTGTCAAGTATATAATATTTCCACACATCAACAGTTGAGCTAGAAGTTAAAGCTCCTCCAAATTCATAACCTTGTTTTAAAACAACTTGGCCATTAGCAGGCGCAGTAATCTGTAAATTATCAAAATTTATAGAAGCAACCTGAACGTCGGTAAGCCCGCCGTAATCATAATTGGCTCCATTAGCCGAAGCTAATACATTTAGAGCGGATTGTGAAACTGCTTTTGTCGACGTATTATAATATAAGTAATTATTTGTAGAGGCATTTGGTATATCATTTAATTTTAATACTTCTGAATTAATATTAAATTCGCTAGTATTAATAGTTATTATACCATTGCCTTGTTTTCCAAAAGTTATGCTACTATTAGAATCATTAGCATAAATAATTTGGTATATATTTACAGAAGAATCATTTATTAAAGTTCCTTGCGAAGGAAAAGCTGTTACATAAGTATCTTCAACAAAATATAAAGCTTGATTAGCAGGTGTTGCATCAAGCAAAGTTTCAATTGATGTGAAATTTCCCGATGACAACACGACTGAAGTATTTCCAGAAGTTATAGATGCTCCAGATATACTTGCCGGTGACGTTGCCGCTTGAAATAAAGCTCCATTACTTTGGCGGGTTCCATAAAATAACCTACCCATAGTAATATTACCAGATGGGCCTGCTAATGTTTCAGAAAGCCCAGGCAGTGCCGTAACAACCCCTGAAGTTAATTCTGGAAGAGTATAATAATCGGTGCCAACCTGTAATTTAGTAAGAGTGCCTTCGTCTGTAAGTCCCGCTAAACTAGAAGGATTACCAGCAACCGGAACAATTTGCGCTCCTGTTTCAACACCACTTGAATCTTGTAGTGAAATTCCCGAAGCAGACAATACAGCTCTAGTACCATCAGTTGCAATAGCAGTGACAGTATTTTGCCCCATAATGGTTCTACCATCAGCAGCGTCGGTATTTGAGTCCCTGACTATATCTGTGGTAAACCTAGTATTATTAGATATAATCGTATCTCCCGCTCCGCTTATAGTAAGATTAGTGCCATCAGTGCCGAGTGAAACATTAGGTGCTGCATCACCAAATACTATTGAAGATTCCGAATCTTTTAGATTAATCGGTCCGTACACATTAAGACTTCTGGGGTCATTATTAGGATTATCTGTACCAATAGTAACATCACCAGAGTCAATAATTAAATCTCTAGTTATTTTTAAATTGCCAACTATTTGAGTTTCAATTTGTTGAGCGCCTGTTAAAAATGTAAATTCTGTAAATGCAACCTGACCGCCTGTATAAACTTGATCAAGGGTTACATTAAAACACCAATCTGTATATTTAACATTTCCATTTACATAATATTTACTATCATTTGGTTGATTAGTAGATGCTGTAAACGTGGGTGCATTAAATGAAGTAACGGTACCCGTGTAAGTTGAACCACCAAGAGTACCGCTAAAAGTAGCTGAATTATTTGCAAAATCAGCCAAGTCATAGTCTAAAGCAAATTGGCCGTCATTATAGTCTCTAATAATTAAGAATACTTGGCCCGTACCGAGCGTATTAAGATATATATCCGTACCGGTATTTACTGAAGAGCTTTTAAGTACAACGTTAGTCAAAACAGAACCAGCAAGGGTTCTTACTAATGACTTTTCATAAGTTGTACCTTCTCTATTTACCGAAAGAAAGAAGCCTAAAGGAACTGAATCGGGAATATTATTCGCCGTAGTGTCCTCACCTAAAATATAGGTTTTAAGGCTATCTATTGTATAATTTTTTGTTGCTAATGCGGAATTGGAATTTGCATCAGTACCCAAAAGCTTATCACTTCCTTCGACAGTAGAGTCTATGGTATATGTACTGATTCTTGCCATTATTTATTTTTTAATTGTGTTCCGCCTTTGCTTTCTTTAATTCTTTTTGTTACCGGTTTCATGCAATTAGCTTCTGACGCTTTATCAGATTTAACTTGAATGCCTGGTAAGTTTTTGTATAAATGTAATCCTTCCATCTTATTTATTTTTTATGCGTCAGTTATTAATGCTTCAACAACTCCGTTTACTTTAATAGTATCACCGGTTGCAAATTTATATTCTTGTTGTATACCCTCTGGCGTTTTAAACATTATAATAGTATGTACTGCGGCACCTTTAGTTACAGTCATAGTTGCTGTAACGCTATTAGGCCTTACTTTAACATCATAAACTAAATCACCAACAGTTGTATTATAAGTGCCATTAGAGTTTTTAGTTGGACCATTTGTCATAAACTCTCTGAGCACAACACCTGTTATTTTAACACCATTTGCAGGTACCGCAGAAGTATATGTAACTTCGCCTGTAGTACCATTAATTGAAGGAGTTATTGCTAAAAATCCCATTTTTTATTTTTTTTGTTTGTTAAATTTTTTAATTGCTTGGCTATATACTTTATCAATATAGCTTTTTCTTTTCATAATAACATTTCTCTTTGTTGACTCTGGTAAATCTTCTTCACCTATTAATATTCTATATATTCTATTAATAAGCATTTTACCTTTGTATGTTACTTTGTATTTGTTATGGTCGCCTATACGGCCTTTGCCCATATGCACTTTATCAACCCAACCATCACGTTGTAATCGATAAAATCGGGTTTTATCCCAAGAGTAATACAATGTACCATCTTTAAAGTCGTCAATAGTGAAATACACTATAGGATCTAAATAAAATAAAAGTTCTAAATCGGCTACGCCTAAATTATTATTTTTACAAGCCCAGCGGGATACTAACCTGTAATTTTTAAGAAAATCAACTTTTAATTCTCCTCTTTCTACAAAATCAGATCTGTCCATTACAAAATAGCAACGACGTCTTTCAAAGCTATAACTTTGTATATCTCGTCGTTGTATTCCACATCATGCCCCGCTACTTTATCGTATAATATTTTTTGATCTGGTTTTACCGCATCTGGACCTGAAGATATGATTACGCCTTTTTTATATCTGATGTCTTCATGCTTATCAGTTAACTCTAATCCTCCAGATGTTTTTTTAGTATTTTCAGATATATCTTTAATTAATAAATAATTGCCTATTGCTTTCATTCTTCTCTTATATTACTAATTACACAATCAGTTGACAATATAGTAGAAGCAACAGAAACAGAATTATTCAATGCTGTTTTAGTAACAAGCGAAGGATCTATTATACCCTTTTCTATCATATTAAATATACATCCGCATGTTACATCAACGCCTTCTCCCCATTTGGTTAAAGAATAACCCGATGGTTCCAACCCAGCATTTGTGAGTATTTTGGTAAATGGCGCCGCTAAAGCTTTACTTAATATTTGAACACCTGTTAGCATTCCACCTGTAAGCTTCATTTCCCAGTCTTGTGCAGAGGCAAAAGCTAAAGCCGCACCTCCTCCTGGAAGTATGCCTTCTTTTTTAGCTGCACGAACCGCGTGTATAGCATCATCTACTCTATCTTGTTTTTCTTTTAGTTCTACCTCAGTATCGGCACCTACGTATATAACGGACACCCCTCCTGATAATAAAGCTAAACGATCATTCAAATGTTTTGTCATAACGTGATGATCTTCTTTTTCAAGAACAGATTTTAAATACTCAATTCTTTCTTGCACCTCTTGTGGTTTTTCTTCCGCAATAAGTACAGTACCGTCTTTATCTGAAATGGCTTTATCAGCCGACCCTAACATGTCAGGGGTGATTGCATCAATAGAATCACCCAAGCTTTCGTCAAAAACTTTAGCTCCGACAAGCAACGCGAGATCTTCAAGTATATCTTTCCTTTTGAGTCCAAAACTAGGCGGATCTACTACGTTGACCTTAATATTGCCCTTTACTTTATTCATAGCTAGTGCGGCTAATGGCTGTGATTCTAAAGGAGCAATAAGGAGTATCGAGCGATTGGACTTTATCGCGAACTCCAAAATATCTTGGATTTTCCTCATATTAGGAATATCCGAAATGCTTAAAAATATTAATGGATTTTCGAGCTCAGTAACCTCTTTTTCAGGGTTTGTGTAAAAGTGTGGACTTTTAGCTGTGCTGCCAACTTTTGTACCCTGTACTGAATCTACATAGGTTTCGCTGCTTGCAGAGGTTTCCATAGTTACAACGCCATTATCACCTGCTTGTCTGAATGCTTCAGCTATAGTTTCGCCGAGCTCTATATCATTATTAGCAGATATTGTTGCAACCTGAGTTAATTGCTCATCTTCAACAGGTGTAGCTTTTTCATCTAGTATTTTAATGATATGGTCTTTATACATTTCCATACCTTTTTTAACATCTCTAAATGAATGCTCATTACCTTTTTCAGAATAGTAATGATCTATAATAGCTTTTGTTAAAACAACAGATGTAGTTGTGCCATCACCTGCTATAGTAGCTGTTTTTTGAGCAGCTTGCTTCATCATAGAAACCGCAAGGTTTTCTACCGGTTCTTGCAAAAGTATACTATTTGCAACTGTTACACCATCTTTGGTTACTTGCGGGTTTCCAAAATCGTCTTCTATAACTACATTTTTACCACTGGCTCCAAGTGTTGAGCCAACAGCATTAGCTATTTTATTTATTCCATTAATTAATTTGCCCTTAGCTTCGCCATCAAAATACATTTTTTTAACAAGCTTTGGGCCGCCAAATTGTGCCATTTAATTAGATTTAATTTATTTGATTATATTAACAATTCCATTTACGTCTAGCGGCTCTACCCCTTTCTGAGGTCCAGCTTTTAGATCTAGCGCAGAATGACTTCCTGCGTTTTGCAGCTTTACTTCCTGGTTTAAGTTTGGAAGGCGGCGTTGTTACGGCAGTTTTAAGTTTACTGCCAGGATTATCTTTACGATATTTAGCAACACCTTTACGAGTCATTCCTCCACCGGCTTTAGCTCCTGTACCACCGCCCTTTTTTA
>Ga0255756_1005776_pt1 | contig 11343 bp, 11 predicted proteins | sample 011ome_20_FD_179956 | JGI IMG/M metagenome (GOLD analysis project Ga0255756, IMG submission 179956) | Coastal salt marsh microbial communities from the Groves Creek Marsh, Skidaway Island, Georgia - 011509CT metaG (version 2) | ecosystem: Environmental > Aquatic > Marine > Intertidal zone > Salt...
AAACTATAGCCGAAACCAACTGCATGGTTATCGATCTATCAGACTTGATCCCCGCAGTGCTCAGAGGAGAGTTTTAATGGCTGGTATGTTTTTGACGCAAGATCAGGTCAAGGAGGTCGGCAAAATTTCAAATCGCTGTGCTCTTGGGATGCGTTTGTTTGCAACGCAAAGATATCAAACGGAACTGGGGCCGTAAGCGTGGACATGGAAGTGCTGGTGCTTGAGGCAGAAACCTAGCGCCCAGAGGGAGGGGGGCAATCCTGTTGCCCATCAACTGGGAACCGGCGAGCGTACATGACATTTTGTGCTAATACAGTTTTTTGGTTGGAAATATGGCAAAAAGAAAAGAGAGAACAGACGGCAAAGCGTTAGCGGTGAAGATTATGGCTGCGGCAGCCAAAGAAATCCATGCGCCATCGCACGTGCTGCTGACTGACACAGACAAACCATTCTTTGCGAATGTGATTGAGGAGTTTGCGCGGTCAGATTGGACGGCACATCAGCTTGAGATTGCCGCAATGATTGCGCGCACGATGAATGACATCAATCGGGAGCAGCAAGAGTTGCGCAAAGAGGGTTACATCACGACACGTCAGAATGGCACAACTGTTGAGAACCCAAGGCAGCGCGTTGTTAAGTCGCTGACGAGTGACTTGTTATCTCTGTGGCGCAGTTTAAGTCTCCATGCGCGCGCGCGAGGAGAGGCCAGAGATGTTGCCAAGCGCACTAGTCATGCGAAGGGAATTGAGGGTGATAATCCGCTTGATGATGAGTTAATTGCGAGACCGCAATGACACGCGGTGAAGTAGTCTGTGCTTTTGATCTGGCTTGCAACTTGAGAGCCAAACATATGCGGAACAGATAGATAGCTTACGTCAACGCCGCTTTCATGGAGGACGTCTTCCACATTTCTCAGCGAGAGTGGGAACCTAACATACAGCATAACTGCAAATTGGATGATCTCAGGGCTCGTTTTGAAATAGCGGAAAGATAAAGGATTAGGCATGGCTTAGACGCTAATATCCAGCACGACATCGGGCAAGGCGGTTTATTCTGACAGTGCCGCCCCAAATTCTAATAAATCCCTCCTTGTGGGTTGACCGAATCTACAAAATAGCTTTATGTCATCGATGACATGACACCGATGTCATAGAAAATAGTAAGATGCTAGAGTTTCATTTTGCTTGTTGAAAAGGATACTGCAATGGCAACAATTTATGATGTCGCAAAAGCTGCGGGTTGTTCTGCCAAAACAGTATCCCGTGTTTTGAATAGAGATGCTCCGGTGGGGCGGGAAACACGCGAAAAGGTGGAAAAGGCGATCCACGCATTAGGCTATGTCCCATCAAACGCCGCAAGGATGATGCGATCAAATCGTTCAGGTATTGTTGGTTTGATCACAGGGGCAATTTCGCAGACATCGGATAACCCAGAGCTGACCGGTCTGCCTGATCTTTTCATCGTTCAGGGCATTCAACAGGTTATGGCCGCACAAAAGAAAACCTTGATGATCGCTGATACAGCAGGAAGCGCGGATAACATCCCGCATCTGTTAGAAACATTTCGCCAGCATCGGGCCGAAGGCATCATATATGTGGCCGACTATCACAAACAGATCGAGCTACCCGAAACTGCCAAATCTCTGCCGATTGTGTTGGCAAATTGCTTTGATACGCGCGCAACGCCGGCGGTGTTACCTGATGATAAGTTGGGGCAAAAGCGCCTAGTTGAACGTTTGATTAAGGCAGGGCATCATCGTATTGCATTGCTTCGATTACCCGAAACATTCGTCGCCTCTGATCTTCGATTTCAGGGCTATTGCGATGCGATGTCCGAGGCCTCTATTCCCTTGGACCCTACGCTTGTCTCAAGCTCACTTCAGGACGATGATCCGCGTCAGTTGGGGCAACTGACCGAGGCGCTTAAACACCTTCTGAACTTGGACCAGCCGCCAACGGTTATTTGCTGTGGCAACGATAAAATGGCGCTGCGGGTTTATGGGATTTTGCGCTCGATGGGGTTGAACATCCCCGAGGATATTTCGATTGCAGGTTACGATAATTATACTTTGATCGCGGAAACACTTTACCCCGCGCTGACCACTGTTGAATTGCCGTATCGCGATATGGGGCGTCAGGCGGCGGAACTTATTCTGGATATAATCAAACAGTCGGATCACCCCAATGAACCTGCCTTGATGCGGGGCGACGTATACTGGCGTTCGTCCGTCACAGATTTCTTCACAACCAACGTTAAAATGTTTCAACAATAGGGAGGATACCGAAATGAAACATCTACGACTAACTGCGGGCGCATTGCTCGTTTCGACAGCATTATCAAGCGTTGCGCATGCCGCGACTGAGCTTACTATGTGGTACCATGGTGCAGGTAACGAAGTTGAAAGCGCGATTGTTAATCAAATTATCGATGATTTCAACGCAAGCCAACCTGAGTATACCATTGCGCTAGAAAGCTTCCCACAAGGGGCTTATAACGACGCGGTTCAGGCGGCGGCCCTTGCGGGGAATTTGCCTGACATCATCGACGTTGACGGCCCCGTCATGCCAGGTTGGGCATGGGCGGGTTACATTGCACCATTGCCCATCGACGAATCCGAATTCGCTGATTTCCTACCTGGTACCAAAGGGATCTGGAATGGCACAATGTATTCAATCGGTCTGTGGGATGCGGCGGTTGCGCTTTATGCACGTCAATCCACATTGGACGAATTGGGCTTGCGTACGCCAACTTTGGATAACCCATGGAGCAAAGACGAATTCATGGCGGCACTTGATGCGGCAAAAGCATCAGGAAACTATGAATATGCGTTGGATTTGGGGACTGCATGGACAGGTGAATGGTATCCATATGCATTCTCACCCTTCTTGCAAAGCTTTGGCGGTGATATGATTGACCGCAGCAGCTATAAAACTGCAGAAGGCGCATTAAACGGTGACGCGGCGATTGCATTTGGCGAATGGTGGCAAAACCTGTTCACTGGTGGTTATGCCCAAGCGACCCAAGACGGTGCAGATCGTGATACAGGATTTAACACTGGCAAATATGCGTTCAGCTGGAACGGAAACTGGGCCGCGGTTGGAACCCTTGAAAACGTGGATGATGTTGTGTTCTTGCCTGCACCCGATCTGGGGAACGGATCAGTCATCGGTGCAGCCTCATGGCAGTTTGGCGTGACAACCGCATCTAAGCATCCAGAAGGTGCAGCAGAATTCATCAAATTCGCGACACAAGACAAATACCTTGCAGCGTTTTCTGATGGCATCGGCCTTATCCCATCAACCGCATCTGCGGCAGCGATGACCAAAAACTATTCTGATGGCGGTGCGCTAGAAGTCTTCTTTGGTCTGTCCGAAGCACAGGCATTGGTGCGTCCAGTTACACCTGGTTATGCAGTGGTTGCAAAAGTGTTCGAAAAGGCACTTGCCGATATCGCAAACGGTGCAGATGTTGCGGACACATTGGACGCAGCGGTTGACGAGATCGACGCAGACATCGCCAAAAACGGCGGATACGGAAACTAAGGGTTTCTACCAGAAGGGTCCCAGCCGTGTCTGGGGCCCATCCAATTTATGAGTTTACAGAATGGCGAATAGGACAAGTTTGACACAGTCCAGTGTTTCTGGCTGGGGCTTTGCGCTCCCTGCTTTTGCATTGATGGTGACATTCATTATTCTACCTTTTTTCTTTGCAATTTGGTTTAGTTTGACAAACCAAAGATTGATTTCACCAAACCCTGCGAAATTCGTTGGGCTCAGCAATTACACGCAATTGCTTAGTGTTGGAACGATCCTCTTGGAACCTGAGCGGGATGAACAGGGCGTGATTGTGCGCTCCAAAGATGGTGAAATCAAATATCCACGCTTGCGCAAATTCACCCGCAAAAATCCGGACTATCCAAATATCCAGGGTATGCGTGAATGGTTCAGTTGGCAAACAGGGCCAAATGACGAATTCAAACGGATCATTTTGGCCAAAGATGTCGTCTTTATGCGAGCGCTGAAAAACACCTTTGTGTTTGTTCTTGTCGTTGCGCCGCTGCAGGCGGGCTTGGCACTGATGCTTGCGCTCTTGATCAATCAAAAACTGCGCGGAATAAATATCTATCGCGCGATCTATTTTATGCCCGTGGTGGTTTCGATTGTCGTTGTCGCATTCTTATGGCGCCTGATTTATGATGGAAACAACGGGCTTTTGAATAACCTATTGGGGGCAATTTCGTTTGGTTGGATTGAACCTGTCGATTGGCTGGGTCAACCATCGACGGCCATGGGGTCGATCATTGCGATGTCGATTTGGCAGGCCGTCGGCTTTCACATGGTGATTTGGCTCTCAGGTTTACAAACAATTTCACCCACCCTTTATGAGGCGGCCGATCTTGAAGGGGCCAGCAAATGGCAAACCTTTCGGTTTGTGACCTGGCCCGGTTTACGCAACACGGCGGTATTGGTTTTGATCGTTATTACGATGCAGGCATTTGGGTTGTTTGCCCAAGTCGATGTGATGACAAACGGTGGCCCGCTGGATAGCACCCAAACTATCGTATTTCAGGCAATCGAACGTGGGTATGGAAAACAGGATATCTCGGGCGGGTCCGCCATTTCGGTTCTCTTGTTCCTAATCGTGCTGAGTATCTCACTCATTCAACGTTATCTAACGCGGGAGCGTCACGCATGACACAGTCCTTGGTGAACAGCGACAGATTACGGCTTTTCGTGCGCTATCTTGTGCTGACTTTGATCGCGGCGATATTTATCTTTCCACTGGTCTTTATGGTGATGTCATCCCTGAAACCAAGTCAGCAGTTGTTGATCGACAGTGGCAGTTTGCGTGCCTTTCTTCCCGTTGGGGACGTCAGTTTGGACAACTATTTCGCCGCGTTCCAGCGCGCGCCCGTGGGCTTGTTTGTTGCAAACTCTCTCTTGATTACGGGCACAACGGTGCTTGCCTCGCTTTTCCTGTGCTCTTTAGCTGGATTTTCGATTGCGATCCTGAACTGGCGGGGCAAGGCGTTTGTTTTATCTGCGATCCTTGCCACATTGACCGTTCCATTTGAAACCATTGCGGTGCCGCTGTTGTTGATGTCCTCAAAATTGCCTTGGATCGGGATGGAGGGGTTGGAATTGGGCTGGCTTAATACCTACCGCGTGCAAATCATTCCCTTCATCGCAGATGGGCTGACCATCTTTCTTTTCGTGCAATATTTCCGCGATATTCCAAAAGATTTGGTCGAAGCCGCACGTGCCGAGGGCGCAACATGGTGGCAGGTTTATTATAAGGTGATGATGCCGCTGTCGGGTCCAATCATCGCGACCGCCGCCATCTTAAAGTTTTTGGTGATGTATAACCAATATCTATGGCCGCTTATGGTGGTGCAAGAAGAGGGCTATCGTCCTGTTTTGGTTGGGTTGCAATATTTCTTTCAATTGAACACCGCATGGGGCGAGGTGATGGCATACCTCAGTATGATCACCGTTCCTGTTTTGGTGTTTTATTTGTTCTTACAGCGCGCGTTCATCGCGTCAATCGCCTCAACAGGCGTGAAGGGATAGGGAAATGGTTATCGCATTAGAGGACAAATGGATCTGGGACAGTTGGTACGCGCATGATGGCGAAAAATGGCATGGGTATTTCCTTCAGGCCGACAAATCCTTAGGGGATCCAGATGCACGCCATTTCAATGTAACTCAGGGTCATGCCGTCAGTGATGATTTGAAAACATGGACCCATCTTGGAACGACGTTCGCACCCGCGGATGGACCTGCATGGGACGACAAAACAACATGGACTGGATCTGTGGTGCAGGATGATGGGGGGCAATGGCATCTGTTCTATACTGGGACCAGTGCTGCGGAAAACGCCATGTACCAACGCATTGGTCACGCCACATCAGATGATATGCACAATTGGACGCGGGTGGGCGATGGTCTGTGTTTGGATATCACAGGTGACAACGCCAAATATTACGAAGCTGACCACATGGTCGGTTTTTGGCACGACCGTGCAATGCGCGATCCGTGGGTCATGCGGGATCCAGAAGGCGAAGGGTGGTTGATGTATTTTACAGCCCGCGCCCCCAACATCGCCGAGGCAAACGCAGGCGGCGCGATTGGATTTGCAACTTCCCCTGATCTGGTGAACTGGACGCTTGAACCTCCTGTTTTTGTCGGAGGTTTTGGCCAGCTTGAGGTGCCCCAGGTTTTTGAGCGTAATGGCACGTGGTATTGCTTGTTTTGCAATGACGCAATCCATTGGTCCAATGCATATCTGGACAGCTATTCGGATAAACCCGTGACCGGGACACATTATCTGACTGGATCATCGCCGCGCGGTCCGTGGCATATCGCGCCGGGTGCGTTTTTGGACGGGGACATGCCCTGTCGTCGATATGCGGCCCGCATTGTTGAGCATGAGGGGCAGCTTCAAATTTTGGGGTTCGAAGATCGTGGCCGCGATCAATTTGTTGGCCAAATCATGGACCCTGAACCTGTCGTCGTGAACCCCGACGGCACTCTTTACATTCCCACATCAAAAGGACAGGCAACATAAATGGCCGGTGTTGTTTTAGAAAACATTCGCAAATCATATGGCAACGTGGACGTCATCAAGGGCGTTGATCTTGAAATCAATGACGGAGAGTTCACGGTTTTCGTTGGCCCCTCAGGTTGCGGAAAATCCACGCTATTAAGAATGATCGCGGGGTTAGAGGATATTTCGGCAGGCAATATGTTTATCGGGGAAAAACGCGTAAACGAGCTACCCCCAAAGGACCGCAGCGTTGCGATGGTGTTTCAATCCTACGCGATTTTCCCGCATATGACCGTGCGCGAAAACATTGGCTTTGGACTGACCATTGCCAAAACCCCCAAGGCCGAAAAAGACAGCAAAGTCAAAGAGGCCGCGCGCATTTTGCAAATGGAACATTTGCTGGATCGTCGGCCCAGCCAACTTTCGGGTGGGCAACGTCAGCGCGTTGCAATCGGACGGGCCATTACCCGCAAGCCAGAGGTGTTTTTATTTGATGAGCCTCTCTCAAACCTTGATGCGGCGCTGCGCATGGATATGCGGATGGAAATTGGCAAATTGCACCAACAACTGGGCGCCACCATGATCTATGTGACCCACGATCAGGTCGAAGCAATGACACTTGCCGATAAAATCGTGGTCCTGAAGGATGGCGAGGTTATGCAGGCAGGTGCGCCAATGGATCTGTATCATTATCCAAAAAACCTGTTCGTGGCAGGTTTCCTTGGGGCGCCATCCATGAATTTCTCGATTGTCGATATCGTCAAAATTGATGGTGAACATATCACCGTGAAAAGCGATGCAATTGCCGAGACTGTTGTCAACGCACAGGGACGTTCACTTGCCGTCGGAGACAAAGCAACACTTGGCTTGCGCCCGCAATATCTGTCGATTGTTGATGCAGAGGCGGCCAGCATGACAGGTACTGTGGTTTTGACCGAACGGTTGGGATCAGAGACGGTTTTGAATATCCGATTAACTGATGGATCAACCATGATCGCCGCGATTGCAGATGATCAGATTTTTGATAAAGGGCAATCGGTTGGATTGGCATTTGATGTCGCCAAAGCCCATCTGTTTGACGAACTTCCATTGGAAACCGATCAGGCAAATTAACAACGAAGAACCGTGGTGAAGCACATGAAACCGATCATGATTTTGGACAATCACTTTCGCAAAAAGAAAGAGCTGTTTCGCGATGAAACCTATGCTGCCTTGTCAACAATATGCGAAATCCACGGCGGTATCGACGCGCCGATGCCGCGAGATGAAATCGACGCCTTGTTGCCAGAGGCAAGTTTTTACGTAAGCGCCTTGCCCGAATTGAATGCACAAGAGATTGAAAAAGCATCAAAGCTAAAAGCAACGATAGAAGTTGCGGGTGCCTTTCGCGAAGGATTGGATTATGCAAGCTGTCTGAACAACGGGATCGAAGTTCTATCCTGTTCGCCTGGATTTCGAAACTCTGTTGCCGAAATGACCTTGGCAATGATGCTGGCAGGTGGACGTGGACTGATTGCCGAGCATGAGGCATTTCGCAGTGGGAATGAACGCTGGTTAGATGATCGGGATGAAACGGATTTCAGCCTGTATAACCAAACCGTCGGTTTTATCGGATATGGTCAAATCGCCCGTGAAACCCATCGGTTGATCGCACCGTTTTCGACAAATGTTATGGCCTATGATCCGTTTTTGTCAGCGGCCCCTGATGGGGTGACATTGGTTGATTTAGAGACCTTGGTAAAACAGTGTCGTGTGGTTGTTATGGCCGCAGTGCCATCCGAGGAAACACGCGGTTTGCTCAGCGCTGAATTGATTGCGCAATTACAAAATCACGCATTGGTTATTGTCATCAGTCGGGCATGGTGCGTTGATTTTGATGCCCTGATTTCAGAGGCGGCAAGCGGGCGTATCACGGTGGCCACAGATGTTTTCCCCGACGAACCCTTGTCTGCAACCGATCCGATACGGCGCATGAAAAACGTAATCCTGTCCCCGCATCGTGCGGCGGCGGTCCCGGGGGGGCGTCATTTGATTGGGGACATGATTTTGCATGATGTGCGGGCGATTTTACAGGGTGGGACCAAACGGATGCTGAACCCCGCGGATTTGGATTTGGTGCAGGGCCTTGTTTCCGCGCAAAATCAGTTGAATTCGATGCCGAATACATAGCGATGTTGAATTGGGGGATCATCGGCACGGGAAACATCGCACGTTCGATGGCAGACGCGTTGAAACATGTTCCGCAGGCACAGAAATACGCGGTTGCCTCTCGTCACATTGAAGCCGCGGATCAGTTTGCACAAACTTGGGGCTTTCAGCGCTCCTATGGATCATATGCGGATTTATTCGCAGATAGGGCAGTTGATATCGTTTATATCGCCACTCCGAATTCCCGTCATAAACAGGATATTTTGGACGCGATCGGCGCAGGCAAACATGTCCTGTGCGAAAAACCCATGACCCTAAGTGCGCAGGATAGCGCAGACTGCTTTGCTGCTGCGCATGCGGCTGGGGTCTTTTTGATGGAAGCGCTGTGGACTGCGTTTTTCCCTGCGATGCAAAAAGCGATTGAGATTATTCAATCAGGCACGATTGGTCCTGTGCACTATATCACTGCAAATTTTGTATCCTATCGCGATGCGGAAATGCATCCAATTTTGTTTGATCCGAATTTGGCTGGTGGCGCGTGCAATGATTTGGGGATCTACCCCTTGGCCGCGGCACTGTTATTGGCGGGTCCCATGCGGCATTTTCAAACGCATAGCGTCATGGGCCCCAGCGGGGTTGATGAAATGACGACCTTTAGCGTTGAACATGAAAATGGAGCCTTATCCGTTTTAACCTGTGGATTTCGGGTTGAGTTGCCCGTCGCGGTAACCTGTGTCGGTGCGCATGGAACGCTCGAAATTCCCACTGATTTTCATCGACCCAACCTGGTCAGGGTCACGGTAGGGAACACTGTGGCCGAACATCAGATGCCATTCATCGCGAGCGGTTACGCGCATGAGGCAATCGCCTTTCAAACGCGGGTATTGGGGGAAACGGATGATGTCGCGTGGGGGCAAAATGAAACCCTGTCCGTTGCGCGGGTTTTGCAAAATTCAGATCACTGATGCATCCTGCTTTGCTATGTGAATAATCATAGGCGCAGATGGTCAAATCTTTTGATATCATCAGAATGAAACACGTAGGGTGAACGCAATGAGACATATTCGATTGGGCATGATTGGGGGCGGTGAAGGCGCGTTAATCGGAAATGTCCACCGCATCGCCGCGCGATTGGATGATCGCTTTTCATTAGATGCGGGTGTGTTTTCCTCTAATCCTGATCGATCAAACGCCTTTGCCTCAACCCTGGGCCTGCGTGGATATGGCTCGGTTGATGCGTTTATAAATGGTGAAACCGCGCGCGACGATGGGGTTGAGGCGGTTTCCATCGTGACCCCAAATCATTTGCATGCAGATGCGGCGATAAAATGTTTGGACGCGGGTTTGCATGTGATTTGCGATAAACCATTATCCGCAACCCCCGCGCAGGCCGCGCGCATTGCGCAGGCTGTTAAAAATAGCTCGGCCCAATTCTTTTTGACGCACAACTACACAGGCTACCCCATGGTGCGTCTTGCGCGTGATATGGTGGCGCGAGGCGAGCTTGGTGCATTGCGATTGATTGCGGTGAATTACGTTCAAGGTTGGCTTGCGAACCCAATTGAAACAGAGGGTCATAAGCAGGCGGAATGGCGTACAGATCCCGCCCAATCGGGTGCAGGCGCCATTGGGGATATTGGCACACATGCCTATAACTTGGCCTGCTTTGTTACGGGCCAAGATGCGCAAACCCTATCGGCCGAATTAACCACCTTTGTTCAAGGACGCGAGGTGGATGACAATGCCTTTGTCAATTTGCGCTATGACAGCGGTATGCGCGGGTCCATTTGGGCCAGCCAAGTTGCTATTGGATCAAAAAATGACCTCTCGCTAAAATTGGTGGGGGATCGCGCCGCGATTGACTGGGAACAGGAAAACCCAAACGAACTGCGGTTTTCAAAAATTGATGAACCGACACAAATCATCGCACGTGGTCAGATGGGCAGCGATGAATGGAGCCGCACGCCCCCCGGTCATCCAGAAGGGTTCATCGAGGCATTTGCAAATTTATATAGTGATGTGGCTGACTGCCTGCAAAGCGGACAAATCAATCGCACCGTGCCAAATATCGCAGATGGTTTAGCGGGCATGTCTTTCATTCAGGCCTGCCAAATCAGCCATGAAAAGGATGGGCAGTGGACGCCATTGGCGTAAGTTCATAATCCCATCACTGAAACGCGTCTGCGGCCGCGACTGCAACGGCATTGGTGGACGCTGGCTCAGGACAGTTTGTCTTGGAAAATGGGCAGATTGTGGGCAAGCGGGTGATCACATCAACGCTAGTCCCGCAAGGCACTGCGTTGCTGGGTGATTTCCGTCAGCTACTCGTTGCCAACTTTGGCGGCATCGATCTAGTGGTGGATCCCTATTCATCAGCAAAACAAGCAACAGTGGAAATTACGATGCATGCCATGCATGACCTCGCTGTGCGTCATGCTACTGCATTTAACGTGATTAGCATTAGCGCTGCACCTTAATGAAATTGTCGGCGGTAAGGCTAAAGACAAGGTAACAAACACACCGCCGACAGAACTTCATCAATACAGTTCATCAGCTATGTGATTCCTGTAACGAAAATGTAAAGAATTTGGCGTGTTTTTTGATTTCTTCCGCGTCAAATAGCTGGGTTTTAGGGCGTATTCATCGGTC
>Ga0255756_1005779_pt1 | contig 11331 bp, 7 predicted proteins | sample 011ome_20_FD_179956 | JGI IMG/M metagenome (GOLD analysis project Ga0255756, IMG submission 179956) | Coastal salt marsh microbial communities from the Groves Creek Marsh, Skidaway Island, Georgia - 011509CT metaG (version 2) | ecosystem: Environmental > Aquatic > Marine > Intertidal zone > Salt...
AAATGACCGGTAAAAAACGTGATGAGAATTTTTATTGGCACACAGGGTATCCCGGTGGCATTAAATCGCGCACGAAAGCGCAAATTTTAGAAGGAGCGCATCCCGAGCGTGTGGTTGTACAAGCTGTCAAGCGGATGTTGCCCGGCAATCGTTTGAGCCGTGGATTGATGACCAATCTACGCGTTTACGCGGGGGCAGAGCATCCCCATGAGGCGCAGGCCCCTACTGTGCTGGATGTGAAATCGATGAATCCTAAAAATACAAGGGCTGCGTAAATATGGCTGAAGAAATGAAAACTTTGGAAGAGCTGCAAACTGTTGGATCAGACGCAGACGTGCAAGTTGAAGTTGCCGCTCCGCGCGAGCCCATGCGCGATGCTTTGGGGCGCGCCTATGCAACCGGCAAAAGAAAAGACGCTGTTGCGCGTGTTTGGATTAAGCCAGGCTCGGGTAAAGTGGTTGTGAATGGAAAAGAAATGAACGCCTATTTTGCGCGTCCTGTGTTGCAAATGATCTTGCGTCAACCGTTTCAAGTTGCGGGCGTGGTAGATCAGTTTGACGTTAACGCGACGGTAAAAGGGGGTGGTTTATCGGGGCAGGCGGGCGCCGTGAAGCACGGTATTTCAAAGGCTTTGCAGCTCTACGAACCCGCTTTGCGTGGCGCGTTAAAATCTGCGGGATTCTTAACCCGAGACAGCCGCGTTGTTGAACGTAAAAAATACGGAAAACGCAAAGCGCGTCGGAGCTTCCAATTTTCGAAACGCTAAGCTTCAAACAAAAAATGTAACGAACAAAGGGTGGCGTTTTTTCGTGACCCTTTTTTTAATGTGGCAATTTAAAACTAAGCCAAAGTTTTAGACCGCCATAGCTTGTAGTGTACAACTTTTACGGGATTTAACGACGTTAACCAAGAAGTAAATAAATTGATTTTTGTTACCACAAAGCACCTAATTCGAGTTCGGTTTCATATTCGGTTTATTGTCTTTAAGTTTGTAAAAATTTTTAGTTAAATTTATCGGTTTTTGCATTTAGCCTTAACTCCTCTATGGGATAATAATATTTTGACTTTCCCATAAAGATTATGTTTACCTTAGACGGTGCATAAGTGAGGCTTTCCATGACAAAAGAAGAACAAGATGATACGAAAAGCGTCGAAGCTGACAATGAAGTTGCCGTCGGAGATCATAATGAGGCAACAATCAACATAGATCAGACCACTTACAATGTTTCTGAACTCAACGAAAAAACCAAAAATATAGTGGTTTTTCTACGTAGATTAGATCAAGAAATTCAAGAAACTAGATTTAACTTGAACAAAAATATGCTTGCTCGCCAGCAGGCAATCACAGATTTGAAGTCGGAGCTTAAAAATTTGACTCCAACGAACAAACCTTGATTTAAGGGATAGTATTGAAGTGTCGAACTGAACTTTATAATGTTGTTCAAAAAGAAAAATCCTTCAAAGATTTCTGAAGAAGAAAAGTTTGATACTAAACTCACTCTTCCTCTAGCTGTAAAGCGGGTCCTCGAAAGTAACGGCCAAAGAAAAAGTACTTCTAGCATTCTGCGAGCTGTGGGTAATTCATTTAATGAATTCGGGCCTAGAGAAGCCTGTGCGGCCTTCAACGCTTTTGGGTATAGTTCAAAGTTTATTGATTGCGATATTACTGAATTATCAGAGCTCCGATTACCTGTAATTAGCCTAGGTAAAGACGGGCGTCCAGTGGTGATTCTTGAAGTCAAAAAAGATGGTAGTTTATCATTAATTAAGGACGAAAAAGCTAAAAAAGTTGAAGTTGTAAAAATAGACGATTTTAAAGTTTTTTTTTCTGGGTTTGTGATAGTAGCTAGAAAACTTTCGAATTTAGAAAAAAAAGAACAAGCTGGTCATTGGTTTTTCGGAGCATTTCGAAAGAGCAGATGGTTATACATACAGGTAATTTTGGCCTCCGTTGTTTCGAATTTTCTGGCCCTAACAACTTCCATTTTCACCATGACGGTATATGATCGTATCATACCCAATTCGGCAATTGATAGTTTAGTTGCACTCAGTTTTGGGGTGGTCATAGCACTACTTTTTGATTTCATAATTAAAACAATCAGAGGAAACTTCATTGATAACGCAAGTAAATCAGCAGATATTGAGGTTTCAAACACTCTTTTTGATCGAGTAATATCCCTCTCACCCAAAGAACAAACACAACAAACTGGCGCTATGGCTGGAGTTATAAGAGAGTTTGAAACGTTAAGAGAATTTTTTACATCTTCGACTTTAGTTATTCTTGTTGATCTTCCATTTGCATTTTTCTTCATTTATGTAATATCCCTGATAGCTGGACCGATGGCTTATGTACCATTAGCCGCAGTGCCTCTCGTAGTTATCGTTGGATTGTTTATCCAACCGTTTTTATCAAAACTTACGCGTGAGGCTCAGCAAACCGGCATGAGTAAACAATCTGTGTTAGTTGAGACGTTGTCTGGAATTGAAACAGTCAAGGCCACGGGTTCCGGAAACCTAATGAAAAACCGTTATATTGAGGCGCTCGTTGATCAAGCAGACTCGGGGGTACGCTCAAGAAAAATCGGACAGTTTTTGGTGAATTTTTCTGCTTCGGTTCAACAATATGCTCAAGTAGGTGCAATTTTTGTTGGTGTTTTTTTGATACGAGACGGCATAATTACGCAGGGAGCGCTGATAGCTGCAGTTATACTTGGTGGACGTACGCTCGCTCCATTAGCTCAACTTGCTAATGCTTTAACCAGAGTGAATGGTGCAATAGTTGCGTATAGATCATTAAATAGTTTGCTTAAAGATTTTAACTCAAACGATAATGGCAATGAGTATATAAGTCGAAAAAATCTGACTGGAGAAATTGAATTTAAAGATGTCAGCTTTAGCTTTGACGATCAAAGTCCACCCGTAATCAAAGAATTATCTTTTAAAATACCTGCCGGACAAAAAGTCGCCATAGTAGGTAAAATGGGTTCTGCAAAGTCTACGGTTATCAAATTAATAGCAGGAATTTTAAAGCCGACATCCGGCATGGTACTGGTCGATGGAATTGATGTAAATCAACTCGATAAAGAAGATTTAAATTCAAATATCGGAATTATGCTACAAGATAGCTGGCTATTTTCTGGTACGGTAAAAGAAAACATTCAAATGGGAATGCTTGAGTATGACGATGACGATATTTTAAAAATTTGTGAAATTTCTGGCGTCAATGATTTTATATCTCTTAATCCCCGTGGCTATGACTTTGTTATACAAGAAAAAGGAGTTGGTTTATCGGGAGGGCAACGGCAATCAATTAATTTAGCGCGTTCTTTGATCCAGAATCCGTCAGTTTTATTATTAGATGAACCTACAAGTGCAATGGATCAGAGTACCGAAAAAAAAGTTATTTCCAATTTACAGAAGTATGCTGAAAATAAAACGTTAATTGTAATCACGCACCGTAATCCAATATTCACAATCGTAGATCGGGTTTTAGTGTTCGAAGCTGGTAAAGTTATAGCAGACAAACCGCCATCAGAACTTGGCCTCGCGACATGAATACTGATTTCAAAAAAATTGCCGCAGAAAATAAATCTACCGGCGCTGGATCGAGTTCTGTTTTACTGTTTGTAATTTTAGTGCTAATTGCCATCATCGTGTATTGGGCGTCTATCACTGAACTAGACAAAGTGATCAGAGGCGACGGGAAAACTGTGTCGGATGGAGAGAACCAATTGGTTCAAACAGCCGAATCTGGCGTTATAATCAATCGTTTTGTTGAGGAAGGTGATATTGTTAGAAAAGGTGATGTTCTTTTTAATATTGATCCAATTGACGCTCGCACGGAATATGAGCAAGCTCTTGAAAAGAAGTTGCGTTTAGAGATAAAACAACATCGCCTTTTGGCCGAAGCAAAAGGGAAACCCCTAGAACTGACCGGTTTTGCAAAAGATCCGCTTGACGTTTTTATTCAAAATCAGCGGGATCTTTATGACGCTAAGTTAGATGATCTTAAACAAGGTATACTTATACTTGAAAAGCGCAGATTCCAACGCACAAAACAAATTGAAGAAATTAAATCGGAAACAGAAAGTGCATCTAAAATTGGCCTTTTGTTGGACCAAGAAGTCAAAACGCTTAAGCCTCTGGTGGACAATGGTTTATCCCCCGAAACTAATTTACTTGCGTTACTAAGACAAAAGGAAGAGAATTTAGCTATCTCTATATCATCTACGTTAAAAATAGAACGATTAAATGCAGAAATCGAAGAGATATCTGAACAAATTAATGCAGAAAAACAAAGATATGTGACTTCATCTTTAGCAGAATTACCGCAGATTAATGAGGAACTAAGAGAAGTAAATTTAGCTATTCCTAGTCTTGCAGCTAGGTTAGCAAGAAACTCAATTTCATCTAAAGTAGATGGTGTAATTAATCAGATTAATTTCCAATCAGATAACGCTTACATACGTTCTGGAGAAATACTAGTTGAAATAGTTCCCACCGGTAAGGACTTGGTGGTAGAAGGAAAAATTGATCCCAAGGATATAGCAGACGTTGTAGTTGGCGATGAGGTAAAAATATCCCTTACTGCATACGATCCTACTAGATACGGTCGGCTAGACGGCACTGTTAAGAAAATATCTGCCGATGCTATTACGGATACCCAAGACGGGCGCACTTTTTATTCTGTCGAAATTTCAATTGACTCAAAATTGTTTGAAAAAGACGATAGCGAAGTTTTGTTGTTGCCAGGCATGGTCGCTACGCTAGATATTTTGTCGGGAAAGCGCACCGTGCTAGATTATGTTTGGCAGCCAATCGCACGCACGAAAGACAGGGCGTTGCGAGATTGATTTTTTGTAGGAGGCTTCTTTGACACAAATAAAAATTGGTGAAAATTCGTACTCTGAGGAGCAACTGGGCAATGAAGGAAAACAGCATCTTCAGGCTATTCGCTTTATTGAAAATAAAGTTGTCGAAATCGAAAATATGACTGCTGCACTAAATATGGCCAAAAACGGTTATATTAAAGAGCTTAAGAATAACATCATAGCAGCAAAAGCGGGTTTAAATTGAAGGGTATAGAAATTTGAAATGCCAAAAATAACTTTAGATGATATAGAATTCAATAGTGAAGATCTTTCAGAAAATGAAAAAAAGCTTTTAGCTTCCCTTCAATTCGTTGAAGCAAAAATTAACTCCTTAAAAAATGAGCGTTCTGTTTTAATCGCCTCAAAGCTGTTTTATGAAGAGCAAATTCGTAAAATTTTACTTAAAAATAAGGAATAAAAATTTAAACTATTTCAATACTTACTTGGTCTAGTGTCTCGCTACTTACTCCGTCCAGTGTGATTGACCCAAATCCTTTAAAACTAATAACATTTTCCATAACGTTCGGGACAGCATCACTTAGGTTGAAAAATTTCAATGTGTTTGTGCCACTTTTCCAATTTTCGATAGTGTCATTTCCAAAGGCCCCAGAAAATGAAAATGTATTTTCACCAGGTCCACCGTCTAAAAGATCATCACCTGGTCCACCATTAATTTTATCATTGCCATCACCCCCCCGTAAAATATCGTTACCATCGCCACCCCAGAGCACATCATTTCCAATCTGGCCAAAAAGCTGGATGTCAAAAGAATTCATAATATTAGTTGTGAAATCTAAGATATCGTCTCCATCACCAGCAACAATTTTTTTTATGCCTGTGGCTCTTGTTATGTATGGGCCATGTTCGGTCCTGGCAATCGTGGTATCATTAGATGTCTTGAAAAAAGTGGAAAATTGATCGTCCCAAAAAAAGGCGTCGTTTTGATTGCTTAGATGCACTTCATTGACCCCCTCTCCTGCAAAAATTAAATCAGTGTATTTTTTAAAACCGTCTAAGTTAATTTTTTCATTAGTAGAATTTTGATTAATTTTGTTCACATGTACGGCTGAATAAAGCGCAGTCCACTCTCCATGCGGAGTCAGTTGAATAATATCATCGCCGGATCCTAGCTCGATAAGATTATTACCTAGACCCGGCCTGACAATATTATTTCCTCCTGAACTGTAAATATGATTGCTGTATTCGTTACCAATAATGGTGTCATTGCCTGTGCCGGATCGTGCTTTTTCAATTATTACATTTGCACCAATAACAAAGCCGCCCAGCACATCGGGTCCGAAGAACGTTGAGAGACCACCTAACTTGCTTTCTGTCTCAGATTTAAAATCTGCCTTTGATAAATCTATATATGCATCTTTCGTGGAGTTCGAAGCCAACTCAATTGTATCAATACCACCAGTATCCCAAATAGTTATCCACGGCGAGTTTAATTTAGAGTCATCCATCGAATAAATAGTATCATTCTGGTTGTAAAATTCATTCGAGTTATATAAAATTTGCAACAGTGCTTGGTCAATCACGCCAAGTGAACTTAGTCCATAAGTTACATCACTTGATTTGGTTGTTGGGTTCACCCTTACCCCATGATCAGAAAGGGTATTGGTATCGTTATAAGACGTAGCGGTAAAAATGTTTTGGTTTGCCGCGAGATCACCGGAATCACCCGGCTCAAGAACGCCCGGAAATCTCCTGTATCCATCAAAAGGATGAGTAAGTCCTAAGTTATGAATAATTTCGTGTGCAATTGTTAAATAATCGTATCCAAATATTGGAATTTCACTATTGGTTAAGTTTCTTGCATTTAAAAAAACGCCTAAGCCGTCAACCCCATATGAATATCCGTAAACGTTGTCCTCTTCATGATAATACCAAAAATTGATATCTGCATCTTCTGATACCTCCTCAAAAGTTAAGGCTGTTACATCAGATAAATTCGCAAAAATATCTATTACTGCCTTGGAATAATTTTGGTTCCAAACAAATCCGGTTTCATGGTCGGGGCTCGCAACATTTCGGTTAAATTTGAAAGTTAGGTTTGGCGTATCCCACTTAACAAAGGAAACTTCAGGCTCGAGCGAATATAGGGTAGCGAGGCCGGACAAGTGGGGATTTATTGTTATCTGAGAAGTTTGTGAAACGCTTGTTTTATCGAGTGCGCCCATCGGTCAGCAACTTCCTCAAATTTAATATTACTGGCGCTCAACTTAGTGATAAATAGCAAAAAATTACAGGTATTATTTGCCTGCTGTGGCACTCGCTCTTAATTTTGTACTAAAAAAATACATTTTTAGTTAACAGGATCAATTTTGTAGTGTATTTTTGATATAGATAGAGTTCGTATTCTTTTGGGGAGTCTTAGAAATGGACGGCAGTGCTAAATTATTTTCGGTGCAATATGATTGGTCGCCTAGCCAAACAGATACACCAATAAATTCTGATCCCGTTCATATTACATTCCTAGATGGGTATCGAAGTGATCATGCTCACTTTGATATTTATGAGGTAGCCGAAACACTCATTGCTTATAGTCCGCCTGATCCTGAAATCCCTGATTCCATAGGGTATGTCGTTGGAGAAGTAGAGAGCCTAAATGGCGAGTGGACTGAGTTAGATACACACTCAGACGTAAGCGGAAGCCCGGACGGCCAAGTTGGAGGTGGCGACGACATGGGTGGGCCGCTTTACTATGATCAAGACTCGGGGTCTTTTATCGTTTCCAATATTGGTGCTATGAACGACAACTTCATTCCGTCAGTTCAGCTTACTAAAGCCGATCTAAAGGATATTGAATATTACGATCGCGAAATGTTGGACAATTTGGAGGACAGTAAGGCACGGTTCTCTCTAGAATTTGAAAATACAACTTCTGACGCTCCCGGCCTCTTTGCATTAGGTGCTGAGTTTGTTGAGGAAATGGGGAAAAAGTCCGCCAGTGGAGGGCGTGGTTCTTTAATTTTGGAAGAAGAGGGCTCTACGCCAGCGAAGTTAGCGTTGATAGAAACTGATGCTGGCTGGAAGAAGCAGAGCCTTGCTGGAACTGAATGGAAGGCAATGGTTGAAAAAGCGGGGGGTAATGCCTCGCAAGTCAATTTGTATACGACTGATGTAAATGGAACTGAGGTCGCCGTTGTCGTCCAGAAAACTATAGACGTAGAGTTAAATGTGGAAATGGGGGCTAATAATTTAGCTGCTACATTTTTCAGTTACATGGGAATGGATTACGTCGAAGGCGAGTCAAATATTGGAAGTGCTGGTGGCGAAGGTGAGGGTGGAAATCAGTTTAATGCTGCGGAAGGCGAAAGTTTAGACGCATCTAACGCAACTGATGCTGTTTTTATAATGGGAGATGACGGCGCAAATGTTGCCGAAGGCGGTGCTGGAAGAGATACAATAATTGGCCTTGCGGGCAATGATACGCTTACAGGCGGTAGTGGCGCGGACTTTATAGAGGGCGGCGCAGGTGATGATACTATTCGCGGTGGGGCTAATGGCGCCGAGACCGCAGGTGGTGGAACAGTATCTCTTCCTATTTGGGAATATGGAGATCGTGCAGCATTTGCGGGGGAAAAGGATGATTATTCAATAACCCAAAACGCGGACGGTTCCTTTACGGTTACGGATTTAAATGCATCGGATGGCGATGATGGAACGGACACGCTTTCTGGTATTGAAATTTTACAGTTTGATGATGATGAAGTCCTGCTGGGTGTTGATAAAGGCGCTTTCTCTTTCACCGATCATTATACTGGGCAAACAATTTCGGAAGATTGGGCTAATGGAACAGACTTTGATGATATAATTACACCAGCTTCTGGTGGTCGTTCATTTGTGGACGGCAGAGGCGGTAATGATATAATCGTAGGCGATCCAGGGACCACCGGAGGTAGCGACAATCTAAAGGGCGGTGAAGGAAATGACTTCATCGATGGTGCGGGACGAGGTGAAAGCGCAATTCCGTGGGAAAACGAAAACGTTGCTGAATTTGACGCGCCAAAGCGAAATTTTACCTGGACTTCGGAAACTGCTAATGAATTAGGCCTAACTTCCGGAATTACGAAAATCACATATGCCGGCAGCGGTATCACCGAATTAGACGGTCTTGCTGCAAAGCTTGAATTGGACCTGTCTGATTATTTAGTTGAAGATCAAGAATATTGGGTGGTCTCTGATAAGAGAGGTGATGAGGGTTTAGGCACTGATATCTTAACTAATATCGATGTTTTATATTTTAATGATAACGATGTTCGTTTGTCGGTTTTCAAAGATCCGTGGGGTGGATTTATTGAGGGTACGGGTTTTGGAGATACAATCGAGGGTGAGGGGGTAAGTGAGTGGATTAACGCTGGCGCCGGTGATGATCGTGTGTTTGGCGGTGCGGGATCTGACGATATTGAGCTGGGTCGTGGTAATGATTTCGTTGATGGCGGAGCCGATATAGAGGACTTTGATGCAGGTGAATATCTGACTAACATTGGTGTAGATGATTTTGGCGCATTTGATCCGTCGCAATTTGGCGATAATGTTGGGTTCAAAGAGGCAAAGTTCATTATGCCTACTGCAACAAATTACCCAACTTTTAATCCAGCAAGTCCACAGGGCACTTTATCTTACGTTGGCGCCCTTGTTGGGCAGGATGTTGACGTAGATTTTGATGTCTTCGAGCTTGATGTCGATGGAAATGTTGCTCCTTATATCGAACTTTTCAATATGCAGTCACAGTTCGGCATTGATATACCAAACGGAACATTAATGGAGGTTCAAAAAGTTGAATCTGGATATCAGTTTCTTCCTGGTTCTGGGCCTGATACATTTGCGACATTTGATGCTCTAGGTGCGGCTAATCAGGTTGCAGAGATGGCTCATCAGGAGCAAGTTCGTGGAGATACAATTCACTACCAAGGTGACTTTGATCGGTATATACTACAAACGTTTGACGGTGATGAGGCGCTAGATGCTTCATCTGAACTTTACACTATAGTAAATGATAAATTTTCAGATATATCAGCCTCTTATTGGGTAGAGGGCAATAAAGTCGTAGTGGTTTCTGACACTGTTGTAGGGTCCAAAAGCGAGGGAACTGACATCATTATTAATGCCGAGCGCATTCAGTTTGATGATAATGATTTCTTGTTAAGTGTTCAAACAGAGATCAACTCTTGGCCAGATTTTGATTACCAAACTGGTCAGGAGGTCATGAGAGGAGAAGTGTTCTGGCGCGGTACTTTTGGCGATGATGTCATAAATTTCAGCACTTTAGACACTGTTTCTAATGTTCCTAGCGTTGATCGAATGGAAGGTAATGCGGGCGATGATATTTTGATATCTGGCGCTGGCGGCGATCGTCTCATTGGTGGGGTTGGAAACGATATTTTGGATGGTGGTGCTAACGGCACCAGTGGCGAAGTTTGGAGAGACTCCGACGTAGCTGAATATAATGCAAGCATTGATCGTTTCGCTCTCGAAAAGGTCGTATTTGAGGGTAAAAACCTGACGATTAATGGGTCTGATGGTTCAGCGCTTTTCAAGGTTGCGGCTATCACCAAAGGTGAGGCAAAAATTGGTAAAATCACCAAAGTAGGAAGCGACGACGTATTATACCAGATAGATGAAGGTGAAACATTTTTCGTTGTCACGGATAGTCTTCCGGCAAGCTACGGTGGGCAAGGAACCGATTTACTTATTGGAATGGAAAAGGCTCAATTTGGTTTTGATTGGGAGGGCGAAGTAAACTTTCAAGTCCAATATGATATGTGGGGCCATGAGGTAAATGCTCGAGGTACGATTTTCAATGATGTTATAGATCTACGGGCTGGTAGAGACTCCGATGCGGGGAGTGGGTTCGCAGGGTTTGCTGATTTTAACGACGGCGTTGATATTTGGGACGCTGAATTTTTTGTCGAGCCGACAGCAGCAATGGGTTTTGATATCTGGAATTGGTCTCCTGGATCGGACGATACTCCAGTAGATACTGGGATCAAGTCTCTTGAAGGGTTCAATTCTGGTGATGCAGCCGTCGATTGGTTTGTTGAAGGTGCGCCAGATGGTTTAGACATATATAAAATTAATGATGGAACGAGTGATAGGTGGGTTGCGTACGACAGTGAAGCAGGTTGGGTCGTCGAGGAAGTTGAAGAAGGTTCATCTTCTGGAGTCTGGAAGGTTCACTACTTCGGTGTGGCTGAGGGCACGATATTTGAAGAAAATATGGATGACATTTGGGGCTGGGAACCAGTGCCTGGTGAGGATGTTCCTGCCGAAACTGGCGTCAGCGTAGCTTATGACGATGGCTTCACCGATACAAATATGACTTTTGATATCTACACGCTTTCGGGTGGCGAAACTGTAGCATATTTTTACGACGAAGTAGGAGGTTATGGTTGGGTTCAAGATGTAGTCGTTCGAAATGACGCCGATGATGGTTGGGTTTTTAAACCGTTTA
>Ga0255756_1005781_pt1 | contig 11331 bp, 10 predicted proteins | sample 011ome_20_FD_179956 | JGI IMG/M metagenome (GOLD analysis project Ga0255756, IMG submission 179956) | Coastal salt marsh microbial communities from the Groves Creek Marsh, Skidaway Island, Georgia - 011509CT metaG (version 2) | ecosystem: Environmental > Aquatic > Marine > Intertidal zone > Salt...
ATCCCCTCCGCGAACCCGCCCAAACCTCCTCCCCCCGCAGCCGAGATGAAGAAGTGGAAGGGCGTCAGCTTCATCGCGATGCCCGCGTGCGTCTGCCTCGGCGCGTGGTCGTTCATGAACATGGAGCACCACCACCCGGCTGAGCGGCCCGCGTACTCATACTTGAACATTCGGAACAAAATCATGCCGTGGGGCGGGAAGTGCGGCTTGTTCGAATACGGCAAGTGCCAGGAGCCGGACGACGAGTGATCAGCGAATCGCGCGCGAGGCGAGGCGAGGCGAGGCGAGGCGAGGCGTCGCGGGAGGAGGAGAGCGGGCGCGTAGTGTGCGAATGCGTAAACCGGCGGGGTTGTTTTCATTTCATTCATCGCGACGTCGTCGTTCTCGTCGCGATCGAACGCGACTCGCGAGCGATCATAAACGTAGTCTCATCGTATGTACAAGGTCACGGTCAACTCAACGCAAGAAGGGCAAACACACACTGCAAGGGTGATGAACAGATTGAGTACACCGACGCGCGCGCGCGTCGCGTCGCGTCGCGTCGCTCAGCGCCTCTTCTTCCCCCCTTTTGCCTTTTTCAACTCGGCCGCGTACAGCGCTCTCTCCTCCTCGAGCGCCCTCTCGCTCTCTTTGATCTTCCGCTTGAAGAGATCGAAGCACGTGAGCTGAATGCTCTTGTTCGGCGCGTTCTTCACCGCGTTCGGGACGAACCCTTTGAACAGCCCGCCGACGCCGTCTCGCGCGACGATGGCGACGCCCGCGTCCACGACGCCGGTGTACGTGGAGCTCTTCAACTGCATCTGCCGACGGATCGTGTCCAGCGGGTAGCACGTCCCGCTCGCGAGCAGCGTCGCCATGAACGACGCCGCGGCGATCGTTCGCGCGGAGTCGCTGTCCGGGAGCGCGCGCTTGAAGAGATCGAACGCGCAAAAGTTTAGCGCGCTGTACGGCGCGATGGAGAGGCACGTCGCCGGGAGGCCCTTGAAGAACGCGCCCGGGCCCTCATCTTTTAAGATGGCGGTCACGACCTGCGACATCGTCTTCATGTTCGGGTCCACGGATAACCGCAGGCGGATGATGTCCAGCGGGTACGTGACCAGCGTCGCCGTGCACGCGGCGGCCGCGCCGGAGGCTAAGCGCGCGGGCACGGAGAGCTTCCCGGTCTCTTGGTCCGCGAGCTTGCTCTTGTAAAACTCGTACGAGTTCAGCATCGCGGTGCTGTACGGAAGAATCCGGATGACCTGCGGGACGTTACCCTTCCAGTACCCTTTAAGACCTTCGGACTTCCCGATCGCGATGAACGCGGGAATGAGGCCGCCGGACGCGGCCGCTTTCGCCGCCGCGGATTGTTGATTCGCGCCGGAGACTTGCATGATGATCTTCAGTCGATCGAGCGGCGCGGTGCACGTCTTCGCGAGCGCGCCGGCGCAGCCGCCGGCGAGGAACAGCGCGAAGCCGCCGCCGAGGACCTTCGTGACGACCGCGATCGGGCGGCGCTGCATCAAGCGCGCGACGCTGACGTCGTCGTCGAGGGCGACGGCGTCGGAGACCGCGAGTTCGGGAATCGAACGATTGGCGGCGGTCGAGCCCCGGCGCGCGTGCAGCGCGCCCGTCATCGACGCGAACCGCGGGTTCGAGAGGAACGCGGGCGCGTCGGAGGCGCCGCACGCGGTCAGCGACGCCAGCGTCGGCGCGTTCGACGCCACCGCGGAGGAGGCATCGCGCGAGGCGCCGCCTCCGAGACGGCGGCCGCTCGCGGGGAAACGCGGCGCAGCGCGAATCCCTTCCTCTCTTCGTCGATTCCATCGCGCGACGCGCGTCGTCGTCATCGCCGTCGCCGCGGACGTCTCGGTATCGCGAAGGATCGCCATCCTTCCGTGGTATGCGATGAAGGTCGCGCCGACGAAACGAACGTTCGGCCTCGGGAACGGCGCGGGTGCTGCGCGTGCGCGGCGGCGGTCGCACTGTCGTGGGCGATAAAGCGCCCGGGCTGCGCTTTATTCCGGCATTCCCGATCGCCGCAACGGTTTTCGCGCCGGCGGCTGGGCGGCGGCTGTTCAAAAGTTTTTCACCCATCCCTCGGTTTCAACATTTGATCGCGTCTCGTTTCAACTGACCGATGAACTTTTTTTGGTTGGAAGGCCCTGAGATCAATCCGCAGAGCTCACGGCACACACGGACGGGAGGCGGCGGATTCCGCGGCGACGCCGCATTTCCCGTTCGCGCGCGCGCCGCCGGTCGGTCCACCCCCCCCCCGCGCGCACCATGGCGAAGACGCGACGGAAGAAGGTCCGAACGCACGTCGAAGCCACGGGCGCGGACAAGTCCGGGGCGACGAAGACCGCGACGCCGCGCTCGTTCGTGTTTCGACGCGGGAAGCTCTCCGAGCTCGTCAAGGCGCGTTCTGATTCACACTGGTCCCCATACGACCGCGTCGGCGTGGTGAACGCCGATCCTTAAGGACTTTCGCCGTCGTCTCTCTCCGCCCACACCTCGGTTTAATCCCCGCCCGCGATGCCTTTCAACTCCACCTGACGCCTTTCAACTCCACCCCGACATCGTCAAGGATCTGGAGAACGACCTCCGCGACGTGATGAAGCCGCACACCGCGGCGAACCTGAAGGAGAGCAAAGGAAACAAGCTGAAGGACTTCGTGCAGGTGTCCGGCGTGCTCGGCGTCTCGCACTTCCTCATGCTGTCCGCGACGGAGGCGAGCAAGTACGTCAAGGTGTGCAAGACCCCGCGCGGGCCGACGCTGTCGTTCCGCGTGCATCAGTACACGCTCGCGCGCGAGGTGCTCGCGTCGCAGCGCAACCCGAGGGCGCCGAAGAACGCGTTCCTCTCCCCGCCGCTCGTGGTGTTGAACAACTTCGGCGACGCCCCGCATCAGAAGCTCGCGACGATCACGTTCCAGAACCTCTTCCCCGCGATCAACGTGCGCAAGGTGAAGCTCTCGACGTGCCAGCGCGCGGTGCTCATCGACTACGACAAGACCACCGGGAGGTTCCAGGCGCGTTCTCCTCACACTGGTCCCCATACGGCCGCGTCGGCGTGGTGAACGCCGATCCTTGAGGACTTTTCCCGTCGTCTCTCTCCGCCCACACCTCGCGTTCAATACCCGCCCTCGACGCCTTTCAACTCCCAAGTCTGACGCCTTTCGACTCCACCCCGACGTTCGCTCGTACGGAACGACCCTCAGTTCCGGCACTACGGCGTCTCCGCCGCGCCGACGGGGACGAACAAGGCGATCCGCAAGCTGCTCACGACGCGTCGAGTTCCGAACATGGGCGACCTCGCGGACGTCAGCGAGCTCCTCACGAGCAAAGGTTACGGCAGCGACCACAGCGACAGCGAGGGCGAAGACGCGGTGAACGCGCGCGTGGACTTGACGCAAGATTACAACCGCGTCGCGCGCGAAGGAACGCGGTCGCGGATCATCCTGCAGGAGATTGGCCCGCGGATGGAGCTCGAGCTCGTGAAGGTGGAGGAGGGGATGTGCGAGGGGCGGGTGTTGTATCACGCGTACGTGAAGAAGACGGAGGAGGAGGTGTTGGAGGTGAGACTGCTTCCCATACGACCCCGTTCGCGTGGTGCACGCCGTTCCTTGAGGACTTTTCCCGTCGTCACTCTTCACCCGCGCTTCCCTTTCAACGTTTGACCGGTAAGACGTTCGACTGACCGATCGCTTCACCCACGCAGTTGGAGAATAAGGCGGTGACGAAGGAGGCGCTGCGGAAGCGACGGAGGGAGGAACAGGAGGCGAACGTGCGGAGGAAGGAGAGAGAGGCGAAGGAGAAGGCGGCGATGGAGGAAGAACTCGCGGGGATGAAGAAGAGGAAGCGCGATAATAAATCCGCCCGGGATAAGCTCGACGAGAACGGACGGAAGAAAAAGAAGGGGCCGAGCGGCGCGGAGAAGAGACGCGACGGCGGCGACGACGACGAGGCGCCGTTTAAGCGCGGTCGAAAGAGTCAGTACAAGGACAGGGAAGGCGGCGGCGGCGGCGGAAGCGGCGGCGGCGGGAAGAAATCGCCGGCGGGGACGAAGGGCAAGGACAAGAACAAGCGCCCGGGGAAGGGTGCGCGCGCGAAGAGGAAGTAGAGACACACGCTCGGCCACGCGGTACGCGCGACGTCTCGCGTCTCGCTCGCGTCTTCAAAAGTTGTCGGGATTGTACATCCGCATCGCCCCCGTCCGGAGCAACGTGTTGTACATCTCGCTCTTATCCGCGCGCGCTTCATCGGCTTCTTCTTCCTCCTCCGCCGCGATCTCCGCGTCGATGTCGTCGATCTTGATGGCGCTCTGCGCGCGCGTCCCGGTCATCGGGAACGCCTCGCCGGGTAAGGCGACGTCGGCGGCGTCGTACCACGTCGCGCTCTTGTCTCTTTTTTTCTGGATCCGTCGACGCGCGACCGCGTCGTGGGCGCGTTGGTGCGCCTTCCCGGACAGGCGGTCGAACATCCCGGAGACGACTTCCAAGTCTTTCGCGTCCTGCGCCTTCCGCATCGACTTCAAACGCATCCGCTGCTTGTGCAGGTCGTGCTCCAGAGCGAAGAACGCCTTCGTGTCGTTCGCCGCCGCGGCGTGTTTCAAAGCGGCGAAAAAATCCACCTCGGCCTCGTCCCACTTCAGCGTGTCTATGCGGCACGTCCCTCGCCTCAGTAGCGCCTTGATGTTCCCCGGGGAGAGGTCCAGCGCTTCCGTGCACGCGATCTCCGCGTCGTGGAACGCGTCGCGTTTCATGAGACACACCGCGAGATTGTTATACAACGCCGCGCCCATCGCCTCCGCGTCGCGGTTGGTCTTCGCGCGACGCCGCAGGTCGTGTTTCGGTCGGTCAGTTGAAAGGGAGCGCGATCGAATGTTGAAACCGAGGGGTGGGTGAGTTAAAAACGTGGTCTGTAGTTTGCACAGAACGAACGCACCTTCGTCTCCTCCGCGGTGGGCACGTTCGAGTGCACGAACTCCGCGCCCATCACGGTGAACATCTCCACCCCCGCGGCGTACTTGACCTCCGCGCGTCGCGCGCGTCCTTCTTTCAGGAGCTTATTCCCGAGGCGTTTCAGCGCTTCGCCGCGCTCGAGCTTCTGCTTCGCCGTGCCGCTGAGGGTCGTTCCATACAAAAATAGTTCATCGGTCAGTTGAAAAGGACCGCGATCAAATGTTGAAACCGGGCGATGGGTGAAAAACTTTTATAACGCACCTGATCTTCCCCGGCCACGCGTCCTCCACCGCGAGCACGTCCACCTCGAAGTGCGTCTCGTCGTAGCGACGCTTCGTGATGTCTATCGCTCCGGGGGCGACGAACGGCGCGTCGTCCGTCAGCGTTCGGTCCATCGTGCACGAGACCAAGAAGACGTCCCCCGCGGTCATCCCCGCGCCGTCCTCGCCGCCGCGGAGCAGCGCGGTCTCGACGCCCTCGACGAGCGCGCCGTCGACGTGCACGACGTGCGTCGTCGCCTTCGACGACGCCGCGTCGTCGTCGTCGTCGCCGCCGCCCCGCTCGCCGGGGCCGGGCGCGACGCGGAGACGGAGCGCGACGCGCGAGTTCGCGTCCACCCGCTTCGCGTCTCTCGTCGCGAGGGCGTTCCGCGCGAGGCGGACGACGACGTGCCCGTCGTCGAGCTCGATCGCGGGCGCGAACGCGGGGGGGGCCGCGTAGGACGTCACCGCGAAGCCCTCAGAGGACGCCATGACGCGACGTGTTAAACGTTAAAACGTGTCCGCGCGAGGAGGAGGAGGAGGAGGAGGACCCGCGGCGGCGGACGAAGACGGCGACGGCGGCGACGACGGCGCCGGCGGCGGCGAGGGGAAACGCGCGCGGGGTGTCGTGCGACGCGTGTCTCGCGCGCGGAGGCGTGTGGCGCGCGCGTTAGGGCCGGGAGGGTCGACGAACGCGAACCCCGGGCGGGAGCCGAAGAGTCGCGAAAAAAACCAAAAAACCAAAAAACCAAAAAACGTCGCGTCGCGTCGTCGTTCGTGTCGCTCGTATGCATCGTTCGTCATCACACGCTACGCGTCGTCGTCGTCGTCGTCGTCGTCTTCACGTTTTCATCGTCGTAACGGCCGCACTCGAGCCGTTCACCCCCCCCGCGCGGACGCCTTACACCGCAGCACCCCGCACACGCTCTGCCGGCAACACGGGCACCGATCCGGCTGCCCCGAGCGCATCGCCTCCGTCGCGACCCGATCCACGCACCCGACGCAATACAACATGTGCATGCACGGCATCAACACCGCGTCTCGCCGCTCCTCGAAGCAAATTTGGCACGTGAGCTCGTTCTCCGCGATCTCGAGCGCGTCCCTCGCGTCCTCGAGCTGCGCGGAGAGCCCGGCGACGAGCCGCTCGACGTCCTCGGGCGGGCGCGAGTCCGGGCTCGTCAGCCGCGATCGCGAACGCTCGTCGTCTTCGTCGTCGTCCGCGTCGTCCGCGTCGTCCGCGTCCGATACCTCGCGCATGGACGCCTCCGCCGCGGCCGCGAGTTGACGCTCCTCGACGCGATACGCCTCGAGCGCGCGGCGGTCCTCGATCGTCGCGACGAACGCCGCCGCCGCCGCCGTCGTCTGCTGCGGGAACGACGCGGGATAGGGCACGCCCGCGCGCGCGTAGACCTCTTGCGCGGCGGCGATGACGGCGTCCGCGCACTCCTCAGGCGAGGAGACGTGCGGCAGCTCGCGGCGGCGGAACGCGTCCGCGGTGGCCTCCGCGGCGCGCGCGGCGGCGGACGCCGCCTCCGCCGCGGCCTGCGCGGACGGCGCGGCCGATACCTCGCGCATGGACGCCTCCGCCGCGGCCGCGAGTTGACGCTCCTCGACGCGATACGCCTCGAGCGCGCGGCGGCCGCGTTCGAGTTCCAGTTCGCGGTCGCGGTCGCGGCGGCTTCGCTCCAACGCCGCGGACACCGCCATCGGGTAGTCGCGTTCGCGGTCGCGTTCGCGGTCGCGATCGCGGTCGTGGTCGCGGTCGCGGCGGCTTCGCTCCAACGCGCGGCGCGCCGTCTCGACGTCTCTTCGAACGTCTTCGAGGAGCTCGCGGTGGTCGGGAGCGAGCGCGTCGCCGCGTCGCCGCGTCGCCGCGCGCGCGACGCGTCTGATGACCGGGTCAAAATCTGGGGAGGGCGTGACGCGCCCGTGCGACGCGCGCGCTTCGTACTCGCGCCACGCGTCTTCGCCGAACGTGGAGCGGACGACCCTGTCGACGCGGTTCGGACCGCGGCCGAGGACGTCGTCGACGTCGTCGTCGTCGTCGTCGTCGTCGTCGTCGTCGTCGTCGTCGTCGTCGTCGTACTGGTCCCGGTCCCTTCCGTCCTCGTCGTCGACGGACTGGTACGCCTCGTCGTCGTCGCTGGAGACCGCCGCGCGCTCGACGACGACGCGGCGACGCTCTTCGCGGTGCTTACGATGCACCGCCCACGCCGTCGCGATCGCGTCGGCGCGTTGGCTCGTCTGCCGGGTCGCGAACGCGCGGTCGCCGTTCACCGAGCTGAACACGATGATCTGCGATCGCAACGCGGCGTACTCTTCCGAGAGCGCGACGTGCACGCCGCCACGACGGGACAACAGGCGCATCGAACACGCTCGGGCGAGCGTGTTCATGGCGTCGACGGCGCTGACCTCGATGACGGACAGACAGAGCTGCGGCGGCCGGTCCGTCGGCACGTCGACGAGCTCCGTCACCCGGTTCACCCAATCGCTCGCCTCGGCGTCGGTCCACCCGCCGTGTTCCAGGGGTTTCCATCCGATCGATTTCACGCTCCCGTACAGCATGAGAATCTGGACGCCGTAGACGCAGAGGGCCCAGTGAAGGTACCACGGGGTTTTGTACGCGTCTTCGGCGGCTTCTTCGTCTTCGGGGTGGATCACGACCCTTGCCACTCGATCGAGCACCCGCGCGGAACCGAACTTCAGGAACTTGAGGCGCTCGAGCCACGTCGTTCGGTGCACCTGGAACCACTCGTCCTCTTGCGCGTTCAAGGATATGGACGCCTCCACGTCTGCGGGAGCAAGTCGGGCGGGAGAAAGGGACGGTCCGGTCGGGGGAAGCGAGTCGCGCGGCGCGAGCGAGGCGTCGAAAAAGTGAAAGAAGAAACTTCTTTTCCTCGCGTTTTTGGCACTGCCAAAAAAGAGACGCACGCGTCGGGAAGGGGCGGGGACGCGCGACGCGCGGGGGGCACGCGTACGCGTCGCGCACCGCTGAAGATCCGCGACAAGGAGGGGCACGCGTTCGCGCACGGGACGAGATCCCGAACGCGTCCGCGCCAGTGATCTTTGCACTGATCCCACGTCGGCTGCTGCGCGTCCCAGCGAAACTGCGCCTCGAGCTCGAGGACCGCGCGTCGCAGCGCGTCGAGGCGCCGCGCGTTCGACGCGCGCAGGTCCGACGTCTCGTCGCCGTACGCGACGTCGACGTCGGCGGCGTCGCGGGGCGAGCGCGGCGGCGCGGGCGGGGTGATCGGCTGCGACGGCGACGGTGACGGCGACGCGCGCGCGCGCGTCCGCGGCGGCGCGTCCGGCGGCGACGTCGAGTCCTCGCGCCTCGAGTTGTCGTCTCGCCCCGAGGAAGGCGCCGGCGGCGCCCCCCGAAACGCGTCGAGGAGGTCGCCTCCCGCGCGCGGGCGATCGGGGGGCGGATCGAGCGCGGCTCGCCGACGCCGCGGGCACGGGTCCGCCGCGTCGGACGCCATCGCCGTCGCCGTCCGTCGCGCGCGCGGTGGGGAGTCGGCGCGCGCTGCCCTCGTTTCGTCGTCGCCGAGGAGAGCGCGCGTCGTCGTTCAAACCAAACGCCGCGCGCGCCGCCTCGTCGCTGACGTGGAGCCGTCGTCGAAAGGGCCGACGCGAGGCGAGCGCGGTGGTGTAGCGACGCCGCGATTGACCGGCTGCCTCGACTCGGTCGACCCGCCTCGAACGCGACGAAACAGAACCACGCCGAGTTTTGGCGCTGGCGGGCGAAAAACGCAAACGTCGACGCACTTTGGTTTCGTCGGACGCGACGACGGCGAGCACGCACACGCGGCAGCGCGGCCGCCGGCGGCGTCGGTCACCCTCTCTCCGACTCGCGGACGTCAGAATGAACCCCTCCGCGCGGTGCGGCGCCGTCGCCGCCGCCGCCGCCGCCGCTCGCGCCGCCGCGTCCGCGTCCCCGCGCGACGCGGCGCGATGCGAGGACGGTGCCGACGTCACCGCCGCGGGTCCGTCGTCGTCGTCGTCGTCGTCGTCCTCCTCCTCCTCCTCCTCCTCCCCGTCGCCCGCGCCTCTGGACGCGCCGATCGCGAGGGCGTACCCGAGCGACGCCGCGAGCAAATCCACCGCGAAGTGGCGCGTGTACACGGACATCGCGCGCGACCACAGCGCGCGCGGGCGCCACGCGGACGCGGATCGGTACCTCCGCCGCGCGATCGCGGAGGCGACGAACGGATTCGGCCCCGAGGACCCGCACGTCGCGGCGGCGAAGAACAACCTCGCGGAGTCGCTCCGCCTTCAAAAGCGCCACGCCGAGGCGGAGAAGTTATTCAAGGAAGCCGCGGCCGCGCTGGAGCGTCACTACGGCGCGACGCACCCCGCGGTCGGCGTCGCGTGGCACAACTACGCGGGATGCGTCTTCGCGCGCGGCGATCACCGCGCCGCGTACGACGCGTACGCCGCCGCGGCTGAGGCGCGTTCTGATTCGCACTGGTCCCCATACGACCGCGTTCGCGTTGTGAACTTCATTCCTTGAGGACTTTCTCTCCCGGCGCGCGTTTCTCTCCGCCCACCAAGGGTCCCTCGATTTCGATCCCGACGCGTCGCGACGCCTTTGATGAACTCCGCTTCTGACGCCTTTCGACTCCGCCCCGACGTTCGTCGCTTCGCGCGCTGCCGCCGCCGCCGCTCAGAAGAAAGCCAAGGCGCTCGGGCGACAGCACCCGGAGTACGCCACGACGCTGTTTCACATGGCGGAGGCGAAGCGCGCGGGCGGCGACGCGGCCGCGGCGGCGGTGTTGCTGGAGGAGAGTCTGAGGATATCCGACGCGGCGGGTCGCGGCGACGGGTCGACGGCGCTGCGGTGCGTTCTATCTCACACTGGTTCCCATACGACCGCGTTGGCGTGGTGAACGCCGATCCTTAAGGACTTTCTCTCCCGGCGTTTCTCTCCGCCCACACATCGCTTTCAATCCCGACACACCTCGACGCCTTTCAACTCCGCTTCTGACGCCTATGAACTCCACCCCGACGTTCGCTCGTATGGACCCTCGACCCTGAGGCGGATGGAACGGTTGGCGCAGACGCGCGGGGATTTGATGCGGGACCACCACGCCGCGGAGGGGATCCGAAGGCGGGTGCTGGAGGCGCGGGAGCACGCGGCGTGGGTCGCGAGCGGCGGCGTAAGCGGCGTAAGCGGCGTAAGCGGCGGCGCGGGGCCCGGGGTCGAAGGAGAGAGCGACGACGACGACGACGCGGCGACCGCGGCGGCGGCGGCGGCGCGCGCGAGGGGAAAGCGACGCGGGGTCACGAGCGCCGCCGCCGCCGCGCGGCACGGCGGCGCGATCGCGGCCGCCGCGGAGGCCCTCGCGGGATCGCTCGTCGAGCTCGGGCGCTACGACGAAGCCCTGGACGCGATGCGGCGCGGCGTGGACGTGCTCGAGCTGCGCGCCGGCGGCGGGAGTTGGTACCCCGGTCGCGGCGGCGGCGGCGCGTCGACCGCATTGGACGCCGCGGAGGCTGCGCTTCTCCGCGCGTTCACGACGGCGCGGCGGGCGTTGGGGCTCGACCGGCTCGGCGGCGCGCTCGCGGCGAACGCGGCGAGAAACGACGCGCTGCAGCTCGCGTCCGCGCGCGTGCGGTTGGCGGAGGTCGAGGCGAGGGCGGCGAGGGCGCGCGGCGGCGGCGGCGGCGCGGACGCGGGCGCGGACGCGGGCGCGGACGCGGACGAGGCTTCGGCGCAGCTCAGACGCGCCGTCCGCGCGCTGCAGCCGATGGCGGAGACCGCGGCGGGAGAGATGGCCGCGGACGTCTCCGAGAGCGGCGAGAGGGCGCGCGCGGAGCGCGAGCGCGAGCGCGAGGACGAGGGCGACGAGGGCGACGAGGGCGACGAGAGCGGAGACGCGCGCGGCGTCGCCGCGGAGATTCGACGGCGCGAAGCCGCGGCGGCGCCGGAGCGTCGCGTCGCGTCGTTGGTGTTGTTCGCTCGAGCCGCGCGCGGGATCCTCGCGCTGAAGCGTCGCGCCGAGAGTACTTCTTCTTCTTCTTCTAATTCGTCGTCGTCGTTCGATGACGCGAGCGCGCACGTCGGGGACGCGCTGGAGTGGTTGTACGCGGGGTGGGCGTCGGCGGCGGCGGCGGCGTCGGCGGCGG
>Ga0255756_1005792_pt1 | contig 11321 bp, 10 predicted proteins | sample 011ome_20_FD_179956 | JGI IMG/M metagenome (GOLD analysis project Ga0255756, IMG submission 179956) | Coastal salt marsh microbial communities from the Groves Creek Marsh, Skidaway Island, Georgia - 011509CT metaG (version 2) | ecosystem: Environmental > Aquatic > Marine > Intertidal zone > Salt...
CGGGCGCTTTTTTTTTACTTTGGCAGGGCTAACCTGTATGCCATGAAGCAATTCCTTTCCTTAGTACTCTTGACCCTCTCCCTGCATTCTTATGCACAAGGTGTGGATGAAAAAATTCTCGCTATCGGCGATGACGACACAACGTTTCAATTTTTCGCCGTGCCCATACGACCCGTATGGCCTGGATGCGAAACCTTGGAATCCGAGTCTGCCCGTTTTGACTGCTTTAACTACGGCATCCGGAATTTTTTAGTCAACAACTTTGAAGTCCCTCCTGCGACCACCCAGAAGGAAAAGAAGGCACAAACAGGCAAAGTCTATGTGGATTTTGTCATCGAGAAGGATGGTAGTATCAGTTCGGTCAAAATCCAGAGGGGTGTGCATCCCAAAGTGGATGCGGAAGCCATTCGAATGGTGAAGAGTATGCCCGATATGCATGCGCCTGCCTATGTCGATGGCAAGCCGGTCCGCATGAGCTACACCCTGCCCATAAACGTGCAATATTGATGCGTTTCGCGCTCCTCTTTTGGGCCATTCTCACAGTACTGCCTCTACGCGCACAGGACAGCATTGTCGACCCCGTTGAACCCATCCCTCCTTTGCTGGAAGGTTGTGACCCTTTGCTCCCCATGGAGGAGTACAACACTTGTTTTTGGACGGGAATTCACCGCCATATTGGAAGAACTTTTGAAATACCCAGGGTGGAACGAGATGCCTTCAGCGCTGTGCATGCCCAGTGGGCAGCTTTACCGAAGAAAGTCCGTAAAAACACCCCAGAACCCATGTTGGAAGGGCGCATATGGGTCGCTTTTGTCGTAGAGAAAGATGGGTCCGTCAACGAGATTCAAGTTGTGCGCATGGAGGGTGGACTCATGAAAGAAACGGAGGAAGCCGCCATGGACGCTGTCCGTTCTCTGCGATTTACACGATCAGGGTTGCAAAACGACGAGCCCGTACGTCTGAAATTCACCGTCCCATTGAGTATCCGAATGCTCTAGACTTGGGGGTTATGAGCTTGCTGGGGGAGCAGCTTTAAAAGCTGACTCTTACCGTTGCAGGTGCACTGCCGTGGCCGCTTCCGGAGTATCCGGTGTCTGGGTATTGCCGCAGCGTGCGCGCACAAAGTACACGCCTTGAGGGGCAGGCCGACCGCCTACGGTGCCATCCCATGTGGCCTCTACGGTCTGACCATAGAAAACGCGCTGCCCGTCCCGGGTAAATACTTCCCATTCGGCCCATTCCGCAAAGCTCATCCTGGGCTTGTAAAAATCGTTGACCCCGTCATTGTTGGGGCTGAAAATCGTAGGGAGCTCCAACGTGGCAGGGTCTGGCGCCGGAGGGACAGGCGTGTACTGCTCGCTGAAGATGTTGTCGAAGTAAATGATTTCAGTTTGGCTTCGACCGCGAAAATCCGGGAAAAACACCAGTTGATCATAGGTCAATCCAAAGTGGTCTGAAAAATCAAATTCCAATTGTTCCCACTCGTTAATTTTCGTGTTGGCCACCTTGATTTCCCCTAAGGACCAATTGTCAAAGCGCACCAATTTGATGCCCACATCGCTGATGGTGTTTTTGTACACCATGACCCGAATGATCTTATTGCTGTTGTCAATCGTGAAGGTTCCAATGTCGGTGCCGTGCTGGGTTTCGCATCCTGCAAAAGGAGCACCTTGAGACAGGGCGCTAAACTTGGCTACCGTCGGGCTCGGATTGTAGCCATTGGGGTCTGGATCGGGATTGGGAACAAATTCTACAGGAGGATTTGAGCCATTTTGAAAGACTTTCCAATTCCAGGATTGACCAATACCGTTGGGTTCAAAATCCACAGGGGCATTTTGGGCCTGTGCCGCAAAAGCGGCCACAACGAAAAGGAAAACGGATAGTATGCGCATGGCATGTTGAAGCCCAACGGACACATACAATACGTGCGCTCAGACTTATGGTTAAAGGTACTACAATAATGGGCAGGGCTTGGAATTTCTTTTACGCTCGTTCTGAGGGACTTAATACCTGTTTAAGGGCATCAAAACGTGCAATTTTGGAGTACCTTTCTACAAAGCAACCCAAACACCTCTCGTATGAAATCCTTGAAGTTCTTCCTGTTTCTGGCCTTTTTTGCGTGGTTCAGCCCGTCTTCTTTCGCTCAAACTTCCGGAGGGCCTGATGCCTATGGGTACACCTGGAAGAACAGCAGCCACACGAGCAATCCGCCCTCCTACAACTGGGTAGACATTACGACCCGGGGCGATCAGGTGACGGGACTGGCCGATGACAACGTGGTGGGTCCCTTTCCCATCCCAGCTGGTTTTCAGTACTATTGGTATCCGGTTTCCCAAATTTGGATCGGCAGCAACGGCTACATCAGCTTTAACGGCGTCAATATGGCCTCTCCTTTTCCCAGCTCCGTGCCCTCCCCCGCGGGTGGCAACGACTGGCTAGCTCCTCACATGGCCGACTTGAATTTCTCCGGAAGCAACAACCCGGCCCAGTGCTATTTCTACGCCAACCAGGACTCCCTGGTGGTGAGCTTCATCAATGTGCCTTACTGGAGCGTGACAGCTCCCGGTTACAGTGGGAGCAACTCCTTCCAAATCGTTTGGACCAAGGCCGACAAGCACATTCAATTCAACTACCAAAGCCTCTCCTCCGCAGGGGCGACCTCGCAAGACTGCGTGACGGGCATTGAAAACGTAACCGGTGCGCTGGGTCTTCAAAACTACATCGACGTGGTGCCGAGCAACAGTTTTGCCATCAAATATTACTACCCCTCAGTGGTGACCTACGCCGTCACCGACGGGGGCGTGAATTGGAACAAGGATGACCGGAATGGGGGGTATTTCATTCCCGTCAATAGCATGCAGAATTTCCAAACCAACATTAAAAACTTTGGCAACCAGGCCCTTCCTGCATTTACGGCTACAGACACCATCTATTCCGTCCTAACGCCTATCGTAAACGGATCGGTAGCGGTTCCTGCACTTCAACCTGGAGAAGACACGACCTTGACTTTCTCCAACACCTTTATGGCCCAATTCCCGGCGATTTTCAAGTTGAGTTCGCGCGTATCCGGAATCAGCGGGGATATGGTTGCCGCCAACAACCGAAAAACGACCAAAATTGTAGCGGTCAGCACCAACCAAACGCAGTACACCCTGGATTACAGTGACGGCATTCCGGATGGCACCGGATTGAGCTGGAACGGCGGTGGCGGCGGCATTGGGGTCTACATTGAGCCACCGGTCTACCCGGCCCAAATCAACGGCTGCCAGTTCCTCGTCACGGCCCAACCTGCGACACCCGTGGGCTGTTCGGTCATGCTGTACGACGACAATGGACCAGGCGGAACCCAAGGCACGCTCTTGGATTCCATGTACATCCAGCCGAGCAACATTTTTGTGGGGTCCTACACCACGGTCATGTTCAACAATGCACCTTTCTACAAAACTTCTGGGGGTTACTACCTGGTCTGGTACATGGGCGGTTCCGGCATCACCATAGGCCGCGATTTAACTCCCCCTACCTCACAGCAATCCTATGAGATTTTGGGCAGTACGTGGGCCCATTACCGAGATATGTACACGGAGGATTTCTGCATGGGTTTACTGGTCTCTAACGCACCTTTCCCTGCGGCCAATTTTACCATTGACACGACCCAAATGCCCCTCATTTCCTTCACGGATATCAGCACAAATTCTCCCACTACTTGGCATTGGGACTTTGGCTTCAACAATGACACTTCGGTCCTTCAAAACCCAAGCTATACCTACACCCAAAATGGCACCTACACGGTATGTTTGGCCGTCACCAATACTTTGGGAAGCGATACAGTATGCAAGACGGTGACGATCCGTGGCATCGGAATCGACGAGTCGGCCGAACTCCAGTGGGCGCTCTACCCCAATCCAACGACCGGCCAACTCACCCTGCAGCTACCCCGAGGCCTGGAGCCTAAAGCCGTCATGCTCCGTGTAACGAATTTGCTGGGCCAAAACATCCCTTGCCAATGGTCTGTGGAGGGCTCTCGCCTGCGCACCGACATGCCCACGGCTTCAGGCATGTACCTCTTAGAGCTTTACGACCGAAGTTCTGGCCGAAGCTTAGGCGTTCAGCGCGTGGTGGTGGAGTGATTATTCATTGTCCCATAGGGTGTTGGGATTGTACCTTCACCCCATGGGACCCGAATTTCAAAAACTCCAAGGTCAGATTAAGCTGATCACCCCACGCCGTTTACTTACCACGGCGGCCCGCATCGCATTGGCAGGGGCCGTGGCACTCTTTCTCAGCCCTCAGTCTCCTTGGGTTATGACCCTATTCTACGTGTATGCCGGATTCAATGTCCTGGTCATTTTGGGCTTCTACCTCTTTGGGCGCTTTATGCAGAAAAAGCTTGGGCATATGGCCCATCAGATGCAAGGCATGCACGGGGCGCATGACGAAGACCTCGGGGAAGCCGAAGTCATCGAAGACGCCCAAATCGAAGAATAAGTTGGCCTAGAGGGAGGATCTTCGGTATACGCTCACTTCCATTCCCTCATTGGCGGTCACGTGAAGTTGATTGAACCATTGCTTCACAAAAAAGAGATCCGTGAGCGAAAGCAATCCGCTCTCTCCCATATATTCTAATGAACAGCCGTCTAAGACAACCAGGTGCTGGCCATCTCCTTGTTGGAGGAAATCGCCATGCTCGGTCGAGGCAAACTTGGGAGAGAAGTCGAGATTTTGGAGGCCTGTTCGGTCTGCCGTGATGCCTTGTTCGTCCATGCGCAAGGTCAGGCTATCTCCAGACTCAGAACTGAAGACAAGGTTGACGACGCCAGCGTCCTCCCATTCGATGACGAGCTGATGGTCCTCCGAAATAGGATAACTATCGCCATCTGCCTCAGCGACCTCCCATTTGGCAGCCGTAAAGACATCCGAGGTCACCCACTGCTTTAGACGGTAACCCTTGGGGGTAGCCTGAAGTTCTAGATCGCGCGCCAACGTCATCGCGGAGCGCCATGCTTCGGTGGGTACTTGCTGACCGTATTCCCAGTTGCTCATCCATCCCATGAAGAGCGGTTTAGGGCCCGAACCCGCTAAGCCTTTTTGGTGGAAAGTGACGCCGGCGTAGTTGTCACGACCCGCATCCAGCCATAACAAGGGTGGGTTGGCCTCGTCTGGGGTGAAGGTTTTGCCGTCAAACTGCCCCACAAAGTACTGGGTACCGCTTCCACCAGCCGGATGCCCGGGATTTATGCTAACGAAAAGCACCCACTTTTGGGCGCCGTCGCTTGCGCTGAAGGGAATGAGATCCGGGCATTCCCACACCCCACCGTGCGCCCCTACTCCTTCGCCAAAGGAGCTCAAGTAGGTCCAATCGATCAAGTTTGGACTACCATAAAAGCGGATGTGCTGCCCAACCGCTAGCGCCATGACCCATTGCTGGCTGTCTTCATACCAAGACACCTTGGGGTCGCGAAAATCCTGCTCCCCGGGATTGGCGAGAACGGGATTGTGGGCATATTTGGTGAAGGTGTATCCCCCATCCAAGCTGTACGCGATACCCTGCGTTTGATGGTTGTCGCTTGGGCGGTGGTAGGTGTAAATGGCCACTACCGCTGGATTTTCTAGGCTGCCCAATCCAGAGGTGTTCTGGACATCCACCACAGCAGATCCAGAGAAGATGTACCCCAGTTCATCAGGTGCCAAGGCAATGGGTTGGTGCTGCCAATGTATCAAATCCTGGGTGGTGGCATGGCCCCAATGCATGGGGCCCCACACGGTGGAATCAGGATAGTACTGGTAGTAAAGATGATACGTGTCAATGCCGTCGAAGAATAGCCCGTTGGGGTCGTTCATCCAATTGGCTGCAGGCGTAAAGTGTAGGGCCGGGCGGTACAGGGAATCACTGGCTAAAGCGGCAGAAGGGGCGCTGGGCGCACAGGCCTGAAGCAGGATTCCCATTACTCCAGTCACCAAGAATACTCGGTACTTCATTTGGGCGGGTGTTGCGTTAAAAATTCTTGAAGTAGTTGGACGTCCAAAAGGGGTGTTGCCCCTCTGAATCCTGACACGCGGCAAGCCGCTGCGGAGGCCCAGCGCAAGGTGTCCATGACACTCATGCCTTGAGCCTGCGCGTGGAGATAGCCTGCTAAGAAAGCATCGCCACTTCCCACCGTGTCCACAACTTCCACCGAAAAAATGGGGTGATGCCATACTTTTCCAGCCGCGAGCAGATATGCCCCTTTGGCACCGTCGGTGACGATGATGTGTTCGGCTTGGGAGAAGTGTTCGGCAAAGCAGTTCAAATCCTCGGCACCTTCAACGGAGGCCTCTAATCCCTTGAAGGCAAGCCATTCGTGCAGTTCGTCCCGATTTAGCTTGATGACTTCCACGCGCTTCATGAGGGGCTCGATCACTGTCCAGTCCACAAAAGGAGCCCGCAAGTTGATGTCCAAGACGCGTCGAGGAATGGCTCGGATATACTGCTCCAATGCGGCGCGCGATGATGCGTTTCGGAGTGCTAAGGAACCAAAGACCAAGACCTCCGAAGCGGCGGCCAGGCCTGCCTGAAAAGGAATACCATCCCAAGCCGCAGGCGCACAGATTTCATAGGAGGGGCTCCCTTTTTCATCTAAAGTGACATCGACCCAGCCGGTGGGCCACTGTGCATGGTCTGCTATCCCCATGATGGGAAAGTCACGTTCGGCTAAAAAAGAGCGCATTGCAGACGCATTTGCATCCTGCCCAACGGCGGAGGCAACGTGGGTTCGGTAACCCCATTGATGAAGGTGCAATGCAACATTCAAGGGAGCGCCTCCTGGCACGGGCCCCGCTGGGAGGCCATCAAAAAGAACCTCCCCAAAACACAGAAACTGGATCATTTTTGGAGATCATCCTGAAGTTCCTCTAGGGATTTGCCCTTGGTTTCGGGCATGATCCAATGAGTAAAGCCAAGCTGCAAAATCATGCAGACCGCAAAGAAGACAAAAATCGGCCAGCCTTCCGGAAAGGCCTCTTGAACCACGGGGCCCAGAAGTGTGATCATCGCGGCAAAGACCCAATGCGTGCCGGTACCCCAAGATTGCCCTGCACCGCGGACGGAGTTTGGAAAAATTTCGGAAATGAATACCCAAATGACCGCCCCTTGGCCCATCGCATGGGAGGCAATAAACATGAGAATAAACGTTAGCGTAAACATGGGCGCTGCCCCACTGTAAAACGCATAAGCCACCATGCATAAGGAGAAGATGTAGCCCAGAGATCCTATGTACATCAACTGTTTTCGCCCCAAGCGATCGATGAAATAAAGGCCTACAAACGTGAACAGCAGGTTTATACCGCCCAAAGACACACTAGAAAGTAAGGATTCACTGCTCGCAAAACCCGCATTTTCAAGGATAGAAGGAGCGTAGTACAAGATGAAATTGATGCCCGAAAGTTGGTTGAACATGGCCAACAAGAAAGCCAATAAAAGGGGGAAACGGAACTTCCTTGAGAACAATGGTACATCCGGCTTGGACGAGGTGGCCGTCGCGTCCGCCTGGATGGCGTGAAGCGTTTCCTCCGCTTCTTGAGAGGTTTCAAAAAGCTGAGTGAGAACCTGCTTGGCGGCCAGCGGATCGCCTTTTTTCACAGCGAGCCAACGTGGACTTTCCGGGACCGTCCAAACCATGAGCGTGTAAACAATGGCCGGAATAGCCTCCACCCCCAGCATCAGGCGCCAGTCCCAACCGCCCCCAACTCCCGCTAAGAAGTAATTGGAGAGAAAAGCGATTAAGATGCCAAAGACAATGTTAAACTGGTAGAGCGCTACCAAGCGACCCCGAGAGGCGGCGGATGAAATTTCAGAAATGTAGGCAGGGGCGGCTACAGAGGAGGCTCCCACCCCTACGCCACCGATAAAACGAAAGAAAGAAAACGAATAAGGGTCCCAGGCCAATCCAGAACCGATGGCCGAAACCGTATAAAGCACCCCGATCCAGAAAAGAGTGGGCTTTCGGCCCCAGGCATCCAAGGGCTTGCCCCCAAACAAAGAACCCAAAACCGTCCCCCAGAGCGCCATGGACATAATGAAGGTACCATGGAACCAAGCGTCGGTGTTCCAAAGTTCACGGATGGGCTCATTGGCCCCCGAAATCACGACCGTGTCAAATCCAAAGAGAAATCCGGCCACGGCGACGACCCAGGACCATTTTTGTACGTTGCGCATAGAGTAGGCGATTATTTGAATGGGAAATCTACAAAGAGCGCATTGACAATTTTACTACCTTCCATGAAGTAATTCCCCGAGGTTATGAACACAAATACGATTGAACGCGTCCTGATTGGGTTTGGTGCGGTAGTCCTATTGGGCTTTGCCGCCTCCTACGTGGTCGCGCCCCTAAAAGAATACAACGACTCCCTGCGCATTGCCGCCATTGTTGGGGTAGCCCTATACGCCGTGTACAGTTTTTTGATTCAATCCAAAGATCAAAAGGAGATCTATTCAGCTGAAAAGGAGGCTGAAAAGTTTGAAAGCCAAGCCCGCAAGGAGCGTCGCCGTGGAGATGAATTGCAAGAGGCCAACTTGACTTTGCAAGCCGACCTGGCCACCGCAAAGAAAGAGGTTGAAGCCCTGCATGCTCGGGTATCCGAGCTGGAGGCTGCGCTGGCGGAGAAAAACTAGTCGACCCGGGGGTACGAACCCCCTCCCAAATTCAATTTCGCCCGAAAATTCCCCTCCTATCGGAGGTACAAGGGATATAAGCGATTGTACACATAGCGCTTCAGGGACTCCCCTTTGGTAGGCTTTAATTTGCCCTTCATCCAGGGCAATTTTTCATAGCCATACTGATCCAACACATGACCAAAATGCTGGGTCACCAAATTCGCCTCAAGCGGTGTGATCTCTTCTTTCCAACGATCCAAGTGTGCCGCTGAAATGGCTTTGAATTGGCCATACGCACTGTTGCCTCCCCAAGGGTCCCCCAACATTGTCGGTTCGAGCAGGCGCTCATCAAAAGAAATTTGGAGGAATTCCGCCAGTGCTTTCATCTCGACGACTGGATTTTGGGCCAAGTCCTCATAGCGAATCACCTTGTAGTGCGGGATCAGCTTTTGGTTCATTTGGAGCCAATAGTATCCCGACTCCAGGGATTTGTAGACTTTGTTGATCAAGGGGTAGCCCTGGTCTTTCGCTTTGAATTTGCGCAAAGCCACCATGTTGGCATAAGGGTTCCGCACGATGTGGACGAATTGGGCTTTGGGGAAAGTTTGGGCCAATTCCAAGGCCACTTCCAAGTGTTCCACCGATTTCTCCACAGCGCGCTTTCCTTGGGCCGAATCCAAACCCTCCACCACTTGAGGCAGCAACTGCTTCAATGCCGTCAGGGCCTGAATCGGGTCATCGGCCTCGTCCATTTCCCCCACAAAGGCCCGCACCGCGTCCATATCCAGACGGTCTCCCAAGACCACATCCGCTTGCCGATCCACGGATTGGGCATAGGATTCAAGGATTTCGACCAAGCCCTCCAGAAAATTCGCATCATCTACAGGCGCCTGCTTTCGGTAGCTATAGGTGATCCACCGGCCAAGGAGGGCCATAAAATGCGTTTCAAAGGGGATGACGAAGAGATCCGGATGCCCATCCAAGAGGGAGCGCAAGAGGCTGGTACCAGACTTGTGGCTTCCAAGAATAAAGATGGGGGCGTGGGGCATAGTGCGAAAATAGGGTCAAGCCCCGAGGGACATTTCGTGAATGAGTAAGCGGTCATAGAGGTCGAGGGCTCGGCGCAAGACTTCGTCGGAAGCCCCGTCGGGCGCGGATCGTTCGTTCTGATGAGATTCCGCCTCCACGGCCATGCCTTTCACGCCGACCTTCTGCATCAGCGTGGCCACCACGTCCGTGGGCCTAGCGCAGTAGCGGTCGTAGGAAAGTAGAAACATCTGGTCATTCCGGAGTGCCAGCACGCGCTCATAGTAGGCAATCCACCGTTCGAGCCAGTCGTCAAGGGTGGCGGGTGGAATGGCCGGCATTCCACTTCCATCTGACCAGATAAACGCTTTAACATTTTGGCCAAATTCATAATGCCCCAGCCAGTTCATGTACGTCAAGAAGAAGGGGTCTTTCTCTTGTTCCGCGGTAAAATGCTCGTGCATGTCCAAAAGGCTGGAGGCGTGGAATATGGGCTGCCGAAAGAGCACCACCGTCCGCATGGCCGGGAAATGCATTGAAAGCGAGGCGTAGCGCAGGAGAGTATTGTTGTTTTTGGCCAAATACAGTCCTCCGCCTTGCGCAGCGCAGACCAAAGCTCGATAGTTCCGATAGTCCGTCGCACGCTCCGCCGAGAGGGCATATTCTTTTAGCGTGGCTTCCTTCACATAGCCATCGTATGCACTGAAAAAGTACTCTTCGAGGGCTTCATTGGACTCCAGGCTCACCGCAATGCCGTCGCCATGGCTCCGCTCTTGTGTTGGGACGGATGCCGGTTTGTGCCATCGTGCCCATGTGCCCGGCGCCATGAGAAAAGGCATGTGGCGGTAGTTCAAGGAGGCAAAGGCACCTGTTTCACTCAGGTGGTTAAGCAGACTGGTGGTCCCGGCGCGGGCCAATCCGGTAACAATCAGAAAGGGTTGGTCGGGTGCAGTCTTTTCTTGAAGGACCCGTTTTACCTCACGCTTGAAAAGCATTCGTCCCACGTTGGGGTGGTCCAAAATCAAATGATGAAACACCTGCTGGGTAGGGCTGTAGGGGCCCTCGTTGTTGGACCGACGCAGGAAGGGAAGGGTGGCGCCCAAGGAAAAAAGGGCCCATGGCCAAGCAGTCCAAGGGGCCTTCGAATCAATAAAAAGGTCACCCGCTTGCACCACCGCCCAGCCAGATGCAAGAGCCAGCCCGATGAGCAGGGAAAAGCGCCCGAGTGCCGCGAGGAGGAGGAGGTTTCGGCGTTCGACGAGGGGGAGTTTTTGGGCTTCTGGAAGAGGGCTCAGGAGGGCATCTACGACGCTGACGGCGGAGCGCGCGAGGGCACTAAGCCATTCGGCCCGCCAAAGGATCAGACGAACCAATAACCAACCCGAAAGGAGCGCCGCCGCGAGGGAGATGAATTCGGGCACCCTTTATTTCTTAAAAATGCGCTTGAAACGCGCCCACAGGGTATACCCCAGAGCTAGAAGGACGATGCCCGAAATAAGAAGAACAAGGATTAAGGTACCTACGCCCATGCCGGGCCCGATATATAGAAAGGAAAGAACCATGGATCAGAAAAATGTAAGCCACAAAGATACCCCCGATTGAAAAAATGGACTTTGTCTCGGTTTTCAACAAAAAACCGCCTCGACGCTTGCGCGAAGAGGCGGTC
>Ga0255756_1005819_pt1 | contig 11294 bp, 11 predicted proteins | sample 011ome_20_FD_179956 | JGI IMG/M metagenome (GOLD analysis project Ga0255756, IMG submission 179956) | Coastal salt marsh microbial communities from the Groves Creek Marsh, Skidaway Island, Georgia - 011509CT metaG (version 2) | ecosystem: Environmental > Aquatic > Marine > Intertidal zone > Salt...
CCGTCGCGCGCTTCCCACGCCGCCTCCCCCGCCACGCCCGGCCGCTCGTACGCGCGGCGCATCCGCCCGCGGTGATGCCTCGCGTTCGCCCATCGTCCCCCGCGCGTCAGCGGGTCTTGCCCTTCGTGATGCACGCTGACCGTGGTCGAGACCCACATCAGGAGCGCGATGAGCGCGGTGGAGAAGATCGCCATGAGCGCCATCGCCTTCTCGGGCGACCGCGGCGCGCGGACCGCGACCGCCATGTCGACGCGTGCGTGCGTGCGGCGCGCGCCGGACGTCTGCGCGCGCTCCGAAACCCTCGCGCGCGCAGAAAGGCGGAAGGGACGAAACCTCGCGCGCTCCGAGACCGAAAAACGTCTACGAGTACTCGGAAGGACCCGCGAGACGCCGAGGACCCGCGGGACGCCGCGGCCTCGGAGGCGACGCAGTCCCGAGCGCGTCCTCGGAGGACGCGCGACGCGCGCGTCGGAACGCGCGAGAGGCCACGGCGAGTGCGCGGGAGAGCGCGATAGGGAAGCTCGGAGAGCGCGACTGAGGGTTCGTCGGACGCGGCGAAGATAACGCGCGTGAAAGGCTCTCTCGCCGGTCGTCCGCCGCACACCCTCACGCGCCGCGCAGCCCGCTCGTCATCGACCTCGGTCTTCATCTTCATCCTCCACCTCGACGGCAACATGGCCCGCCTCTCCTTCATCGCGCTCGTCGCGCTCGTCTTCGCGTTCGCCTTCGCCGGCGCCGCGAACGCGCAGGGCGTCCCTCGTCCGACGACGGAAGCCGCCTCCGGGCGCGGGTTCAGGGACAGCTACTACAAGGAGCCCATCAAGGAGCCCTACTACAAGGAGCCCATCCACCACGCGTGCGTCGGCGTCGAGATCGCGAAGGACGGCGAGACGTACTCCCCGTGCGGCAAGTTCGACAAGTGCTGCGACGGGTTCTTCTGCCGCGTCGACGCGCCGCTGTTCGCGAAGCTTCCGTACAAGGAGATAACCGGACCGGTCGACTCGCTCGACTTGGCGGCGACGTCGAACTTGAACCAGTGCTGCATCCCTGAGGAGGCGCTGGACGTCACCGGGCTCGTCTGCCCGGACCAGTATTTGCTTGACAACGGCAGATGCGACCTCCCGCAGGCTTGCGGTGCCGGGTACACCTGGGCCTGCGGCACCACTGGAGATCTGAACGAGCTCGCGTGCCTTTGCTGCAACGGCAGAATCGCCACATCCACTGGTAACAACCGCAACCGCGAGAGGATCTTCTGCAACGCAGGCTTCGGGACAGGCGAAACTTTTTACGGCCAGTGCCCCCAGCCCGCTCCTTAAGGAGCTCGCGCGCCCGCTTCGACGACAACGCGCGCTGGCCGGTCGGTAGGATGAGAGAGGCCTCCGCACGTGTACATACGTCCGGCGAGCCGCGGGATTTTTTCCCGCCGCGTCCGCGCGTTTCGTCTTCGCACCCCGTCTTGTTTTCGTTTCGCTCGATGAACCTCCGCCGTTTGTAATAACAACACGAGCCGAGCTTCGCTACGTCACGTCGTCGCTCACCGCGCCCTCGTGCGCTTCACCGGCGGCGTCTTCTCCACCTTTTCCGCCTTCTCCGCGCCCTTCGCCCCCGCCGCCGCCCCCCGCGTCCGCTTCGCCGCTCGCGGCTTCGTCGCCTTCCCCGGCTTCTCCGCCTCTTGCGCGTACGGATCGACGTCGTCGTCGCCGCCGCCGCCGCCCTGCCCGTAATCGTCCAGCTTCCCCTCCGCCTCCGTCACGAGCTCGTCCACGTGCCCTCTCGCGCTGAACCCCTCTCGCGCGGCGGCGCCCTTCGTCTCGCCCACGACGACGACGTCGTCGCCGTCGTCCCTCCGCGCAATCTTTCTCTCCCACGCCGGTCGATGCACGTGCGTCGACGCGCCGCCGCCGCCGCCGCCGCCGCCGCCGCCGCTCGCGCCCGTCGTCCCGGACGCGAGCCCGACGTCGCCGCCGTACGCGAGCGCGTCGTCGCCGTCGTCGATCTCGATCTCGTCCTCGGAGCCGCTGAGGGCCATTCCGTACAAAAAAAGTTCACCGGTCAGTTGAAAGGGACCCACGCGATCAAATGTTGAAACCGGGCGATGGGTGAAAAACGTTTGTAAGAACGCACCTGAGGTCGTCCGCGTCGTACTTGCCCGTGATTTTCGCGACGAACGCCTTGACGTCCGCGACGGTGCAGTCGCCGCGGCCAGACGCCGACGGCGGCTTGACGATCAAATCCCGCTCGCGCGCGCTGTTCACGAGCGCGCACCAGTTCTCGTCCCCGGACGCTTTCAGGGCTTTACCGCTTCCCAACACGATGAGCGACGCGCGCGCGCGCGTCAGACCGACGTTCATCCTTCGCTCGTCGGACACGAACCCGAGCCTGCGCGTCTTTGGGTCGAGGGTCCATACGAGCGGACGTCGGGGTGGAGTTCATAGGCGTCAGTGGAAGTTGAAAGGCGTCGAGGGCGGGGATTGAAAGGAAGGGGTGGGCGGAGAGAGACGCCGGCAACAGTCCTTAAGGAACGGCGTTCACCACGCCGACGGGGTCGTATGGGGACCAGTGTAAGGAGAACGCACCTTTTTTTTCTTCGCGCCGCGGTCCTCCCTCGGCGCGCGGCACACGGAGAACACGCACACCTCCTTCTCCCTGCCTTGAAACCCGTCGATCGAGTTCACGTCCACGCGGCTCGAGCGCTCCTCGCCGATCGCGTCGTTCAAGATCTTCCGAATGTTTCGAACTTGCGCCTTGTACGGCGATATGATGCCGATCTTTTCCCCCGTGGCGAGCTGCGGGTAGTTTCGCATCAGAGCCGTCGCGATGGCCACCGCGGCGTGCGCTTCCTCGTCGTTGCTCCACGACGTCCCGCCGCCGAGGTACTCCTTCCCCGCGATGTCCACGAACACGAACGGCCGGAACAGCGAGACGTTGTGCCACGGCCTGGACGTCTTCGCCGCCTGCCGCGGCCCGTCCTCGAGCTCGTTTTGGTAAAACCGCGCGCTCGGAAACTCGCGAATCGCCGGGTGCATCCGATACTGCGTCTTGAGGACGTGTATCGGGTACCCGCACCGCTCGAACCGCTTGAACAAGCTCTGATTGTACGCGTACTCCGTCGCCCGCGAGGACAGCACCGTCGCCGGCAGCTGCCGCGGGTCGCCGACGAGAAACACCTGCTTCGCGCCGTAACACAACGGCACCAACGTCGACGGCTCCACCGCCTGCGCGGCTTCGTCGATGACGACGACGTCAAACTGCCGCGTCATCCGCGCGAACATCCCGCTGCCGCTGAACGACAGCGTCGAGCACACGACCGCGGCCTCGTCTAGGATCGCGATCTGCGCGCGGTCGCGCTCGAGCGCGCGCTCGAAGTTCTTCTCGGCGGCGCCGCCGTCCTTGTTGGCGTCTTTCCCCGCGCCCTGCCGCTCGTTCACGAGCGCCTCCATCGTGACTGAGGGTAATTGTCCATACGAGCGAACGTCGGGGTGGAGTTCAAAGGCGTCAGAAGCGGAGTTGAAAGGCGTCGATGTGTGTTGGGATTGAAAGCGAGGGGTGATGGGCGGAGAGAAACGCCGGGAAGTAAAGTCCTCAAGGAACGGCGTTCCACCGCGCCAACGCGGTCGTACGGGGACCAACGTAAATACGAACGCGCCTGACTCGACGCTGTGGTGCCAGCTCACGCCGACGCGCACGAGCGTGGGCGAGTACGGGTCGCCGTCCGGGCCGAACAGCCCGCTCTGCATGATGCGCAGCACGATCTCGTCCAGGGCGGAGTTCGAGGGCGCGCAGACGAGAACCTTGGTGCGTTTGCTCGCGACGTCGCCGACGATCTCGGGAACCTCCGTCGGCGTCTTCGGCGGCGGCGGCGCGCCGCGCGGCAGCGGCGGCGCGTCGCGGGGATTCGCGACGCCGCTCAGCCACGGCATCGCGCGGCGTATCATCGCGCTCGTCTCCGCGGGCGTCCGCGGCTTTTTCTTGTTGCGAACGTCCAGGTACCGCTGCAGTTCGAGCTCGTGGCCGCTCTTGGCGCCGGGAACCGCGTGCAAGATGACGGAGAGCAACGAGAGGATGATGCGCGTCTTGCCCGTGCCGGGTGGGCCTTGGATCAGCGTGATCGGCTGCTTCTCCAGCGCCGCTTTCAGCGCGGTGACTTGGCTCACTGCGCGCGTCCATCGATCGGATCGCGGCGATGGATGGGGGGGGAGAGGTGTCGGTCAGATGGAACTCGCGGATCGAGAGCGCGTGCGAGTGGAAAAAAAACGCGTCCGTCCCGCGTCGTCGCCGTCGCCGCCGTCGTGTGCTCAGAGAAACCACATGTCTTTTGCGTAATCAAAGAACGTGTTCATAATCTACTATCAAAGATTTTGTCATCAACGCACACGCGGCGGCGGCGACCGCGAAACGCAAACCTCGAGCGTGGCGATGCCGAGTCGAAACGCGACGCGCGAACGACGAACGACGAACGACGAAACCAGAAGACAAAACGAATCCAAAAAAAACGCACCATTGTACGCCGCGTTCATCGCGTTCAAAAGCGGCGGCGGGAGCTCCCACACGCTGTGCGGCGCCCTCGCCTGCACTTTCCCGCTCATGACCGTGTCCGCGAACGGCAACGACGGAAACGCGTGCAGCGCGAGCCACTCGCGCGCGATCGTGGACATGTTCGCGAGGTGCGACAGATACCACCGGTTAGAGTCACCCGCACAAAAAAACAATCAGACACGCACACGCCCGAGTAGTTTGACAGGTCTCTAACCGGCGACAGCGACAGTGACAGTGCCCGCGGGCGGTGCGGAGGGAGATGGAGATGATGACGGGGGTGCTCGGGATGAAGATGAGATCGCCCTGACCCGCACAAAAAAACAACGCAAGACGAAGCGATGAAATAGACAGAGTAAATCGCGACGATGTCGCGAGATAGCGTCGTCAATCTGACGGAACCGGCGGAAACGAACGTGTAGACCATGATATGTAACGAAAACGAACGAAGATACGGGGAAGCGAGGGGATCCCTACCACGCGCCCTTCCCGCGCGCCAACGCGTTTCGCACGCTTCGAAACCGCGCGTAATCCGCGTCGTCGAGCGTCTCCCCCGCGCGCGCGCTCAGCCTCGATGTATTCGGGGAGTCCGGGAGGAAGAACCGCACGCGGACGCGTTCCTTTCGCTCCTTGGCGTCGACGAACCCGAGCGCGTACGCGCGCCTCCACTCGCGGTCGTCGTCGGGCGCGAAGGCGTCGGCGGCGCGCTTATTCGACGCGCCCGCCGCGCCCGTCAGGAACGCCGCGTCGGGGTGGTCGTCCGCGAGGACCGCGGCGCGCTTTGCGCTCGACTCGCTCTTCTTATTTTTCTTCTTCTTCGCGTCGTCGCCGTCGCCGCCTTCTTCCTCGTCCTCTTCCTCGTCCTCGTCGTCGTCGTCGAACTCCTCGTCTTCGAACGGGTCAAACTTGCTCAGGAGAAACACGTCGTTGTCGCGAAATTCTCGCGCCGCCTCCTCCCGCAGCGCGAACCGCACGACGTGGAACCCGTTCACGCGCTCGCTCTTCTCCACCGCGCCGATCACCGCCGCCCTCTGATCCTCGTCGTCGTCCGTCCGCCCCAGCTGCGCCGCGCACTCCTCCAGCACGAGCGGCTCGAACACGTTTACGTACTCGTCGACGGAGGTGAAGGTCTGCGGCACCTCACGGAGCGTTCGGTTCCCCGCGGGCTTCACCGCGTCCTCCTCCTCGGACGTGCCTATGCGGTAGTAGTCCCACGGCAGGATCTCCTGTTGGAGCCGCGAGAGGTGCGACGTCTGCTGCTCGGACGTGAGCGCCATCGCGCGCGGGACGGCGCGGCGCCGCGGGCGATCGGATGGATGTGGATCTGCGGCCACGATCCCGGCGGCCGGCGACGACGACGCGGTCGCGACGCGAGCGGCGCGACGCACGCGGCGACGCGCTCCAAACTCGCGCGACGCCGGCGCCGGGGTCGCGTTCGCCGCGCGCGTCGACCCGACCGCGCGCTCGTCGCTGTGGGGAGGACCGCGGCGATGGCTCGCTCGTCGTCTCGTGGGAAAAGCGACTTCGGGGTTTCCAGTCGGGGGCTGGGTTTCGGCGCGGCGACAGGAAGAAAACGTCGAGTTCGGGGAGGCGCCGCCGCCCGACGAACCTACTACAACACGTCAATTAAACCAACGACAACTCGATCAATACGGCCCTCCTCGCCTCGGAGGCTCCGGGCGCCGGTAGTTATCCTCCGAGTACCGCCGGTGCGTCGGCATCGGCGGCGGCGCCGGCGGCGCGGCCTCGAAGCTTCGCCCGGCGGCGAAGTCGTCTCGGTTTCGGTTTTGGTCGCGGTGGCCTTCTCCCGCCCCCCATCCACCACCGCCGCCGCCGCCGTTGTTTCCTACGTACCCGCCCCACCCGCCGCCTGGCGGCCCGGGCGCGCCTCTGCCGCCGCCTCCGTGCGCGCCCGACGTCCACCCCCCCCCGCCGCCGCCGCCGCCGCGCCAGCCGCCGCCGCCGGCCACGCCCATGCCTCCGTACGGACTCCTCCCGCCCCCTCCACCCGCGCCGTTACCGATGACATCCCGCAGATCACCCCCGTCGCCACCACCCCCGCCGCCGCTCGCCGACGGGCACTCGCGCGCGATGTGCCCTCGCTTGCCGCATCGGAAACACGCCAGCTCGCCCAAAAACCGCGCCGCGTCCCTCCCGCCGCCGCCGCCGCGTCTTCGGGGTGGAGTTGAAAGGCGTCAGGGGTGGAGTTGAAAGGCGTCGAGGTGTGTCGGGATTGAAAGCGAGGTGTGATGGGCGGAGAGAAACACGCGCCGGGAAAAGTCCTTAAGTCCTCAAGGAACGGCGTTCACCACGCCGACGCGGTCGTATGGGGACCGGTGTGAGATAGAACGCACCTCTGCGCGCAATCCGCGTCGACGTGCCCCATCCCGCCGCACCTGCAGCAGCTCTTCCGCTTCCCCCCGCCGCCCCCCGCGCTCGCGAGCGCGCCCGCGGCTTCGTCCTGCGACGCGCAGCACAGGTGCCCAAACTCGCCGCACACGTAGCACGCGACGCGCGCGACGTCCGACGCGGCGAACGACCGCGCGCAATCCGTTGCCGCGTGTCCGCGACCGCCGCAGCGCAGGCAGCACAGCGCCTGCGTCTCGCGCCCCACGCCTCTCGGCTCCGGGCAGTCCCTGCTCTGGTGGCCGCTCTTGAGACAGTTGAAGCACAGGCCGCGGCGGCAGTCGCGCGCGAGGTGGTCGAGGTAGCCGCACAGGTGGCACGGGCGCTTCTTCTCGGGAAGCGAGCACTCGCGCTCGAGATGGCCGCCGCCTCCGCATCGGAAGCATCGCGTCGCGTTGAGCTCGAAGTCGTCGTCGAAGTACCGCGGGTTGCGCAGGAGGCGGCGGACTTCGTAATTCTCGCCCTCGTGCAGCGCGTCCGAGGCCTGCGTCGGGATGGGCGGGACGGGACGGCGCGGGGCGGGAGAAGGATTCGGTTAGGGTACGCGCGACGACTGGCAGACGTCGTGCCCGCTCTCGACGACGGGACGCCTCGGGACGCCTCGGGACGCACCCGCTCGGGGGTGCCCTCGCGCTCCTCCGCTTTCATCGACGCGCTCTTCGTCGTCGTCGTCGGCGTCGGCTTCGCGCTCGCTTTCGCGTTCTCTTCCTCCGCGACCGCGGCGGCGGCGTTCGGCGCGTTCGCCTCCTTCGATGAGGTCGCCGCGCTCTTCCGGCGCTTCAGCGCCTTCTCGACGATGAGCGCCTGGTGCGGGTCCGCGTCCTCCTCGTCGTCCGTGCCGCCGTCGGACGACGGCTCCGGGGACGGCGACGGCGACGCGCGCGCGCGTCGCTTCTTCCCGCGCGGCTTCCCGCCCATCGCGGCGGTCGCGCGCGCGAGGAGTGCGACGCGACGCGACGCTCGAAACTTTTCGAGACGGGAGGCGTTCGCGCTGATGAGTACTCGCGCGTTGAATGAAAATCGCTGGTTCCTTCACCGCGGCGGCGACGTATGTATTAAATCTGCGAGCATGCATACTATGTACGACGCGAGGGCGTCCGCGCGACCCCGGCGTCTTCGACCCCCCCCCTCCCCGACCCCCCAAAGTTTCGACCTCATCCCGGGTCGGCGCCCGCTCGGATCCGATCGATCGAATTCTTCGATCGAATCGAATCCGTCGTCGATCGAATCGATTCGCCGTCCTCCGAGATCCGATATCGCTCCGCGCGCATCACTTCTTCGACTTGAACTCGTGAATCTCCTTCCCTTTCGCGACGTACTTGGCCAAGAACTCGCTCAGGCGGTCGACGTTCTCTTTCAGCTCCTCCAGGCTCCCCTCGCCGCTCGCGCACTTCTTCAGATCCGTCGCGACGCAGTGCTCTCTGAGCTCCTCGCACTTCGCGAGGACGCCGTCCGCGCCGAACGTGCTGCTGCTCCCCTTGAGCTTATGCAACACCGCGCGCGCTTTATCGTAGTCCACGGCGCTCTCGTCGACGTCGAAGAGCGTCCCGAGCTCTTTCAGCATCTCTCGAGCGTCGGTGACGTACATCTCGACGATCTCAGGGTCGTTCCATACGAAGCGAAGTCGGGGTGGAGTTGAAAGGCGTCAGATGAAGTTGAAAGGCGTCGATGGCGGGGATTGAAAGCGAGGTGTGGGCGGAGAGAAACGCCGGCAAAAGTCCTTAAGGATCGGCGTTCACCACGCCGACGCGGTCGTATGGGGACCAGTGTATAGAACGCGCCTCGTGCACGAAGTCGGGCTCCTCGTCCGTCTGCAGGTCGAGCAGCTCTTGGAACTGCGCCTGGTTCAGGAGCTTGTTCTTCTCGTCGTACGCCTCCTGCTCGAGCGCGGCTCTCTGTGTGCGCACGGGGGTTGGAGCGAGGTTGGGGACGAGGGTCGTCATCAGCGAGGGATTCGATTCGTTCGATTCGTCTTTTCCCGAGCGAGGGTTTGTTGGAGAGCGAAAATACATGCATGACAGCGTGCGCGCGACGGCGTCCCTCGGGGAGGGAGGGAACGCGCGCGGGGTCCGCCGCCGTTGCCGTCTCGACCGCGCGCGACGGACGAGACGGACGGACGGACGGACGAACGACGCGCGGCGCGGGGAGGGACCGCGTCGCACCTCCTTCTCGAGATCCTCCAGCGTCTTGGCCCCCATGGTGTCCGCGCGGTCCCGTTTCTTCCCTACTCGAGGAGCGGCGATTCTTCCGATTGTCGGGCTCGCGGACGCGCCGCGGCGTGCCGAAGCCGCGCGCTTCGCCTTCTCGGTCGTCGCGCGTCCGTCCGCGCGCGCTAGATCGAGCGCTCTTGGCACGCGAACAAACGGGGGGTCCCAGTCGCGGTGACCTTCGCTCGAGGGCGGCGCGTTGTGTCCACGACGAGCCGCGCCGGCGCTGGAACGAACGATCCACGTGCGACTGGATATTCGCGAGATCGACGGCATCGATCGATCGAAGCGACGGACGGCCCGTTCGCGTTCTGGTGTCCGTTCGAGCGGCCGCGTCCGCGCGCGGGGGGACGCGCGCGTTCCGCGCACAACGAGACGCGCGGGATCCACCGCACGCCGCGTCACCGCACGCGAGGTCACCGCGCGGGGGAACCCACGCCGCGCGAGCGACGCGCACGGCGAGGAACGCGGCGACGGCGAACGGCGCGCGCGAGGGAAATCGTCGAAATCGAACCCGCCCGGGGGCGCATTGGCGTCGCATTCGGACGCGATGTTGAAGAAGCAACAACAGGCCGTCGGCGGGTTCGTGCACGCCGCGCCGAAGAAGAAGAAGGTGCTGAAGGAGCTCACGCCGGAGGAGGACGCGGAGCTCAGGGTGCGTCTCTCCGCGCCGGAGGAAGCGCGCGCCGCGATCGCTCGCTCGCGCCTCGCCTCGCCCCAACCCGCGCTCGCGTCGTCTTCAAAACGACTCGATTCAATTCAATTCATCACGACCGCTCGTCCCCGCCTCATCGATCGTCGCCCGCCTGACCCCGCCCGCAGGAAGCGTTCAACCTGTTCGACGCGGACGGCAGCGGGACGATCGACATGCGCGAGCTCAAGGTGGCGATGCGCGCGCTCGGGTTCGCGGTTAGCTCCGAGGACGTCAAGGCGATCATGACGGAGTACGACGCGGACGGCAGCGGCGAGATCGAGTACCCGGAGTTTCGAAACGTGATGCGCGACAAGATGGCGAGCCGGAACCCGGAGGACGAGCTCGCGAAAGCGTTTAAGGTGTTCGACGACGACAGCAGCGGGAAGATCACGCTGAAGAACTTGAGGCGGATAGCGAAGGAGCTCGGCGAGGACGTGGACGACGACGAGTTGCGCGCGATGATCGACGAGTTCGACGCGCGCGGCGCCGGGTACATCGACGAGAGAACGTTCCTGGACATCATGCACAAGGGCGCGGACGCGGAGTGACGTCGACGGACGTACAGTACGTCGCCCTCGTCGTCCGCCTCGGGGGGTCTTCGTGTTGTAGCAGCAGCGCGCGTCGCGTGTGTATCGTGAGTAAACTATTTCGTATCCTACGCGTTACTAGACAGACTACTTCGCCGTCGCCCCCCCGCGTTTGACGCCGCCGCCGCCGCTCCACGCGCGCTCCAACAAGTCGATCGCGGGCGCCACCTTCTGCTCCTTCGTACGCCGGTCGTACGTCCCCTTCTGCATCGCCATGGAGTGGCCCATGTATATAGCCAGCGCCTCGAGCTCGCGTTCGCTCGCGTCCGTGCCTGGGTGGAGTCGGGTGGAGTTGAAAGGCGTCAGAAGCGGAGTTGAAAGGCGCCGAGGTCGGGGTTTGAAAGCGAGGGACCCTGGGCGGAGAGAGACGCCGGGCAAAGTCCTTAAGGATCGGCGTTCACCACGCGAACGCGGTCGTATGGGGACCAGTGTGTCCGTGCCGCGCAGATGCGTGATGATCATGTCGCGAATCAAGTGCGGATTCGTTCGCTTCCCCGTGTGTCGAAACGTCGCCGTGGTCACGATCCTGTGCAACCCCGCGTCCGTGAGCGGTTCGCCGCCGAACCTGGACGTGAAGAGATAGTCGTGCTTCGGGTTCAACGCCGCGCGGTGCGTCTCGATGAACGCCTCGAGCGCGGGGTAAAACTTGGGGTGAATCACCATCGGCGGCCGCACGCCGTAGACGTGCCCGGTTTTGTAATCGTCCGGCCCCTGGCGAATCACCCACCGGTAATCAATCAACCCGCCATGAGGATCGCCCCCCGCCGCCGCGCCCCCGTCCGCGTTTGCGACCGTCTCGCCGTCCTCGCCGAGGACCTCAACGACCCTCTCCGCGTCCTCCTTGAAGAGCGTCCGCCCGATCTGCAG
>Ga0255756_1005827_pt1 | contig 11280 bp, 7 predicted proteins | sample 011ome_20_FD_179956 | JGI IMG/M metagenome (GOLD analysis project Ga0255756, IMG submission 179956) | Coastal salt marsh microbial communities from the Groves Creek Marsh, Skidaway Island, Georgia - 011509CT metaG (version 2) | ecosystem: Environmental > Aquatic > Marine > Intertidal zone > Salt...
ATTATTGCCCAAGAAATCACGCAATAAACTGTTGAACAGGTCGGGCTTTTCCAAATGCACAGCATGCGCACATCCGGGCACCACGGCCAGCTGCGCCTGCGATATCGAGCTCCAAAGCAAATGCGTTTGCTGCCAAGAATAGGTGCGATCCTGATCGCCCCAGAGAACCAAAGTGCGCAGATCAATCTCTTGCAAAAATGCCGCGCCCGTCCAAGCTTCCATCGCCGTCAGGCCCGCCTGAATCGCCGCGAGCGAGCTTTTTTCCGCGATCTGCGCGCAGGCTTCATAGCCCTCAGCTGCGGTGCGCTGCAAAAACCACGTGGCAGAAATACGGCGGGCGGTGGCCGTGGCGCCTTCTTGCGCGGCACGTGCCTTGCTGGTGGAAATGGTTTCAAAGCGCCCCGGTAAAATGCCCACACTGCCGGTGCTATACAGCACAAGGCTTTCAATCCGCTGGGCGTCGCGGCGCAGCATTTCCTGCACCACCATCCCCCCCATCGAATGCCCCAAAAGGTGATATCGGGACAGATTTAACCGATGCAGCTCGGCGATGGCCCAATCGGCAAACCCTTCAATACGATCCAAAACAGGCAAATGCGCATTCTCGCCAAAACCAGGAAGATCCAGCGCGATAACCTCATAATCTTGCGATAAGGCCGCTTTCTGTCCAGTCCATTGCGCGCCCCCCCCCATAAAGCCATGGACCAGAACCAGTGGGATCACTTGCGCTGCCCTTGCACGATACGGTCTAAAATCATGGCGCAAAATAAAATTGCAAACCCTGCCAAAATACCTTGGCCCACATTGGCATATTGCAAGGCTTCAAGCACGTCTTCGCCCAGACCTTTTGCACCAATCAGCGAAGCCACCACCACCATCGCCAGAGAAAGCATGATCGTTTGATTGATTCCTGCGCGTATCGACGGACCGGCAAGCGGTAAATCCACGCGCGTGAGTAAATACCATTTATTCGCACCAAAAGAAATCGCCGCTTCGCGCACGCTATCGGGCACGCCGCGCAACCCCAAAACGGTCAGGCGCACGACCGGCGTCCCCCCAAAAATCATCGTCGTGACCACGGCGGCAGGTTTGCCAGTGCCAAAAAAGGCAATAACGGGAATCATAAACACGAAGGCGGGCATCGTTTGCATGAAATCCATAATCGGTTGGATAAAGGCATAGAAACGGCGACGGCGGGCGCAAAACATCCCCAGAGGAATACCAATTGCAATCGACAAACAAGCGGCCGTTCCCAATAAGGCCAAGGTTGTCATGGCTTTTTCCCAAAACCCCAACAGCCCCATGTAAGATAGGAAGGCCCCCGACCAAACGGCCGTGCGGATGCCCGCTGTCAACCATGTGAGAACAACGATGATTGCGGCAATCACGATCCAAGGGGTTTTCACGAAAATCAGCTCAAGCGCATCCAAGATCAACCGAATGCCATAGGTGATGAAATCAAAGACAACATCGCCATTGGCTACGCAAAAGGCAAAGAATGCCTCAACCCCCGCAATGCTCGAAAGGCGGTATTCTGGATCAGTTGGAAAATCGCTTAAAAACCCAAACCTGCCGGGAAAACTGTAATGCAGCATCGCCGCGGTGACGATCGCAACCACAAAAGCCGCGCTGAATAGAATTTGCGACACAGGCAGGCCAGACCGCATGCTGCGATCTGAGACCCAATCGGAAAACCGCGCCTCTAACGCCCAATTGGCGACGGTTAATTGCACAGCCTTTGTTACCAATAACAATCCAAGCCCCAGCAAGGCAATCGTCACCCCTTGCTCAGACAGGGCGACCGCCTCAGCGCGAATATCGCCAATCGCAGCTTCAAGAGAATCCACCGTCCTTTGATAAACCGCCACTTTTTCCGAGCCTGCCTCAATGGCCGCGGCCAACTGCTTGCGCCGCAGTTCCAGCGTGCCCTCGATTGAGGCAATGCGCACAAACGCATCCGCCGCAAGATCGCCAAAAAGACCCCGCGCGATTTGCACAAAAGCCAGCGTTTCCAAAATAAGAAACGGCAGCGCCCAAGACCATAACCCCCGCGCACCAAACCATATCGGGCCAAAAAGACCCGCCATGAGATTGGCCGTGGGCGTGAAATTTGCATTCTCGCCAATCCTATCAAATTGCGCGATGTAATAATCTGGATGCGTGCGCACGAAGGTTCGAATATCCTCTCGGCGCTCGGCTGCAAAGGCCAGCGCAGCGTCTGATTGCGGTTGATCAAGGGGGTTTTGCACGGGTTCACTCATGACATTTCGGTTCCTTCAACAACGGTGCGCAAGAGATCGGTACGAGAAATCACACCCACTGCCTGTTCGTCAGACTCCACAATGATCGGGCTGTCATTATCAATCGCCAGCGTGATCAACGTGCTCAAAGTTTCGTCCATTTGCACGCGCGGAGCCTGCGCATCCAAGGGCCCATGGCTTTGCACATAAGCCTCTATAGGCTGCATAACCGCATGCGCATGTACCACTTTAAGCCTCGAAATCCCTGCGACGAAATCGGCGACATATTCATCAACAGGATTCATCACAATCTCTTCTGCGGTGCCCGTTTGGATCAAGCGGCCATCGCGCATGATCGCGATGCGATCGCCGATCCGCACGGCTTCATCCAAATCATGCGTGATAAACACGGTGGTCTTTTTCAAAGTTTTTGACAGGCGTATAAACTCATCCTGCAATTGGCGGCGGATAAGCGGATCTAAGGCGCTGAACGGTTCATCCATCAAGAGCACATCAGGATTCGCCGCAAGCGCGCGCGCAAGGCCAACGCGCTGCTGCATACCGCCTGACAATTCATGCGCGTATTTTGAGCCCCAGGCCCCCAATTCGACAATATCTAAAATTGCGGCCGCCTGACGCATGCGATCATTCTTGCTGATATTTCGAATTTCCAGCGGCATCGCCACATTATCCAGCACCGACCGATGCGGCATCAGGGCAAAATTTTGAAACACCATACCGATCTTTTGGTTTCGAAACCGTTGCAACTCTTTCACGCCAAGGCCCATCACATCCGTGCCTTCGATCAGAATTTGGCCATCAGTGGGCTCTAACAGCCTATTGAAATGGCGCACCAGCGTTGATTTTCCGCTGCCCGACAAACCCATAATACAAAATATTTCGCCGCGATTTACCGAAAGGTTCACATCTGCAACCCCAACAACCGCGTTATACTCTGCCAGAACCTGCGCTTTGCTGAGACCTTTATCGCGTATCGCGCGCAGCGCATCTTGCGGCCGCTCTCCAAAAATTTTCCAGACATTGGAGATTTCAATGACCGTATCCATGCTCATCCTACGACATCGTTTCAAAAATAGGGCGCATGGCCCGTTTTAATATAAAGGATGGCTCCAATCCACTTGAAGCCATCCATCTTAATGTTCAAGCCTGTCTTTTATAGACCAAGCCATGCATCAACGCGATCAGGGTTCGCCTCTACCCACTCGCGGGCAACCTCAGCCGGATCGCGGCCATTGCCGCTGATTTCAAAGGCAAAATTGCTCACATCATCAGCCGTTAACGCGAAGCGGCCAAAAAACTCAGCGATAGCTGGTGAGCGGCTCTCTAATGAGTTTGACCAAGCAATCTGCACCTTTTTCAGCGCATCTTTGGTTGCAACGCTAGATTTCTCATACCAATCGGCATCGTCCGAAGGCTGTACCATAACGTATTTAGCAGGATCATATGTTGGCTCGCTTAACATTTTCACATCAAACATGAACCACACCGCATGCGGCTTATAGCAATAAAACGCATAGCCTTCGCCCTTGGCGATCGAATCCTTAATACGCGCGGTTTTCACGCTTTCTTCGGCGCGAATTGGCTCGATAAAATCAAGCAGACCATAGTCGCGTGTTTTCACTTCATTCACATTGGCCGAGGCCCAACCCGGCGCACCGATCCACATCTCGCCCTTGCCATTGCCATCGCTATCCATCAACGCCGCCACATCGGGGCGGCCAAGATCGGCGATATCTGTTATATTATTGGCTTCGGCGAACGCGCTGGAAACGCAGAACCCTTGATTGCCCTCATAAGGGTTGGAAGACAGCGTGACAGAGCCGGCACCATCAACATATTTCTTTGTGAAGCTTTCTTGGTTGGGCAGCCATACATCGGGATGCACATCAATATCGCCTTTGCCCTGATCCATACCTTGGAAAATCGTGGCGTTGTTACCCGGCACATATTCAACCGTACCGCCAATGCGCATTTCAACGACGGCGCCCAAAAGATGGGCAATCGCTTGCGCCCCTGTCCAAGACGGCACACCGATTTTTACTTCCTCGCCAGCGAAAGCCGGCAAACTCATCGCGCTGAGCAATGAGGCTGTAATTAGTGATCTTCTGATTGACATGTTTTCTTCTCCTAGTTGGTAATCTTCTTTATGGTCTTTGAATGTGAATATCCGGGAAGGTCGTAGATTTCTGGATACCCAAAAAGGGCAGCAGTGCCACCCGTATGCAGGAAAACAACGTTGTTCATTCCGGCGAAATAACCCTGCTTAACTAACGTGATCAAACCATCCAACCCTTTGCCCGAATATACGGGGTCGAACAAAAGACCTTCAGTTTGAGCCAATAATTTGAGCGATCTGACCATGCCATCACTGGGAAGTCCATACCCAGCGCCGACATAGCCACAATTTACATGCACATCTGTAGGGGCAATTTTGACACCAGTGCCAAGGTGTTGCGCGGTGCGGTGCGCCAAATCGAAAACCAATTGCTCTTGCTGGTCTTGCGCTGCGCGCACGCCGATGCCCAGTAAGTGAATATCGCTTTGAATGGCCGCCAATCCAACCAGCAAGCCAGCCTGCGTGCCTGCGCTATCTGTGGCATGCACCAACGCATCGATTTTAAGACCAAAATCAGCAGCTTGCTCGGCCAATTCTCTGGCACAATTCACATAGCCCAAAGCACCCACGCAATCAGATCCGCCCGCAGGAATTTTATACGGTGTTTTCCCATCCTGGATCAGCTGATCGGCCAAACGGGCGATCTCAGCGCTTATGTCAGCAGAATGCGCAAATTTTGACACGTGCGCCCCGTGCAAACGGTTTAAAAGCGCGTTGCCACTCAGCGCATAATTGGGCTCTGCCACACCCGAGCCCTCTTCAAGCAGGATGTGGCAGCCCAATCCAAGCTTGGCCGCGGCCGCCGCGGTTTGGCGGGCATGATTCGATTGCATGGCGCCATGGGTCACAATAGTATCGGCGCCTTGCGCTTGCGCTTGCGCCATCAAAAACTCAAGCTTGCGGGTTTTATTACCGCCAGATGACAAGCCCGTACAATCATCCCGTTTTACCCATAAGCGCGGCCCGCCCAATATCTCGCTCAGCCTGTCTAACGGTTCAAGCGGAGTTGGCAAATGGCCAAGCCGTATTTTAGGAAACCGCGCCAAGGCCAAAGACAAATCTTTGCACAAGCTTTGGGACATTTCAGTCGACAAAGGGCTATTTCGAACCAAAATTTGGGCAGCTTCAAACACGCAGAGCCTAAAGTTGAAAATTCTCTATCCATAGCGTTGCAAATACCAAAGCAGAAAAATAATGCTTTTTTCTAAGGATGCTCATACAAATTGTTTGGGCAAAAAGGGGTAATCTTATGGATCTGCGATGGCTTGATGATGTTTTGATACTTTTAGAGGAAAAAAATATGACCCGCGCGGCAGCGCGGCGCAACATTACCCAACCAGCCTTTTCACGACGCATTCGGGGCTTTGAAAATTGGCTAGGTATCGCCATTTTACAACGCGGAACCAATAAAATTGAAATAAGCCCCGCCCTTTTTTCTAACGAAAAGGAAATTCGGGCTTTGGTGCTGCGATTGCAAGATCTGCGTAGCAAAATCGCCGATTTCAATCCCGCCAGCTCAACAGTGTCGATTGCGGCGCAACATGCCCCGGTGTTTTCCACTTTTCCCGATATGGCGCTCCGAGCAAATCATGTTTTTCCATCGCTTAAGTTTCGCTTACAGGCGGATAACCTGCGCGATTGCGTAACAATGTTTTTGCGCGGCGATACGCATATGTTGCTTTGCTATGAGTCCAAAAATGCCGGTCCATTGCCTTTTGATGCATCCATCCGCCGCGGACTGTGGGGAATAGATTATCTGGTGCCCGTTGTAGGAGGCAGGCTGCGCTATGCCGTGAAAGATAGCGGCGAAATAGCGCCCGCAACGCCCGCGATCGTATATCCGGATAACAGTTATTTTGGCGAGGTTCTAAACGCAGGCGAGCGCCTATTTGGCACACGGAATCACAGCAAAGATCCGGTCTGCGAAACCGCTTTTTCCAGCGGTATGAAAGAACTAACGCTGAAGGGCATCGGCGTGGGCTGGCTGCCCTACAGCATGGTGCACCGCGAATTGGAAACCGGCGATTTAATTTCGCTTGCAAACACATATGGCCAAGAGCCGCTTGAGGTGGCGATTTATGCGGATATCAAAGAGGAAATTGCCCTGGCCGTTTTACAGGTTTGGAGCAAAGCGCCGAATATCCGGCAAGAACACACCGCCCAAACGCTTTGATTATAAGGGCAGCCATCCCCTTGATAAGGGGTCGATCCAAATATGCGTTCAAAACCGCGAAAAAGCAGCAGGGCCGCGCATCAGGACCGCGGGCAAATGCAACCTCTTTAAAAAACTTAAGCCCAGATATTTTAACCAGGCCAACATCGCCTTGGTCTTCCGCCCTGGTACGCCAAGCCAAGCCAAGCCAAGCCAAGCCGGCAATACGCCCCAAAAAAGCGCCTGTCCACCCGCGCTTTGCACTGTCGGTTATGATTTCGTCCGGCGGGGGGGCTGCCCGGCAGCATGCGCCGCGGCGCGGCGCGCTTTATTCTTTTTGCTATTGGGCTTGCCCACAGAAGGGGCTAAATTTTTACCGCCTTTGGGCTTGCCAGCTGTCCCCGCACGCTTGGCATCAAAGGGCCCAGAGGCTTTGCCGGATGTTTTTCCAGCCGTTTTATTGCCCGGTTTGCCTGAGGGTTTACCAGCCGGCTTGGCGCCGCGGGCTTTGCGATCGACAACCGCGCCATCGTCACGGGCCCGCTCTAAGGGCGAACGCGGCTTTTCGAAACGGCGCGATACGTTCAACGCGCCGGGTTTACTGCCCGATTTTGCCCGCGGTTTTGGGTGCGCGCCCCGATTTTGTGCATCATTATTTTGCGCCCCATCGCTTGGCACCGAGGGTTTGGCGGTCACTTGCGGCGTTGCGCGATCCAGTTTGCCAGAAGAGGACTGAGCGGTCTCTGCCTGCCCCTTATGCACCCCTTTTTGCTTGCCTGTTCGCCTGGCGGGCTTTGTCGCATCGCTTTTGGACGGGCCAGCCTCTGATTTTCGGCCTCGGGCCGGTTTCTGCGGCGGCTTGAAGGCAGGTTTGGGCCCTTTCGCAGCCGCCGGAACGTGGTTAAGCGCGGACACAACCAAACCCCCTTCGATTTTCATATCTGCGCCCAGCGCCTGCGTGAACCCAGCGACCGCCTGTTGCGAAATCTCTACAAAAGTTTCATCATTTTGAATGCGGATCGCGCCTATATCATCTTTCGTGATATCGCCCGCATTGCATAAAATCGGCAAAAGACGGCGCACTTCAGCAGCTTGATTGCGGCCCTGATTGATTGAAAACCATTTTGAAGGGCCAAAGGGTGCAGCAGGTTTCGCAGCGCGAGCTTCGCCTGGCATTGAAAGCTCTTCGGGGGCTGAGACGCGTTGATTATACAAACGCAGATAAGCCGCCGCGAGCTGCTTAAGGTCAAACTTTTCAGCCAAGCGATCAACCATTTCTTCTTCACTCGCGGCAATCGGATCGTTCCACATCTGATCAGCAAGCAAGCGCTCTTGATCGCGCTGGCGAACCGCCTCAGCCGAGGGGGCCTCGCCCCATTCAGCTACCAGTTTCGCAGCTTGTAAAATGCGTTCCGCCTTGCGTCGTAATTTAGCCGTTACGATCAAACAGCTTTCGCCTTTTCGTCCAGCGCGCCCGGTGCGCCCCGACCGATGCAACAAGGTTTCATGGTTGTTGGGCAATTCCGCATGCACCACCAAATCCAACCCCGGCAAATCTATCCCGCGCGCCGCCACATCTGTGGCAACACAGACCCGCGCGCGGCCATCCCGCATCGCCTGCAGCGCGTGGCTCCGTTCGGCTTGTGACAACTCACCAGATAAAGCCACCACCGAAAAGTTTCGGTTGGACAGCCGCGTGGTGACGCGGTTGACCATGGCCCGCGTGTTGCAAAACACGATCGCATTGGGGGCTTCATAAAACCGCAATATGTTGATGATTGCGTTTTCAGCATCATGATTGGCCACCGTCATCGCGTGATATTTGATATCATTATGCGGTTTGGTTTCAGCAACGGTGGTCACCCGCACCGCGTCGCGTTGATAACTTTTTGCCAAAGTGGCGATTGCTTTGGGCACGGTTGCAGAAAACATAAGAGTGCGCCGATCGTCGGGAGCTTCGCCCAGAATAAATTCAAGATCCTCGCGAAATCCCAAATCCAACATTTCATCGGCTTCGTCTAAAACCACCCCGCGTACCGCGGATAAATCGATGCTGCCGCGCATAATATGATCGCGCAACCGACCCGGTGTGGCGACCACAATATGCGCCCCGCGTCCTAAAGCACGGCGTTCGTCGCGCATATCCATGCCGCCAACGCATGACGCCATCACAACCCCGGCCGGCGCATATAGCCAGGCCAATTCGCGCTTTACCTGTAAGGCCAATTCCCGCGTGGGGGCGATAATTAACGCCAGCGGTGCCTCGGCGCTGCCAAAATTATCTTGCGTACCCAACAAGGTCTCGCCCAAAGCCAATCCAAAACCAACCGTTTTGCCCGATCCGGTTTGTGCCGAAACGAGAAGATCCGCATTCTGCAACTGGGCTTCCGTCACGGCCTTTTGAACCGGTGTCAATGTCTCATACCCGCGTTGTGTCAGGGCATCTGCAAGGGCTTTTTTCACGTGCGTCTTCTTTTCTAAGCTAAGGGGCGGTTCGATCTCCGCAAACCGCGTCCCTAAGCGGTTTGACCCGCTTTGTATAGGTGCAAGATCACGCTCTTGGCACGCAAAGCGCTTAGGTTTTGATTAAATTGATCGTTTCCAACCCTTTAACGCGTGGTATCGGGGCAAAGCGCTGGTCTGACAGGGCGTAAAAACTGATACATGCGCGGCGCAAAGCTTCCGTATTAACCGGCAGGGCTGGATCGCAGCGCGCACAGTTAGTTGCAGGATAACATTCTGCGACCTTTGGCGCCGCTGCAGGCGCCCCGGCAAGCTTCGATGCGCTCAAAGCCCTCAGATACCAGCCATTAATATCAATTCAATCGATGTTTAGGCTTTAAAACAGGCCATAAAGTTTGTCGCCGATTTCTAAGAATATAAGCAATTGGTAGGTGGTTTGCGACATGGATGCCCCAGAAGGATCAGACGCAGTTGCGACGGCCTTAAAATAGACATTTGCCATTATGTTTTGTTTTTGCTGGATCGGCGCAGCGCCCCTTGGGCTTGTGGCGGTATTCGTCAAGATGCTGCAATAACGATGCAAACGCGATCTCTGCCGGCCCTGTCTTGAAAGATCTAAAGCAACCCTTCTGATCGAAAACTGAAACTGTCACCGCGGCCAATGATCAAATGATCGTGAATGCAAATGCCCACTGCATCGGCCGCCGCCGCGATCTGCGCGGTCAGAGCTCTATCTTGGGGCGATGGCTGTGGGTTTCCTGAGGGGTGGTTATGCACCAGAATTAGCGCGGATGCATTGAGTTGTAGCGCGCGTTTCAAAATCTCACGCTGGTAAACCGGCACATGATCAACCGTGCCTTCACTCTGCTGCTCTTGCAGGATCAAAACGTTCTTTCGATCAAGAAACAGGACCCAAAACCCCTCTAAGGCACGGTGCGCTATGGTGATTTGACAATGCTCTAACAACTGATCCCAACTGGAAAGGATTGGCCTGCCCAAAATGCGCGTCTGCGATAGACGATGGGCAGCCGCCTCAACGATTTTCAACTCGGTTACGACGGCGCCCCCGATACCCGGCACCGATAAGAGCTGATCAATCGGAGCAGAAATCACCCCGTTAAAGCCGTGAAACCGCTCCAATAAGCTGCGCGCTAAAGGTTTCACATCTTTGCGGCGCAGCGCCCGAAACAAGACCAGTTCCAGCAATTCATAATCCGGCATCGCCGCTAGGCCTGCGCGGTCAAAGCGTTCGCGCAGGCGTTTGCGGTGATCTTTCAAATAAGAAGGCAGCGGCTTGGCCGGGGCCGCCGATACTCCCGCAGCCTCAGAGGGAAACAATGATATCTGCTTTGGTGAAGAACGCTTGGAAAGGGCCATAGCCCATGCTGAAAGGGCCATGGTTAAGAAAGCCTTAACAGCGACCTTTTAACCTTTCATTGTGTCCCAGAAAGATTTTACAGATGAAAAGAAACTTTTGCTTTCAGGATTGTTATCTTCCGAAAGCGCTTCAAATTCCCGCAGCAACTCGCGCTGTTTTGAGGTTAGGTTCACCGGTGTTTCCACCGCTATCTCGATAAACATATCGCCTTTTTGCGCTGATTTTATCGAGGGCATCCCTTTGCCGCGCAACCGCATTTGCCGGCCGGATTGGCTGCCAGCTGGAATTTTTACGCGGCTGCGGCCGCCATCGATCGTGGGCACTTCGATGTCGCCGCCCAATGCAGCACCCGACATTGATACGGGAATTCGACAAAACAAACTGTTCCCGTCGCGTTGGAAAATTTTATGCTCGCGCACTTCGATAAAGATATACAGATCCCCCGCCGGACCGCCGCGCAACCCAGCCTCCCCCTCATTCGACAAACGAATGCGGGTGCCCGTTTCCACGCCCGCTGGCACATTCACGCTGAGCGATCGGTCTTTATTGGAACGCCCTTGGCCCCCACAGCTTGAGCAGGGATTGCTGATCACCTGGCCCATACCGGAACAGCTGGGGCAGGTGCGCTCAACCGTAAAGAAGCCTTGCGAGGCGCGCACTTTGCCCATTCCCGAACAGGTTGGACAGGTGCTGGGTTCCGACCCTCCGGCGGCACCGCTGCCGTTACAAGGGCTACATTGCACAGAGGTGGGCACGTTGATGGATTTTTGCAATCCAGAATAGGCATCTTCCAAAGAGATCTCTAAATTATAGCGCAGATCGGATCCGCGAGAAGCCCGAGAGCGCCCGCCGCCGCGCTGCCCACCGCCCATGAAATCACCAAATAAATCATCAAACACATCCGAGAACG
>Ga0255756_1005842_pt1 | contig 11269 bp, 10 predicted proteins | sample 011ome_20_FD_179956 | JGI IMG/M metagenome (GOLD analysis project Ga0255756, IMG submission 179956) | Coastal salt marsh microbial communities from the Groves Creek Marsh, Skidaway Island, Georgia - 011509CT metaG (version 2) | ecosystem: Environmental > Aquatic > Marine > Intertidal zone > Salt...
CGTCGGGGACGTGCCGCGCGGGGCGCGACGCGGGCGAGGCGAACGGGATGTGGGAGTCGCACTTGGACGAGGTGATCGGGATGTTGCCGGACGGAGGCGCGGAGGATGAGGAGGATGAAACGGCCAAGGGGGGTGCGTTTTCGTTTGCGACGTCCCCGTCCCCGCCGCCGCCGCGGCCGTTCCGTCTGAACCGCGGCCGCGTAGCGCCGTCGCCGCCGCAGCCTCCTCCCGCGCCCCGCCGCGAGGCACCGGAGACGTCGGCGTCGCGCGCGCGGAGGCTCTTCAAACGCGCGGCGACCCTCCGAAAGCGCTGGTCCGATGGCCAGTACGCGCGCTGCGACTTGCGCAAGCACACGTGGTCGGTCGAGTGCTTAGGCGCGTTCTGATTCACACTGGTCCCCGTACGACCGCGTCGGCGCGGTGAACGCCGTTTCTTAAGGACTTTCTCTCCCGGCGCGCGTGTCTCTCCGCCCATCCCTCGGTCAATCCCGACACACCTCGACGCCTTTCAACTCCGCTTCTGACGCCTTTGAACTCCACCCCGACGTTCGCTCGTGTGGACCCTCTACCCTCAGCGTCGACGCGCGTGCCCCGCGTCGGCGCCGTCGTGGTCAGCGGCGGCTGGGACGGCGCCGTGTACGCGTGGCGCAGGGACGAGATCGCGTCCAGGACCGCCCCCGGCGTGGGATGGGACCTCCTGCGAAGCTTCGAGGGCGCGCACGGCGCGTGGGTCGCGAGCGTCGCCGCGAGCTCGTCGCGCGTCGTCGCCGGGGACACGAACGGGCGAGTCACGTTGTGGGGGTACGACAAGTCGCGCCCGGCGCGGTTGTGGCGCCACGGCGGGTCCGTCACGAAGGTGTGCTTCGTCCCGTGCCGCCGCGAGACGCAGAAGACGAACGCGAAGACGCCGAGCGATAAGCGAGGGAAGAAGAGCAGCTCGAAGGTGTCGCCGCTGCCGCGGCGGCCGTATTCTCCCGCGTCGCACCCGTCGCCGCCGCCCGTCGATCGCCGCGACGACGACGGCGGCGACGGCGACGTCGGCGACGACGACGAAGACGACGACGATTCGCTCGACGACTCGCGGATCGTCGCGTCCGCGTCCACGGACGCGGACGTGAAGCTCTGGGACGCGTCGACGGGCGCGCCGATCGCGGTTTTACGCGGGCACGTCGACGTGACGTGGCACGTCCGTCCGGTGTTCCCGCCGAATCGTCGGTCCGACGACGCGTTCGTCTCGCTGCTGACCGCGTCCAGGGACGCGTCGCTGCGCCTGTGGAGAGTGCCCGTGCCGCCGGAAGCGCCCGCGAAACGAAGAGGACGCACGATGGAGGAGGCGACGTGCGTCGGCGTGATGCGCGCGCACGCGGACGCGATTCTCGCGATTGACGTGTACGACGGCGGACGCGGACGCCGCGGCGGCGCGCGTAACGCGTCCAACCAACCGGACGTCTCCGCGCCGGCGTTGTGCGCCACCGCCGGCGCGGACGCCGTCGTCATCGTGTGGGACGTGGAGAAAGCCGCGGCGATCGCCATGTTATCCGCGCACGAGGGCGGCGTCCTGTCCGCGACGTTCTGGTCGCGCGGCGGCGGTCGACGCGCGTCCTCCTCGTCGTCGTCTTCGACCTCGCCCGAAACCCTTCCGCGGCTCGTCACGGGCGCCGCGGACGGATGCGTGCGTCTGTGGGAGATATCCCACGGCGGCGCGTGCCTCGCGGTGTTGAACGACCACTCCGCGCCGGTCACGGACGTGCGAGCGTTCGGTGCGGTGGTCGTGACCGTCGCCCCCGGCGACGGCGTCGTCGCCTATTATCACGACGACGACGCCGGCGGCGAACACGCCGCGGGGAACGGACGCGACGGAGGGTTGACCGTCGCGTTCGCGCTCCTCGACGGCGCCGGGAACGAACCGAGCGCGTGCGTGCACGCGGACGGGGAGACGCTCGCGGTCGGCGCCAAGACGGGCGCGATCGCGGTTCTGGACTTTCGACCGTGGGGGGGGTCGTGACGATGACGGGGCGAGCCGCATGGATCGGTTTTGTGTTTAGTTACGTAGGTAGGGTTTTGTGTTTATCATAGGATTCATAGGATAGACGCGCGCGCCGTGAATAAGGCAGGCATCACGCACGACAGGCTAGCTAGATGCGCTCGCCGCCCGCCCGCCCGCGTCGCGTCACATGACGCGGACGCCGTCCTCCGCGACGTACATCGTCCGCTCGCCCGTGACTTTGTCCCACACGTTTCTCTGAGGGTCGTTCCATACAAAAATAGTTTACCGGTCAGTTGAAAGGGGACGCGATCAAATGTTGAAACCGGGCGATGGGTGAAAAACTTTTGTATAGAACGCACCTCAAACTTCTCCGGCGGCAGCGTCGACTTCCCCTCCAAGCCGCGCACAACGTACGTCCCCGCCGCGATCTCCTTCGCGTCGTGCGCGCTCCACCCGAGCACCACGAGCGGGCGGTCGTAGAACGCCTTGGTCATGTCCGTCGCCCACGCCTCGTCGCACTCCACCGCCTCGCAGACGTTCCGCCACGCCGCGCCGTGCCCCGGGTCTGAGGGCGTTTGTTTGCCCATAGGAAGCGACGTCGGGGTGGAGTCGTGAGGCGTCAGTTGTGTGTGGAGTCGTGAGGCGTCGAGGCGCGTCGGGATCGAAACCGGGGGATGGTGGGCGGGGAGAAACGAACGAACGCCGGGAGAGAAAGTCCTTCATAAGGAACGGCGTCCACCGCGTGGACGCGGTCGTATGGGAACCAGTGTGACAACTAGAACGCACCCGACGGTCCGACGATGGCGTGCGCGATCTCGTGCCGCAGACACCCCAGCGCGTTGTCGAAGCTCGGGTCTAACATCAGGTACTTCGACAGGAAAATCTCCCCCAGCGAAGGCTCGTCGTCGCCAGCCCCCCACATGTACGTGATCCCGACGTACGACTTGGTGTTCGTCCACCCCAGTCGCCACTCGGTCGAGAGCCCGCATCGCGCGCGCTCGTGATCCCTCAGGGTCGTTCCATAGAAGCGAATGTCGGGGTGGAGTTGAAAGGCGTCAGTTGAAGTTGAAAGGCGTCGTGGGCGGGTATTGAAAGCGAGGTGTGGGCGGAGAGAGACGACGGCAAAAGTCCTTACGGATCGGCGTTCACCACGCCGACGCGGTCGTATGGGGACCAGTGTATAGAACGCACCACAGGTCGTTCGTCACGACCCATCGCGTCGCGAGGTCCCACGGCGACGCGTCCCATCGCGCGCGCAGCGACGCGAGGACGACCGCGTGGTCCGGGGGGTTCGTCACGACGCCGCTGCCGCCGCCGGGCCAGCTCGTCAGCGAGGACGAGGACGGGGACGAGGACGAGGACGAGGACGACGCGCGCGCGGCGACCGCGCCGACATCATCGCTCGATCGCGAGAGACGGGGCGCAGCACGCGGACGCGCGCGGCGCGAGGCGACGTCGCGCGACGTCGCGGTGGTCGACCTCGCCGCCGCGGCGACGATCGCGCGCGGCGAGGACGACGCCGCCGTCGTCATCGTCCACAGCGTGCGGCGCGCGCGGACGCGCGCGTAGACTAACGAACTCCAGTGCCGACTCTCGGACTTTCCGTTGGAGCTGCTGTGGCCGGGCGACCGTTTCCCAATCCGCGGGGGACACCGCACCGCGCGCCGCACGCGCCACGACGACGACGACGCGCGCGCGTCGCTCGGTTCGTTCCGTCATGCCGCGACGACGCGAGTGATCGACCAAACCCGCGCGAAGAAGAGAGACGGGAAGGATGGCGGAGCGGGAGGCGACGACCCCGCGGGCGCGCGATTCCGTCGCCGTCGGGAAGGAAAACAACGACGACGACGACGACGTCGACGTCGACGCGTTCGCGCGCGCCGGGAAGCGCCTCGACGACCAGGGCGGGGTCGCCGGCGACGGACTCCCGCACGCGATGCCGTCGCCGATGCGCAAGGCTGCGCTCGCGTCGCGTCGAAGGCGCGACGCGTTCACGGACCGCCTGCGGTCCAGGGCGGACGCCGTGAAGGCGCGACGGACGGCGCGCGAGGAAGAGATTCGACTCGAGGAGGAAGCGCGCGCGCGAATCGCGGTGGAGCGCGCGCCGCCGCCGCCGCCGCCGCCGATGCGCGCGAAGCCGCCGCCGCCGCCGCCGTCGCCGCCGTCGCCGTCGTCGTCGTCCGAGAGACCGACGCTCGTGGAGATGGCGACGCAGTGCGGTCTGTCGGACGACGACGACGACGAGAAGGCGCCGCGACGACGACGACGACGAACGGACCGGCCGTCGCCGTCCGCTTCGCAGCGCTCGAACTCGCCGAGCTCGAGCGGCGCGGCGTCGCCGCCGCCCGCGGCGGCGATCGACCCGTTCGTGTCCATATTCGCGGCCGCGATGGCGCCGTCGGACGACGAGCGCGGGTCGGATTCGGACGCCGACGTCGACGTCGACGCGTCGTCGTCGTCGTCGTCGTTCTCGCCGATCCCGCCGCTCCCGCCCCCGGCGCCGCGACGCACGGTCGTCCTCGACGAGCTCGCCGCCGCGGACGCGCTCTGGAACGCGTCGAGGTCGCGAACGACGGGGGGATACGAATCGACGCCCGCGTACGCGGCGCCGTTGAGAGCCGCCGCGGATGACGCGATCGCCGCAAACCCCGCCTTCGAATGGTCCTACCGCGCGGACCTCGCGGCGTTCGAGGAAGCGCGGCGCGCCGCGGACGCGGCGCTGCGGACGTCGAAGCACACGCTCGCGAGCGTCCGCGCGCCGCTGCCGAGACCGATGGCGCCGTACGAGTCCTTGCCGTTGAACATCGCGACGGAGAGGACGTATATGTTACGCGAGCGAGATTTCAAACCGTTGAAGCCGATGCCGGAGCCGCCCGCGGCGGTGAAGGCGAGGATGCTGATGAACGCGCGCGCGCTGCGCGACGTGCTGTGCGACGACGACGACGATGAGAACGAGAACGAGAACGACTCCACCACAAAGAGAAACGTTCGACGTTCGAGCGTTTCTCCACCGGTCGCGACGACGAATCGCCGCGCGCCGAGGCTCGAGGACGACGCGATGTCCGACGTCGTCGAGGAAGAGACGCCGCCGCGGCCGCGCGCGCCGGCGTCGTCGTACGCGAGAGACGTGCGCGCGAAGCACGCGCAGACGGTCGACGACGCGACGCGTTCCAGAGCGCGAGCGAGAGGCGAAGACGACGGGAACGTCGGCATTCTCAGCGCGGTGACGGGCGTGTTGGACGAGCTCGACGCGAGACTCGCGGCGAGAGCCGCGGAGGCGGCGGCGCGCGAACGCGCCGCCGAGGAGGAACGCGAGGCCAAGGCGCGCGAGCGCGAGGGCGTCGTGCACGCCATCGCCGCCGCGCACGCGCGCGCGAAATCCTCGATGCACCCCGACGCGCTGACGCGCTTCGAGCGCGACGTCGAGGCGGCGTGCGAGGACGTCGCGCGCGAGATGATGACTTCGATGCGCTTCTGGCATCTTCGGCGATGCACCGCGGCGGCGACGCGCGTGCAGAAGCACTACCGCGGACGCTTGGGCCGACGCGAGGCGAGCGAGCGGAAGCGCATCATGACCGCCGGGCTCGCGTACATGAAGAACACGGTGTTGAAAGTGCGGTTCAGCGCTTGGGTCGTAAACGCGGACTACAACCGTCGGTCGAGGATTCTGCTCGAAGCCGCGGACGCGCGGCGGGTGTGGGGTCGACGGGCGAAAGTTCTCCTCGCGTGGCGCGAGCGCGTCGTCAAGGCGAAAGAATTCTACGACAGCGTCGAGCGTTTGTTCCGCGCGGTCGCGATGCGCGACGCCGCGCCGCTGCTGCGCGGGTGGCGCGAAGAAGCCGCCGCCGCGAAAAAGACGCGACTGTCCGTGTTGAACTTGATGCGAACGATTCAGTTTCGCTGCGTCGGCGAGTGCTTCGCGATGTGGTCCGAGAACGCCGCCGCGGCGGTGCGCGCGCGCGTGTTGGACACGAAAGCGCACGCGAGGGCGCTCGCCGCCACCGCGGCTGCCATCGAGGACGCGACAGCGAAAGCGCACGCCGCGGACGACGCCGCGGAGCGAGCCGCGAACTTAGCCGCCGACGGGAAGTTTCACGAGGCGCAACTGATGGCGGAGAAGGCGTCCGCGTTCGCGTCGGAGTCCGCGCGCGCGGCGGACCTCGCGGAGGAGCGCGCGAAGGGCGCGGGCCCGGAGAACGGCGCGGCCGCGAAGCAGGCGTGGGACTTAATAAAAAACGTGCGGTCGATCGTTCAATCCGCGAAGGACGCGGCGGCGGGCGCGGCGTCGGGCGCGGAGCTGAAAGCCGCGGCGGATGCGTTTTTTAAACGCCACCTCGCGAGGCGTTTTTGGCTCGCGTGGGCCGGGTACACGGAGTGGCTGAAACCGCTTCGCTCGAAAGCGGGCAGGGCGCTTTCGATGTTCCGCAACAGCACGTTATCGCATGCGTGGTACAAGTGGCTCGATTTGTACAAGCGCGAGAAGGAGGAGCGAGAGACGACCGCCGTGCGCGCGTACATGGCGGCCTATCAGGCGCGTTCTATGTCACACTGGTCCCCATACGACCGCGTTCGCGTGGTGAACGCCGATCCTTAAGGACTTTCGCCGGCGATTCTCTGCGCCCACCCCTCGGTTTCAATCCCGACACACCTCGACGCCTTTCAACTCCGCTTCTGACGCCTTTCAACTCCACCCCGACGTTCGCTCGTGTGGACAATCACCCTCAGGGACTGATCAAGAAGCACATCGCGCGTCCGATCAACGGCGACAGGAGTGGAAGCGGCGGCGGCGCGATCGGGAGAGCGACGACCGTCGCGACGCCGAGCCGCGGGCGGTTCGGAGGGCGCGTCGCGTCCGCGGGGGCGCCGTATCGGGGTCCACCGGCGGCGGCGGCGGCGCCGCCGCCGAAGACTAAAAAACCAACCGCCGCGAAGTCGTCCTTCGCCTTCGGCCGCGGGCCCGGATACGACGCGCCGACGACGGCGTCAAAGCTGAAGAAGGACCGCGAGACGAGGGACCGCGAGCCGTTCGGGATCGATCTCGGCGCGGGCGCGTCGTCGCGCGCGAGACGAGAGCCGAAGGCGGCGGCGACGGTTTCGGCGAAGACGAAGACGGCGACGACGACGGTTTACCCCACGAAATCGAAACCGATTCCGAAACCGGCGCCGTCGAAGAAGCGACCGCCGGACGCGGGCGCGAAGGCGACGTCGTGGGTCGAGGGCGGCGTCGACGCGTGGGTCGCGTCCACGGCGAAGTGAGCGCGCGTAGCGAAGATGTACTGTAGTCGTTCGGGTATGTAGTACGAAGGTATTCATTCAAAGCGTAAAACGCGCGCGTCGTCGTCGTTTCGTCGTTCTGTTCGTCCTCCTCGTCACGCCGTCTCCGCGTCGTCCGCCAGACCGTGGAGCGCCAGAAAGTCGAGCGGGTGCTCGAGATAGTCTAGAGAGGCTGCTGCCTGCAGCCCGACGTCGAGCTCATACTCTACGATGAGCCGCGTCATCGCGTCCACGTTCCGCCGCAGCGTCGCGCGATCGCCGTACAGCGTCACCGTCGTCCGCGTCGCCGGCCGCGGGCAGCGTTTCTTCAACAACCACTCCACGACGTCGACGCGGCCGCGTCGCATCGCGCGCAGAAGCGCGTTTTCGTCCCAAGGACACCCGCGCGCGCGCGCCCACTCGAGCGTCTTCAGATGCCCCGCGTTCGCCGCGCGCGTCGTCGTCCACGCGTTCCACGGACACTCCGCGCTCTCGCGTAGGAACTTGAGCGCCTCGAGCTTGCCCGCCGCGGCGGATGCGGCGCACGTGCTCTCGTCGACGACCGACCCGCGGCGAAGGAGCCACTGTGGGTCGAGCGAGGGTCCGTTTTATTAGGCAGGCGACGAATGTCGGGGCGGCGTTTAGGCGGGCGCGCGTCAGTCGGAGTCGACAGGCGTCGCGGCGCGTTGGGATTATTGAAAGAAGCGAGGGGTGAGCGGAAAGAAACGCCAAACGCCGTGAGATGAAGTCCTCGCCGACGCGGTCGTACGGGAACCAACGCGACAACTAGGACGCGCCGCGAGCGTGACGACGTCACCGCCCTTCGCGGCGGCGGTGACGACGTCCATCTCCGTCACTCGGTCGCTCTCGATGTCGTCGACCCATCGCAGGACGTCCGGGTGCCCGCCCTCGGCGGCGTGCAACGCGAGCTGCCCGAGGCGATCGCCGTACCAGTAGTACGGCGGCGGTTCGATCCCCGCCGCCGGCGCGGGCGCGGGCGGGGGAGTCGCGACGACGTTCGCGGGGTGGACGGGCACGTGTAGGCGGGCACCCTCCGCGCCCGCGAGCGCCGCCGTCGCGTTCAGCATGGGGTGTGCGGGCGCGTGTAGGAGGGCTACCTCCGGGTGTGCGGGCGCGTGTAGGAGGACACCCTCCGCGCCCTCCATCAGCGCCGCTATCCCCGGCGGCGGCGGCGGCGGCGGCCCCGGCGCGGGGAGCCACGCGCTCGACACGTCCCCTCGCGCGCGCTCTCTCTCGCGGTCGTGCAGCCACGTCAGCACGTGCACGTGCCCGCCGCGCGCCGCTTGGAACCACGCGCGCGGGGGCGGTCGCACGCCGTTATCGCGGACGCACCACTCGAGCGCGCGCACGCGGCCGGCGGCGGCGGCGGCGACGGCGGCGTCCTCGTGCGGCGGCGACCCCATCGCCGTCTTGAGTGAGGGTCGGGGTGGAGTTCAAAGGCGTCAGAAGCGGAGTTGAAAGGCGACGCGGGCGGGGATTGAAAGCGAGGGGCGGGCGGAGAGATGCGCCGGGAGAGAAAGTCCTTAAGGATCGGCGTTCACCGCGCCGACGCGGTCGTATGGGGACCAGTGTGGTAATAGAACGAACGCGCCTTGAGGTGCCGCAGCACGTCCAGCTTGCCGGCTTTCGCGGCGAGGATGACGCAGTCGACGCCGTTCAGCGTCCACCCCGTGCTGCTCGGGACCGAGCTCTTGCGACAGAGCCCTCGTCGGAGAGCGAGCTCGAGCAGGGACACGGAGTCGACGAGTCTTTCGTTGTTCACGCGCGGCGCGCGCTCGCCCGGGACGAGGCGCGCGGTTTGCGCGTCGGCGAGGATGGGCGACGCCTCCGCGAGGAGCGCGCGCGAGGTGCTGTCGAGGCGGGAGAGGATGTTGTCGTACGCGTCGCGGTGCTCCTCCGCGAGGACCTCGACGAGCGCGCGCGGGGGGCGCGAGGACCGAGGCGGCGGCGGCGCGTCGCGTCGTCTCTCGCTCGTCGTCGTCGTCGTCGTCGTCGGCGGCATAGTTTTTCCTTCGACGCGAAGGCGAGGAGGCGGCGCGCGCGCGTCGCTCGTTCGCGCGCGTTTGAGCGGTGGGAGGAAGCGCGCGATCGTGATCGGCGCGCGTGCGCGCGTCGTCGCGGGCGGGCGCGTGAGGGTGTGGCGCGCGCGGGCGAGGGGACGCGCGCGGCGGGGGGGGTCGCGCGTTCCGAGGAAAAGTTTTCCACGACAGGGGCGCCGTCGCCTCAGATCTGCGAAAATTTTGGTTTTTTTTTCTCTCCTCAGCCGCGGGGACGAGAGCGAGCCGCGATGAAGATTGTCGACGTGTGATGCAGAGGCGCATCTATTACATCATCGTCGCGCAACGAGTCGCTTACTCACCTGTCGTTTGTCCGCCTCTCGGAGCAGTTCAAGGTACTTTTCCCAATCGGAGGGGCGTGGGTCCCTTTTACGGTTCGTCAACAGCCACGTTCTCACGTTCACGCGGTGTACAACTCCACAACTCACTGGGAAGGAGGCTGTTTCAATATTATCCCAGGGAGCGCCGTTCGCCAACGCCCACCTGAGTACCTCCAAATGTGATCCAAACACGGCGTTTGCACACGTACCTGCATCCCACGGATAGTCGTGCTCGCGCAGCCACTGCAACAGCTCCAGGTTGCCGATAAAAGCGGCGCGTGCACAAAAATAGTAGGTGTCCTTGAACCACCTGTCAGGTCCGTACCTGAGCGGAGGCGGTTCCCAAAAGCGCGTCAAGAGCGCCTCCACCCGCTCCTTCGGCAGGTCGAGCACGCCTTCGTGGCGCATCACGTACTCGTAGCTGACTGTTACCACGCGTTTGCTGCGTCGATCAGTCCAAGTTATGGGGTAAAGATCTAAGCCGTCGAGCTTCGCCGGCAACGACGCCGCGCTCTTGTCCGCGTCCCTCCACCCTCTGCTGAGCCGCGAAGCCACGACGCGGGTTTTGACGTCCTCAACGAGCGGGAGGACGAGCAGCGCGACGCGGTATTCGTCTTCCGCGGATCTGGTAGGCGGATAGGACGAGCGAAGAGGGGGATCGCTCGCGAAGCACTTGGTGGCGCATGCGCCCATGGCGGCGGCGCGAGGGTGAAGTGCGCCGCCGTCGTCGTCGTTGCTTTTTTTCAAAAACACGTTTTGGTTTCTCTCACCAGCACCACAGCAAAACTGCCGCCAGCCCCGCGGCGACGTTCACACAGACGGCGCGCGGGCGCACGGCGCGCGCGGCGGCCGGGTCGACCCCCCCTCCCCCGCCCGCGCGCCCATCCCCCCCTCCCTCCCCGTCGCGCCCTCACCGCCTCGAGACGCGCGCTGCCGGCGCCATGCAGCGCCCGCAGCGCGTCCGCTCGCACTACGACATCCTCGGCGTCGCGCGAGACGCATCGCTCGACGATCTGAAGCGCGCGTACCGCAAGCTCGCGCTCGTGCTGCACCCGGACAAGCGCGTCGACGGCGTGAGCGAGGAGGAGGCGGTGGCGAGGTTCCAGACGCTCGTCGAGGCGTTCAAGGTGCGCTCAGTGACGGGCGGCGACGCCGGCGGTCGACGGAACGGATCCCCGCGGACGGCACCCGCGATCCGAATCGAAGATAAATCCGAATCGCGCTGACATCGAGCTGACATCATCTTCGCGTCCCCACTTCTCCTCCCTTCGTCCTTCCCCCAGGTCGTCAGCGACGTCGCGAAGAGGAAAGAGTACGACGCCGCGACCGCCGCGGACGCGTTCGCCGCGGACGCCACGACGCCGTCCGGCGGCGTGCACGACCGCGAGAGCTGGAACGACGTCATCGCGCGTCTGGAAAAAGCCGCGAAGAAGCATCGAAAGGCGCGCGCGAGGGCGAGGGCGAACGACGCGCGCGCGAACGACGCGCCGAACCCCGCGGAGGTGGGCGAGTCGCTCCCGTTCCCGATGCCGCCGCGGCCGTTAGGGTGCCTCCCTCAGGAGATCGTCCTGGAGGTGTTCGGGTGCGCGGGGGTGAGCCGTCTGGTCGAGGTGGAGGCTCGGCCGAGGGTC
>Ga0255756_1005843_pt1 | contig 11265 bp, 12 predicted proteins | sample 011ome_20_FD_179956 | JGI IMG/M metagenome (GOLD analysis project Ga0255756, IMG submission 179956) | Coastal salt marsh microbial communities from the Groves Creek Marsh, Skidaway Island, Georgia - 011509CT metaG (version 2) | ecosystem: Environmental > Aquatic > Marine > Intertidal zone > Salt...
TTGCACGGTCATCTCAGCGAACAACTTTTCAGCGCTATCGTGGATTGTTTCGCGAATTTCTCCAGTTCAGTCGGCAGTGTCAGTGAGGAAATCTACTCTCTACAGGCCGTTTATTTTTCCTATACTTGCCCCAAGAACCTGATGATTTTGGCGACCAGTACCTATATCGGGAAAGGGCGCTGGAGGCCTCTACTGGACCTTTCATAGATGGGCAGGCTCCTGGGATACGCGACTTGTTGTTATTCGGCGTGGTGCAGTGTCATTCCAGCATTCCGGTGCCGCCACTTGAGCCTCTTCGCAGTGATGAGCGATTGCGTGGCCTGCGACGATGGCTGGCCCATATGCATGAACGATTCGCGGACTACCCACATCTTTATTCTGGTAGTTATTTTGAGCCCACTAAGCCGCCGCCGTTACCTGCGAGCGCGCTCCAGCGTGGCATTTTTTATCTCGGCGTCGTCGCCATGTTGTTGCTGATTCCAGTGACGCTGCCGCTGGTATTTTTGCTGATGCGCAAAGTGCCGCGTTAGCACCAATGGCTGTGCAAAGTGCTCGTCTTAGGCGGCGCGGATTTTCGCCATATATTGTGCCGGTGTTTCGCCAAACCAGCGCTTAAAGCTGCGCCTAAAACTGGATGTGTCACTAAAACCCATCAAGTGGCCAATGCTCTCGACCGACAGACTTGCATCGGTTAGGTAACGAGCTACCTGTGTTTTAGCCATATCGTCGCGAACCGTCTGAAATTTTGTTCCTTCAGCGGCTAATCGTCGAATAAGGGTGCGCGAGCTGATATGCAGTTGCGCAGCTACCTCGGTTAATGTCCATATTCGACCTGGATTCTCGGCCAGCAGTTTTGTTACCGCTTCTTGTGTCGACAAAGCCGTATTTTCATCCATGCCGGCTTTGATTTCTTTCAGCTGCTGGTCACACATTGCCACCGCTCCTTGGTGCAAGACCGGATCTGCAACCAGAGATGGGGTCGCTAACATAGCCTCCGGGAAGACAATTTCTGTGGCCGAGCGGTCGAATTTTATCTGCTCACCGAAGTGGTCAAAGTACTTATGACCGTAACTTGGCCTTGGATAGGCAAAATAGACTTGCCCCGTGAACTGGCCGGCGCCGACGAAAAAGTTAATTGCTGCGAATAGACCGCTTATTACACTTTCCGTAATAAATACGCGTAAATCATCCAGTTCGAATGCTTCAGCGAAATGCACTTTTAGGCCTTGGGGGTGTTCACTGAGCGTTATGTTAAAAAACTCGGTTCTGGTCTGACTGTATTTGGCGAGCAAAATTAGGGCGGTTCTAAGATCGGGCCCGCTGTAAGTGGCCACCCCCAGCGGGCCATGGGCGGACAGATGTAACTGGGTTCCTACGGACAGTCCTAGGTCTGCATGATCTGAGATAGCCAGTGCATTGCGATAGATTCTGGTAAATGCATCGCGGCCAATGGTTCCATCTAGGGACATGAGTTCAGCGTAGGTAACGTCGGTGCCGGCAAAATACCCGCGATGGTCGTCTTCGCTCAGCCGCAAATGCCGAAATAAAATTCGCGCATAGCTGGAGGATGGATATCTTTGATTTTGCATCTGTGGTTAATCAGCAATGAGCGCCTGTATTCTAGTAATGTCAGACCCTAACCGATCAGTTCGGTAGCAGCTGGCATCAGTGCCATTGTCACTATTTGTCCCCCTGATGTCATTCTTTGGTCTGTTGAACAAAACGGTTATCTCAAATAATGCAAACTTCGGCGCTTGGCGCTGACTTTGAAAAGTTAAAGGATGTCCTCGGAAACCGCACCCTCTGATCAATTTGATGATCTAGATCGCTTTAAAGTGCTCACCCAGCGACCGAAAATTGCTTGGCCGACGGTCGTGCTGCTGCTCGCGTCTTTTGCTTTGTTGGGCTTATCCACTTTCGCGTATATCAAAGGCGAATTGTCGCTGTTTTGGGCTATCCTGATTAATGCTTTCGCCGCTTACTTGTCTTTCACGCCTGCTCATGAGGCTTCGCACCATGCTGTAAGCAGTCATCGTCAATTGAACGACTGGGTTGGCCGGCTTGCGACTCTGCCCCAGTCGCCGGTACCGTTTTTTCGGACCTTTCGCTACATCCACATGCAGCATCACCGGTTCACTAATGACGCTGAGAAAGATCCCGATATGTACGTCGCCACTGGTCCACGTTGGCTGTTGCCCGTTAAGTGGACGACCCTAGATTTAAATTACCTCTACTGGTATCTGCGACCGTCGGTATTCAGCCAGAGGCCGAAAAGCGAGCGCCGAGAACTTTATCTGGCGTTGCTATTTGGTGCTTCTGTAATTGCCGGGGTCACCTATGCGGGTTGGTTGGAGTATTACGTATTGCTGTTTTTGATCCCGACGCGAATCACCGCGGTATTTTTGGCGATCGTTTTTGATTTTCTGCCGCATTATCCTCATCAGGCCCGTGGGGCGGACAAGCCGTTTCAAAGCACATCGAACCGTGTCGGCTTGGAGTGGTTGTTTACTCCGGTGCTACTTTTTCAGAATTATCACCTCGTGCATCATCTTTATCCTACGGTGCCGTTTTATCGTTATCTGAAAATTTGGCGCGCGAAAAAACGCTATCACGTGTCGCAAAACCCTGCGACGACCGGTGCGTTATCACTCAGTCCAAATTTTAAAGATGAAAATGCTCTCGGCCCTATGTGAGTGGCCCAGATATGTAAACCGGATGTTCGCATGTATCGAGGACCAGGACGTCATCGATAGAATTCTGGCTCATCTGCGCGATAAGGAACAGGGCACCCCCACCCTGCCCCACCTGGCACCACCAACAAGAGCGCCACCTGCCACGCTGTCTCTTTTCGCAGGAAGCGGATCCACAACCCCACATCAGCAAGGACGCTACTGAAAAACTCGTGGCACGGACTGCGGCGGGCTCCCATTCAGGAATGGACGGATATGAATTGCACGGTCATCTCAGTGAACAACTTTTCAGCGCTATCGTGGATTGTTTCGCGAATTTCTCCAGTTCAGTCGGCAGTGTCAGTGAGGAAATCTACTCTCTACAGGCCGTTTATTTTTCCTATACTTGGCGGCGGTCTACTGGTGTTCGCACTTTTGGCGATGTCCTGACCCCAATCATTGGCCGACTCTTTCTTCGACAATCACAAAGTTTTGCAAGCTTTGTTCCCACCTGAGGACGACTTCATGGCCTGCCGCGGGAAAGTCCTTTACCACAACTTCCGAAGAGCGGTCTCTAATAAAGCTTCCAGCGGAAAGTTGAATACTGGAAAACGAGTGCTCCGCAAAAAGATAGCCATCGGCGTAGACCCTGATCAGGTGCTGGCCTGAGGGTAGATTCCCCATATTGATGAGCAATGCGAAGCCGTTATCGCTGTCTCCACAGGTCTCGACCGTGTCCTCGCGTTCTGTGCGCGTTGCGGCAGGAATACGGGCGCCGGAGTTCAGTGACACCTCAATCGTCTGCGCGGTACAGTGCCAGCCTGATATCAAGCCCTTGCCACTGATGGGGGAGCCGGCAGCCGGCGTTTCCAGTCTCCCACGGGCGAGTTGGTCGGCGTTGGACGCTGGGTCCAGCGGGTTGGTGCCGGCAGAGACTTCCTCCCCATCAGTAAAGCCGTCAGCGTCCGAATCGGTGTCTAGCGGGTCGGTACCGCTCGAAACCTCATTCCCGTCCAGCAGTCCGTCGTCATCGCTGTCCGCGTCGAGGGGGTCTGTGTCGATCTCGATTTCGACGCCGTCGGCGACGTCGTCTCCGTCAGAATCTTCATTCAGAGGGTCAGTGCCGAGAGACACTTCCACGCCATCTGGCAGGGAGTCGAAGTCAGTGTCGCTATTAAGCGGGTCGGTGCCTAATTGATCTTCCTCGCCGTCTGTTAAACCATCACCATCAGTGTCTGCTTGGTTGGGATCGGTGCCATTGATGGCTTCGTCTTCATCTGACATACCATCTCCATCACTATCCTGATTCTGGTTGCTACCCACAGGCTCAAAAACCCGGACATAGTCGACAATCATCCTCTGCGGGAATTCAGTGCTCGCATCGGGGTACCCCGGCCAGTTACCGCCCACTGCGACGTTGAATATCAGGAAAAATGGTTTTTTGAACGGCGCGAGACTAGCGGTATCGTCTAAATTGAATTGATAGTAGGGCGTATCATTGACTCGCCACTCGATCTTTTCGCTCGTTCGAATGATGCTGAAGACGTTGAAGCCTGCACTAAAGTCTTGCCCTGTGAAGGCACCCCCGGTGTAAGTATGTGCATAAGGGCTGTTCAGTCCTCCGTTGTTCCAGTGCACCGTTCCGTGCACGGTGTCCTCCCTGCCCGCACCGCCAATCATTTCCATGATGTCGATCTCGCCGCTGTATGGCCAGCCGACATCGCCAAAGTTGCTTCCCAACGCCCATAGCGCGGGCCATATTCCCTGACCTCGAGGCAGAGCGGCCCGGATGTCTACTCGCCCATAGGTAAAATCAAACTGACCCTCGGTTTTGATTCTCGCGGAGGTGTAGTCGCTATTGCCCTGCGACTCACGTTTTGCAGTGATCACCAGATAACCATCAGTGAGTGATGCGTTCTGCCGTTGGTAGTACTGCCACTCGTTATTTCCCCAACCCGAGTCGCCAATGTTGTAATTCCAGTAGCGACTATCGAGCACCGACCCTGAAAATTCGTCAGACCAGAGCAGGGTGTAACCCTCATAACTCCCTGGTGAAGTTGGGCCAGTAAGCTCGCTCAGATCCAGGCCACTGTCGGAATCATCATCGCCGGTATCGGTGACCGGTTCAGAGGTTCGCCAAATAACATTGTCGATCTCAAGATCAACAGCCACTCGATCCGCTGGCCAGAACACAAGGCCGGTATCCACGTAGGCCAGTTCGAGCCCGCCGCTGACCAGCCTAGAGATGGGGACGCTGACGCGCTGCCATTCACTGGTCACGCGACCGGTAAGCCTTTGATCTCCAGAGCTGCAAGGCCACACGCAATCGACTTTCATGACCAGGTCGGTGGCACCGGTTACGGTTCTGATATCAAATTCGAGGTAGCCCTTGGCGTAGGTCGAGAAATCCTGTGGCGTCGAGGATTGGAAATAAACGCCCGCATGCTGACCGTTGCTAGCCCAGGATGCGCGCAGTACGGAACCCTTCTCTGGATTGCTGACCCACCCCCAATCGACAGTAGGGCAGCCGGCGCCTCCGTCATTCGTGCAATTGCCGTAGCCAATGGCTTCATCAAAGGCGCCAATGCCCGCGTCCCATCTGGGGGCGAGCTCGCCATTCGCGAGCACGACCTCTGACACTTCCGTTGCTGTGGCGGCGGAAATACCCCCCGATAAAAGAAGAGGGCATATGCACCGCTTCGTGGCGAGGATTATCTGTGTGCAAAGTCGAGGAGAGCTCAGCATAACCCGTAAAGTAACATCGTGAGATGTCTTCGATGACTGCCGGGCTATCCAAACGCGATCAGTTGCTATGCATTTGAGGCGGGCCGGATCTCAGATCTTTAAATGCACCATCGCCATTTTCTCGGTCTGGGAGATATGAAAATGGGTCGATTGGGTCGCGGGCTATCCGGGATGCTCGATTAACCAATATAGCTCATGAACACAAAAAACCGAGCATCGCCAGGCGCTCTCTACAGGCCGTTTATTTTTCCTATACTTCGCAACGATCAGCCGAGGAAAAAAACGCGAATGAATGGGGTGGCTGACGGGTCTTGAATCCGTCTTGTAGTTCCTCGTGACGAGGCGAGCGGAAGTGTCAAAAGAAAAAATATCGCTGCAATTTTTTCATGGCTACTGCCCCCCAATGGGTAATATTATGTTCATCGTCATTACGGCACCCCAGCTCTCAGGCCCCCCCGACGGACTATCAGCCCAGTATCGGATGCCTCCGCCCAAACTGACTGGCAACTTGCCAAAACGAAACAATTGGCTGGCTGACAACTTTACCGGGATCGACCACTCATCGTTTTCGCCATCGAATGTGGCTTCAGCACTCAGGCTGAAAGAGACTGAATTAGCAGTTCGATAACTGATAAATGGTTGAACTAAGGATGTTTCGATTGGAGTATTCCCATCTACATCCCGAATAGAGTTAACAAGGGCCCCGTAGGTCCATGATTTACCTTGCTGCTTAAGCGCAACTGCTGTCAAACCCGCTCCCCACTCGCCAGCGCCGGTGAAGGCATTGGTAGATGTGGGCAAGACAAATACTGGGCCCGCTCCCCATATCCATCCAGAGTCGCCAACAGTTTTTGGTGAAAAAAAGAAGCTTTGGACTGCATCACCTAAACCGCTCTCAGAGCCGCGCCCAGGTATCGCGTCGTCTAATGACACTATTGGAACAACTGTTCTGGAGATAACGTTCCAATTCTCGCTTATCGAGAATGGGATAACGGGCTTGATAGTCATCACCGCCCTTTCGCCTTGATCGTCGTCCCCTAAATTTCTATCGAATGTGAAATCTACGGGTACCTGAATCAGACTTGAAATAGGGTTCGCCAGTTTTCGGACGATAGCTTGATCTTCGGTTTCGGCAGCTAATGGAAACGAAATAAGTGCACAAAGACCGAAGATTAGAAGATAAGCCGATGCCTTCACCGTTTTCATACTATGGCCCAACCTATTCCACTTTCTTGAGTTGGGGTACTAAACGATAGCCATCCTTTAAGACGCGCTCTGACGGGCCATAGTGTCTCACGGTAATACCGAAGACGCCCGAGTCGTTCTGAACAGGGATATTATTGGGGTATTGCTGTCCGCAACCGAGGCTAACTGTATACGTTCCATCCGCGTGTGCTTTCGCGTGGTAAGAATTTACATTTGCGGTATCACTGAACATAAAGCCGGCTTTGTTGTATACGGTGATTGACCAAAAATGTTTATTCTTGGGATCCTCGAAGGTGAGTTGGTAACAACCAGTTGCCGGAAAGCTAGGTGACGTCTCGTAGATATTGTCCTTTGCCAATGCGCCTCCCCAACCGATAGCTGCAGCAACCTGATTCTTTTCAGGACTGTAGATTCCTCTCGTTTCATCGGTGGGTGACGAAAACAGTGAAGTAGACAGCGCAATGGGACCTTCTTTTTTAACCAAGCTCACGAGGTCCGCTTTGAGCTGCTTCTCTACTTGATAGAAAGACGATTGCTCATATTGCTCTGTATAAAACGGCTTATCACTACCCGCAGTAATAAGGATATTTCGTTGATACTTTCTGACCTGCTCAGGTGAAAAGTTTGAATCAAGACGAATTATCACAATCAGGTGACTGCCAGTGTGAGTCGCCAATTCATACGTACCCGGCCCATATGACATGGGTTGTGGGCGATGATCCTCGGTCACCGGCTGCATTGACATATACGAACCCTCGGGAACGTCTGGCAATGTGATCGTTGCGCCCTCTGAGACATTTACGACTGCCTTTGAGTAATAGGCATCTCGATTCATCCGAACAACTGGCTGGTTATCGGTAGGCGTCAATGTCGGCATGTGAAGAATTTTATTTACTCCAACAATGCTTTGCGCTTCTAGTATTTGACGGGCGGTCTCCGCACGAGGGTAGAGAGCTTTCGTTACTGCAGTGCCATTTGCCGAGAAAAATTGCTCAATATCGTCCGTCAATTTGGTACCCGCGGCCCCAAAGGTGAAGGACGAAAAAGTGCACAATCCAGTGATCACTAAAACGCGGGAATGTTCGCTTAAAGACTTCAAAGCGTACTTCATAGTAGTGACCTTCTGTCGTGGTGATGCATCCCGAGACCTTTTGGGCTAGGTGCCTTGCTGTTTGATTGAGGTGAGGTGTAATTCACCGAAACACTCACAATTGTGTGTAAGTCAGCGTTAGGCGAACAAATTCGCCATCTAATCCGTCGTCATTGCGATCTACGGTCTCGCCATAACTCAGCTTGAGTCCTAACGATTTAGAAAATTGAATACCCAGTGTCGCCCCCATGTTGAACGAACGCTGCTTATTGTCGTCACTCTGACCATCAGTTTCAGTCTCTCCACCGTAGGAGTAGATGCCATCTATAGACGCCCAAATGCCTGGATTGAAATTGTGGGTTAGGTGAGTTTCCAGCTTGTAAAGAGTACTTTGGCTGACCGTACCGGCATTAAACGGATCTTCGTTGTCACCAAAAAAAGTGACACTGGGCACCAGGTCAAATGTCGTTAAGCGAGGATCTAGAAAGCTCTCGCCGAAACCAAAGGTTATTGGTGCCCCCAATTGTATTGAATAACGATTTGCGCCCAAGTTAGCGGGCTTGCTTTCATCGTATTCACCCGTAGGAAGTGTCAATCGGGCTAAACCGCCAACGGCAAAACCGGGTTTGTAAGACGCATAGTTCTGTGCAGTCAGTGGAGGCAGATTGTGTAACCCCGCAGTGACTAGTATCTGAGTGTCTCCCAATCCGCTTGACTGAGTTTGATTCTGAAAATTAGGTGCAGTAGGCAGAGTGACGGTTGACGTTAACTCCCCGGTCGGCTGCACAACTGTAAAGGATACGTATCGGTCACTGATTGACATCGTACGCGTGTACTGCGCGATCACTAAATCAATATCCAAATCTAGCTCGGGGTTTACAATACCCGTGCCGAGCATTGAATTGCCCTCCACACGCATGCCAAAAACAGTGAATACATTCGTATTTATTGGAGGTGGGAAGTAGGCGCGCGGCCCATCGCCAATATCCGCATACGCTGCATGGCTGTGCAGAATCAGTGCGCTACAAGTAGTCAGAAATGTGCGTGTAGACACCTTATATTTGGTTAGAAACGTCCAGATCATGAATAGTGCTATTCTCTCGTTAAATGACCGCGTAATCTGATGAGCAAGTGCGTCCCTCAGTTACACTTAGGACACTGCGCCAATTCTGTATTCTTGTGTTAATGCGAACTCAAAGACGTTCAACTACATCAAAGCTCTGTTCAATGAGAAGAGTTACCGCCTCTGGACTAGTCTATGTAGACGCCTTCAACGTTTCACCGCTAGCGGACTAGACCTAAACCGGTTGCCCGCTGATGGTAGCAACTGGCCCAATTCAAATTGCACTCAGCTGTGCAATTGCGTTGAATTGATAAGGGGAATGAAGTGATAGGTCGGCACGCCGTAACAGGGCACCTTGCTTTTTCGTAATACAGCACCTCAGTTTATACGAATAAAAAAACCCGGCGAAAGCCGGGTTTTTAGAGATACATCAGACGCTAGCGCGCTGATTAGGCCTCCTTTAGAGAAAGCACCAAGGCTTCGGTGAAGACGACAACAACGGTGTCGCCAAGGCGGACGTCATCGAACTTCGAGATCTCTACGCCGCCCACTGTGTGCATACGACCTCGCGGACCCTTGATCATCACGTTTCCGTTGCCATCCATGGCTTCAATCGTGCAGACCGCGCGTATCAGTCTTGCTGCACCCACTGCCGCCACTTCAGATTGATTTGCAGTGCCGCCCATCTTCTCCAGGACAACCCACGGGTTGGCTTCTTCTTCAGCTGTCGGCGCACGCACCTCGGATTCAACAGAAGCCACGTAATCCGCAATGATCGTATCGCCGGGCACGATCTTCGACAGGTCTGCGCCGCCGTCTTCGCGTTCGCGCGCAGTCAGCGTGACGAAATTACCGGCAAGCCCGCGAACAACGACTTCCCGGGTTTCCATATCCACAAGGATAACCTCGCCCTCTACCTCGGCAACGACCGCGCGGGCGTCAGATGCCCAGACGACGTCATTCCCCATCTGCTCGGCTGCGACAGCGTGATCGCCGCCCTCGTGATGGCCTGCCAGCGCCGCGAAAGGCAGCAAGGCCCAAGCGGTGACAATGGAGAAAATCGTTTCAATAAATATCTTCATTTCCAAGCTTCCTTTTCGTTGATCTCGCACCACACTCAAATTGGACGGTCGAAAACAATAGCAAATAGCCCAACTTGATTTGCATTCGGATGTGCAATTCCGCCGCTTCAACTTCTAGGAAACCACAGCTAACACACTATTTGGTCGCGCCGAGCAAGCTCAATCGTTTAGAAGACTGCGATTCAATACCGTTATTTTTCCGTAGCCTAGCAAAATCGCTCCAGCTCGTTCGAGCTTTCTTAGGATTGGGCCAACGGCATTTCTAGAGAGACGGGCAAGCTCAGCGATTTCATTTTGTGTCACTGGAATCTCTACGGGATCGCCCGGAAATTCACAACCAGGCAAAAAACCCTCGCCCAATAAGCGCCGGATGGCAGCCCTCGTCAGGGCATCAATGTCTCTGTTGGAGTTGTCGGCGTTTAAGAGGGTGAAGAAGTCTAAATATATCGATGACAGAGCCACCAGTCGTAATCGTAAATCCGGGAATTCGCCTTCCAAGGCTCTTAAAGATTGCGTGCTGACGTGAGCGACTGTAACGTCATTACGTGCCACCGGTGAGACGATTCTTGCGTTTTCTTTTGAGAGGGCGCGTCCACCGTCCGTCCATTCGCCAGGCCCTGAAACGTGCAAAAGCACCGGAGGGTTGTCAGTCGGCGACGAGTAGAGTCCAACCGACCCAGAAACAAGTCCATCGAGCCCATCCATTTCATCGCCCTCGAAAAAGATGGTTTGGCCCGCTTGAAATTCCCTTCTATAACAGAGCTCTAATAGAGCACTGGAAAAATCGGTTGACTGGGTTGTGAGCCACCCTCGACTTAAAAGAATCTTTTTTTGTAGCAGAGAAAGCTGACGTGTTTTCATGGATCAAATGTACACTGTTTGCAGGATCATTAAACAGGTTGACCACAGCCCGTTGCATCGATCCCCAGCAGGCATGGACGAGGATGCCAATGTGGCTATCAAATCGAGCGGTCCCAAATGCCCCTCAAAAGGGCAAACCCCAACGCTAGTGCGTCGGGAAGCCCTCGAGAATCGCACCTACCACATCGTTGATGACCGGCGCGGGATTAAGGCGGTCTGCGGTAGAGATGGTCTTCACCGCCCAGCCGTGCCATACCGGCTCTCTTGACTCAACGTCGAAAATGTCGAGCCAGGGTACCTTCGGTGCAGTTATGCACACCTACTTCGGTGTGGTACGGGGCGCCCCAGGACCAGGTGGCGGGGCCGCGGTATTGGGAAGGGTAATTGATTACGCGCAACTCATGCCGCCCACCGAAAGTGAACGATTCCATGGCGTTCTTGCCCCCAATCACCGATGGCGCGGACTGGTCACTCCGGCAAAACGAGGCAAAGGGGTAATGCGTCCTTCCGATAATGACGTCGTCTCACCGACTGAGCGCCACGCCGCCA
>Ga0255756_1005871_pt1 | contig 11228 bp, 8 predicted proteins | sample 011ome_20_FD_179956 | JGI IMG/M metagenome (GOLD analysis project Ga0255756, IMG submission 179956) | Coastal salt marsh microbial communities from the Groves Creek Marsh, Skidaway Island, Georgia - 011509CT metaG (version 2) | ecosystem: Environmental > Aquatic > Marine > Intertidal zone > Salt...
ACTGACAAAAACGCGTGTCCGTATTTTTCGAGTTTCTTTTGGCCGACGCCTGCAATCATGGCGAAGTCATCAAGCGATTGGGGCTTGTGCTTGACCATCTCGATGAGCGTCTTGTCATTGAAGACGATATAGGCTGGGAGGTTGGCAGCTTCTGCGAGCGCGCGGCGCTTGGCTTTGAGGGCAGAAAAGAGTGGCGCGTCTTCTTCGGACACCAGCATCTTGATTTTGGGGCCGCTTGTCGCTGTGCTGACAAGGTCTTTGCGAAGCGTGAGAGTTGCTTTTCCCTTGAGGAGCGGGTGTGCTTTGCGCGTGATCTTGAGTGCACCATGCGCGCGGGCATCTGGGCGTATTAGATCGTGCCCCATGAGCTGACGTAAAACCGCCTGCCATTGTGCGGGGCGATAGGCTGTTCCCACGCCGAATGTGGGCAGGGCGTCATGTCCAAACTGGCGCACCTTGTCTGTGAGTTTGCCAAGAAGAATGTCGATAATTTGGCCTGCACCAAAGCGCTCTTCACTGCGTAGGATTGCTGAGAGCGCCATGCGCGCGGCTTCGGTGGCGTCAAATGTCTCGGGGGGAGTGTCGCAGAGGTCGCAGTTGTTGCAAGGTTCTGAGGCCTCGTCGAAATAAGACAAAAGGAGTTGGCGGCGACAGCTGGTGGCCTCGGCCAGCCCTAGAAGCGCGTTGAGGCGGCCATGATCGGCCTCTTGCCGATCGGCTGGGGCGAGACTTTCGCCAATCTGGGCTCGCCTCAGGCGAATATCTTCTGGGCCATAGAGTGTGAGCGTTTCGGCACGCGCGCCATCGCGGCCAGCACGGCCAATTTCCTGATAGTAGCCCTCGACCGATTTGGGCAGATCTGCGTGGGCGACCCAGCGGATGTCGGGTTTGTCGACGCCCATGCCGAAGGCGATGGTCGCAACAACGATGAGTGCATCTTCTGTGTTGAAGCGGTGCTCGACGCGGCGGCGTTCGTCAGGGTCCATTGCGCCATGGTAGTGGCAGGCATTGTGACCCTCGTCGCGCAGAGCAGCAGCCAGCGCTTCTGTTTTGGCACGTGTGGCGCAATAGACAATCCCACATTGGCCACGCCGCGCGCCTGCATAGCTCAATATCTGCTGGCGCGGCTTGTCTTTGGGCGCGAAGGCGAGGCTGATGTTTGGTCTGTCAAACCCGTGCAAGAACCGCCGCGGTTCTGTGCCTGCGAACAGGCGGGTAATGATTTCGTCCTGGGTTTCGTTGTCTGCTGTGGCGGTGAAAGCGGCAAGGGGAACACCGAGATAGCGCTGAAGCTCGCCGATCCGCAGATAATCGGGGCGGAAGTCATGGCCCCACTGACTGACGCAATGCGCTTCATCAACCGCGATGCGCGCAACACCTGCGTCGCGCAGGATATTGCGTGTAACGGTTGAGGAGAGCCTCTCTGGCGCGAGATAAAGTAAGCTCAGCTCGCCGGTGCGGGCGGCATCAATCACAGCTTGGTTTTCGTCCTCGCTTGCAGCGGATGTGAGCGCGCCAGCGGCGACGCCTGCTTGTTTCAGGGCGGAAACCTGATCGCGCATCAGGGCGATTAGCGGGGAAATCACAAGGGTCAGGCCTTCGCCCATAAGTGCGGGGAGCTGGTAGCAGAGAGATTTGCCGCCACCCGTCGGCATGATTGCCAACACGCTTTCGCCGTTGGCCACAGCGCGCACAATCTCTTCCTGCCCGGGGCGGAAGGCGTCAAAGCCGAAAACGGACTTTAGAAGCGCATTTGCCGAAGCCATCTACATGTATCTCTTGCTGCTCTTTTCCCCTGTGTCCCACAGCGGCGCAGGGCTGGCAAGGCGGGGTCAGTAGAGTGAAGGTAGGAAATAGTCGCGCAGGGCGATGATCAGGATAAAGACAGCAAGTGGGGCCAGATCAAGCGGGTGTGTGTTGGGTAAAATATTGCGAACAGGGCGAAACACCGGCTCAAACAAACGGTTCAAGCCCTGCCAGATTTGCGCAACCAGCGGCTGTCCGAGATTGAGCACCTGAAAGTTGATCAGCCAGCTCATAATCACGTGGACAAGCAATAGCGTAAAAGCCACGTCAAGGATGAGAGCGAGAGTTTGAATAAATGGGGCCATCTGCCGCGCCTTTCGTACTGTGCAAGCCATACCTAGGTTTTCGTGGCGCAAAGCACAAGTGAGAGGCGTCGCAGCAAACGCGAACCTTGCGCCATGGGTGCAATCCATGTCTTATCAAGCAAAGGATGGCGGGGGTTTCAGGCAATGGAAAAGTCGATTTCGACGCGAAAGCGGATATGGGGGTGGTATTTCTTTGACTGGGCTAGCCAGCCCTATCACACGCTACTGGTCACCTTTATTTTTGGTCCTTTCTTTGCGAGCGTCGCGGCGCAGTATTTTCTAGGCACGGGGCTTTCCGAAGAGGCGGCAGATGCGCAGGCGCAGAGCATGTGGTCATTCGGGCTTGGCTTCATAGGATTATTCATCGGGCTTGGCGCGCCTCTGCTGGGGGCATTGGCGGATAGTTCTGGGCGGCGTGTGCCTTGGATTTTTGCCTTCTCAATTTTATATGTCATAGGCGCTTTCGGGCTTTGGTTTATGCTGCCAGACGGCTCAAATCTCTGGCTTGGCTTGGTCTTTTTTGGGATTGGGTTTATCGGCGCCGAGTGGGCGCTGATCTTTATCAATTCGCAGCTTCCGTCTCTGAGTACAGAGGAAGGTACAGGCAAGATATCCGGTTCGGGATTCGCTTTTGGATATCTTGGTGGCGTTGTTTCACTGGCGATTATGTTGCTCTTGTTTGTTGAGCAGGGCGACGGCAAAACATTAATCGGCTTAGACCCAGCCTTTGGTTTTGATGCGACCGCACGTGAGGGTACGCGCTTTGTTGGGCCGTTTACGGCTGTCTGGTTTGTGGTTTTTATGATCCCCTATTTTCTTTGGGTCCGAGACGAGCGGGTCGTAAGCAAAGCGGGAGCGAGTGTTGCCGCAGCCCTCAGTTCACTTATGCGATCCCTGCGTGGCCTTAAGAACAATCGGTCATTGGCGGCTTATCTTGGCTCTTCGATGTTTTATCGTGATGCGCTGAATGGCCTCTATAGTTTTGGTGGCGTCTATGCGGCGCTCGTTCTGAACTGGCAGATTACGCAGATCGGCGTGTTTGGTGTGATCGGGGCAATTTCGGCGGCGCTGTTCAGTTGGCTTGGTGGAAAGTTTGACAGCCGCTTTGGGCCTAAGCCTGTGATTATCACGGCCATCTGGCTGCTTATCGGGGTCTGCATCACTGTTGTTTCAATGTCGAGAGAGATGATTTTTGGTGTGCCGCTGGCTGAAGGCTCGAGCCTCCCTGATATTGTTTTTCTGGTGTGCGGTGTGTTTATCGGCGGGCTTGGCGGGACATTGCAGGCGGCTTCGCGCACGCTCATGGTGCGCCACTCCAAGCCTGAGGCGCCCACTGAGAGCTTTGGTCTCTATGGCCTTACGGGGCGGGCCACGGCCTTTCTTGCGCCCACATTGATCGGGCTGGCGACGGCGCTGAGCGGAAGCGCGCGCCTTGGAGTTTCGCCTGTGATTGTACTCTTTCTAATTGGGCTGGTTTTGTTACGATGGGTTAAGCCCGAAGGAGACAGGAGCTAAAGGTGAAAAAGTTATTTGTTGTGTGTGTGCTGGCTTTGCTTGCGGGCTGTGGCGATGGCCAGTCTGAAACAGTTAGCACAAAAAGCGCCTCTGTGATCCCTGCGAGTATGAACGGGAAGCTTGCCAAGCAGCTCTTTGGCGCCGTTCCTGAAGGCTCACAGCAGTCGTCAGCGCCCTATGGAAGCTATGCCAAAGGCTGTCTTGCGGGGGGTGTGGAACTCGCCGAGACAGGACCAACTTGGCAGGCGATGCGCCTGTCGCGGAACCGCAACTGGGGCCACCCTGAACTGATTGATTTTGTTCAGAACCTTTCGCGCTTTGCCGCTACCCAGCCCGGTTGGGCGGGTCTTTATGTCGGCGATATGAGCCAGCCGCGGGGTGGGCCGATGCTCTCTGGACATCGAAGTCACCAGATCGGGCTAGACGCAGATATTTGGATGCTTGCTCCGAAGCGGCTGAACCTGAGTGCCAGCGAACGGGAGAATATTTCCTCTATTTCGTTGCGCCGCTCGAACGGTGCATACACAAATGACAACTACACAAGGCAACATATGGACATCATGAAGGCTGCTGCAAAAGACCCGCGTGTTGCTCGCATTTTTGTTTTTCCAGGTGCCAAAGTGCGGATGTGCAAGGAGGAAAAAGGCGACAAAAGCTGGCTGAGAAAAGTGCGTCCGTGGTGGGGGCATCACTATCATTTCCATGTGCGTTTGAGCTGTCCGAAGGGTATGCGTGGCTGTGTGGATCAAGCCGCTCCACCTGCTGGAGACGGTTGTGCTGATGCGCAGACATGGGTGAAGAATATCCTCAATCCGCCGCCCCCCGATCCGAACGCCAAGCCAGCAAAGCCGCGGCGTGAATACACTCTGGCCGATTTGCCTAATCAATGCGTTGGCGTTTTGCAGTCGCGCTAAGCGCGATATTTGCCGCGCTCTGCGGATGGTATTGGCACTCGGGGCATGCTGATGGTGTGGAGCATGTCAGCGTATCTCCTCTCATTGGCCCGGCAGGCGACGCTGACTTTGGGGGATTTTCAGGCTATGAAACGAATGGGACGACGCGGCACCTTTTGACGGACAGGGGCCACCTCTACACTTGGTCTGGGGAAGAGATTTCAGCCGTCACTTTGCAAGGTATTGACGGTGCCCCGCTGGGCCGCCGCTGGCGGGACGCAGAGGGGCTTGTGGCGCTGGGAAATGGCCGGTTTGCGGTCTCTTTTGAGGGGCGGCACCGAGTTGATATTTACGACGGCACGACAGGTGTGATTGTGGAGAAGCTACCTTTGGCCGACGAGTTTGAGCGGCTTGGCGGCAACTCAGGGCTTGAGGCGTTGGCACTTAGCCCCGCTGGCGAGCTTGTGGCCATTGCTGAGCGGTCTGGGGCCAGTGAGCGGCCCTTTCCTGTTTTTGTCTTTGATGGGGCGGAGTGGCGTAAGACCAGCATTTCAAGGCGTGGTGCGTTCCTGCCTGTGGGTGCGGACTTTGGGCCCGGTGGCCGGCTTTATGTGCTCGAGCGGGACTATCTTTTGAGCGGGTTCCGCTCGCGGATCAGGATGTTTGAGTGGCGGGACGGTGTGCCGCATGAAGACGAAACGCTTTTGAAAACAAGGTTTTGGACGCATGCGAACCTTGAGGGGATCGCCGTGTTTGAGGAGGCCGGCGAGACCTATATAGAACTGATCAGCGACAACAATTTCCTACCTGTTCTTGCCAGTGAACTTGTCAGATACCGTAAAAAAAGCCCTTGAAATAAGGGGTTTAGGGGGGTAGGAGGGCGCGTCTGAATGGGTCAGGCCAAGTCTCCGCAACCTTGTGAAAACGGAAATGCACATGACACGTACTTATCTTCCTGGCGTTCTCGCCATGGCGGCCATTGTGGTTGCCTCCAATATTCTGGTCCAATTTCTCTTTGGCCAATGGCTGACATGGGGGGCGTTTACCTACCCTCTGGCCTTCCTTGTTACTGATATTATGAACCGCGTTTATGGCCCCAAGGCTGCGCGGCAAGTTGTTGTTATCGGGTTCATTTTTGGTGTTCTCTGCTCTCTGGTGGGCACGCAGATCATGGGCGAATACGGCCCGCTTGTGACACTGCGGATTGCCATCGGATCGGGCACGGCGTTCTTGCTGGCGCAGCTCTTGGATGTGGCAGCGTTCGATGCGTTAAGGGGCGGAAAATGGTGGCGCGCGCCGCTTGTTTCGACACTTTTGGGCGCAAGTCTGGACAGCGCGATTTTCTTTACAATCGCTTTCTCCGGCGCACTTTCGTTTATCGAGCCGTCAAATGATGTGTCTTGGGCGGGCGAGGTTCTGCCGCTTCTGGGCGTCGGGCCAGCTGTCCCACTCTGGGTTTCGCTCGCTGTGGCGGACTGGGGCGTAAAGCTTTCGCTGGCACTGCTCGCTTTGATACCGTTCCGCATCATCGTGGGGCGTGTCACAAAAAATACACAACATTTTGTTTGACATATGCGCTCTCTGTGCCAGTCTGAAGCTATCTTAAACAGCTGAAAGGAGGTGCTCTAGTGTCTAATGGGAAACCGGAGAATGGTCTTGGGACAGTTCGGGAGACTCGGATTTAGGGCAGCCCCTAGTTTCGACAAACCACGGATTGGTGCGCCCTAACCAGCCCACCTCCTAAAATCTCGGGGGCCGTTCGACAGGATCGAGCGGCCCTTTTACCTTTCGACTCAAATGTGAAAACAGGGGGGGTGAAAAGCGTGCACAACCCGTGCACAACCCGTGCACCGCCTGAAGAGAAAAATGCCGTTAACCATTTCAGATGAGATAGAGATCGCAGACTGGGAAATTTCCGAGGTTTTTGTGCGTTCAAGCGGCCCCGGCGGACAAAATGTAAATAAAGTTTCGACGGCTGTTGAGCTGCGCTTTGAAGCGGAGCGCTCGCCGAACCTTCCCGCGCCCGTGAAGACACGGCTGAGGAAGCTCGCGGGCCGCCGCTGGACCAAGGAAGGCGCGATTGTGCTTCAGGTCGAAGACACCCGCTCGCAGGCGCGCAACCGCGAGATCGCGCGGGAGCGGCTGGCGGAGCTGGTGCGGGCGGCTCTGGTGAAACCCAAACGACGGATCGCGACGAAGCCGACCTATGGCAGCCAGAAACGGCGGCTCAAGGCAAAGAAAGTGCGCGGCGATGTGAAGGCGATGCGGGGGAAGGTGCAGGGGGAGGATTGAGGGGGGTAGTTGACACCCGCCCTGCGGCTCACTAATTTTACTTATAGGTTTAGTTGATATCCAAGAATGCAATCCTTAGTGTAGTTCAGGTAGAGTCAATGTGACGGGCTGCTGCCCCAAGTTTAAGTAATGAGGAAATCACTGTTTTGGTTAGAAAAATCAACAAGTTAGCGCGTGTTCAAGGTAAAAAGGAAATCACCAAAAGCCAAGGCTCCTTCGACCTAGGTATCGATAAAGAGCGTGATGTAGAGGGCATTGGGATGGGTGTTCTATCGGACGGCACGCCTTACCTCAACCAGCGTGGGCTTGCAGCTCTTTGTGGTGTGCAAAATGCGCATATTGGCACAATTAGTAGTCAGTGGAATGAAGCTATCCAAAAGCCACGCATTACGACCGTTAAGGGAATACTTCATCAATCAGGGTTTGAATTAAGTCAACCGCACATTGAAGTACCTCATAAGGGCGTCATCCACTTTTGTTACCCTGTCGAAGCTTCGCTGGCTATTCTGGAGTATTACGCCCTAGACGCTGGCAGCAACATCCGCCCCGAAGCTCGGAAGAATTTCAGACTTTTAGCGGGGTCTAAACTTCGTGAGTTGATTTACAGTCAGGTGGGTTATGACCAAACAGGGTCGATTGAGGAACCTCTCCGTAAGTGGCACGAGCGGATTGAGCTGAATCATCAAAGTGCTCCATCGGGATATTTTAGTATTTTCAATGAAGCCCATACTGTTTTGTATGAGCTAATCATGGCAGGGGCCAACATTGGGGAGAAAATGGTTCCAGATATTTCCATTGGACAGCACTGGGCGAAATATTGGGATGCGAATAACTTTACTTCGAGATTTGGGGATCGAGAAAAGTTTCCTCACCGCTACCCAAAAGATCACCCGCAAGCCAAATCTAACCCTCAAATTGCCAATTGTTACCCGCTTGATTCATTAGGTGAGTACCGCCGTTGGCTGCAGGAAACATATTTGGATGGTGGCAAATTCAAGGACTATTTAAAAGGTAAGAAGGAAATCCCGCCATCAGTTGCCCAACTTGCAATCGAACGCCTGTCGCCAACCCTGATTGAGAAAGATTAGTATTGCTCAAGTAATCGTAGTTATGGGGCAACAACTAATAACCTTGTTTTATGAGATTGACCAATAGTGCCGCAATTTTCGCTTTCATGCAAACGGAGAGGTTTGCGTGAAAGTGAATTAACTAAACCACAACCTCTATCTCGTCCTGATCGCCGACTCCAAACACCCGTTTATACCGTTCGATTTCTTCCGCTGGGCCCATGGCTTTGCGGGGGTTGTCGGAGAGCTTCACTGTGGGGGAGCCGTTTGCCGAGACGGCTTTGCAGACCATAGAGAAGGGCGCGAGGGCGTCGCCAGATGTGAGGCCGCGGAAGTCGTTTGTCATCAGGGTGCCCCAGCCAAAGGAGGGGCGGACGCGGCCAGAGAATTGATTGTGGAGTTCGAGGATTTTGTCGACATCCAAGCCATCGGAGAAGATGACCAGTTTTTTGGTCGGGTCTTCACCGCGGGATTTCCACCAGTTGATCGCTGTTTCGGCGGCTGTTGCGGGGTCGCCAGAGTCGATCCTGATCCCTGTCCAGCCAGCGAGCCAGTCGGGCGCGCGCTCAAGGAAGCCTTTGGTTCCGTAGGTGTCGGGCAGGATGATGCGCAGGTTGCCGTCGTGTTCATCGTGCCAGTCAGACAGCACGTCATAGGGCGCGCGGGCGAGGGCTTCATCTGTTTGCGCCAAGGCGGAGTAGACCATGGGCAGCTCGTGGGCGTTTGTGCCTATCGCTTCGATATCGCGGCGCATGGCGATGTGGACATTGGAGGTGCCGATGAAGGCGTCAGGGCCGAGGCCTTCGAGCATGGCTTGCACGCACCAGTCTTGCCAGAGGTAGGAGTGGCGGCGGCGCGTTCCGAAATCGGCGAGTTTGAGGCCGGGGGCCTCGCGCAGGCGCTCGATCTTTTCCCAGAGTTTGGTTGTGGCGCGGGCGTAGAGGACTTGCAGCTCGAATTTGCCCATTTTGCCGAGGACGGCGCGGGAGCGCAGCTCCATCAGGACGGCGAGCGCGGGGATTTCCCAGAGCATGACCTCGGGCCAGCTGCCTTCAAACGTGAGTTCGTATTGGTCGCCCACGCGGGTGAGCTCGTAGGGGGGCAGGCGCAGGTTTTCGAACCATTCCATGAAGTCGGGGCGGAACATCTGGCGCTTGCCGTAGAAGGTGTTGCCGCGCAGGTATGTGCTTTCGCCGCGGGTGAGGGAAAGGGAGCGGATATGGTCGAGCTGTTCGCGCAGCTCGCCCTCGTCGATGAGCTTGGCGAGCGGGACATCTTGAGCGCGGTTGATCAGCGAGAAGCGCACTTGGGCGTCGGGCTTGTTGCGAAAGACCGACTGGCACATCAGCAGTTTGTAAAAGTCATTGTCGATCAGCGAGCGGACGATCGGATCGATCTTCCATTTGTGATTCCAGACGCGTGTGGCGATGTCCATGGGCGGCGGCCCCCTTGCAAAATGTTGCGGACACAATGGGGCGCGGGGCGGATGGGTTCAAGCCCAGAAAGAGCCTGTCAGAGCTGACCGAGCCAGCCAAGAAGCTCGGAGCGCTTGAGTGGCTTGGAGAGGAAGCCATCCATTCCTGCGGCGAGGCAGGCGGCCTTGTCGGAGGCATAAACATTGGCCGTAAGTGCGACGATTTTGGGCTGTGCGAGTGCCTTTTCGGAGCGGATTTTGCGAGTTGCGCTTATGCCGTCCATTTCGGGCATCGACATGTCCATGAAGATCACTTGCGGCTGGTGGTACAGGGTCAAGCGAACAGCTTCGCGACCGTTGCGTGCATAGATGATCTCCATCTCGGTATCTTTGAGATATTTCTTGATCAGAAGTTGATTGGTCAGGTTGTCTTCAGCCACAAGCGCTTTGACCCCTGGCAGTTTGATCTCGGCGGCGGTGGCCAAAGCTTCTTCGGCGGCCGCTTCGAGTGCATCAAGCGTGTGATCAAGCTGTAGCGAGATTGTGAAGGTAGAGCCCGTACCTAGGGTGGAACGGATCGAGATGTCGCCGCCCATTTCATGGGCGAGGATGCGCGAGATGGTGAGGCCCAGGCCTGTGCCGCCGTATTGGCGGGTGATCTCGCCGTTGGCTTGGCTGAACTGGTCAAAAATCTGCTCAACCCTGTCTTCTGCAATGCCGATGCCTGTGTCGCTGACATCGAGCGTGACGAGGCTGCCCTCGCTGTTGTCATAGCAGGAGAGATCGATTGTCACGCCGCCGTGCTTGGTGAATTTGATCGCATTGCCGACAATGTTGATCACAATTTGGCGGATGCGTCCGTCATCGCCACGCAGGAGCGGAGGCACGGGTGTGAGGCAGTTGAGCTCGACAAATATACCCTTCTCGATGGCTTTGGGGCGCAAGATTGAAACAGCGCTCTCGACGCATCCTAGCAAGTCAAAATCAACAGGATTTATCACGGATTTGCCAGCATCGAGCTTTGAGAAGTCTAGGATGTCATTGATGATCCGCATCAAGGCTTCGGCAGAGTAGCGGATTGTCTCGACATAGCCCTTTTGTTCAGTGTTGAGGCTTTCGTCGTTGAGCAGGTCGGCCATTCCGATAATGCCGTTCATGGGTGTGCGAATTTCGTGGCTCATGGTGGCGAGGAACTGAGTTTTGGCGCGCTCGCCATCTTCGGCGGCGCGTTTGGCAACGGCGAGCTCTTCCATGTGGTATTTGTCGGCTGTGACATCACGCTCGATCGCGATGATCATTTCGACGTTGCCAGCCTCGTTGTAGATCGGAACCTGGTTGGTTTCGACCCAGATTTTTGTTCCGTCTTTGCGGTAGTTGATGAGCTCTGTGCGCAGAGGCCTCCCTGAGGCGACTGCGTCTTCAATGGCTGTGGTCGTCGCGACAGAGGTATCTGCACCATCCAGAAGCGTGCCCGGGCGCTTGCCGATGGCTTCTTCGCGGCTATAGCCCGTGATCCGTGTGAAGGCCTCGTTGACCCAAAGGATGTGCCCCGTCGGGTCGGCCACAATCACAGAGTCGTTTGCGTAGCGTGCGACGAGAGCAAGGCGGCGGATTTCGCTTTGTTGGTCGTGCAGAGCCTTATTGAAGGCTGCGAGCTCGAGGCTCTGTTCCAACATCCGGCGATTGCTTTTGGTTTTGTGGTCAAAGTCGCCTTGGGAGTATTGAAGGAAAGTATAAATCAGAAAGATGGTCATACAAAAGGCGAAGAAGGTATAAATTTCTGCCTGAAGCCCAAGACTGCCAAAGGCCGCGCCGTAGACCATGGCTGCGATGCCTGACGCAAGGAGCGTGCCGAGCCTGATATAAGTCGCGACAGGGTGAAAGCTGAGCATGTAGCTCGAGTTAATGCCGCCGCCTGCGATAAAGGCAAAGCAGA
>Ga0255756_1005881_pt1 | contig 11218 bp, 3 predicted proteins | sample 011ome_20_FD_179956 | JGI IMG/M metagenome (GOLD analysis project Ga0255756, IMG submission 179956) | Coastal salt marsh microbial communities from the Groves Creek Marsh, Skidaway Island, Georgia - 011509CT metaG (version 2) | ecosystem: Environmental > Aquatic > Marine > Intertidal zone > Salt...
GGTTCATGCTGGTGGCGTCCGTGTCGGGCACGATGGCGTTCGCGGGCAGACTCACCGGGCGGTGCGTCTCCGCGGGCGACACCGCGACGCCGAACGGCGCGACGCCGAACTTTTTGCAGACTAATTACTCAGAGGCGTGTCCGCCGCCGGCGCTCGTCTCGGACGAAGGCGCGACGTGCGACCCGCGCGGGCGCGGGTACGCGTGCGACGCCGCCGCGGGGGAGACGTGTTGCGTCTCCGCGCACACGCCCGTGGACGGTTTTTTGTCCTTCGACGACTTCTCGCGGTCGGCGATGGTCGTTCTGAATGTCGTCACCATCGACGGCTGGAACGAGCTCGCCTGGGAGACGAGCGACGCCGCCGGGGTGGAGGCGGCGTTCCCGTACTTCGCCGTCATCGTGTTCTTCGGCGGCTTCTACGTCATGCAGCTGTTCCAGTCCGTGATGATCATCACGCTGAGCCACACCTCGGACGTGATGGACGCGCAGGACGCGCGGGACCGGCGGCGCGCGCGGCGGCGAAGAAGGAAGCGCGGCGCGGCGGATGACGACGACGACGAAACCGAGCCCGGCGCGAAGAAGGACGTCGTCGACGTCGACGGGGTGGGCGTGCTGATCGACGCGGTCGGGGCGTACGCCGGCGCGTTTTTTCGCGCGGCGAGGCGAACGGCGAGCGCCACGCGAGACGTGCGAAACAGCGAATCGGGGGGGTTAGGCTCCGTGAGCTCGGCGTCCGTGCGCGCGATGGAGAAGGAGAAGAAACTGCGGGCGACGGCGTGGGGCCGGTTCCGCCTGCGCGCGAAGCGAGTCGCCAACGCCGAGCGGTTCCAGCGGTTTGTGCTTTTGGTGATCTGCGCCAACACCGTGACGATGGCGCTGGACTCGTACGGCCAGAGCGAGGCGTACTACGCCGCGCTGAACACGTGCGAGACGGTGTTCACGAGCGTGTTCATCGCGGAGTTTGTCACGAAACACCTCGCGGTGGGCCCGCGGAAGTACTGGTCGAACCCCTGGAACGTCGTCGACGGCGCGGTGGTGGTGAGCGGCGTCGTGGAGCTCGCCGTCGGCGCGGGCGCGGACGGCATAGCCACGCTCCGCATGCTGCGCGTGCTGCGCATCTTCGCGGGGCTCAAGGGGCTGAGGAGGCACAGAGCCTTCCGCCAGGTTTTCGCCGCGGTGATCAACGGCGTGCGGCGCATCCTCTCCTTCTGCCTGGTGTTCTCGCTGTTCCTCACCGTGTTCGCGATTCTCGGCATGCAGCTGTTCGGAGGCGTGTACGGCGACGCGGCGCCCGACTCGCGCGCCACCTTCGACACCTTCGGGGACGCGATGCTCGCGCTGTTCATCATCTGCACCGGGGAGAACACGTTCTCCATCGGCTGGGACCTCACCCGCGCGAGCGGCACGAAGTGGGCGGTGGTGTACGTCGCGGCGTGGTCGCTCGTCTCGACCTCGCTCCTGGCGCTCGTGCTGGGCGTCCTGATCCAGGCCACGGTCGAGCCCGTGGTGCTTCCGGAGGCGGAGAGCGACAGCGACGACGATATCGACGAGGTTCGCGCGCGCGAGGCACCGGCGTCCGAGCGCGAGGCGACCCTGAAACCGCTCGCGCGGAGGCTCTCCATGAGCCCCTTCGCGAGCCCTCACGGGTCGCGGGACGCGACGCCGCGCGCGCGCGACGCGCCGGCGACGGCGAAAGATTTCGCCGTCGCCGACGCGCGCGCGCTCTCCTCCGCGCGCGGCGCTTCGAGCGCGGAGGTGACCGTTGACGCTGACGACGACGCCGTGGCGGATTCGAAGCGCGAATCCGAGCGGATCCGGAAAAACACGGAGGTGGAGGTGGCCGCCGTGCGCCTGTGGCTGGACGAGCACGGATTCGACGTGAAACAGCGCGACGTGCTCCGCGTGGGCTTCGTGGACGGCGAGGTGCGTCGGTCGGTGACGCAGGCTGGCGAGACCGCGGACGACGTGCGCGGCCGCTTCTCCGAGCGGGAGCTCCGGGCGGCGCGCGAGCGTCTGACGGACGCGCGTCGGACCGGTGTTATGGTGAACGAGCGCGCCGTACGCGCGGCGGATGACGACGACGACGACGACCACGCGCGTCGCCGCTCGATCGAGATGGGCGACGAGGCGCGGCGGACCGCGTGGGGTTTGGGCGGGACGGTGGTGCCCCTGGACGACGCCGGGCCGCGGGCGATCAAGTTCGGCATGGGCACGACCTCTACGGCGCAGACGCCCGCGGCGATGCTGAAGCGAAAAGCTGAGGCGCGCGAGGCGAAGATTCGCGAGGACTGGCGCGTCGCCGCGCTGGATCCGTCCGAGCTGCGCCGCGAGCGCTTCGAAGCGCGGTGCGCGGAGGTGGGCGTCGACCCGGAGAAGGATCGCGTCCGCGCGTTTTGCCTGCGGGCGATGGAACACCGGTACGCGCGGTTCTTCATCCTGACGCTCATCGTCGTCTCCGCGTGCTTGCTGGCGCCGCAGTGCGACAAGGACTGGCCGGCGGAGGGCTCCGGCGCGGAGACGGCGCTGGCGGCGGTGGATGCCTTCTTCACCGCCGCGTTCGCGGCCGAGATGGCGGCGAAGGTCACCGCCTACACCGCGACGAGCGGACCGAACGCGTACTTCAAGGATGGCTGGAACGCCCTCGACGGGTTCATCGTGGCGATTTCCTTGCTCGCGGCGGCGCTTCGCTCGGCGGGCGGCGGCTTGGGCGGGAACCTGAAGGTCTTCCGCGTCCTGCGCGTCCTGCGTCCCCTGCGCGTCATCAAGAACGTGCCGTCGCTCAAGCTGGTCATCGACGCGACGCTGGTGTCCCTGCCGTCCATCCTCACCGTCTGCGCGCTGGGCGCGGCGACGTTCCTGATTTTGGGAGTGCTGGGCATGGCGCTGTTCCGCGGCGCGTTCCGCGAGTGCACGGTTCCGAACGCGGGCGGCGACGCGGCGTCGTGCGCTGCGCTCGGCGGCGAGTTCGTCAACGCGCCGCTGCACTTCGACAACATCGGCCAAGCCGTGGTGGCGGTGTTCGTGATCAGCACGGGCGACAACTGGCAGGACATCATGTACCTGGGCATGGACGCGGCGGGCGAGGACCGCGAACCGGCGACGGATGCGCGCAAAAACTACGCGGCGTTTTTCGTGCTCGCGGTGGTGGTGGCGTTTTTCTTCTGGGCCAACCTATTCGTCTCCTCGCTGGTGGACAACTTCAGCACGGTGGCGAGCCAGATCGGGGGTGAAGACGGCGGCGCCCAGGCGGCGTTCGCGGGCGCGGGGTACGCGTACTCGGAGTCGCAGCGGCGGTGGCTCCTGGCGCTCAAGGCGGGGTGGCGCGCGGCGGCGGAGGAGTGGCGCGACGAGAACCCGCTGGCGATGCCCGCGTACCGGCGGTGGGCGTTCACGTTGCGGAACAATACGTTCTGGGAGCCGTTCGTGGTGCTCTTCATCACCGCCAACGCCGTGCAGCTGTGCTTTTACCGCGAAGCCGCGGGAAAGCAGGAGACGCGGGTCATGAGCATCCTGTCGGCGGTGTTTTGCGCGCTGTACGTGCTGGAGACGTTCGTGAACGTCGTCGCCATGCGGTGGCGCAGATACTGGCAGAGCGGGTGGCACAGGCTGGACTTCACCGTCACCGCGCTCGGCGTGTTGGAGCTCGTCGTGATCTACGCCGCCAGCGAGGACAACGCCGGGTTCGTCACCGTGTTCCGCACCGCTCGCTTCTTCCGGCTGTTCAAGCTCCTGAAGACCAGCCCCGGGCTGCGCTCGCTGGTGGACACGTTCCTCACCGCTCTGCCCGGGATGCTCAATATCTTCGGCCTGATGGCGCTCATGATGCACATCTACGCGTGCCTGGGGTGCACGCTGTACGGCGACGTGCCCGAGCCCTACCCCGGGGACGGGATCACGCGGTACGCCAACTTCCAAAACTGGACGGCCGCGGTTTCGCTGCTGTACGTGTCGCTCTCTGGGAACTGGGCGGAGATCTTCAAGGACGTTTACTGGGAGTGCGCCACCGGAGACTTGTCCGACCCGAGCGCGCGCACCGCGGAGGCGTGCGCGTCGTACCGGTTCAGCGCCATCTTCTACTTCTTCTCCTTCGTGGTGTTCGCGGTGTACCTGCTGGCGAACCTGTTCGTCGCCATCCTCATCGAGCGCTTCGACTACTGCTCCACGATGGAGGGCGTGTACGACAAGCAGGACCCGTTCGACGCGCTCGTGCGCCTCAACGTGCTGCGCAAGTTTGGAACCAAGGTGCGCAACCGCCTGCGGCTTGCCAGGACGATGCAGCGCGTGGAGACGAAAGCGGGGCGCAGGTCGGTGGACGGCGCGCCGATTCTCCCCCCCGGCGCGGGGGGTGCGGCCAGAGGCGTTTCGCACGGCGTCTTCGCGCGGCACAACTCGAGGATCACGAGTTTCCGGGGCGCGAACGACCGCCTGCGGCAAATCGCACAGGGGCCGCGGCTCAGGGCGTTTCGCACGCTCAAGAACAACCTCGATGTCGCGCTCCGCGGGCTCGGGGCGATGCCCTCGGAGCGCGCCCTGGACCTGGTTCAGCACGCGTACGACGCGGACGCCGCCGCGCGCGAGCGGGAGGAGGCCGAGAACAAGAAACAAGCGTTGGCCGGAGTGTACGCTTCGGCGGGTGCGGAGGTGGTCGCCGCGGACGGCGACGACTCGGACGGCGACGAGGAGACGCCCGGGGGGATCCTTGGCGCCTTGGCGAGGTTGGCGTTTTCCCCGAGTCGCGCGAGCGACGCGAGCGGGCGCGGGAGCGGGTGACGTTTAGTATCGTGGACGGATACGTATCACCGGACCCTTCCGAGGTATCAATATCAATACTACAAGGTATGTACGATGTGTGTGGTGGGGGAACTCGCGCGTTTGTCTTCTCAGCGTCCGGGGATGAGCGGCTGACGCTCCTCCGACGCCCGAAGGGTCGACCGCCGCAACCGCGTCGCCGCGACACCCAGCGCCGCGAAGATGCCGATCACCGCCGTCGCCGCCGCCGCCTTCGTCGGGGTCGCACCGCCGAAGCGACGCACCTTCGCGTTCGCCCGGGCCTGCTTCAGGCCGACGGCGCTCGACTCGACCGACGACGATCGTCTCCGCGACTTTTCTTCGCGTTTTTCGGCGGAGCCCTCCTTCGCGCTCGCCGCGCCGCGCCGCGCCTTCGAAGGCGGCTCGGAGTCAGCCTTCACCTCCGTCCCCGATCCGTGCTTCGCACGACTCACCTTCGCCTTCGCGTGTTTCGTCTCCGCCTCCGTCGTCGCCTTCGCTTCCTTCTTCGCGCGCCCGAGCTCGGGCGCCTGCCCCAGCGCGGCGATGCGCGTCACGCCGCGCGCCATCAGCTCCGAAATCCGGCGGTCGTCCGCCAGGTACGCCTCGCCGAGCGCCGCCTCCTGCGCGTTCGGCGCCGCCGCCGCCGCCTGCGCCGTCTCCTTCTCGAGCGGCTCGATGGAATCGAGCGAGATGAGCTGCACCTCGTCCACGACGTCCTCCGGGTAGAACGTGGCGTGGTCGTCCTTTCCGTCGCCCTTGGGCAGGCACTGGCACCGCACCGCGTCGTCCATGGTGCCCTCCGTCAGGCGCTTCTCGTTGTAGTCCGTCAGAAAGCTCGCCGTGTCGCACTGCACCCCCCCCCGGCTCGCGTCCGTCGCGCGCATGAACCACCGGCCCTGCACTTTGTGCAGATCGTCGTGCTGCAGGAAGATCTCCTTCCAGAACGACCGGTACGCCTCCTGCGGCACGGCGTGCGACGGCTGGCCGATGCGCACCGTCCCGTCGCACTCGCAAAACGCCCCCTTCTGCGCGCAGTCGCGGTACCGGTCGCCGTCGTGCGACACCTCGAAAAACGCGCCGAAGGAGTCGTACTCTTGCCCCCAGGTCACACCCGAGATCTTGTACTGGTACGGCTTCACCAGCGGCGCGCACAGGCACATCTTCTCCTCCTCGGGGATGTCCGGGAACGGGTCGCGGTCGCCAAACTTTTCGCGCGTGCACGGCGTGGGCGCATCCGGGTCGCCCATGCGCATCATCCAGCGCACGACGTGCGGGTTCTCCTTGAAGTACGCGCCGTCGTCCTCGTAGTGGTGCTTCTCGCCGGCGTGGCCGTAGCGGATCGTACCCGGGCAGTCGCACAGCCCGCCCGAGTCCGAGCACCGGGTCCACTCCACCAGCCACGGCTTGACGCCGGGGAGCACGTCGATGGAAACCTCCTCCATCAGCTCCGCCTTCTTGGCGTCCTCCTCGAGGGCCACCGGGTCGCGCACCTCGGGCAGCTCAGGCGGGTCACCCGGCTCGTCCAACAGCAAGGGGTCGATGAGCACCAGGGGCGGCACCTCGATCGGCACCGGCGGGAACGTCGGCGGCGACGGGTTGGGCGGCGGCCACGGATGCGGCGGCGGCGGCAGAGCCGGCGCCGTCGGCGGCTGGTGCGTGATGGGCGCTTCCGGCGGCGGGGGGGGCGAGAACGGCGCGCTCGGCGCGGTCGGCGAGGGGGGAGACTGCCGGCACGCCGGCTTGGGGAATCGCGCGCACTGGCAGTTCATCTTCGGCGCCATCTCCGGGTGCCCGGCCCAAGGCGCCTCCTTCTCCCAGGAAACGTCGACATGTCGCACTTGAACTCCCCCGGCGCGACGCTGACGTCCACGGAGACGTGCCGGAGGAGATCGGGGTTGGCTTTGAAGAACGCGCTATCGTTCTCGTAGTGGGAAGCCAGGCCGGTGTGCCCGTAGCGGAGCATCCCGTCGCAGTCGCACAGCTCGCCACCCTCCGAGCACCACTGGTAGTCGAGATCCTCCTCCTTGGGCTTCTCCAGCTGCTTGATCCGCGAGCACTCGCAGACGCCCTTCCCGACCGCGTCCGCGACCGCGCCCTCCGGGGGGTCCTCGGAAATGCGCCAGCTGTACGGCTCGCACGTGAATTGCATGCACCTCACCGGTGCGTACGTCTGCGTGCGGGATGGGGGCGAGGGGTGAGCGACGGGCGGGGGACGCGCGCGGTTTCTCGGAAGTGACGTGGGTGTTGTCGCTCGAGGCGCCTGAGGCGCCGCTTCAGCGATCGCGCGAGGCGGAGACGGGTGCGTGGTGCGTTCGGGGGCGGACGCACCCATTGGTAGCCATCTTCGTATTCGGGGTGCTTCTCTGTGTCCATCGGCCAACCCCAGCGCGCGATGCCGTGGCACGTGCACTCGCCGCCCTCCCCGGTGCAGTGTTCGTAAGGCAGTAATTTGCTCGGGTTCGGGTTCCACGCATCCGCTCGCGGCGCGAACGTCAGCACGAAAACGCACGCCAATCCCGCCGCGAAGGCGAGCGGTGACCGAGACATCGCTACAAACGAGCGCGCGAATCGGCACTTCGCCCGAACGTAACCCGCGTCCCGCGCTCCGAAGCGCTCGACGCTATGCCGATGATGGGCCCGCGTTTTTTTCTTCGGGGTCTTCGAAGTTCTTGTTCGGGTGTTACACATGTTCTTGCTCTCGTTTTTTTCCCCGCCGTTTCTTCCGACTGCTTGCGCACAACTGACAACTGTTTTTTTTTGACTCGCCGCAAGTCATGCATGTGGCAATTCCCATAATTTTGAAACTTTGTGTTCCGACGTTTGAAGACAGTTTTGGATGACAGAAGGTATGACCAGTTCTACATGACATGTATGACACGCATGTCATGCCCACTCGAGCGCACGCAGGGCGGCGTGGGGTTTCGGGGGATGATGCAGAGCGATGATTCCGTGGACAAGGAGCTGATGCAGCGCATCCTGGAGGTCGCGGCGAGGCATGAGGCCCAGGTGCGATCCTCCGCGCGAACCCGTGACGCGCACGCGATCCCGTTCGTCTCTCCGATCGTAGACACTCGCGATCGTCAGTCGCGCGCGTCGTCCCGCGGTGACGCGTCGCCACGACCCGCGCCTGACCGCGACCCCATCTCCCGCGTCCCCCCCCGTCGAGAACAGGAGCGCGCCGATAGCGATAGCTGGCCCGGGTCGGACGAGCACGACGGCTCGTACGGGGCAGGCCTCGTCCACGTGTCCGAGCCGCTGGCGATGCGCCTCGCCGCGCACAACATCGAGGTGGTGGGCGAGAGCCTGTTGCACAACCGGACGTTCACGGTGTTCCCCGCGATCCTGGGACCGGCGTGCGGGCCTAGACGGGACGTCGTGGTCAGGGCGTACAACAAAATGAACACGCCGAGGCTGGCGGACGTGCCCAACTCCAAGAACGCGCGGAGAGCCGCGCAGAGGCGCGGGTCCGCGGAGGCAATCGCCGAGTACGCGCGGGAGATGAACATCCTCGCCGGTGACGAGATCCGGCACCCGCATCTGCTGCGTGTTCTGGCCTTCTCCAAGCTCCCGCGCGACTGGGTGTGCGTGGAATCGTACGAGACGACGCTCTTCGACTACATCGCGCGTCGAGGGCGCGAGCTCGAGGGAGAATGGCGCGCCGCCGCGAGGCTGTTCCGCGCCCTGGCCGACATCGCGCAGGGCGTCGCGTTTCTGCACAAACGCAACTTCGTGCACAAGGACATCAACAGCAAGCACGTGTTGATACGGGGGAACTTCGAAAACGTGGTGCTTTCCGGGTACTCGCTGTCCAAGCACCACGACCAGAGTGGACTGCTGAGCAGCGCCAAGCGGGGAGAGATCCACTGGATGGACCCGCGGTGTTTCGAGCACCCGTACGCCTTTCACAACGACGTCTACTCGCTGGGCGTCGTGCTCGCCGAGATCCTCACCGGGCGCGCGCCGTTCAACCTCAACCCGCAGGGCTTGGTCGTGAAGCTCCTGCTCGCGGGCGCGCCGACGCACGTCATCGGCGAGCCGACCACGCTGCGCTGGCCGCGGCTCGCGCGCGTGCACCACGAGGCGACGAAAGCGGGGCCGCGGGACGTGCAAGACGCGGAGCGGTTCGGGAAAGAGGTGCGGTCGGCGACGGCGAAGGACGACGCGAGCGCGCCGTACGAAGTGCGCGCGGAGGAGAGCGCCGCGCACAACGCGCCGCACGCCAAGAGGTGCGTCGTGCAGTGATACTATGTATGAAACTATTATGAAGAGCGGTGATACGTCGTAAGTGCGATGTGACTCTGTGTGTTGTCTTTTTTTCACGCCCGGAGACGCGACGACCAGAACCTCCCCGCCGAGAAACTCGCCGCCGCCGTCGCCGCGACGAGGAGCGCGAGGCGCGCGCCCGTCGCGTTCGCGTACGCGCTTTTTTCGCTCATTCGGTTCGCCGTCTCCGAGACCCCGGAAGGCGTCGAGACCCCGGAAGGCGCGGGAACGGCGGCGCGCGCATCGCGCGCTTCGGAGCGATCTGCTGCCGGCTCGGGTGCTGGTTCCGTGCGGCGCGCCGCGCTCATGTGCGGCACCGCGACCGGCGCGAACCCCGCCCACGTATCCGGGACCGGGAACTCCGCGAACTCCGCGGCGGTTTCGTCCCGGCGCATTTTGCGCAGCGCGCGCAGCGCGCGCGTCATGCTCGGCCTCGCGCTCGGGTCCGTCGAGAAACACAGCTCGATGAGCTCGGCGTACCGCGCGGTGTTTCCCGCGAAGGCAAACGACGGGATCCCGATCCCGTCGTCCGGGTCGTCCGGCGAGCGCTGTTTGTTTGCCGATACGCGCGTATCGGCGGAACGCAAGGCGTCCAGGGGGAGGCGCTCGCCGGCGGCCACCTTCTTCGCGACGGCGCGCATCGTCTGGTAGAACCGCGCGAGCTCGGGGAGGTGTTCGTGCTCCGCCTGCACGTCTTCCCAGGGTGGCGCCAGCGTCGCGAGGCACCACAGCACGACACCGAAGGAAAACACGTCCGCGCGCGTGCCGAAACTTCCGCCCGCGCCCGCGGCGATCACCTCGGGCGCGTGGAAAAGGCAGTTGCGCAAACCAAAGCCTTCCGGGTCGCCGGGGTCCGAGACGACCTTCGCGTTCGATACCGTCGCGTTCGCCGCGCCCGCGTTCGCGACGCCGTCCGCCTCGTTCTCCTTCCCCGAAGTCCCCGAGGTCCCCGATGCGGTGCAGGTCGCCGCGCGCACCAGCCGCGAGAGCCCAAAATCGGCGATCTTCACGCGCATGTCCTCCGTGACCAGCAGGTTGGAGGTGTTGAAGTCGCGGTGCGCGATCTGGTTCGAGCTCGAGTGCAGGAACGCGAGCCCGCACGCCGCGTCCGACGCCATGAGCGTCCGCACGCGCCAGCACAGCCGCGCGGGGCGCGTCCGCGCGCGCGCGAGGACGTCCGACAGCGAGCCGTGCAGGCAGTGCTCCATGATGATGGACGCGTCCGGCAGCTGCACGGAGGCGGCCAGGACCGTCACGATGTGCGGGTGCCTGTTCGCCGTCATCGTCGTCACCTCGCGCTTGATGGCGTCCACGACGTCGCCGTTGATCTTCTTAGGGTCCAGCACCTTCACAGCCACCGTGCTGCCTCGCCACGTCGCGCGCAACACCGTGGAGAACCCGCCGCGGCCGATCTTGATCGCCTTCTCGAACTTGAGGGTCTTCACCTGGGACACGGACGTCCACAGCGCGTCGATGTAGTCCACGGAAGAAGACGCGAGCGCGTCCGCCGCGGAAACCGCGCTGCGGTCGCCGGGACCGCGAGGAGGCGAGCGCGGCGCAAGCGGCGCGACAAACTGTGACTGACTTCCCACGAGCGCGCGCTCGGGCGACGCGGGCGCGCTTTTGGCGTTCGAAACCTCGACCGCGTCAACAAACGGCAACGCGAAGGAAGCTCCTTTTCTTTCGACATGAGGACGCGCCGTCCTGAAGTCGGACGTCGTCCCCGCGGCGCCGTCGGCGCTCGCGCTCGCGCCGGCGTCGGGAAGGCGGGCGCCGACCATCTTCCCGAAGGCGGGCTCGCCTCCGGGCTCGGACCCCACGGGTCCCATCGCCGCGAGCTGGCGCTCCACCGTGGTGGCCACCGCGATGACACGCATCGCGGCGCGCACGAGCTGGTCGAAGTCGCGCGAGAAGCCGTCGCCCGACTTGGCGAAACGCGCGACGCGCGGCGTGGAGAAGGCGCCCTGCACGCAGGACTGCGCGATAAACGCCTGGACCCACAGCGACCGCAGAAACGCGCGCCGGGTTGCGGGGTCGGCGCGCGCGCGGGCGGGCGCCGGTCGTTCGGCTTTTCGCTGACTCAATACTTCGGACGAACCCTCTGTGTCCCCGGGGAGAAGCCCGGATTCCCAACCCGAGCCCGAGCCCGCCTCCGCGCCTCCGCGCTCGGCGCGGGAGCCGGGGGG
>Ga0255756_1005898_pt1 | contig 11194 bp, 9 predicted proteins | sample 011ome_20_FD_179956 | JGI IMG/M metagenome (GOLD analysis project Ga0255756, IMG submission 179956) | Coastal salt marsh microbial communities from the Groves Creek Marsh, Skidaway Island, Georgia - 011509CT metaG (version 2) | ecosystem: Environmental > Aquatic > Marine > Intertidal zone > Salt...
AAAGTATTCGAGAAAATGGTTTCATCGGCGAGTGGTTGCTTCGTTGGCGATGCAACGACATGCGAAGGGTTTCTTGGAGAGAGTTCGACTCAAGCACAAAACTAAGATGGTCGTCCGAATACAGCGTCGGTGGAAACTCTATCTGTTCATGCGATCGCGTACGAACGCGTCCATGAGCATTCAAAATGCATTCCGCGCGTACTTACGCAGGAGAAAACTCGAGAAGGAGAAAATGGAAGCGGCTGCGGCGACTCTCATCCAAACGCACGTCAGACGATTTATAACCATGCGCCAGTATACCATTCTTAAACGAAAGATTCGCATGGTGCAGGCGTGTGCAGCACGATGGATACGTAAACGCGAGAGAGCGAGTCAAATTATACAAAAATCTTTCCGCTCGTACGTCGAGATGAAACGACTGGGAAAATACGCGACGTGTATTCAAGCCGCGTTCCGAGGCCATCGCGTTCGAAGCCGTTTCGCCGCCATCCTCGACTTGAACGAGTGTGAGACAGATGACGACGATGCACTACCGACGCTCTCCGAGTACAGTTCCGACCCAGAAAACGTCGATGATGAAGACAGAAACAAAGAAAAGATATTCGACGGTGACCTCTTCTATTTTGCCCGCCTGTCCGATCCTCGCGCCTGCGACGTTAAAGATACGCCAACGCCATACTTCCGCAACGATCTCCACGCCGATATTCTCGCCATGCGCACCAAAGAAATTCGCGTGCGAGATAAACAAATCAAAGACGCCGAATCAAACCTCCGCCTTTTATACGAGACAAAGTTTAAGAGGAACAGCGCCAATCGACGCCAGTTTCGACGAGTTCGAGCGCTGAGAACTTCTTGAGTTTTTAGAGTGGGAGAATTCGCCACACAATTTCTTTTTAATAAAGAAGAAATGTCTGCATCGACAACACCCCTACGCGCTTTGGAGCGAGTCTTCTCCAAACCGTCCACGTCGTCGAGCAGTACCGCGAAGAAACCAAGTGTCGCCGTTTCGTGCACACTCGATGGGAGTTTTGGGATAGATAATGGTACCCATCGAAGAAGTTTTAATGATGACGACAAAAGTTCGGTAAAACATCACCTCGGGAAGAAAAAGAGAAGAGAGTTTTTTCTTCTCTCTTCTCTGTCGCTCGCGATGCTGCGGACGATGAACGACGACGCGAATACGTTCGCCCGCGCTTCGGAAGAAGAAGAAGAAAAAGAGTCGTCAGAGGATGACGCTCGAATCGGAGGAAATCCAAGCGCGAGTTTACAACCGCTCGAAACGTATAAGAAACGATTGAAACGAGTCGAACGAGAGTTGAGTGCAATAGTCTCGAGTTTGGGCGACGACGTCGAAGAAAACGAAGTCAGCGAAGACGAGTTCGATTTGCGACAGTTTTCCGGAATTGTCTCGAAATCCGAGCTCGAGAGCATTCGGAAAGCGTTGCACGAAAACGAATTGGGGAACTTTTGGGAAATCGCGTTAGGTGCGAACAAATACTTGAACAGCGGCATCAAATCCGATTTCGCGCGAGGCGAGGAGGATTTATGGAAACTGGCGCCGAAAAAGTCGGAAGTTATTTCAAACTTCCTCACGCCAGATTTCAACAACGCGGACGATAAACTGTGCCTGATATACTCGTGCGTGAATGATCCGAGCGCGCCTCCATCAATCGACGTTTTATACGCCTTGAAATTATTCGACGAAGGTTTGCGAGAAGCGAGCAAGAAGAAGACGGTAACCAGGGACGGGTTGCGCGAAGTGGCAAAAGACGCGTTGGATAAATTGCAAACGTACGAGAAATTGGTCGAGAGAGAAGCGGTGGAAACTTCATCGTCGACTCGCGAGGCGTGGAAGAATCCCGCGTTCGGTAAAGGGTGGCACGGAACCGGCATTTAGATTTTTTTATCATCGCGTAGGAACATTTTCGTTGTAGTACGTAGAGTGCGTGTAGTTTAGCGAGAAAGAAAAAAGGAGAAAATTACGCATCCAATTCTTCACACGAAAAGCAAACGCGACACGAACGCATTCGCGCACCACATCACATAAAGAACGCGCGCGGAGAATGTTTACCGCGCTCAGCACTTCTTTCGCGTCTTCTTCTTCTTTTTCTCTCTCTTCTTCTTCTCTCTCGAGCAGCAGAAGAAGAAGAGGCGAGAAGCACATAAGAGCAGCCGCCACGGCGAGCGCGAGAAGCGAGGAAGAAGATTTCCCGAACGAGTTTGATTACGACGTCGTCTCGGTCCCGAGAAATCCGGGGATTAAATCCGGGAGATGGAACCAAAAAGACATGGAAATCGTGAAAACGGCGCAAAAAGATGCGAACGAGAAGGCGTCCTTGACTGCCTCTTCAAAATCGAACGAGAATTTGACTTTGTTGGGCATGACGGAAAACGAGTTGAAAGTCTTCGCTGAGCGCAACGGGACGCAAAAGTTTCGAGGGAAACAAATCAAAGATTTTATATATAAGCACCGCGTGAAATCAATCATGGAAATGACGCAGTTGCCGAAAGATTTGAGAGAAAGCTGGGATGGTCTCGGAGTTACGATTGGGAGAAACGAGGTGTACGCGAAAAAGTCAGCCTCGGACGGGACGACGAAACTTTTGATGAAGTTGGACGATAACAGGATAGTCGAGACAGTTGGTATTCCTAGCAACGAATACGGAAAGAATCGATTGACGTGTTGCGTGAGCAGCCAGGTTGGGTGTCCGATGAGATGCGAGTTTTGCGCGACTGGGAAAGGTGGGTTTTATAGGAATTTGACTGCGCGGGAGATTGTCGATCAGGTCATGGCCATCGAGGAGGAGTTCGGAGGGAGAAGGGTGAGTAACGTTGTATTCATGGGGATGGGAGAGCCGATGTTGAATGTGCCAAACGTGGTGAAAGCGGCAGAACTTCTGAACAAAGAGATTGGAATTGGCATGCGGCACATATCGATATCGACCGTGGGCGTTTTTGGAGCTTTGGAGAAACTTGCGAGTTACGAGATGCAGTGCGTGTTGGCGGTGAGTTTACACGCGCCGAATCAAAAAATCAGAGAGGAAATTATCCCAAGCGCGAGAGCGTATTCATTCGAGGATATTTTGAACGATTGCGTGGCGTATTTTAACGCCACCGGCAGAAGAGTTACGTTTGAATACACGCTGTTGGCAGGCGTTAACGACCAGAAAGAACACGCCAAGGAGTTGGCGAGCGTGTTATTCAAGAAGAACTTAGCCAGTCACGTGAATTTGATTCCGTACAATCCGGTGGATGATTCCGATTTCAAGAGACCAACGAAACAGGCAATCGATCAGTTTCGAAAGATATTAGAGGAAAACAATGTCCCAACGAGCGTGAGGCAAACGAGAGGTTTGGAAGCGGCGGCTGCGTGTGGGCAGTTGCGAAATATGTATCAAAAGGAAGCGCTCGTTGCGTAAAGTAAACGTGTTGTTGTAAATATGCTGTACAGTCGTCGTTGAAATTAATGTCATTTTACTAGATTAAACGATCACGCCTTTCTCGTCGTCGTAGTGCAAAATAGCCGCGCCGGCGCTCGGTGCAGTTTTGAACAGTAAACTCGCCTCGTCGGCTTTGTTTGCTACTCCGGATTGGAATCGTTTTTCGTAAAAATTCTTCTTGACAGCCGCTAAAATTTCCTCCGCTAGGTTGCTTTCGCACACCGCCACGACGCACCCGCCCCATCCGGCACCGGTTAAGCGCGCACCGAGCGCGCCTGCGCTCATGAACGCGTCCACTAATTCATCCAATTCGTCACATGAACACTCGTACTGCGTTTTACAACTATCGTGCGAAAGATGCATGAGTTTTGCGAGGGCGTCTTCTTTGACCATCCCGTACATCGGATGGGCGAAATCTTTAGTTGGATCGTCCGAAGCGACGCCGACGTCGGGTTCCAAGCCGATCGCCTTGCACCACGATTCGTAAATCGGACCAGAAATCGCAAATTGTGGCGATTGGCCTTCGCAAATCTTTTGAAACTCGCGGACTCTTCTCGCTTCGGAAAATACGTGTCGAGCTCGATCTCTGAGTTTAAACGCATCGTTCTTTTGCAGAACGACGTTGAACGCTTCGTTGTTTTCGCAATCGAAAATTTTCCGTAAATCGCCAAGACCTTCGTCGATTTCCAGCTGCTTCCTCGTGTAACTTCCCTCGTTGAGCGCTTTTCTCGCCGCGCCCAAAGCTGTCCACAAATCGCCTTTATTGCAATACAGATCCGCGACCTCTCTCAACGTCACTCTCGTCTTGGCCTTTTCGACATCTTCGCCGTAGTGCTTTGCCATTAAAATCGCCGCTAATCGGCACTCGACGACGCGTAAATTATAATGTTTGTGAGCCGATTCAGCTTTTTTACTCACCGCGCAACTGTTGCCAATCAAAAACGTTAAATTTTTCGGCAAAGGCACGTCCACAGCACCAATCGGGTTGAAATCGATCCTCTTTGCCAAATCTTTCTCGCCCATGATGGAAATCGCTTGATCCATTCCTCCACTTTGCGTGCCAGAATACCGTTCAGATAAACACGTCAACTCGGACAACTCCCCTTTCGTAAAAGTCAACTCGAACGCTTCCATCAACGCCACCGTCACGGCGCAGTTCAACGCGGACGAAGAGGATAAACCGCTCCCTAACGGCACCCTCCCGTCCACCATCACCATCACCTTCTTCACTCTCCTCATGAACGCGCTTTCCAGAACCGACTCTAACCTGTTCTGTTTCTTCAACTGATCAAAAATACCTTTGAACCCACACAATACGTAATTCGTCCAGTGGTGACTTTTCACGTCCACCTCTTGCGCGTGATCGAACGGAAACTCTTTCGCCGTGTACTTCTTGCCGTCCACGTTCGCAATCGAGAGCGTCGCCTTCTCCGTCTCCTCTCCTTCTCCTTTCATAACGACCGCGACGGCGACGATAACGTCCAAACCAATCGCCATCGGTAACACAGAGTACCCCTCGTAATCAATATGTTCACCAATCAAATTCACCCGTCCGGGCGATCGCGCGATCGTGCGCGGGCTTTCTCCCGCGAACTGCGTTTTGAAGGCGCTCGCGAGTTTCTCGTACCTCTCTTTCGTCCTCGAAGAAGCATCTTCGTCCTCTCCGTACACGTCGGATAATTTCGATGCTTTCGGCACTCGACCGTGCTGTTTGCTCCCAGAAACGCCCATCGTTTATGCGTCAATTACAATACGCGCCGTGCGTCGAGAGTTCCTCTCGCGGTTCCGTGTGTGTATCGCCCGGTTGACGCAGTATCGCGAGGCAGAGACAGAGAAAGACGCGAATACGCGTGAAAGAATGAAGATCTCGTTAAAAGGGACTATTTTGTCCTCTAGATTTTAATTCAGGGTGTTGTACAACAGAAAGAAGTACCATACGAGCGCGCGCGTACTATTTTTTATTCCTGGCGAATAACCCCTTCACGACGTTCAAAAACGGAACTTTATGGACGATGCTGATGTAATCGGTCCTTTGTAACGCCCACGTTTTCCCGTACGTGTGCACTCTGTTGGTTTCCTCTCCGGACGGAAGCACGAGTTTAGGCGCGTCCGGTTCGTGCGTCCAAGCGACTATCGAACCTTTCAAGTTGTACGCTTTTAACTTCGGGTAGTTTTTTTTCAGCTCCATCACTTTCTTTTGAGATCGATAGCCGATGGTACAATACGCTATCACGATGGTTTCTTTGCCACCATCGCGTTCTCCGTCGGCCGCGGAAAAGTCGCTCGCGCTCACCGCGCCCGGAATAACAGAAACCTCTCGTTCCTCTTTTTCACGGCAATCTAAAAACACCACGTTCGTTTTCTCGCGGTCGATGTTTAAAACGTCTCTCACCGTCAACGTCGGCACCGAGTCGTCCGTGAATTTCGACACGGTAGCTTCGATGGCTTTTTGTCGTCGTTCGTTTTCTTCTTCTTCTTCTTCTCGTTTCGTCGACATGTTTGCCGCGTTCGTTACCGAAACGGAACTTCTGTCGTTGTTCTTCGGAGAACGAGAGAAAGTTCTTCGCGACGAGAACGACCGATGCGAAAAAGACGCGAAACCAGAAGAGGAGGAAAACGACGACGACGACGACGACGACGACGACGACGACGCGACGACGGCGGCGGCGATTCCCTGGGAAATAATGATGATATATATACACAAAAGCGCTCTGACTGACTGACGAAAATTTGAGGAGCAAAGCGAGTGCATTTGTGTTTAGGGTTTTTGTTAAACCCTAAACCCCAAAACCCTCAAAAAAAGGGAAACAGAAGAAGGGAATAGCACCCACTTTTCGGAACAACACTCACCGACTTTTGGACGCTCTCTCTCTCTCTCTGTTTCTCTGTTTCTGTATAACACACGCACACATCTGCATCGAGAATACAAAGAATAAGAAGACTTAATTTGGCACGCGTGTAATACTACTACTACTAATGATGACATCATCTTTTATGGCGACGAGGCACAACGCGCATTCTCCGGTCTCATCCCCAACGAGGCGAACGAGTAAAAAAGCTTCCAATTTGAAGCAAACGTCTCGACAACGGATACGATCTTCTCGCGGTAGCGACGACGACGTGGACGTTGTCGCGCGAACAACAACAACGATGACGACGAAAAGAAGAGAATCGATCAAAACCTCAGCGTTCCCGACGGAGGCAAACCCACCGCCGGCGAAGAAACATTTCATTCACTTGGATGATTTCACGAGAGAGGAAATCAACGAGTTGTTGGAAATCGCGATATCGGAGAAGAAGAGATTGCAGTCCGGAGACCGATCGTACAGACCGTTCGAAGGGAAGACGTTGGCGATGATTTTTGCGAAGCAAAGTTTACGAACGAGAGTTTCTTTTGAAACTGGCTTTCATTTGTTGGGCGGTCACGCGGTGTATTTAGGCCCGGACGATATCTCGCTAGGGAAGAGAGAAGAGACGAGAGATATCACGAGAGTTTTGTCCAGGTATAACGACATCATCATGGCGAGAGTGTTCGCGCATAAAGACGTGGAAGATTTAGCCAAGTTTGGTTCGGTCCCTGTGGTGAACGGCTTATCGGATTATAACCATCCGTGTCAAATCTTGGCGGACGCGATGACCATCACGGAACGTTTGGGGTCCATCGAGGGTAAAAAAATCGTGTACGTTGGCGACGGAAATAACATCGTCCACTCTTGGATTCGATTAGCAACTGTATTACCGTTTGAATTCGTGTGTTTGTGCCCTGAAGACTACACGCCAGATCAAGCGACGATTGATCGATGCAACAACTCTGGAGTCGGCAAATGCGTCATCAGCCACGACTTGAACGACATCGCCGGGGCCGACGCCGTCTACACCGACGTCTGGGCATCCATGGGCCAAAAAGATGAAGCCGCGCAGCGTAAAAAAGATTTCGCCGGTTTCTGCGTCACGGGAGACGTCATGCGAAAGACGCCGAATGCGATTTTCATGCACTGCCTCCCGGCCGAAAGAGGCACCGAGTGCACCGACGAGGTCATGGAAGCCGATTACTCCGTCGTCTGGCAACAAGCCGAAAATCGAATGCACGCTCAAAACGCCGTAATGTTGAAGTTGCTCGGCGCTAAGTGATTCGGTAGCGTAGGGAGTTGAAGAGAGTATATGCGATAGCTTTTACACGCGTTTATAAAAAATGTCCAATCTACACACGTGAAAATATTCAGCAGTTGTTGTGCGACTCGTTCTCTTTTCTCGTATCTCGTTCGTTTGTTTGTCAAAAGGTTTTCTCGCAAATGCTCTTCACAATTCGTCGCCGTATATCGCTCCTCCGACTGAATCAATCGATCGAAATGAACGACGAAAACGCGTCGCTGAACGACCCGGCGACGCTCGCGCACATCGCTCGACTCTCCCTCTCTTCCGTGCGAGAGAAAAAACACATCTTCGACACGCTCTCGCGCTTCGACCGCGAACAGAGCGAACTGTTGGACGTCGTCTCGTCGCTCGAGAACGGCCAAGTAGTCATGGCGCCGTTCACGTCCGTCGCGTTCATCGAGGGGAAAATCACAAACTGCGATGAGTTACTGATTAAATTATCTAGCAGCGAGGACCAGCTGTACGCGGAACGCACTCGAGAGCAAACGCGCGCGATGCTGAGAAAGAGACAAGTTTTTGCGAGGGAGAAATTGCTTCGAGCGGAACAGGAGTTGAGGACGAGCGAAATTGAACATCGAGAGACGATGCGAGTTTTGTCCGAAAAGTTTGAAAGTCTGAACGGAGGGAGTTACGGTGGTGGTGGAACGAGGAGTGGCGAAGAGGAAGAACCAAAGTCTAGAGTCATCGAAGGTCCGAATGGGAGGAAGACGGTGCTCACGCCGAGAGACGGCGAGATTGTGGACGTGTTGGAAATAGACGAGACCGCAGCCGCGAACGAAGAAGGAGAAGAAAGAGAAGACGAGGTGATGCAAATGCGAAACGAAAAGGAAATCGAGAGAGACCGAGAAGATAGGAAGAAAGCGAAAGGAGAGTTGGAGAGCTGGTTGTTGAAGATTGAGGAAATGGAACGATTGGAAGAACAAGAGGAAGAGGACGGAGGAGAAGCCGAAGAAGAAGAAGAGGTCAGCCCAGAGGGAGTGAAGAGTACTAACGTAGCAAGTAGTAGTAGAAGTACGAGTAGTCAGGACCATAGCGCTAGCAATAGTCAAAAACGAATCCAAATACACGCTGGGTTAGATGCGGGCATGCCCGTCATAGAAAGAGGGTTCGAGAGGGAAGGAGAAGGTAGAGACGGAGGAGCGCGTTCACCGAGTGAAGACAACAGCGAGAAAGAAACGAAACCAATGAGTAAGTTTAAGATGCGTCAGCTTGGGTTGCTTTAGAAGCAAATGCGATAAATACACTACTCATATGAGATCTAAAACCACTACACTAAAGCTAGTAAACGTTCCTATTCATTGCAGCAATTCTACTACTTCTTCGTCTGTTCTTCGACGGCGAAAGCTTCTTGATGACTGCTTTCACGACGTTATTCTTCTTAAACTTTTCTCTGCAGTCGTGAAATTCTTCCTCTTCTTCCTCTTCGCCCTCGATTATCTTCATCTTTTCGAGCGCGATGTTCGGCGTTGCCATCGACGAGACCGAGTCGCCTCTCTCAATAATTTTGCTCAATGCAAACTCTTCTTCATCTTCTTCTTCTTCTTCTGCTACTAATCCTACCGGTACTCTTCTATTGTCCCCAAGCGGCAAACACGTCCTCATGTTCACGTGTTTTTTACAAAACGCGTGCATTTCTAAACAAAATGGTTCTTGGATGAACGCGTTTGAACCTCTAATGTCGTGCTCTGGATTCGAGTAGTAATACTTGCCGTCGTTCCTCGCGTGAGATTTCGTCCACGACTTTTCCTCGCTCACTTTATCCCAGTGCAAACGATTTTCCATCATCTCTCGTTCGATCCACTCGAACGTGTCTTTGTCGCAATACCCGTCTTCTAACAACGATCGAAACTCCTTTCCACCGCCTAATCCAGTCGGTCCTCTCACGAATCTTAACTTTGCCATCGTCGTCGGATCGACAAACTTTTCGCAAATCTTGTACAGAATGTTGAAAATCTTCGGCGCTTCTACGAACACCATCGCACCCATGCGTTCGGGATAATGCCTCGCGAACAAGCCCAACACTTTCTTCGCAACCGAAGGATTAAGATGTTGCCGTCCAAACTTGTGAAAATCCGACACCCACACGTACGTGTCGTCCGGGTACTTTGGCAAACACTTTTCCACCTGTTCCATGCAAAACGTCGCGTGCGCTTCGTTATCTTTCGGTTTCGAGTTCCTCGCCAGACCGATATCAGAAAACACCACCGGTCTCCCATTCTTCGTCCGTCCGACGACGTGCATGTAATGACTTCTCGAATCGTCCTCGAAGCAGCACTTACAAAATGAATTCATCTCGTCTCGTCGCCAAAGCAACGTCGATTTCAATCGAGCTTTCGCTTTTTCCAAGTTTCCTTTGTCCGCACGTAAAAATCTTTCCAACGTCGTCTCGTCGCACCATTGAATCAACGCCTCCGAGGTTGCCCGCGTGTCCTCGACGTGCGCTTCCATAAGCCTCACTTTTTCTTCCTCCGTCGTCGTTTTCCTCGTTTGCCTCCTCGTCCTCGCGCCTTCTTCGTCCTCGTTTTCGTCCTTTTCACGACGACGAGAGGTCAACAAAACCGCGTCGTTCATCTTCTTCTCGTTCGCGTTCATCTCTCTCTCTCTCTCTCTCTCTCTGCGGCGGAACGCGACGACAAACGACGACAAAAACAACAAAAGAGAGAATCGCGCGCACACACACAGAGAGAGAGATAAAATTGCGAGCACCAGGAGAAGCGCGAAAAGGGGGGAGACTCTGTCGAAGCGTTTACAGCTTTTTGTGGGTATATTCCCGACGAGTTGAAAAAAAAAAGTGCTCCTTTGCGACGTGCGAAAACTTTCTCGCGCGGGCTGCTTTGCTGCTGCGTGTATGGGCCCAAACTTTTTTTTGGTTTTGTCTTTGAGGGAGGCACGACCTTCCTTTTATTATCTCGCGGCGGGGGGATCTCCTTTTTTTTTGAGAGAGAGAGACCCGTGTGAGGCTCCGCTTTGACTTTTTCAGATATCTTTGAGACGACGATGGCTAAGGCGAACAAAAAAAAAATCGCAAACGCTCTTTGGCCTGCGACGCGATTCGTCTTCACTTTATACCGCACATTTTACACGAATCAAAAATGGCTTCTTTCACTGCCACGGTACGCATTCATACTCGCGGGATGTAAATCCGTCGTCGTTTCGTGCGCTCGCCGTTCGCGCGCTTCCGTTTTTGGGAGCAATTTTTTTAAAGGAAGAGAAAAAAAAAACGCGGGTAAAAATTGACGTGTAATCGCTCTCGTTATGCACACCTCGCGATTTCTTTTTTTCTTCGCCCCGGTTCGGAAACGCGCTCGTTCCCGTCCCACGCGAAGACGCTGACCTCTGTTTCTCTTCACAGACCACCCAACTCACGCAGTTCTCGGCTGTTTCCGGCCAATTCAAGAACCGCACCGTCGCCAAGGTACGCGTGTATCGTTCGTTTTTGTTTACTCGTAAGAATTTGTTTTTTTTTGGTTGCGCTCCTCCGTCGCGTGCGTGAGAATGTGCGAGAGAGTGGCAGAGAGAGCCTTCAACGAGATAACGATCGGGTGACGGAGAATTCATTCTCGCCTCTCTCTCTCTCTCTCTCGAAACGTGCGCGCGTC
>Ga0255756_1005902_pt1 | contig 11189 bp, 9 predicted proteins | sample 011ome_20_FD_179956 | JGI IMG/M metagenome (GOLD analysis project Ga0255756, IMG submission 179956) | Coastal salt marsh microbial communities from the Groves Creek Marsh, Skidaway Island, Georgia - 011509CT metaG (version 2) | ecosystem: Environmental > Aquatic > Marine > Intertidal zone > Salt...
CGACGGGCGGACCGCGACGGATGCGCTGAAGATGCGTTGAGCGTCGCCCGGCTGGCTGTTTTTCGCCGGGGGGGGTCGTTATTTTTGGCGCCGCCGACGCGCTCCTAGGTCGTCCGCCCAGGGCTCGAGGCGCACGCCTCGCCCGGACCGGAATAAACGACGTGTGTTAGTACTTTTGTTTTCTTGGGAATACGTATGCTGATTGTAAGAATGACGGGATCACTTTGGGGTCGTTTGAGGCATCCGTCGCTTCGTCGCGCGTCGCGAATGATGGAAAGTTCTTTTCGCTCTTCGTTACACGGCGTTCGTCCGTCCGTCTCGCTCGCGAAGAGCCGTTCACTCATTGAGCCGCTCGTCCTCGGGACGAGCCGCTCGGCTATCTAGAGAACATCTCTCGCCGGACCTCCTATACTCATCACGACCTGAAACGAAACGCGGCGCGATCGTTCACTCGCGAACGGACGCGTGCGCGCATTCATTCGCGAGCGGTCGAGCCGGGGAAAAGACAGACGCGCGCGCCGCTTACTTCTTCTTCTTCCCCTTGAACTGACCGTTCTTGAGCGCGTCCTCGTACCCGGCGCCGATCACGCCGGAGTCACGGCACGCGGCGTTGTTGAACCACTCCCAGAAGTCGAACTCGCCCTTCTGTCGACGCGACGGAACGAGAGAGCGCGAGAAGGTCAGAAGGAGCGAAAAAAAAAGACGCGCGCTTCCGAAAAAACGAGCGTCGAGTGGCGGGAGGATAACCGGGACGAATTCCGACGCGAGCGCGGCGCGACGCCGCGCGGCCGCGCGCGCGCGATCAATCGATGGGCGATGCGTCCCGCACGAGCGATGCGGTCGACGCGATCCCACCGCGCGCGCGACGCGCGGATCGATCGCGCCGCGCGCGCGGCGTCGCGAACGCGCGGGGAGGGTCCGCGACGCGATCGCGAGTTTCGTCGTGTCGCACCTTGCCAGCGGCCTTCTTCTTCGGCGGCGCCTTCTTCGCGGCGGCGGCGACGACGCGCGTGGAGCGCGCGGGGCGCGCCGCGCGCGCGGGGGCGGCGACCACGGGGGTGCCGACGAGCGTGGAGGTAGCGAACATGATGGACGGGCGTGCGTCGAGCGTCGATGAGTGACCGATAGCTCCCGCGGCGACGGCGAAACCTTACCCACACTCGCCACTCGTGCGCGGAGGCTCGCCGCTGATTCGTCGAGCGCGCATAGGAGTTATTAGACCGTCGATCGACTCCGTGTCTCCGACCCCAACCGGCGTCGACAGTCGCGCGCGGCGAAAACTTGAAAACCAAACGCGAACTGATTGATGACTGATGAACGAACACCTCGAGCTCGGCGTCGTCACAGCGTCCGCGCCGCGCCTCCCTTCGACGATGTCCGACCCCACCGGCGGGACGCAGACGCGGCCGCCGGCGCGCGCCGCCGGCGGCGGCGGGAACCGCGCGTGCTTCAAGTGCGGGAAGACCGGGCACTGGAGCCGCGACTGCGTCGCCCCCAGAGAGGAGTGGATCCCGCGCGATCAGCAGCCCTCGGGCGCGGACGCGGACGCGGAGGCGGCGATGAACGACGCGGAAGGAGGCGGCGCGATGGGGGGCGGCGCGGGCGGCGCCCCCGCGGTCAAGCTCACCAAGTCCGGGAAGCCGTCCACGAGGAAGCCGAAGTTCACGGTCGTCGATCACCTCCTCGGTCCTAACGGGATCGCGTACGTCTACAACGTCATACCGGAGAAGTATAAGGCGCGTTCTATACACTGGTTCCCATACGACCGCGTCGGCGTGGTGAACGCCGATCCTTAAGGACTTTTCCCGACGCATCTCTCCGTCCACCCCTCGCTTTCAATCCCCGCCCGCGATGCCTTTCATCTCCAACTGACGCCTTTCAACTCCACCCCGACATTCGCTCGTATGGAACGACCCTAAGGCGATACGCAAAGGCCCGGGGCACGAGCTCGGCGACTTCGCGCGCCTCATGAGTCTGTACCGCGAGTGGACGACGCTGATGTACCCGTACGCGCCGCACGAGGAGGTGATGAAGAAAGTCGAGCGCCTGAAGAAGACGCGCGAGGTTCGCGCGTGCATCGCGGAGCTGAAGGAACGCGACCGGATCGCAAACGGCGGCGACCCCGCGGACGCGCCGGCGCCGGAGGAGGACGGCGACGTCGTCGACGGCGAGGACGTGTTCTTCCCGGACGAGGACTCGGACGACGACGTGCCGGGTCACGAGGGGAAGGAGGTGGAAGAGGAGGAGGAGGAGTGGAACGCGGCGAAGCACGCGGGGGACGAGGAGGAGGAGGAGGACGACGACCTCGCCGCGTTGATGGAAACGGAGCGCGGCGGCGGCGGCGGCGACGACGACGACGACGCCGGCGCCGCGGCGGCGGCGAAGAAGAAGAAGAAGAAGCCGAGAGGTCCCCGGGAGACGGACGAGGAGATGTTCGCGCGCGAGGAAGCGCGCGCGGACGAGATCGACCGCGCGCGGCGCGAGGGCGCCGTCGACGTGAACTTCGACGAGAGCTCCTCTGACGACGACGACGTCGTCATCGCGGCGCCGAGGTCGGGACGCGGCGCGCGCGGGGACGCGGCGACGCGCGGGAAGGCGGTGAAGAAGATCAAGGAGAAGGTCGGCGGGAGGAAGAAGAGCAAGAAAACGCTCGAGAAGGAAGCCGCCGCCGCGGAGAAGGCGGCCGCGGAGAAGGCGGAAGCGGAAGCCGCGGACCCGACGCGGCGGAAAAAGCTCGGCCGCGCGCGCGCCAACGCGTCGGACGACGACGACGACGACGCGGGCGCGGCCGCCGCCGAAGACACGAGACGCCGCCGCCGCGTCACCGCGATCGACGACAGCGACAGCGACAGCGAGTCCGACCCTCGGACGCGCATTCCCGCGGAGAACGGCGGGGACTTGTTCGTGCCGTCTCCGAGCAAGTACACGGTGCCCAAGTTTCTTTACGAGAGCGACGGCGGCGACGACATGAAGGAGATGAAGGAGGAGGAGGACCCTAGCGACAAGGCGGAGAAGAAGCGCGACGCCGCGGCCGCGGACCTGGGCGAGGGCGACAAGGCGTGAACGGTAGAGGACGTGCGACGCGCGCGATGAACGATGAACGAGACGAAACGAGACGACGACGCGAAGGTATTAGTGAACGACGACGGCGGCGTCGTCGAGTTGCAAACATTTAATCCCACCCGCCCGACCCAGCCGCGTCGCGTCGCGTCGCGTCGCAACTTGATCACAACTTGCTCACCGCGCCCGCCGACCCCGCGCCCGCGGGCACCCTGGACGTCAACACCCTCACCTCGTCCCCAACAATCTCGATCACCTCCGGGTCCGCGCCGACCACGCCGAACGACATCCCGACGTCGATTCTCCATATCCGTCCGTCGCACTCCGCGTTGCACCCGCCGAGCTGCGGCGTGTGTCCGACGACCAGACGCTTCGCGCCGTCGATCGCGTCGAGCGTCTTCCCGAGCGTCTCGCACGCGCGGTCGCGGTCGCCCTGCGACATGAAGTTTTCCTGCCCGAACGTCCGGTTCCACACGACGCTGTCCTTCACGCTCCCGATGGCCATCCCCAGCGCGGTTCTGTCCTCCTCCGAGGAGATCTCCGCGCCGCGCATCCAGTCCGCGACGGCGTTGTTGAGCTTCTCTAGCCCAAACTCCACGTGGCGCGGCATCAGGCCGCCGTGCGCGAAGACCGTGTCGTTCACGATCAGCACCGTGCTGTTCATCGCGAGCTGCTGCGCGAGCGGGCCGCCCGGAGAGAACAGACCGACCCTCGCCTTGACCTGCTTCTTCCGCGGATCTTCCTCGTTCCCGCCGAACGCATCTCGAAACGCGTCGCCGAACAGGTTGACGAGGTGCTCGCCGAAGCGCGTGGACTCCTGGAACGCGCCCTGCGTGACGTACCGGAAGTCCCCGGAGACGTTCAAGACCTCGTGATTGCCGTTGAGGATGTACACCGCGCCGCCGTCCGCCTGCGCGGCTTTGTGAAGCTTCTGCAGCAATATCAAGATCGCGATCTCGTCGTCGCCGCGATCGAGCACGTCCCCCACCTGCACGACGACGGTGTCGCCGCCGATCCACGTCGGGTTCACCGCGTCGCCGTCTTCGCCCAACACGCCCGCGATCGTCAGCGCTCTGCGCGCCTGACCGATGTCCCCGTGCACGTCGCCCAGCGCGACGACGCGGCCTTTCGCGGTCACGCGAAGGGGCGGATACGGTCCCGCCCCCGCGGCGGGCGGCGACGTCGACGACGCGCCGGGCGCGGCGGACGACGCGCACATCGGCGCGACGCGTCTTCGGAGCGACGCGACGTGCGCGCTCGCGCGGTCGCCGCCGCGCGTCAGCGACGACGTCGCGTTGCCGCCGGGCACCCTGGAGGACAGCCGCGGCGCGGTTCGCATCGTCGCGCGCACCCACGTCCGCGCCGCGCAGAGCATCGTCGCTCGCGTCGTCGTCGTCGTCGTCGTCGTCGTCGTCGCGCGACGCCCGCCCCTCGCGCGCGCGCCTCCCGCCGCCCTCGCGCTCGCGCTCGCGACGACCGCGACCGTGCCTCCCGCGCGCGCGCGCCCGGACGCGCGACGCTGTTACCCGCGACGTTCTCTCGAGCGCGCCGTCGCCGTCGCCTCGTGGATGCTAGAGTGAGCCGGGCTCGGAGGAGTGGCGTGGCTCTCTGCGCGAAGATGAGCCGCAAGAACCCATCGATCGCGCGACTCGAAAACGACGGTTTAAAGCGCTCGACTTCGGATCGCGGTCGGTCAAACAGTGTTGATGACAGAACTGTGGAACTTCCATCAACCATCAGAATCGGTGGCGATGGCGACGACGCGCGCGCTCGTCCCGCGCGGCCTTCCCCGGCCGCCCCCCCGGACGCGCGCGCGCCGGCGCGTCCCCGCGCTCCGACGCGCGGCGCCGCGCGACGCGTGCGCCCCGGAGGAGCCGCACCTCGAGGACGTCCTCTCGAGCAGCGGACGCACGACGGACATGGCGCGATCGCTGTGGGCCGCCGCGCTCCGCGTCGGCGACGTCGCGATCGACGCGACCGCGGGGAACGGCCACGACACCGTCGCGCTCGCGCGCCTCGTCGCGCGCGACGACGCCGACGCCGCCGGTCGCGTCGTCGCGTACGACGTGCAGGCGTCCGCGGTCGCGTCCGCGCGCGCGAGGGTGACGCGCGAGCTGCCGCCCGCGACGGCCGCGCGCGTGGAGCTGAGGCACGCGTCGCACGACACGATGGCCGCGGATGTTCCGACGCCCGATAGCGTCGGCGTCGTGTGCTTCAACCTTGGGTACCTCCCGGGCGCGGACAGCGACAAGAGCGTGACGACGACGACGGACGCGACCGTGCGCGCGGTGACGACCGCGACGGGATTGCTGAGAGAGGGGGGCGTCGTGACGGTCGTCGCGTACGTCGGGCACGACGGCGGCGCGGAGGAAACGGCCGCGGTGTTGGCGTTTTGTGCGACCCTCGATCCGAAACGGTTCGTCGTGAGTCATCACGTGGTGTTGAACCGGAAGAACAGCCCGCAGCTCGTCGCGGTGCATCGAAGGATGAACCGCGGGTGACGAGGGCGGGAGGAAGAGGATTCGGTCGCGGTGCGTCGGCTCGACCCCGCCCCCGCGCGCGTGCGATGACGAGAGCCGCGCTCGAACTTCGAGCGCAGAACCGAACACCGCGAGGTGGTCGTGAGCGAGATAAACAACCTCCTACTCATTCCGAGCACGCGTTTCTTCCTTCTTTCCTTTCCTTTCCTTTCTCTCTCGGTCGGTTTCGTCCCGCGACGACGAAACGTCTCCCGCTCATCGCTTTCTTTTCACCGCCGCAGCGCAGGGGACGACGCAGAGTAGAGTAGAACGAACCTAGCTAGATAGTGGTAGTACAACACAACGCGCGCGCGCGCAGCACGACGTCGACGCTACGCGTACGACCCGCGCTCGCTCGGAAGCAGCGCCGCGGTCTCCTCGCCCTCGAGCGCCTCTCCCTCCTCCCCGCCGCCGCCGCCGCCGCCGCCGCCGTATCGCCGGCTCTGCGCGAGTACCGTCACGTCGAGCGCGACCGTCCCCAAACTCCCGAGCAGCCACGGCGCGGACGCGAGCACCCCCGCCCACGACGCCGCGCGCAGGAGTATCGCGACGCCGTACGTCACGTTCGCCGCGACCGCGGTGGCGAACATCGCCGCCGACAGCCCCTCGCACGACTTCCTCGCGCGGTTTTTGAGAATCTGAGACACCCTCGAGCCGAGATAAAACGCGGACGAGACGTACCCCGCGGCTCGCCCGATCGCGACCTCCCACTCCGGGTTCGTCGAGACGTCGCAGTACGGAAGCGACGACGGCGACGGCGGCGACGAGCGGTGGCGCGAGTGATCGCGCGAGCGGTGCGACGCCCACCGATTCGACCACGCGCCGTCGCGTCCGGCGAAGAAAAAAACGCCGACCACGACGACGACGCACGCCGCCGCCGCCGCCTTCGCGCCGCGGCCCGCGAGCCTCCCGCGCGGCTTGGCGTCGGCGTCGGCGCTCGCGCGCGCGCGGCCGTCGCGTCGTCGCGCCGCCGCCGCCGTCGTCGTCGTCGCGGCGGCGGCGGTTATCGAGTCCCACGCGTCCGCGGCGCCGCCGCCCTCCTCCTCCTCCTCCTCCTCCGCCGCCGCCGCCGCGGCCAAGAGCGACTCCTCGTCGTCCTCCGTCGCGTCCGCGAGATCCTTCCCCACCAGCGCCAGCGCGTCGCGGCGCGACAGCGCGTAGTACGCGTACTGCGCGATCATCCCCACGTCGACGCACACGAAGTAACACGCGGTGTACACCTGCGACGGGAGCTGGTCGCCCGCGAAGAGGCACCCGGAGAGATTCATGGCGTCGCCCGCGAGCCACTCCGCGAGAAAGTACGGCGAGAGCGACTCCGCGGACTTGAGGCGGTAGTTCCGAAGCATCTGCGGCAGCTGCGCGAAGAGCCAGCACGCGATGGAGACGAGGCCGAGGTAGAACCCGAGCTCGTCGGGGACGGTGTACACGCAGTCCTTGAACGTCGCGCGGATCTGGAAGGAGGCGGGGCGAATGGAGGGGCGCGGAGGTAAGATTCGAACGACGCGAGAAGGCGAACGTCCGAGGAGTGCCGGGCGGCGCGCGCGCGCGGGCGGAGGGCGCACCCAGTCGACGCTGCCTTCCCCGCGGGAGCACTCGCACGTGAACGACATCCCGGCGCGACGGACGCGCCGGTCCTAGCTAGAACCCGGACGCGAGCCGCGCTCGGCGCGTCCGAGGAGTGCCGCGACGGAGGAATTTATTCCCCGCGAACGAGGACGCGACGCGACGCGACTAGCGACGAACGAACGCGAACGCGCGCGTCTGGTCCAGGGTCGCGTCGTCCCCAAAACCAGAGTACGAATCGAGAAGCGCCCCTCTCGCGTCGCGCGGGTCAGTCGCCGCCGCGAGAGGGCCGCGTCCCGAACCGGGACCGCCGAACCGCGCGCCGGAGAAGACCCGCGAACGAACGCGCGCATCGTCGCGCGAACGCTCGCGCGCGGATCCGCCCCGCCCACGCCGCGGAGACCCGCGACGGAATCCGTCCGTAAGCGGATCGACCACCTCGCCGTTCGATCGATCGATTTGACCCATCCCCTCGCGAGCCAGCTGTAGGGTGCGTTCTATACACTGGTTCCCATACGACCGCGTTGGCGATGTGAACGCCGATCCTTAAGGACTTTGCCCGGCGCGTCTCTCCGCCCATCCCTTGCGTTCAATCCCCGCTCTCGACGCCTTTCAACTCCACCTGACGCCTTTGAACACCACCCCGCCATCGCCTTGTATGGAACGACCCAGGATGCCGGCGACGTTCGCGACCGGGCAGGGCGAGGGCCCGAAGGACCCCGGTCCGTGGCCGGACAAGGTCTTGGAGGTCATGACGCTGCCGGTCCCGAAGAAGCCGTGCACGCTGTGCGAGTTTTGGTTCGCGGTCCCGTGCCTGACGGGCGTCGGGTCGTTCAAGTCCGTCCTCGCGAAGAAGGCGTCGTTCGGGGACGAGGCGGCGAGAGCGAAGCTGAACGACGAGCGCACGAGCGCGAGCCGGCTGTACAGCGGCGTCCCGCTGTGCTGCTTCTGCTCGCAGCTCGTCGTGCCGGACCCGGAGGAGGCGCGATCGCCGAAGAGCGCGAAGAAGGGCAAGAGGACGAGCGAACCCGAGGTGACGCCGAGCAAATTCCTCATGTCGTTCCTTAACAAAGACGTCGACGACTGACGACCGACGACTGACGACCGACGACCGACGAACGAGGACCGACGACCGACCTACGTCGAGCTTAGCTCCGCGCGATCTCCGCGCTGTATGTATTGTAATCTAACCGGCACTAGCAGCCGCACGATGCGATGCGATCGATCGACGAGACGAAGCGATCCTGTACACCGCGATCGGGGATATGTCCGCGAACGCTTTGATTCAAGCCGCCGCGTCGTCCCCGTCGTTCCTCCCCGCGCCCCCGCCCCCACGCGCGGCGACAGCCTTGAGCGCGACGTAGTACTTGTCCTCGAAGTGGTCTCCGAGCGCGTCCGCGTTGACCAGCGACGTCAACGCGACGACCGCGTCCGAGGCGCTCTCCTCGTCCACGCCGAGGACGTTCCGCACGCCCATCGCCTCCGCGAGCTCGACGATCTTCGCGCCGACGGCGACGTCGGTCGTTCCGTTCTCCGCCGACGACGACGCTCGGACGTCGCCCGCGCCGACGAGCGCCTCGCCCGCGTTCGCCGGTATCCGCACGCCGTGGTCCACGTGCCTGTACCCCAGCAGCGCGGGAAGCGTCGGGACGAGGTCCGAGCCGTTGATGACGCGGATCGAGTCCGGGACGAGCGCGTTGAATCGCTTCACGAACGCGCGGTTCCCGACGCGCGGCGACCCGTAGTTGTACATCGTCGTCGTGCAGCGACGGCGCCTCGCGTTCACCGACTCCGCGAGCTCGTACGAGAACAACGTCGCGAGCGCGCCGCCCAAGCTGTGCCCGGTGACGAACACGTGCCACGCGGCGTCGTCGTCGTCGTCGTCGTCGTCGTCGTAATCCGGCGACCGCGCGCGCATCACGTCGTCCACCGCGGCGAACACGCGCGCGCGGACGCTGTCGTACGCGGCGAGAAACCCGCCGTGAACCATCGGCTCCTCGGCGTCGATGTCGCCGCCGCTCTCGCCGCCGGTCAGCCGCTCCGGGTTGAACGACGACGGCGTCAAGTTCGCGTCCGTCAACACGTCCTTCGCGCTGCGCATCTCCGTCCCTCGGAACGACACGACGACCGTCTTGCTCTTGCTCGAGACGTTCCGCCACACCGCCGCCTGCGTGTCCGTGCGCGCGTTCTCGACGAACATCACCTTCTCGTACGCGCGCGGCGTCGCGTCCTCGCCGCGCACCCTGAGCGGGCGCGTCGTCGCGAGCGTCGCCCAGTCGCCGTCGGGTTTGATAGCCCACACGCCCGCCTCGCCGTCGCGTCGAGCGCGCGCGCGGCGCGCGGCGTCCACGCCGTCGGCGACGGCGCTGAGCCCCCCCGCGGCGAGCGCCGCCACCCCCGCCCCCGCGTCGCCGCCGCCGCCGATCGATCTCGACGCGCGCTTCAACCCGCGCGTCACGAGCGTCGCCGCGGGGGGCTTGAACGGGAGAAACTTCAACTTCATCGCGAGCTCGCCGCCGCCGCCGACGCCGCCGTCGCCCCCGGGCAGCGGCACCGTGATCTCTCTGCCGCCCGACGTCATCAGCCGCCGCGCGAGGTCGACGACATCCACCTCCCCACCTCTCCCCGTCACCGCGTCCAAGACCGCGGTCGCCGCGTCGTCCACGAGGTCGTCGATCGGCACGCGCGCGATCCCGATGAGGTCGTCCGCTTTGCCGAAATCCTCGTCCAACACGCGGCACGTCAGCGTCCGCGCGGACGGCGAGGCGTCGCGTCGGACGAACAGGCGCGCGACGGCGTCGTCGCGCTCACCGTTCCACCGCGGCGCGCGCGTCCGCGTCTTCGTCTTCGTCCGGTGCGACGACGCGCCGAGCGCGAGAACGACGTACGGGTCCGACGACGCGCCGACGAGGACGTCCGTCTTGGGCAGACCGTCGCATCGGACGACGGTCGCCTCGAGCACGCCCGCGAAGACCTCGCGGACGAAGTCGCTGAGGTAGGCGGTGCTGCCTCCGCGGACGTCGCGGTCGACGAGGCCGCCCTCCGGGGAGAGGTACGACTCGAACGCGAAGCCGGCGAGGAGGATGGACGTGTCGAGGTCGAAGTGCGGAGGCGTCGGGATCTGAGCGGTCGCCGCGGCGTCGTTCGACGACGACGACGACGACGACGACGACGACGACGCGCGCGGGACGACGGCGGCGACGGCGTTCCGAGATCTCGTCGTCCTCGCGCGTCCTCGCGAGGAGGAGGCCGACGCGGTCGCTCGCGCCGTCGACGCGGACGCCATGGCGACGCGCCGACGTTTGATGACACTTGGCACTCTCGGAGCGCGTTCACGTCTTGACTGAGAAGATAGGCCCGGCGTCGCGTCGCGTCGCCGCGCGCCGCACTTCGGAGGGCGCGCCGCTCGCCGCCCGCGCGTCGGCGAACGATCGCCATGGCCCTCGCGTCCCGCGCGCGCGGTATCCCCACCGCGTCGCGCGCGTCGCGCCGGCTCGGACGCGACGCCGCGACGACGCCGCGCGCGAGAACGACGACGCCGAGAAATTCGAGAAGATCGAATCGGAGATCGAGTCTCGTCGCCGTCCGCGCGCTCGCCGACGACGACGACCTCGAGCCAAAGCCTCGCGAGTACACCGGCGAACTCCGCGCGAACGCGCCGCTCGTCGCGGAGCGCGTCGTCGAGCTCCCCGCGATGCTCTTCCCCGCCGCGGAGGTGCTCCTCCCCGGGTCGGCGCAGACGCTCCACCTCTACGAAGCGCGCTTCCTCGCGCTCCTCGATCACGCGCGCAATCGCACCGGCGGCGCGTTCGCGCACGTGACGTTCGCGCCCGACGACGAGGACGACGTCGACGGCGGGACGCGGCTGTGCACGATCGCGACGCTGTGTCGGATCGAGGACGTGGAGAAGGACGAGACGAGCGGCGTCGGCGCGGTCGTCACCGTCATCGGCGAGAGTAGGCTCGAGCTCCGCGACGTCAGGTGCGTTCCTATTTTTCACCCACCGCTCGGTTTCAACACTTGATCGCGTCCCCTTTCAACTGACCG
>Ga0255756_1005918_pt1 | contig 11168 bp, 10 predicted proteins | sample 011ome_20_FD_179956 | JGI IMG/M metagenome (GOLD analysis project Ga0255756, IMG submission 179956) | Coastal salt marsh microbial communities from the Groves Creek Marsh, Skidaway Island, Georgia - 011509CT metaG (version 2) | ecosystem: Environmental > Aquatic > Marine > Intertidal zone > Salt...
TTGGCTCGGCGGATACTGCACAGGTCCTAGACCGAGCACGACTAAACAAGCAGGCCCTAGAGGGCTGGCAAATCCTAATGAACCTTGTGGAACTGGACCCACAGGGCAACCACCGCACAGCTAAAGGCTGGCGTAATCACCCCGCTGTTAAGATGTGGCGCGGGCATGAAGGCGCTCTCACTGTCTACATCGTCAAGATGGTCATGGAGTGGGAGAAGCGCGGCTATAAGTCTACGATTGGCAAGAAAGCTGTCACGACATACATCCAAGCTGTCAAGCTGGGTCGCATCACCCAAGACAGTCACCGCCTACCTGCATGGATGAAAGACAAAGAGCTTTTTGACCAAATAGCATCTAGCCACCGTATGGCACTACTTAACAAAGACTACGAGTGGTATTCGCAGTTCGGGTGGCCAGAAGACACTGGTGCTAGACCAGATACATACGACTACGTTTGGCCAGTAAACTAATTTTGTAATTTACGGTAAAGTTATCTTAAGTCACATATAAGTTTTATATGTGAGACGTAAGAAGACAATCGCAGAGCCAGTATGGCTTGTATGGGAAGGCGATGATTTTCCCAGAAAAATACACTCCGATTCCGTAGTTTTCTACCTCACGGAGCACATCTATCTTGACCAAGATGAGATTGCCAAGAAGGCCCTCGCTAAGCAGCTCCGCCTCGAAGGTGTGGCAGACTCGCTTGGCGAGGCCTTTCGGCTTATTGACTCAGGTTGGATTAGCAAAGGCGGGTATTACTTTGAGGATGACGATGAAAGATACCCCGTCTACTGCGAGCTAGACAACGAGCTATACGACTGGGATGCCACATTTGTGGAGGTTCCTTTTGTTTCTTAATAGTCCTGACTGGCATGAAGATGCAGAGTGCGGAAAGCCAGAAAACGCTGACAAAATAGACAACTTTTTTGCCAACAAACCTTCTCAGCAATATGAAGCAAAGAAACTTTGCGGCTCTTGTCCTGTGCGTAAGGATTGCGCCAAATGGGCACTGGACAATAAGCAACTTTGGGGCATCTGGGGCGGTCTTGATTACAAACAAATTAGAAATACTCTGTCTGTAAATTGGGACGGACAAGAAATGCGATACAAGCGTTTCCCTTTATGTCCCTATTGCCGAGCAAAAACTGACAAACTAAAGACAGCAACTGTTGAGCGCCCAGACGGAGGAAGATGGGCAACAATGCGTATTGTACGCTGTGACGATTGCCATTTTACTTGGCAGAGTAGAACTAGTGCAAATGCTGTAGATGCCTATCACACGCAAAAAGAGAAAAATTAATCTTTTTGTTCGTAATACCTCATATTTGCCTGAAGTCGTTCATTTTCAGGTTCTAGCTCCAAAGCCTTAGTTCCGTAAATAAGGGCGTTTTCCCTGTCTCCGACGTAATACGACGAGATTGCGGCCAAATCCCATGGGAGGTAGCCCCAAGCAAAAGCTTCGCAAAGGAAGTCAAGTGGCTTTTCTTTGATGTCTAGAGCCTTTTTGGCATATTCCAAGCATTTAGCCCAATTTTGCTCCTCATAGTAGTGCTGAGCCAATTCGACTAAAGCCTCTCTACGCCCTGGAGCTTGAGCAATTGCGTCTAGAATCCATTTTTCACGCTCGGCAGGCACCATCTTGGCTAAATACCTCATGGAAGCGGCTCTCTCTGGGGCCCAAGTGGCTCTAGGAAGGCTCAGGTGGCGTTTAAACTCGACAATTGCTTGGTCATACATACCGTGGAAGAAAAGCTCTCTAGCGTAGTAATAAGCGTTTCTGTCGTCGTCTGGCTGCTCGTCTACAGCCATTTTTAGCAGTGGAAAGTACTGTCCACGTGACTTTGTGTTGTCTGGGTGATGGTGAATCTCTAAGCCAACCCACCCCTGAGTCTCTTTTGTGTCACCATAGGCTCTTAGGACCTCGTGGACGGGGTGTGTCCACCTGTAGCCCTTACGTGCGTGTATCTTGTCACCGCCATACTGAAGACTTGGCACAGTTTCCGCCTCATCCAGCCAATTCCATGTGTATTGATACCTAGGACGTGTCCAGCCATTCTTAAGGGCGTCTACCAAATGCTCCTTCCAACCAGGAAGAAGGATTTCATCCATATCTAAGGCAATACAGTAGTCAATGTCCTCTGGGATGGCCACGAGCGATGCATTGCGGGCATCGTCAAAACGCCAAGGACGCACTTTTACGTCAATTACGTTGATTCCGAGCTTTATTGCAGTTTCACGGGTACCATCCGTACTACCTGTATCTGCAATTAAGAGGTAATCTGCCTCTTTTGCACTTTTGTACCATCTTTCGACAAATTGCTCTTCGTTAAGAGCAATGCAGTAAACGGCAACTTTTAAAGACTGGTCCTTTTTAGCCATACTTGAGTCCCTTTATCTATAATTTCAAATTTATTTGAATGGCAGTAGTAGATGGCATCCACCGCTGGCTTTGGGTCTGCCCAGAGGCCTTTTCCTAGAGTCCAAAGATAGTCATCAAAAGCTACAATACTTCCGATGCCAGTTCTATAAATTGAATTTAAGCCATCTTTTAAAACTTGTGCTGCTTCGTGGTTTCCATCAATGTAAATAAAATGAAATCCTCGCTTACCATCTTCCGAACTAAAGAACTCGTCGCTAGTGCCTTTAAAGACCTTGAGTCTACCTGACTCAATTTTTTCTTTGTGACGATTTAAGTAAGTTTCTTCTACTGACGTCCAGTCTAAAGTTTTGTGTACTGGCTCGTCCGACCCTGTCCAAGGGTCTACGTCTGTCAAAGTTGATTCGGGGTGGGTAAGGACATTGTCAAAAAGCCACTGTGTTGCATCGCCTGTGTAAGCACCAATCTGAAGACAATCTATCTGTTGACCTGCTAGCGGCATCAAATTTCTTATGAAATAGGTTTTTGCGGTGGTTTTCTCAAACCAGTTAGGGTACCCTTCGGCCATTAGTTAAGTGCCAATACGCTAATGTGCTCGCGAGGCTCGTACTCCCCACCAATCATCATTGTTAGAAGTCCGGGCTTTGATTCGACGCCAGCTCGGTCACGGAACCACTCGCTGCCGGGGTCTGTGGTTGGAGCTTGCACCCAGAGGCGCTCTCCAATGTCCATGCTCTTAAAGTTGTGGAAGTGTCCAGAAATCCACATATCCGCCTGACCCAAGGCGGTCTGTCCTGCAGCATGCTGAGATAGGAACTTCATTGTGCTATTTTGGTTAGCCTGATGGCCGTGGAACATGCCGAGCATTGTGCCCTCAATGTCAACGGTAAGTGTTTGGTGTCCTGAACTTGGGTAGCGGAACTCTACGTGAGAAAGCTCTGGGTTCTCTGCACAGATGTCTTGTACAGCAGATGCAATCTCAACGTTCCATCCGTCCGCAGGGTCCGTGACAACCTGACGAGTTGCTTCGTCGTGGTTTCCGTTGATGACTGGAATAACTAGCTTATCTACCAGCGGGGCAAAAGCTTTTACCTGAGCCAACAGCAACCTACGTGCCACACGCGTTTGTTCTGTGATGCCTAGGTCTGACGCTGCCTGACCCTGAAGACGTCCGTTCTGGCTGGTTGTGCCTTCTACGTGGTCCCCCAAGAGGGCCATACATATAGTCCCCGGGTTAATTCCAGCTTTCAGGTTTTGCTGGAAGCGATGTACAGCTTTTTCTGTAAGAGACAGGATTCGGTCTACTGACTGCCCCGTCCCTTGACCATTTGCCTTCTTACCAATTTGCTGGTCGCTAGGGGCAACCAAAAAAGCGCCCGAGCCAGTGGACTTTTTAGTTCCCTTAGCTGGACGCCATTTCTTGATGTGGTCTACGAGTTGTTCTATGTCTACTAAGTCAGACACGGAAGCAATAGCTGGGACAACATTGACCCTTACCGACTCAAGCCAGTCTCCGTCATACCGCTGCCATTTACCTCTACGCATGGACGTCACTGTCCACTCGTTCGGGTTTAGGCCAAATTCGGAGAGAACCGTATCGGCGTCTACTTCTTCGCCTTCGCTCCTAGGGATGCCGACGACATAGCCACCTTTAGCCGTGTCGATGTCCATCCGAGCACGCCACTCTTCTGGCTGCTTCATCGGTCGCGTATCAGAGCCACTAGGCCCCGGATTACGTAGCTTTTCTAGCTTGTCAGATAAGCTCATTACTCTCCCTTGACCAACCTATAGCAAGCACAGATGCGGCGACGGTGCCTGTCAACTGCGCTTGGACTTACGTCATAGCCTTCTTCACGGAGTGCATACGCTAGTCGTATGTTCGGCACATGAGCCTCGTCACCGGGACGGCTATTAATAATAGTCAGGACAGCTTCAACATCGCTCTCCGATAGCTTGGGGTCAAGGGTGACCTGCATAAGCTTGCAGACAAAAGTTTTTTGGTAATTCTCGTTGGCATTGCGGAGTCGCTCTGCTAAAGCCATAGTTTTCTCTCCTTAAACTATTACTTGAAAGTATAGTACTACAACGATGTAGTTCTAACTAGCTTTTCGTAAAATTGCTACTTCGTGTTTCTCTTCACATTCCCTTGCCAAACTTGGGACAACGTATTGTTTCGAGCAGACTGCACACAGATAGTCTTTTACATTAGCCAATATTCAGTTACCTCAATCTAAGGGAATTTCCCTTAGATACTATTTTCCCACTACTCAGAAGGTTCTTTTTCTTCTGCTTGTGTAGATTCGGTAGACACTGGGTTTTCGACTATTTCTACTGCTTCTTTGTCTTGCTCGGCCTGTCTGGCAGCAATCATGGCTTTTCTTACTTCTTGTATCTCCAGCATTCTTGCAAAATTACCAGCGAAATTGTAATCTCCAGCGTGGGTAATTTTTACCCAAGGGGCGGACCAAACCTCACCTCCCGTTTGCTGCCAAAGCCTGCAAAATGCGTAGTCTTCCGAGAGAAGAATATCCCCTTCATCAATAAATGTAGTGAAGTACTCGGTTATCATTTCTCCAAAGTCTACGCCTGTGTTTCCTACATTATTGTTTTTGTACTGCTTACATAGGGGAGCCACTGTTTCAAAAACTTTTCTGGTAATAAAAAGCATTCCAGTGCCGATATCTTTTACTTTAAATGGCTCGTTTTCATCAAAAGTCTGGTCTTCTTTATTTAGATTTATTGCAAAATATCCTGAATATGCTTCTAGATTTTGCCTACCTGCCAGTGCAGCAAGTCTAACATTTTCCCAGTTGATACCCTTCATTGGGTAGATGGCCCCAATAAAATCTTTACCAGACTCCACCATACGCACTACATCATCTGCGTCCCAGCCGTGGTCGGCATCTACAAAAAGCAAAGCGTCGCAATCACTCTTTATAAACTTGTGAGCCAGCGTGTTTCTTGCTCTAGTTATAAGACTCTCGTTGCCAATAGTTGTGGTAGAGATAGAGTGACCCCTCTGAGAGAGCTTTACTATCATGTTTTGCATACTGATTGTGTACTGAGTTTTAGCGATTCCGCCATACATAGGAGTTGCAATAAATATCTTCATAATTCTTTAATCCTACTAGAAACTAAACCTTGCTAGATTTGCAAAATCTGTCTGCTGAGCTGACTCCACCTCATATGGAGCCAACCCAACTCCCTTTAGGACGGCTCGGTTTCCATTGCCAATTACATCTAGTCCTCTATCTGCCAACTTCCTGTGGAAGGCAATCTGGGTGACTGGCCTCTCACCTCGAGAATCAGACCATCCCTTATAACGCCTATACAGAGCATTTACGTTCACAGAAGCCTCTTCACCTGTAATAGTCTCTTCTTCTAGGAAGGAGCCAATTCTATCTTCGTTCTTTCTGTAGATTTCGTGGGCTTCCTTTACGGCAGTGCACATCTCTAATGGGTTTGTCTCGCTAGAAGATAGGTACTTAACTGCTCCTTCGACAATCCAAGCTAATACGGCTGGTAGAGCTCCCTCTGGGTCCGCTAGATACTTTTTTAGGCTTGGGTCTGGCTTTGCTGGCTTATTAGTCAGTGGTATCGGGAGCAATCGACGCCACATAGCTTCATCGGTAATAATTGGCCTGTGGTTAGTTGAAATCCAAAGCTTTCCTGTAGACGTAAACTGGATGGGCTTTTCTCCCGGAGAACGTCCCTGAATAGTTCCAGAACCAGTTAGCTTCTTTACTTGGTTTTCTTTAATACGCTCAGACTCTGGCAGCTCGTCTACCCAAATCATACGGCGTCCACGAAGCTCGGCCATGTGATACTCGTCGCTAGAGCTCACCTTGTCCCCTAGTGCCAGCACATTAGAGTCCAGTGCCCATGCGTGCTGTGCGGCTCCAAGAGCCTCGAATATTGTCTCAATGAAAGTATTTTTACCTGACCCCGGAGGTCCGTAGATAACAAAAACTACGTCTTGATTATTTAGCCCCGTTGCTGTGTAGCCCACAGCCTTCTGGGCCCAATCTATTAGTTCTTTATCCCCTCCGAAGGCCTCGTTAACAAAAGTTTCCCAGCGGACATTTCGAAGCCCCTGAGTGTATGAGATAGGGGAGATTCTAGTGATGTGAGCCTCTATATTTCCGGGACTCAGTTCTCCTGTTTTTAGGTCAACAACTCCATTTTTAACTCCAAGAAGGTGAGGGTCCTTATCCCAGTCAGAAATATCCATATCAACTCTAGGGTCTGAAGTAGCTTGGTCAATCATTGCATTGATGCGTGCATTTGACTTTGCAGAATTTGCCCACTTCACAATCTCGGCCCCTCTAGGGTCATCAAGAGACTTTAGAGTTGCTGCTTCTCTAGCTATTAGGGTGGAAACACTCTTACCAAGTTCTTTTATCTGATTCATACTGGTGTCTGGCTTCCAGTAGGTTCCATTCCAAACAAACCAGCCCACCTGAGGAGTGAATCTAACAGTAGAGCCAAAGGCATCTATAAGCCTTCTACCGTTACCGATATCAGACAAGCTTCGAGACCCCGGGCGACCTCCGCTCTCTGCACTAAGGGCGTCTACGTCTTTAGGAAGGTCCAGATTTCCGCCTGAAGTTATGTCTCGAAGGGAGCGTCCTGTAGAAGCCAAAGATGCAACTTGGTCTCCTACAGAGTTCGCGTAATCTCCCTCTACGTTGACAGAGTCATCCGACACAACCTCTGGGACGTAGTTAAAAGAGCTAGTGGGGGACGGGGCTTTTATAAAATTTTCGGAGGCTGCCTTTGCCCAATCCATCCCGTTGTCTGGAACATAGTCTTTAATTCCATCCCACCACTTTGCCCATATCGGATTGTTTGCAACAAACTCAATGGCGTTCCTAGTGTGCATAAGAACGCCATTCGAGCCTTCTACGTCCATGGGAGGGCGCACCATTTCCGCATTGAACTTAAGCATCATTGCTTCTACTGAAGTTCTTCCAGCAGTGTCGGTACCAAACTTGTTTGCCAGTGCACACGCTAACTGGTAAAGACCTACGGCTCTACCGCCTTCGTCAATTCCCTCTTCAAGAATCTTGTCAATGTCGAGACTGTCACCTGTGTCGCCAAACTTTAGGTCCCTAAGGAATTCCCAGTCGGAAGACGCATAATAGTTCCCTGAAGTTCCGCCTGAAGTCTTTTTGAGGCTCTTTGCCCTAATTACGTTTAGCAGTTCTTCAGGAGCTTCAGCCATCTCTATTTCCCAAGGGGCGTGGCCGCTCTTCCATTCGTAGCAATATCCTGAAGCGTGCCTTGACGGAGGAACCAGTATGTATCCGTTGTGCTTGATGTCAATTCCATCAAGCCCTTGGGACTTGAAGTTGCCTAAAAACTTTTCGTCAGGGCTGCACTTATAGTAGAGGTGTCTACCTCTTTGGACTCCCTTTCGGGTGTAATACTCTCCAGTTATTGCTTCTACTGTAGGGGGGAGGTTTCCTTCAGCTCTTTCTTCGAGCTTGATGATTGCTTCGTCGCCATTGTTTCTAGGGTCAATGTCAATTACGAGAAATCCCGATGGCTTAGCGTGCACTCCAATGTTGTAGTCAGGATTTTCTTCCCACCAAGACTTGATGACAACTAAGTCAGTAGTTGCATCTTTTTGGCCGTTAGCTGAAGCTGGGTGCTTTGCATTTTCTTTAGACTCTTTGTGGGTGCGGCCACAGGTACACATCCCAGAACCATCGATGCCATGAACAGGGTGCACATACCAGCCGTTGCTTGCATACCAAGCGGCTCCCGAGCCTAATCTACCTTTTGCGTTTTCCCAGCCTGACACTTAGCTGATACCCTCTCTAAACTCTTACGGTGCAACAGTGCACCAAAATCTTTGATTAGCATACACCTAACGTTTACGTTTCTCCGAGAAAACGCGAAAGATGTTAAAAAAAGATTTGAGTTGTGACCAACTTAATGGCTAGACCCCTCAAAATCAGGGAAACCCTTCTAGGGTAAAATAGATGAAGCAAACCTAATTGCTCCCTCTCCTAGGAACTATTATACATGACGAATGAAGTCCTTTTGGCGGTAGCCGCCACAATAACTGCGTTTGGTATTTTGACTGGTGGAATGATTTCTGTCTACCGTATTGCAAAGCGTGTTGACCAAGCTCTCGGTCTAGACAAAGAGGGCCGCACAGTCTCCGAGCGTCTAGAGCGTGTAGAGCACCAGCTTTGGGAGAATGGCGGCAGCTCTCTTGCTGACCGTGTCAACAACATCGAGAAGCACGTTGTAAAAGTTTCCACGGAGATTGAATTTATAAAAGACTTGACCATGGGGCTTCACGCTGCTCACCCAGACACCGAGCCTTTGCCAAAACCTTTAGTAAAAAAGCCTCGCGCTACTAAGAAAAAGATTAGCTAGAAAAGCTGTCTGTCCAACTAGAAGCCCCTCTAACTTTTACAGTTCCATCAACCCAAGCGGAGCCATTCCATACTTTGGCAGTTCCCTCTGACCAGCTGGTCCCATTCCATACTTTGACGTAGCCACCAGCAGCTTCTACTGTTAAAGCTAGCAAATTGCTTTCTAGTGTTTCCCCTGTGCCGTTTGTTGCGGTAATTCTAAAGCTGTAAGCGCCGGGCACAGTGGGGGTACCAGTGATTGCTCCTGTAGAGCTATTTAGCGATAGTCCAGTAGGTAAAGCTCCAGCCGTCACTGCATACGTAACAGTAGGGCCTGAATCTACCGAGACTCCATCTGTATACGACTCACCTTGAATAGTGGTGCTATTGGTTAAGAGCTGGTCACTCCAATTAAGAGCAACATCGGCTACGGCTATGGTGTAGCTATAAGCTGTGCCAGCTACGCTATCTGCGTTATAAGGAGTAAGCGTAAAAGATATATTTCCGTAGTTTGTTGGAGTTCCCGCTACGGTTGAAGTAGAACTGCCTGACGTGTTAGTCCCTTGAGTGAAAGCTAGGCCTCCTGTGGGGAGAGCTCCGTCATTCCAATAAGAGACATAGGACGCTGCAACTGTATCGGAGTAAAAGTCTCCTTTTCTTGCTGTTAGCGTGAGGCTATTATCAGTCCAACTTACTGAAAGTGCTGTCCACTGAGCAGTTAGGGTTGTAGAGCCTGTTGGTGTAAAAGTGGAGTTATACGGAGACCAACTAGTAAATGTGTAGCCCGTTCTAGTTCCAGCTGAATAATTAGAAGGGGTTACAGAATTTCCTTTAGGGACATAAATAGTTGTCCCTCCAGTACCGCCATTGGCATCAAAAACAACCGTAGATTCGTAGTATGCATAGATGGTGTCATTAGAGCTAAATGTAGTAGAGGACTGAACTTGCCCGCCTGCCCCGTTAGGCGAATAATACCAACCTACAAAGTTGTAGGTTCCCAGACTGGCAGATGGCAAACTTCCAATTGCATCTCCAGAATTTATGGTCCGAGATGAGGGCGAACCAGAGCCGCCTTGATAGTCAAAAGTAACAGTTACTTGTTGCTGCCATTGAGCATATAAAGTTAATGTAGGAGAGCTAGAGCTTAGTGTTATTGAAGACCCTGCTGAATATGATGTGCCGCCACCCCCTGAAGAAGTGTTCCACCCAGTGAAAGTGTAGCCTGAGCGACTGTACCCGCTGCTAGCTGCAGTTAACGTATATGAAGTTGATGTAGAGCTGGCGGTTGTGCTTGAGGTTGTTCCGCTTCCGCCATTAGCATTGTAGTTAAGGGCATAATCGTAAGTAACAACAAGGGGAACAGTTACAGATACCGAAGCGTCTTGGAGAAACGTAGAACCAGAACCAGAAGCTGTAATTGTTACTGTTGTGCTGGAGCCATAGCTAGATGCGATGAATCTAGTAAATCCACCCCAAACATTTTGTTGGTCGCTAGTCCTAAAATCATAAGACCATGTGGCGCTCCCTGATTCAAGTAGCGAACCGCTTACGCTAGAAGTGCGGCCACCTGGAACGCTATATCCCCTACTACCATTGGAAGAGTAAGCTGGAGAGATTGCACCACCAGCGTCGTAGAAAAAATCCGCGTAAGCAGATACGTCTAGACGAGTACCGCCTGTAACTGCAGTCGCTTCTACTGTTACATATAACCTATAGGCACTTGAACCACCAGAGGTAAAAAGTCCGTCGTTAGTATGAGTAGTCATTAGGTGCTAATCCAAATGTCTCCCTCATTAGGACTTGAGGGCTCAGTTCCGATGTAAATCACAGGGAAATTGTTTCCATAAACTGCATACCCGCCAGTGAGCGAAATAGTGTTGGATGTAATGTCTACGGGCTCGGTTGCAGAATATGCTGCTGGTCCTGTTGGGCCAGTAGGGCCAGTTGCTCCTGTGGGACCAGTAGGACCTGTCACTGTACTATCTGCACCCGTTGGGCCAGTAGGTCCAGTAGGCCCAGTGACAGTGCTGTCAGCACCAGTTGGGCCAGTTGCTCCTGTCGGGCCAGTAGGTCCAGTGACAGTGCTGTCAGCACCAGTTGGGCCCGTTGGGCCAGTAGGTCCAGTTGGACCAGTTACGTTACTGTCTGCACCAGTTGGGCCCGTTGGGCCAGTTGGTCCAGTAACCGTACTGTCGGCTCCCGTGGGTCCTGTTGAGCCAGTCGGACCAGTTGGGCCAGTTGGTCCCTGAGGAATTATAAAGTCAAATACTGCAGCAAATGCGTTACCAGTATTAGAGATAGATGCGCTTGTCCCCGGGTCTCCAGTGGTTACTGTACCTAAAGAGACGGTTGCAGCATCGCCTGTATTGCCAGTTGGCCCAGTTGGGCCCGTAGCTCCTTCAGGGCCTTGAATAGAGCCAGCG